>Ga0078972_1000078_pt1 | contig 371661 bp, 362 predicted proteins | sample YelNatPaOPGAMG01_FD_67568 | JGI IMG/M metagenome (GOLD analysis project Ga0078972, IMG submission 67568) | Hot spring thermophilic microbial communities from Obsidian Pool, Yellowstone National Park, USA - OP-RAMG-01 (SPADES assembly) (version 2) | ecosystem: Environmental > Aquatic > Thermal... | reverse complement strand
AAAGTGGTGGAAAATGAAGCAGAGGGCACTGCCCTAAGGCAGATAAGGGATAAAAGGTATTACGAAAAGTATATGGGCAAATATAACCAGATCTATTTGATCGGTATCGAATGGAGCAAAACTTCAAAAAATATTGTGTCCTTTGAATTTGAAAAGGCGTGATCCATTCGTAGTGGCCCCGTTCAGACCGGAGACCTAAACCTTCCCCCATCATCAAGACAAAAAAACGGCATTTCTAAGTTTGGTCTCCTCTCTTTTAAGCGAACACACCCTGAGGGAAACTCCAATTTCGTCTGAAGCAGAACACCTTTCCCCGTCACCATGGGAGAGCAAATGGTAAAGACCATATTCACGCAACCATTACTCAGAACAAAAAGGCCTTGGGCCTTTATAGGCCCGATCCCATGCCCTTTGCCTCCTTGAGCTTGCCTAATTGCCAGCCCTTATACTTAAGATATCCCCATCTTGCACAATGTAGTTTTTACCCTCAAGCCTCCATAACCCTGCCTTCTTACAAGCGGAAAATCCTCCTAATGTCATGAAATCATTATAAGAGACCACCTCTGCCCTTATAAACCTCTTGGACAGGTCCGTATGGATTACGCCTGCCGCCTCCTGGGCAGTAAAGCCCTTTGGTATGGACCATGCCCTGCACTCATCTTCGCCCACGGTGAAAAAAGAGATGAGGCCTAAGATCTCATAGGCCAGTCTTATTATCTTGGATGCTATTTGCTCTGTTAGATTATAGCCGGCCAACAATTCTTTTTGCTCAGAGGGCGACAGAGCTGCAAATTCCTTTTCAAGGACTGCGGATGCAACAATTATTGGGATATGTGCAGGAACTGCCTCCCTTAAATTGGCCATGATCTCTTCAGGAGAAATCAAATCTTCCTCCTGGCAATTTCCTACAACAATCATAGGCTTTTGAGATAAGAATCCAAAACCTTTTAACAACTTCTCGCTTTGATTTAAAGAAGTGAAGTTGGATAATGGTTGATTTTGATTTAGATGCTCAAGGCAGGCCTTAAGTGTTTCTTCCTCGTGGAGAAGAGTTTGATTTCCCTTTTTTGCCTTTTGTCTCTTCAGCCTCTCCAGTCTGTTTTCTATTTGGATGATGTCTGAAAGCATAAATTCTTCGTATATCTTCAAAAACTCACTTTTCGGGTCCCTTGGATAGCCGTTCTGAAAATTTCTCAAAACAAGGATAAAGGCATCACTTTCCCTCAATTGATTGATCACGGTGACCTCTTCTTTTTCATCCGCTTGACCCAACTTGATGGGAGATGTATCCGAGACCATGATCTTCGCATACACCGTCTTCTTGGGTTTAAACATCAGAGAAAGCCTATTTAAACGCTCATCGGGCACATCAATCACTTTTGTTGCCTCAGATAGCTGCCTTGTGTCTGCCTTTATCTCTCCCAACGCCCTAAACAAAGTGGTCTTTCCACTTCCTTTGTTTCCAATTATTGATATGTGCATCACAATCTCCTAATAACCTTAAAGAATGCTATTCATGCCTTTAAACCCCTTTCTAAAAATCAACAATCTTGTGGATGTTAATTTAGTCGGCCTATGGGGATTTTTTGAAAATCGGCGTACACCCAAGTGGTGCAAATGGCGGAGAGAGCGGGATTCGAACCCGCGGTTCCGCTTTTGGCGGAACACTCGCTTAGCAGGCGAGCGCCTTCAGCCTACTCGGCCATCTCTCCGTTCATGGCGGAGGGAGTAGGATTCGAACCTACGTCCCGCTTACACGGGAAGCGATTTTCAAGACCGCCGCCTTAAACCACTCGGCCATCCCTCCCCGCATGTGCAATATAGCAAGGTGTATGGCCTAAGTCAAAGCTTTTGACACACAGGGCTACGCAAAATCCATTTTTCCTAAGCCTAATTCCACTTAAGAATTGAAAAACTTGCTCGTAGTCCTGAAGCTTTTGACACATACCTTCACATCCTGTCCATCTATATCTTACCCAAGATCCTCCTGGATATGATTATCTTTTCCACTTCCTTTGTGCCTTCATATATCTCCAAGACCTTGGCTGCCCTATAAAACCTTTCAATGTCGTGGTCGTTCATGTAGCCATAACCTCCGTGTATCTGAAGGGCCTCATCCACCACCTCCACAGCAGTCCTTCCAGCATTCCACTTGGCCATGGCAACCAGCTTGGTATCCACCTTCCCCTTATCCAGCATGGCACAAACCCTGTAAGTGAGGGTTCTGGCAAGCTCAACCTTTGTTGCCATCTCTGCTATCTTAAACTGGGTAACCTGAAAGGAAGCAATCCTTTGGCCAAACTGCACCCTTTCCTTTGCATGTCTTATTGCCAGATCCAAGGCACCTTGGGCCAAGCCCACTCCGTGTGCAGACACATATGCCCTTGAGCGGTCAAAGAATGCCATGAGTTGATAAAACCCCTTTCCCCTTTCTCCCACCAGGTTTTCCTTTGGAACCTTCACATCCGAAAGAAAGATATTGGCAGTGTCTGCAGCCCTTACACCCATCTTTCCCAGGATCTTGTCTGCGTCATAACCAGGGGTGTTTGTTTCCACCAGGATCACGCTATGTCTCTGGCTTTTGGGGTTTTGAGGATCTGTGAGGCAAAAGATCAAGATAAAATCTGCTGCTGATCCGTTGCCTATCATCACCTTGTTTCCGTTTATTATCCAGTGGTCATCCACAAGCTCTGCCCTGGTACTGGCCGAGGCTGCATCGCTGCCTGCATCCGGTTCTGTGATGGCAAAACCCATTAAGGCATTCCCAGAGGTGAGCCTTGGAAGATACTTCTTTTTTTGCTCCTGGGTACCGTACAAGAGCAATTCCTCTGACCCAAAGGTGATGGAAGAAAACTGTTGCCCAATCCCAGGGTCCACCCGCCAGAACTCTTCCAGTATAAGGGCGTGTTCCAGGAATCCTAAGCCTGCTCCTCCGTATTCTTCTGGTATAAAGGCTCCCACAAAACCCAGTTCCGCACCTTTTTTCAGAAGTTCCCTTGGAACCTCCTCTTTTTCGTCGCATTCCCTTGCGATCTCTCTAAACTCTCCCTCTGCAAACTCCCTTGCGGCCTTTTGTATATCCCTTTGCTCCCTTGTGAGTTCAAAATCCATCCTATCCCCCTATCTTTTCCTTTAGTGCGGACACGATTCTAAACAGGTCTTCTGCAACCCCAAAATGAGCCACCCTGAATATGGGCGCCTTTTTGTCCTTGTTCACGGCTATGATCGTGCCAGAGCCTTTTATCCCTGCCACATGCTGGAATGCTCCACTTATGCCCAAGGCGAGATAGACCTTTGGCTTTACCGTCTTACCCGAGGTTCCCACCTGGTGGTATTTGGGCAACCAATTCTTGTCCACAATGGGCCTTGAGCAGGATAGCACTGCTCCCAGTTTTTCGGTAAGTTCCCTCACCTCTTCTATCCGCTCCTGATCCCCAATCCCTCTCCCAATGGAAATGAGGAATGGTGCCTGGCTGATGTCAACATCACCTTGGCCTGTTTCCACAAACTCCTCAAAGGTCTTTCCGAGGGGTGGAATGCTCACAGGGGTATCAAAGCCCTGTATTACAGTGTCATGTCCTGGGTTGGCCTCCACCTGTATGCTACCAGGCCTTATGGACGCCAGATATGTGGAAGAAGGTTTAAAGCTCACCTGTGAATAAAGCTTACCTCCGTATATCTGCCTTATGGCCTTGGGATTCCCATCTTCCAGGATTATATCCACACAATCTGAAACAAGGGGTAACCCTGCCTTTACAGAGAGGGCCGGTGCCAGGTCCATGCCCCAAGGGGTATGGGGGAGGAACACCAGGAATGGTTTCAATGCCTTTGTGATCTCCAGGAGATATGCCTTGTATACCTCTGAGTTAAATACTTCCAAGCCCTTTGCTTCTATGAGCAAGATCTTCTTTGCCCAGCCTTTCAGGCCCTCTTGGAGACCTTGTCCAGGTGCCTCTATTAGGATGCAGATGGAATCAGAACCTGTCTTTACTGAAAGTTGGTCTGCCTTGGCCAAGATCTCGTAGGTAATGTCCCTTATCTCTCCCTTTCTGTGTTCCGCAAGTGCCAATATGGGTCCTTTCATTGTATAACCCCCTTTTCCTTTAGGATCTTCAGGATCCTTTCAGCAATCGTTGCAGGATCTCCTGTGAGCATCTGCGCGCCACCTTGCTCGGGCGGGAAGAAGAGCCTTTCCACAGAACTATCAGGCTCCAAAGATCCACTGCCTAAGCGCAGTTCCTCCAAGGCCAAGACCTTCAACTCCTTCTTGGCTGCCTTTCTGATCCCCATTACAGACACATACCTGGGTTCATTGATCCCTGTCTGTATGGTGAGTAAGGCAGGGAGTTTGATGAGGGAGATCTCCTCAGTGCCTCCCTCCAGTTCCACCCTGATCCTGAGACCCTTGTCCAATACCTCTACGCCCTTCACCACAGATGCATGGGGAAGTCCCAACTCCTCCGCAAGCATCACACCTACGCACCCCTCATTTGTATCATCTGCCTGTGCTCCTGTGAGAATCAGGTCAAAGGGGAGATCCTTTACCACCTTGGCCAGAATCCTGGAAATGCACCTCACATCCAGAGTTCTATTTCCAGCATCCACCCTTATGGCCCTGTCTGCACCCATGGCAAGGGCCCTTCTAAGCACCTCTTCGTCCTCTTCTGACCCCACCGATACTACAGTTACTTGCCCCCCCAACCTCTCCTTCAGGGATATGGCCTCTTCCAGGGCATAGTTGTCCCATTCGTTTAAAACAAAGGCCAGGCCATCTTTCACTATATCCCTTTGGCCTGAATCAATCTCCAGATCCACCTCTTGGGTAAAAGGTACCCTTTTTATGCACACAACAATATCCATGCCCACCCCCTAACAAACAGATATTATGAGCTCCATAAGATCCAGAACCTGGATCTTTCCCTCCAAGCCCATTGTCTTGATGGCATCTTCCAGGTGCATCAGACAAAAAGGACATGCGGTTACAATACGGTCAGCTCCCACCTCCAATGCCATCCCAATCCTTTTTTGTGCCATCCTTTCCTCCTCCTTAACCTCGTGCCAGAGGCTTACATCTGCCCCACCACAACAAAAGCTCTTCTCCCTGGACCTCTTCATCTCCACCAGCTTGACCCCCAATATCTCCTCCAATATCTCCCTGGGTGCCTCATAGATTCCATTATGCCTTCCCAGATAGCAGGGGTCGTGATAGGTGTAGCGCCCCCCTTTGGGCACGCCTTTCTTAGAAAGCCTGCCCGTTTTGAAAAGCTCCAAGAAATATTCACTATAGTGGTACACAGGGACCTTCAATTGGTAGTCATTTTTGAGGGTATTGAAGCTATGGGGATCAGTTGTTACAATCCTTTGGAACCTAATGGCCTCAAAGGTCTTTTGATTCTGCTCCTTCAAAAGCTGAAAAAGACCTTCCTCTCCCATACGCCTCACCTGATGGCCTGAATCTCTCTCAAGGGGACCTAAGATCCCAAAATCCACCTGGGCCATGGAAAGCCCCTTTGCTACTGCCGATGCAATGAGTTGACTCCTTGGATCAAAAGAAGGGTAGCTATCCACGAAAAATAAGGTGTCCACCTCCTCCCCCTTTTTTAAGATCCTCACCTGAATCCCCTCCAAGTTCAGCAGCCACTCGGTCCTCTTTTGTCCAGGTCTTCCAAAGGGATTTCCCGTCTTTTCCATGTTCAAAAATACCTGATTAAAGGTGCTGGGATTTTCTCCTTGCTCCACCAAATAGCGCCTCATGTCCACAATCTTGTCTATGTATTCGATAAAGACCGGGCATTCACGTTCACATGCTCCGCAGGTGGTGCAGGACCATATCTCCTCTTCCCCCACAATCTCTCCCACTATTTGGCTATCCTGGGTAGGCCTTCTAAACACAGGATAGGTGCTATACAAATGCTCCCTCAGTTTTAAGGTGAGGATCTTGGGTGATAGAGCCCTGCCACTTAGGTTTGCAGGGCAATTATCGGAGCAACGACCACATTCTGTGCAAGAATAAAAGTCAAGGATGTGTTTCCAGGTAAAATCGGTTATTTTTCTTATGCCTAAGTATTCCAGATCTTCCAGCTCTTCTATTCCATATCTTGCGGGCTTGATCGAGCCTTTGGCAAGTTTCTTAAAAAATACATTGGGCAAAGCAGTTATTATATGGAAGTGCTTGGAGACAGGCAAAATATTCAGAAAAACGAAGAAGGTTAAAAGATGCAACAAAAAAGAAATGTTGAATACAGAACGGAGCTGAGAAGCTGAAAATGCCTTGAAGAGGCCTGCTGTTATTTTGGATGAAATAGTTTCAATGGGTGTATTTTTGAGTGCAAAATGACTTACGTCAAGGGCAATATCTGTGATCATCAAAAAGGATATGAGAGAAAGCACAAGATATGCCTCAAATTGATGGCTACCTTTGTACCTGGAAGGCATAAGTACTGCCCTTCTTATGATAGACAAAACACAAGCTATCAAGACCAAAACCTCAAATATATCCTTAAGCTGGGCATAAAAGTGCCATATACCCTCTGTTGAAAAAGGGTTAATGAATGGGATCCCAAGCCCGTAAAATATAAGCTGCAGTGATCTTAACCCCAATACAACAAACCCCCAAAAGATCACCAGATGAACTACCCCGGAAAATGGGTATCTGGGTTGCCTTATCTGAAGGAATCCATCCTTTAAAAGGCCAAGGATCCTCAGCCTCCAGTGGTTGAACCTTGGATCCTTTTGGGCTTGCCTTAAGGGTACAATCCTTTTTTGTATGGTCCTTAAAAAAAAGCCCAAAGATAGAAGAGATATCATCAAAAAGATCCAATGGGGGATAAATAGGACTTCAGCTCCTTTGGGATACATGTAAGACTCCGAGATATTTTTTAAGCTAACACCTGTTCGATATATTTTCAGCCTGAAGATTTGTCAAGGAAAATCTTTTGGGTTAATATCCCATGGGATCATGAAAGAAAAGCAAAACCTTATCTTCCACCCAAATCTAGCCCAAGCCTATTACAAGATCCTTGGGCCTTGGGAGGCCTATCTCCATACTATATTGAAAACAGAGCTAAAAAGGCGCTTTTGGGGTATGGTGGGGAAGACGGCATTGGAGATAGGTTGCGGGCCTGGTAGGAGGGCATACCTCTTGAGAGAGCTTGGCTTTGATGTGACGGCTTGTGAGCTTTCTCCTTTCATGTTACGTCAGGCAAGGTTCACCTTGAAGGGTAAGGTGGAGGTCTTGGAAATGGATGCCCACGACATGTCCTTTGAAGATGGTTTTTTTGACATCAGCTTTCTTATCTTCACATTGAGCTGTGTGAGAGATCATCTTCAGGTGTTGCGGGAAACAGTGAGAGTTACAAGGCAGTGCATGTTCGTGGCAGAAATCAACCCATTTTCTATCTTGGGCTTAAGGTTTCTCTTTGAAAGAAGCTTCAAAAATAGTGTGTTTAAAGACATGTATCTTTACTCCCCATGGTCCATAAAGGCAATTGTTAAGGGCATACCAGGTGTTAAATCTGTTTCAGGTCTCAATCCATCTTGGAACCCATTCACGGGTGTTTATGTTTTTGTGTCTGATATTTACTATGACAAGGTCCTAAACTTAAAGCCAATTTTAAAGGACAAGGTTAAGGGAAAGGTAGTGGAAGGATTGGCAATCACATTTAAACACATGGGAGGTCAAAATGAAAAAAGCTTATCTCTTTGATACACTTGAAGATAGCAAGGTCCAATGTCGCCTTTGTTCTCATAGATGTGTCATTAAAGAAGGGTCAAGGGGAATTTGTATGGTAAGACAAAACAATAGAGGTCAACTTTATAGTCTCGTGTATGGAAAACTTGTGGCAGAAAGACCTGACCCCATTGAAAAAAAACCCCTCTTCCATTTCCTCCCCTCCTCTTACTCTTATTCAATTGCAACCGCAGGCTGTAATTTTAAGTGTAAACACTGCCAAAATTCAGACATAAGTCAGATGGCAAGGGATAAAGGTATTATCATGGGTAGTGATAGAACACCTGAAGATGTGGTAAAAGGTGCAGTGAACACAGGCTGTGCCTCAATTTCCTATACCTACACAGAACCCACAGTTTACTTTGAATTTGCATATGATACCTCTTTAATTGCTGTGGAACACGGGTTGAAAAATGTCTTTGTGACCAACGGGTATATGACAAAGGATACCCTTGATTTTATCTACCCCAATTTACACGCCGCCAATGTGGATTTGAAGGCCTTTACTGAAAGGTTTTATAAGGATATATGCGGAGCAAGGCTTGAACCTGTGTTGAAGGCAATTGAAGGTATGAAGGCACAGGGGATATGGGTGGAGGTCACCACCCTTTTGATCCCAGGGCTAAACGACGATGAAAAGGAATTGAAGGATTTGATTGCCTTTCTGATATCCGTAGACCCGGATATGCCCTGGCACGTGACCCGTTTTCATCCGGACTATAGACTCCTGGATAGGCCTGCAACCCCTGTTTCTTCTCTAAAGAGGACAAGGGAGATGGCCTTGGACATGGGCCTTAGGTTTGTGTACACAGGAAATGTGTTGGGGGAGCCTGGGGAAGACACCTATTGCCCGTCCTGTGGGGAGTTACTCATTAAAAGGTATGGATTCTATGTGGAAAAAAATCTTTTAAAAGATGGCAGGTGTTTTAGTTGTAAGGCCACTATCCCAGGCATTTGGGCTTGATTAATTCTATGCTTTCTTTACCATCCTTAGCGGAAGGGGTTCTAAAGGATCCATTCCAACTGGGGTCTTTAAGGGTGATAGAATTGGCCTTCTTCCCCCCCTCTAAAGACCCCTAAGTTTTCAATTTGGAGGAAAAGATGGACAAAGAGCTTGCGCTTAAGATAACAAAGGAGATCGTCATCAAGTTTATCGAAACAGGTAAAGTATCCCTTACAGGCTTTGAAAATGCATGGAAGACCATATACGAAACGGTAAAGGGTTCAACAGAGGAAAGGAAACAAGGTCAGTAGATTACTTCCACCAAATAGAGTCCCTGGGGCGGCGCTGTTATTCCTGCTGCCTTTCTATCCTTCTTTTCCATGATTTTTACTAATTCATCCACATCCTTACCCTTTACATCCAGCTGGATAATGGTGCCCACTATGTTCCTCACCATATGTCTCAAAAATCCGTTGGCCTTGAACCTAAGAACAAACATATCTCCGTTTACTGCTAATGATGCATCGTACATCTTTCTTACAAATGTCTTTACGGAACTGCCCGATGCTGAAAAGGATGAAAAGTCATGTTCACCGATAAGACACTCAAGACATCTTCTTAAGAACTCAGGCCTAAGGTTATGAAATACATGCCATACATACCGTCTCATAAAGACATCAGGCTCTTTTCTCTGAAGTATCCTATATTCATACACCTTCGCCTTGGCACTGTACCTTGCATGGAACTCTAAGGGTACCTCCACTATGTCTCTTACATAGACATCTTTGGGAAGCAAAGAATTTAAGGCCCGTTTTAGGTTTTCAAGGGCGATATGAAATGTTGTTTTAAAGTTTGCAACCTGACCTATCGCATGGACCCCCGCATCTGTTCTGCCTGCTCCCACAATGGTATGCCCTTGTTTGGTGATCTCCCTTATGGCAGCCTGTATGACCCCTTGGACCGTCCTCTTTTGGGGTTGATACTGCCAACCCTCAAAATCTGTGCCCTCGTATGCAATGGTGAGCTTTAGGTTCCTCTCGGGATCCATAAAGGAGGCATCGCCCTGTTAAACTTCCACAGGAGCCAGATAATAGGACTTGATCTCCACCCGAAGGTTGTACAGTGCATCCAGCAAGATCATGCACCTCTCTTTATCCTTCAACTCCCTCTCAAATATTGCCGTTAGGCCCTTAAAGGGCCCGTGAAGTATCCTCACAAAATCTCCCTTCTTTAAGGGCCTTGGTTTGATCTCCACTATGCCATTTTCTGAGTTTGCCTTGATAAACTCCAGCATCCCTTCGGGCACAGGAATAGGTCCTTCTTCTGTGCCCAGCACCTTTTTAACACCCCTCGTCCATCTCACCAGGTTATAGTCTTCCGGATAGGAAAAGGATGTGAAGAGATAAGAGGGGAACAGAGGCTTTATTACCACTTCTCTATGGCTGTTTACAAATCTCCAGGTCCTTAGCATGGGCAGGAAACAGGTTAGGTCTGCCCTCTCCAGGAGGAACTTAACAAGCTCTTCCTTTTTGGGCTTTGTATAAACCACAAACCAGGTTCTGGCCATAACGGTCCCCCCCAAAAAGCAATTGTTTACATTTTGAACAACTATATACCCCGTGGGATTACAGGTCAAGAGATAAACAGGCCTTCAATCCTTCCGGTCTTCAGATCCTTATAACCCTCGTGGCAGATCCTGAAAAACGGAATGGCAGAGGTACTCAAGGTCACCAGTGAAAGGAGGGGATCTCTAAAGCTTACCCCCAGGCCTTCCAAGATCCTCTTTAGATCCTTAAAGGCCTGCACCAAGTCTTCCACGTTTAACAAGGACATGATCCCCAAAATGGGAAATCCCAACTCCCAGATAACCCTTCCTTCCACTACCACCACAGCACCCCCTTGGAGCTCAAATATCCTGTTTGCTGCAACTGCCATGTCCCATGGATCCTTCCCCACCAATATCATGTCTGTGGAATCCCACCCGGCAGAACAACCAAAGGCACCCTTCCTCAATCCAAATCCTTTTAAAAGGCCTGTAAAATGCCCATTTTCGGGTTTGAGGCGATCAACAGCCGAAACCAAGCTGAGATCTTTGTGTTCATTGGGAAGAAATATTCCATTTATTTGCGGCAGTTCAAACACAACCCTTTGGGTTACCAGGTCTGTGACCATTTCCATGGCCAGCACTTTGAAGACAGAACCCCCTTTGGGTGCCCTTAGCAAAAAGTCCTCCCTTTGAAAGACCCTACCCCTCCGTAACCGATTCAGATAACTTGGGTTGAAGGAAATGGGCCTTGGTTCTAAGATTATTCTCCTGTCTTCGGCGATCAGTCTACCAGATGAGATCACATACCTGGGATAAAACCCTTTGAGGTCTTCAATCAGCACCAGGTCTGCAAATTTTGCGGGTGCTATTCCACCCAAGAAATCATCCATGTGGAAATGCTCTGCCACATTTAGGGTTGCCATCTGCACTGCCTTCACAGGCTCCACACCAAAGGATATGGCCTTCCTCACTATTGAATCCATGTAACCTTGTTCCATCAGCTCTTCTGGATCTACCCCATCTGAAGAAAGTACGAATCGCCTTGTATCCACCTTGGAGAGGAGCTGTGAGATGGCCTTCAAATCCTTCCTCACAGCACCTTCCCTAATCATCACATGGAAACCCAGTCTGGCCCTTTCCAAGGCCTCTGTGGCGGTTATGGGTTCGTGGCAGGAGCCCACCCCAATGGCAGCATATGCCATGAGCTTCTCATTCCTGGCTCCTGCAGAGTGTCCCTCCAAGGATTTCTTGTGCATGCGGGTTAGGACCATGTTGGGCACAAATGTCTCCCTGTCTCCCAAGATGGCCTGCCAATAGCTCTCCCCCATACCCAACACCTCTTCCATGGCCAGCAGCTCTTTTAGTTCTTTTGTGGCCATGCCTTTTAATGACTCAGGCGTGGTGACCATTGAAGGAACAGTAAAGAAGAATCTAATGGGCTGATCCTTGAGCATGTTGATAAAATCTCTAATCCCTTCAACTCCTGCAATGGGATATATCTCCATCACTTCGGTAACTATGGTGGTAGTGCCTGTGGGTATGATATGTTTAATTGCCTCATAGGGAGACATAAGGTATAGGAGGTGAGTATGGCCGTCAATCATACCTGGAACAGCATATAGATTCTTTGCATCTATAATCTGCGAGATCCCAGAGATGCTGTATTTCCACTTTCCAACATAGGCAAAATAACTCCCTTTTATCGCAATGTCCTGGTCTTCCAAAATTTCTCCAGTATAAACATCCACCAGAGAGCAGGATTTTATCAATAGATCTGGGGCTATGTTACCAAGGCATACATCCATCAAAGAATAGGTCTCTTGGATGTTCACAGTAAAACCTCCTTGATCTTGAAAAATTCAACAAATGTTTTTGTGGTAATCTTGGCAGTTTCTTCCACTCGAATTCCCTTTATGGTGGAAAGAAGCTCTAATGTCTTTATCACATCTTTTATCCTTGAAGGAACTCCCTGATACTCCACAGGAGAATCCGTCTCCAGAAGGATTCTATCAAGGGGAGTAAACTTAGCTGCCTCCTGATGTTTAGGACTATACGCCAAGGCAGGGGTTACAGAGATGTGGTATCCCGAATCCAGTATGTCTCTTAATATATCCAAATTGCCCGAATACCAGTGAAATATAGCCCTTTTTGCTCCCAGCTCTTTCAAAATCCTTAGAGACCTCTCTTGGGAATGCCTTGAATGGATTATAAGGGGCTTTTCAAAATAAGAGGTTAGTTCCACTATCCTTTCAAAGACCTGTATCTGCAACCTCTTTGGGACCTTTATGGCATAGTCAAGGCCCACCTCTCCAATACAATCGGCTTGTTCCACATGAGTCTTTAAGAATTCCAGGTTTTCTTCCATGTTTTCTGGCCTTATTACCCATGGGTGAAATCCGATCCCTTTTATGATGTGATCAATCTCCGAGGCAATTTTTAGAACCTTTTTGTTACTTTCCACATCCATGCCAACACCCACGATGTACTTGACTCCATGCTTTCTTGCCTCGGACATCTCCTGAAGAGGCTCTTCAAATTCACTTAGATGCACATGTGCATCGCATGTGAAGATATGGGTATTCATTTGCACGCCTTCACCCCTTTGCTTTTCTGTTTGCTATTATAGTTCCTATCGTTACCATCACCAAAGCAAATAAAACATTTAGCCCCAAGGATTCTTTTAGCATAATAAGACCGCTTATTATCACTCCAAATACCGGTGTAAAAAAGCTAAAGGCATGCAATATACTTACAGGGTACCTATCTATTAACTCAAACCATGCAAGATAGCTTATAAAAGCAACGATAATTGATTGGTAAATGAGAGAATAGAATGTGATTTCTGAAAAACCCATCACATAGCCTGTTTCAAAAATAAAACTCATCAAGAATAGAAAAGGTGCTGAGAAAAACAGCTGATAGAACAACACATGTTTTGCAGATGTTTTAGTGGCCAAAAATTTTTTCACATAAACACTTGTCATCCCCCACATGAATCCTGCGATAAGTGCCAATAAATCCCCCAAAAGGCTATGATAACCTTGCCCTTGCGACCCTACAAAAAGCCCTGATACTCCCACAAAGGCAAATATAAGGCCTATTACCTTAAAGGTACTAAGCCTGTCATCTTTGATCAGAATATGTGCACCCACTGCGGCAAAGAATGGAGCTGTGTAAAGCAATATATATGTGGCAGAGGCGGTGGTGAGCCTTAGTCCCACATAAATGGCTGCAAACTCGCCTCCGAACAATAATCCCACCACAATACCGTGTAGTGTCATCACCCTGCTGGGGAATATTTGAAGCCCCTTTGCCTTCATCCAGCAGAATAAGCAGATGCTGGCAACCAAGGATCTGATAGCGCACATGAACAAAGGCGTTATGTCAGGTAGGGCAAATTTCACAAAGGCCATATTGGCGCCCCATACCAATGATAAAAGCATCAAAAGGCCTATAGGTTTTATTTTGAGGTGCTGAGATTCCAAGTTCACCTTATTTGGCTTAGATTTGAGCTATGTTTTATTAAAATAAATCAGCTCTTTCAACCAATTCCTTTTTCCTTGCTATTTGAACTTTGGCGTAGTAGTATAAAAAATAATCAGTTTCCTTGAAAGGAGGAAAAAGTATGGGTTTTATAAACCCAAAGCCGATTGTCGTTTCCATTAATCCTTATAATCCTCAAAAGCGTCTCATAAGAATAGTCGTTGATATATTAGAACGTGGAGGCATTGTATCTTACCCAACAGACACATCATATGGTATTGGGTGTAGCCTTTACATAAAAGGAAGCATACAGAAGATCTACAACCTAAAAAAAAGGCCTCTTTCTTCACCTTTTTCTTTTGTTTGCGATAGCCTTAGTGAGATAAGCAAATACTGTATTGTATCCAATTATGCGTACCGGGTACTTAACAAAGTCCTACCTGGGCCTTATACCTTTATACTGCCAGGCACAAAGCTCGTACCTAAGATAATGCTCACAAACAGGAAGACAGTTGGAATCAGAGTGCCGAAAAACGAAGTGTGTATTCAGTTGGTAAAGACTCTGGGCAACCCAATCATCAATACATCAGCAGAAGAACCAGACCCCCTGATTATAGCCGAAAGATACAAGGCCTATTTGGATGTGGTGATCAATGCAGGCATAATACCCGTTGAGTATTCCAGTGTCATTTCCCTTATAGACGATGTTCCAAAGGTTTTAAGGGTTGGAAAGGGGGATGTTAGTATGTTTTTAGCGGAGGGAGAATAAAGAGGGGCATGAAGTTCCCATAAGAGTTTAGGGCCGAGGCTTCCTGTTTGAGTTTATATAATGTTGTGATGATCTTTTGTGTCATGTCCTCAAAAAAGAGGTCCAAAAGCCTTTTCTTCTTCTTTGGCATTACAATCTGTGGTTCACCCTTTATGCCTGCCAGCTCCTTTGTGATCTCTATTGCGTCCTGGAGGTTGCCCAGTTCATCCACCAGGCCCAGTTCCTTTGCCTCCTTTCCTGAGAAAATCCTACCGTCTGCAATCTGTTTCACCTTTTCCTCTTCAATCCCTCTTCCCTTGGCCACATCTTTTACAAATTGACCATGGATATCTTCCAAGACCTTTAACAACATATCCTTTTCGTTGTCCGTTAGGGGTCTGTGGGGAGAACCCATGTCTTTAAATTCGCCCATCTTAACCACATCCAGCTCAAGTCCTATCTTTTCCATAAGCCTTTGAAACCGAAGGAATTCAACTATCACACCAATACTACCTGTTATGGTACCCGGGTTTGCAACTATCTTGGTGGCAGCGGCAGAGATGTAATAACCCCCTGAAGCAGCCAAACTACCCATTGAAACCACAACGGGTTTAGAGGCCTTTGTCCTTTGAATCTCTTGGTAGATCTCTTGGCTTGGCCCTACACCCCCTCCTGGGCTTTCTACCCTTATGAGGATGGCCTTTATCTGATCATCTTTTCTAAGGTCTGTGATTTCGTCCACAATGGGCTTGGAATCCATAATCGGTCCCTCCACAAAGACCATGCCGATCTTTTCATTGAGATGAAGGGCTATCTTCTTGCCCTTTAAGGTGATCAACACGGCAGAAAACAAAAGACCAAATCCTATCACCAAAAGGAGGGAGATTAATATGGTCTTGTGAGAAGATTTCATCCTATTTTCTGTTCTTCTTTAGCTCTTCCAAAAGGAGTTCTCCCAGCGTTGAACGTGGTTCCACCTTGGGAGTGTATGATCTTAACACATCTTTGCTATCCAATTCTTCAAGCTTTCTAATGGAAAGGCCGATCCTTCTATTTTTTCCATCGGCATTCAACACTATAGCCTGAATAACATCGTCCACTTGATAGTGTGATGTGGGTTTTCCCTTCTTGTCCTTGCTTATTTCAGAGACATGCACAAGGCCTTCTATACCTTCTTCCAGTTCCACAAATAACCCAAAGTCTGTTATGTTTGTTATGGTGCCTGTTACCCTTGTACCTGGCTTATATTTTTCTTCAACAGTTGACCATGGATCGGGTGTTAATTGTTTTATACCCAAGGAAAATTTCTTGTTTTCTTTGTCAATGTTCAACACAATGGCCTGGACAACTTGTCCTTTTTTGTAAATCTCAGATGGATGTTTGATCTTTTTCACCCAAGATATATCTGAGATGTGGACAAGGCCGTCAATGCCTTCTGCTATTCCTATAAACACACCAAAATCCGTAACATTCTTTATCCTGCCCTCGATTATGGTACCAACGGGGTATTGTTCTGCAACAGTATCCCATGGATTTGGTTGTGTCTGCTTCATGCCTAGGCTTATGCGTCTTTTTTCCTGGTCCACTTCCAATACAATCGCCTCTATCTCCTGTCCTACCTTCACCACTTGACCTGGATGCTTCACATTTTTTATCCAAGACATCTCGGATACATGTACCAATCCCTCAACTCCCTTGTCCAACTCCACAAAGGCACCATAGTTTACCAAGGATACAACCTTCCCCTTTACCTTTTTACCCACGGGAAATCTTGAAGTCACATCAGCCCATGGATCGGGTGTTAATTGTTTTATTCCTAAGGATATCTTCTGAGTCTCCGGGTCATAGGAAAGTACCTTCACCTTCACATCATCTCCTAACTTAAAAAGATCTTGGGGATGTTTTATCCTTCCCCAAGAGATGTCGGTAATATGTACAAGGCCATCTAAGCCACCAAGGTCCACAAATATTCCGTAGTCTGTGATATTCTTTACCTTCCCTTGCAAAAGAGCTCCTTCTTTTATGACAGATAAAAGCCTTTCCTTTTCCAAAAGCCTTTCTGCCTCAATTAGTATTCTACGGGATAAAACAACATTTTGCCTTCTCTTATTGTACTTCACTATCTTAAAATCAAACTCTTTGCCTATGAGTGAATCCATGTCTTTTATCGGCTTTATGTCAATTTGAGAGCCTGGTAAAAATGCAGGTATTCCAATATCAACTGTGAAGCCACCTTTTACTTTTTCCACTATCTTACCTCGAATGACACTATCTTTTTCATATACATCTTTTATCTTTTCCCACACTTTCAAAGAAACAGCTTTTTCTTTGGAAAGGATGACTATACCCTCTTCATCATCCTTTCTTTCCACAAAGACATCAACTGTATCTCCTATCTTAACGGCTAAGTTACCATTTGAGTCCATGAACTCCTTCAATGGAACTTGCCCCTCAGATTTGAAACCCACATCAACAACCACAAATTCATCGCCAATGTGTACAACAGTTCCTGTGATGACTTCTCCCTCTTGCAAAGGCTTTAGGCTTTCCTCGTATAGCACCTGAAAATTCTGTTCCTCTTGCACCGGTTCTTCCGGTGAGGCTGTGTTGGTATTCTGTGGGTCTATAAATTCTTGCTTTAAAGTTTGCTGTTCCATAGGTTTAAAAACCTCCCCAAAATTTTATTCCTATCCTAAACTCTTAAAGAGTCCTTACCTTTTTGGAATGTGTTAAGAGGATCTCCAAAACCTCTTGGATCCCCAATCCAGTTGTATCCACCACTATTGCCCCCAATGCAGGCCTAAGGGGAGCAATCTCCCTTTTGGTGTCCTGTTCATCCCTCGCCAACAAATCCCTTAAGACCTCTTCGTAGGCTATGGATTCACCCCTCTCCTTTCTCTCCAGCCACCTTCTCTTGGCCCTTACCTCTGGAGAGGCTGTGAGGAAAAACTTTAGCCGGGCATCTGGGAATACCACTGTCCCCATATCTCGGCCTTCTGCCACAATATCCCCTTTTTCTGCCTCTTTCCTTTGTACTGCTGTGATAAGCTGCCTTACCTCCTTTAATCTGCTCAACTCAGAGGCTGATCTTTCCACCAAGGGGTCCAAGATCAAGTGGGTCACATCCTCTCCCTTGAGTATCACCCTTTGTGTATCATTTGTGTACTCGATTTCCAATCCAAAATCCTCCAAAAGCCTTTGAAGCTCCCCTGCCCTTCCGTCTGCCCCTGCCCTCATCGCGTGTAGTGCAAAGGCCCTGTACATAGCTCCTGTGTTTAGGTATCTCATACCCAATTCCTTGGCCAGAAGCCTTGCCGTTGTGGTCTTCCCTGTGCCAGCAGGGCCGTCTATGGTGATTACCACATGGCCTTTGCTCAAGCCTTTAAGACCCTCCTTAAGGCATTCAAGAATCTCTCGTTTTCCTCCCTTAGCCCCACTGAGATCCTAATAAAACCTTCAAGTCCAAAGGCCTTCATGGACCTGACAATCACTCCCTGTGTGAGCATGGCCTTATAAACCTCTTCACCATCTCCCACTTCCACCAGGAAAAAGTTGGTCTGGGACGGGACATACTTGAGACCCATTTCCTCCAGATTCTTATACAAAAAGGCCTTCTCCTCCCGCACCAACTTCAGGGTCTTGGCCACAAAATCGTAATCTTCTAATGCAGCTATGGCTGCCTTTTGTGCCAAGGTGTTCACATTAAAGGGCTGCCTCACTCGGTTTACATAATCTGCCAATCTCCTTGGAAGGAAACCGTATCCAATCCTCAGTCCTGCAAGGCCGTATAACTTGGAAAAGGTCCTGAGCACTATCAGGTTTTCAAATCTCTCCAGGAGGGAAGTACCCTTGGCTATGTTGGGGTCGTGTGCAAATTCTATGTAGGCCTCGTCAAGGATCACCAACACATCCTCTGGGATCTCCTCCAAAAAACCCACAAGCTCCCGCTGTCTGATGTGGGTACCTGTGGGATTGTTGGGGTTGTTCAGGAATACTATTTTCACCCCGTTTATTATCTTCTCCCTTATACCCCTTAGATCCAGTCTAAGGTCCTTTAAAGGTACAGAAAGGATCCTGCCCCCTTGTGCCAGGACCATCTTTTCATAAACCAAAAAGGTGGGATAGGGCTGGACCGCCACCTCACCGGGCAACAGAAATGTCCTTATGGCAAGCTCTATTATCTCATTGGACCCATTTCCCACCACGATCTGCTCCTGTGGCAGGCCAAAGTGCTTGGAGATGGCATCCTTTAGATAGAAGGCACTTCCATCGGGATACCTATTTAGGCCTGAAAGGGATGCCTGTATGGCCTCCAATGCCTTAGGTGATGGCCCTAAAGGATTCTCATTGGAGGCCAACTTTATTGGGCCCTTGATGCCTAGCTCCCTTTCCAGCTCTTCTATGGGCTTACCTGGTGGATAGGGCTTTAGGGTCTCTATTCCTTGGTGTACTAATCTCTTCATCTATAGGTGGCCTTAAAAGGCTAAAGAGGCTTTATATACCAAGGTTTCTCAGTTGTAAATAGGGGAATTTGATGGGGCTTGATTTTGTATGGAGGGCAGCTCCACCACAAACCTTGCTCCAGTTCCTTTTCCTACATCCACCCTTATTCTTCCTTCGTGGGCCTCCACAATGGCCTTCACAATGGCAAGCCCTATACCAAAGCCCCTCTTTCCCTTTGCACCCTCTGACCTATAGAACCATTGCCATATGCGCTCTGCTTCCTCCTTATCTAAGCCAGGCCCTTCGTCCTCAAAAATCACCTCTACAAACTCTCCCCTTTTTAGGCCTGTGATCTTAACTAAACTTTTCTCTTTGGTGTATTTAACGGCATTGTCCAACAAATTTGCCATTGCCTGTGACAGCCTCACCTGATCTCCAAGTATGCCAAGTCCTTGGGGGACCTCCAGCACTACGGATACCCCTTTTTCCTCTGCAACAGGATAGTAAAGCTCCACAAGGGGAGTTAATAGATCCTTAAGATCCAAGGGTTCCTTTTTCAGTCTTAACGCCCCCGCCTCTGCCTCTGTAATATCCATGATGGCGTTCAAAAGCCTCAGCACCTTATCAGATTCCTCCACACAGTCCGATAGGGCCTCCCTCAGTGTCTCAGGAGTTCCATCACCCAGTAAGGCCATCTCAGCAGTACCCCTCATACGGGCAATGGGTGTCCTTAGGTCATGGGCCACACTATCAAAGGACCTCCGCATGGCAAACACAAGGCGTGAGATCCTGTCCAACAACTGGTTAAAGAGGATCACAAGCTCCCTGATCTCATCCTTTGAAGAAGGCTCCGGCACCCTCTCTCTTAAATTCTTTATGTCCAGTGCCTTGATGATGGAGATCAACTCCCTCACAGGCTTTAATGCCCTCCTTGAGAGAATAGCCCCACTCACCGTGCCCAAAAGAAGAAGGGATATAAGGATAAGCGAGGATATCTCCTGAAACCTTTTCAGTATCTTATCCCTCTGCTCCGAGGTCTTTCCAACTTGTATCCAATAGCCATTGGCTGCAGAAAGGGTATATACCTCCAGGTAGGTGGTTCCATCCTCTGCTTTCAATTTTTTCCACGCCTCTTCAGAGGGATACCAGATCTCCAGTTCCTTTATATAAAAGGAGGCCCACTGATACGGTAGCCTTAGGAGCACTGTCTTGTTTTCTCTATCGGCCAGCCTCAGAAAATATCTTTCAGGTGTCTCAAACTTTTTCCCCATGGCCAACCTGGATTGCACCAGATCCACCCCGCCTTGTTGAAATAGCTCCAAGAATTCTTTTGCCTCTGCTTTTATCTCATTGTGATCTTGTTCCTTAAGGGAGGAAAGCAACAATATATAGGATCCAAAAAATAATAGAATTGCACTCAAAACAAACACGGTTCCATAGAGAAAAAAGAGCTTAAAACTAATCTTTTGAATTGGTTCTTTCAGGCGATTTAAGTACATATCCCACGCCTCTTATTGTATGGATGAGTTTTGTGTCATAATCCTTGTCTATTTTGTTGCGTAACCTGTGTACTAAAACATCTACAACATTTGTTTGAGGATCGAAATTGTAATTCCAAACATGCTCAAGAATCATGGTCTTTGTTACAATACGATTAAGGTTCCTCAAAAGATATTCCAAAAGTTTAAATTCCATAGGCTGAAGCTCTATCCTTTTGCCTCCCCGTGTCACCTCACGGTTCAGTAAATCCACCAGAAGGTCTCCAACCGAATAGCCCGTGGGCCTGGTCTGCCTTGTGGATCTTCTGATAAGGGCCTGTATTCGGGCTAAAAGTTCAGAAAAGGCAAATGGTTTGGTGAGATAATCGTCACCTCCCCTTCTCAAACCCTCTATTCTTTCATCAAGGGATCTTTTTGCACTTAGTATGATTACAGGTACATCAATGCCTTCAGCCCTTATCTTTTCGATTAATGTGAGGCCATCCATCTTGGGAAGCATGATGTCAACCACGGCTGCATCATAGGGATATTGTCTGAAAAAGTGATAGCCATCCTCTCCATTTGACACAGAATCCACCGCATAACCCCACTGCTCAAGCCCTTTTTGCACAAACTCTGCTATCTTATCATCGTCTTCCACCAAAAGGATCCTCATATCCCACCCTGCCGCTCGATTAAATGAACGGGCAAACCCCGCTTATCATCAGCACTTATAACTAATTTGGTTTATTTTTCAAAGGGGTCAAATGCACTTAAATTGAATTGACAACAGAACACCATTCGTCTAAAGTTAGGCTCCAAATTCGCTTTTCGAGGGCTTTATGAGGATATGTTTTTGGGGGACTAGGGGATCCATACCGGCACCTGGAGCAGGCACCTTAAAATACGGCGGAAACACCTGTTGCTTAGAGATTGAGTTGTTGAACGGAAAAAAGGTGGTGGTGGATGCCGGTACTGGTATAAGGGAATTGGGAAACAGTCTGGTAAAAAACGGGCACCAGCAGATACTCCTGCTGATCACACACATCCACTGGGATCATCTACAAGGTTTTCCCTTCTTTTTACCCGCATACCTGCCCGATTACGATATCCTGGTAGATGGCTTCCCCACTTGCATGAAAGGCCTCAGGTTTATCTTCCAAAACAAGATGCTGGATGGAGTCTTTCCTGTGACCTTTGAAGAACTGAAGGCCCGTATCACTTATTTGGGAAATCTGGAAAAAGGCGAAGCTGAGTACTTTGGCCTTAGAGTAAGTCCCATCCATCTGCACCATCCCCAAGGAGGTTATGGATTTAGGTTCCAGGAAGGAGATAGCATAGTCACATTTCTCACCGATAATGAGCTGGTGGAAGAAGGTTGGAAGGGAAGGGAACTCAAACAATATGTGAGATTTGCAAGGGGTTCCAAAGTGCTTATACACGATGCCCAATACACCTACCAGGAATACCAATCCAGGAAAGGCTGGGGACATTCCCATTATCTGACTGCATTGAAATTGGCACAAGAAGCAGAAGTGGAAGAACTTGTACTATTTCACCACGATCCTTCCAGGACTGACCAGGAACTGGACAATATCTTGGCGGAATTACAAGCGGATTCAAAGGGTAACCCTGTTAAGATTTCCGTGGCAGCAGAGGGTAGAATCATCCAGGTCTAGGGTAAAATTCGTGAAGCTGATTGTAATAGGTGGTGCCAAAAGCGGTAAAAGCCAATACTGTGTGAAACTCCTGAAAGAAAAATATAAGAGCCCATGCTTAGTTGTCACAGCAGAACCAAAAGACCCTGAAATGGAAGAACGGATAAAAAGGCATAAAGAAAATAGACCAAAGGAATGGCTTGTCACAGAAGAGCCTGTGGAGATAGCCCTTTGCCTTAAAGACATACCCAAAGACCGTGATGTGGTGTTGATAGATTGCCTTACATTATGGCTTTCCAATATGCTGCTGAGCTTCGATGATGAAAAGCTACTGAAATATGTTGAAGATTTTGTTGCCACAGTGAGAGATTATCCCTCAGATATCATTTTAGTTAGCAATGAAGTGGGTTTAGGAATTGTTCCAGACAATCCCCTTGCAAGGAAATTCAGAGATCTATCCGGTATGTTAAATCAGAGATTGGTGGATGTATGTGATTCGGCCATCTTCATGATTGCAGGGACTCCTATTCGTATAAAGTAAAATGGTTAAGCTCTCTTTTAAAACCGAAGTCATAAAAGAAGATTCCCAAAGCAAAAAAGTTCGAATAACACTAAACTTGAAGGATCAAAGGTTTGAAATCTCAGTTAACTTTGGTGAGTATACCCAATATGATGAGCTAATGGCCGAAATAAAGGATTTGAAAAGTAATCTTGACGGTATCTTGGACCTGGCAAGGCCGTTGTTTGAAGAAAAGAAAGAAGAGGTGGATATGTCCCCTCAGGGCCTTTGGGAAAAAATCTGTAGCATGAAGGATCAGGAAGCTGTGAGGTTTTTTAACAGCCTTCCCATCTTAAAAAGGATGGAACTCTCAGATTATATCTTTTCCCATTGCAATGTCTTTTCAGGGAAGGGAAAACTCTTTTCCGAAAGGTACGACCAGGAGAATTCTCTTTTAACTTAGGAATAAGAACGCAGGAATACGGCAAAATCCATTTTTCCTAAGCCTATTTCCACTTACCAAGTGGAAAAACTTGCCCTGTCCCTGTATAAGACCATACCAAGCTTGACTCAAGGCTTTGGCCACCTTAGCCTATTTCCATCTTCAGCCAAATCCAAAGGAGTGAGATGCTGGAAGATATCTTAATAAGGGCAGAAAGGCCCAGCAGATATGTTGGAAATGAGTACAACTCCATAAAAAAGCCCTTTGATGAAACCCAGGTGAGGGTTGCTTTGGTTTACCCCGATGCCTATGAAGTGGGCATGAGCCATGTGGGTTTGAGGATCCTTTATCACCTGCTGAACTCCTTGGACTTTGTCTTAGCTGAAAGGGCCTTTTCCCCTTGGCCTGACATGTCTCACGCAATGAGGAAAAAAGGGGTGCCACTTCTCACCTTAGAATCCCATAGACCCTTGAGGGATTTTGATGTGGTGGGTTTTAGTCTTCAGCACGAATTGGCCATCACAAATGTCTTGGAGATCTTGGCCCTATCCCATATCAAGGCACTTTGGGAGCAAAGGCATGAGGAGGATCCCCTGATAATTGCAGGTGGACCTGCTTGCTTCAATCCCGAACCCTTTTGTGGGATCTTCGATGCCATAGTAATCGGAGACGGAGAAGAGGTTAGCATAAGGATATGTGAGCTTGTAAGAGATTGGAAAAAGGCAAAGGGATCCAAGGAAGAGCTCCTTGTAGCCCTCACAAAGGTTGAAGGTGTGTACATCCCCAAATTCTTTGAGCCGATTTCTCCTGAGCCCTCACGGATTGAGGAAATTAGACCTCTCTTACCCGGCTATGAAAGGGTAAAAAAGGCCCTTTTAAAAGACCTGGACAAATATCCCTTCCCATCAAAGCAGGTGGTGCCCTTCACCCAGCTCATCCATGACAGGTTTGTGGTGGAGATCTCCCGGGGATGCAGCAGGGGGTGCAGATTCTGCCAGGCCGGGATGATATACAGGCCCTTGAGGGAAAGGGCTATGGAGCAGATTGTGGAAAATGTGACAAGGGGTTTAGAAGATACCGGATATGAGGAAGTATCCCTCCTCTCCCTTAGCTCAGGGGACTATTCATGCATACAAGGTCTTATAAAGCACATAATGGATAGAAACGAGAGAAAAAAAATAGCCTTGAGTCTTCCATCCCTTAGGGTGGACACCATGAATGCTGAACTCATGGAGCAGATCAAAAGGGTCCGCAAGACGGGTTTTACCATTGCACCTGAGACAGGAATGGAGGAGTTAAGGTTTAGGTTAAACAAGCAGTTGACCGATAAAGAGATCTTGGATATCTCAAACCTAATATTTGAAGCAGGGTGGCAAGTTCTAAAACTTTATTTTATGGTGGGGCTCCCCTTTGAAACCGATGATGCATTAAAGGCATTGCCTCACTTGGTCTCAAAGATCCTAAAAGGCACACCCAGGAAAGGGAAGCTCCATCTAAACATCTCTTGTTTTGTGCCCAAATCCCATACACCCTTTCAGTGGGAAGGACAGGTCCAGCTGGATGAATTCAAGAGGAGGTATGAATGTGTAGCAAGGTCAATGCCCAAAGGCAAGGTCTCCTTGCACGGAAATTTAGGTGAGCAAAGCTGGCTTGAAGGGGTCTTTTCAAGGGGAGATAGGAGACTACTTCTTGTTGCCCTAAAGGCCCATGAAAAGGGTGCCAGTTTTGATGCATGGGGGGATCTGTTCAACCTTAACATATGGTATGAGGCATTTAAGGAGACAGGCATAGACCCTACTTTGTACCTCAGGAAAAGAGATCTGGGTGAACTCATGCCTTGGTCCCACATAGATACAGGGATTAAGGGGAAATTCTTGTTGGATGAGCTTAGAAGAGCAGAGGAGGCCAAGGTGACCCCACCTTGCACAAAGGCCTGTTCAAACTGCGGGGTTTGTAATGAAGAAGGGGTCCAGATTAAGCTCACTCCTCCCACCATTACCTTGAAAGAATCCCCTGAGGAACGGCCCCATGGGAATGAGGTCAAAAAGATCCTTTTGGTACTCACCAAACTAAAGAAGGCTAAATATCTTGGGCATCTGGAGTTCATGAGGACCTTACATCGGGCAATGAGAAGGGCCGGGCTGAATCTAATCCATTCAGAGGGATATCACCCCATGCCCAAGGTAAGGTTTGGCTATGCCCTACCCTTGGGCATGGAAAGCCTCAATGAGGTGGTGGAGATGGAAATTTATGATTCCCACTCCCCAAATGAGATAAGAAGGCTTTTAAACAAACTCCTCCCCTCTGGCATAAGGGTCAAAAATGCCTCTTATTCCCATGGGTTAGATTCCATACACAAGGAAGGGAGCATGCACTTTGTGCTTATGGGAGAGGATGTGGGTTCATATGTCATAGAAAAGATCGGACTCAAGATTGGTTCAAAGAAGGGAGATGATTCTCACGCAGGTATTGAAATCCCCCTTAAAGATCTGGTATTGGAGAGGCGTATCTTGAAGAGAGATGTGCTAATGTTGAAGGTAAGATATCATCCCAAGATCATGAAATTTTTGACAAACCTACTTTCTGATGGTGAAATTTCAAGGATCAAAAGGGTCATAAAACTAAGTTAGGAATTCTTGGAGACAGCATGGGCCTTGAGCTTTTGATCAATGTGAGACCGCACCAGACAAGGGTAGCCCTCCTTGAAAATGGGCAATTGGTAGAGCTTTATGTGGAGAGGAGAAAGGACAAACACCTCTTGGGAAACATATACAAGGGAAGGGTTACCAGGGTTTTGCCCGGTATGCAGTCTGCCTTTGTGGACATTGGCTATGAGAGGAGTGGGTTTTTGTTTGTGAGCGACATGTGCATTGACAGGCTCCCTTGGAAGGAGTTTGAAAAGACCTTACTTGAAAGCCTGATCCAAGAAGAGGGTGAGCTTGAAATAGGCAACATGGACACAGACAGGACCCCAAAGGAGAGGCCCATAGAGGATCTTTTAAAGGAAGGCCAAGAGGTGATGGTGCAGGTCTCAAAGGATCCGGTTGGCCTCAAAGGCCCAAGGCTTACCTGTAATGTATCCTTGCCTGGCAGACATCTGGTGCTCATGCCCACTATGAATCATGTGGGTGTGTCCAAGAAGATAGAGGATGGAGCGGAACGAGAGAGGCTGAGGTCAATAGTTACCAATCTCAGGTCAGACAATTACGGCTATATAGTCAGAACTGCCAGCGAAGGGGTGGAGGAAGAAAAGCTCAGGAAGGAAATGGAGTTTCTAAATTCCCTTTGGGAAAATATAAAAGTCAGGATGGAAAAAAGTGGAAGCCCAAAGCTCTTATACAACGAGCTTTCCATTAGCCTTAGGGCTGTAAGGGACCTCTTTACCATGGATGTGGATAAACTCATCATAGACTCATACGAAGACTATCAAAGTATATTGGAATTTATGGATACATTCGCCCCAAATCTTAAAGGCAATGTGGAATTCTACAATAAGAGAGAGCCTTTATTTGACGCCTATGGTATTGAAATAGAAATCAACAGGGCGCTTCAGAGAAGGGTATGGCTAAAATCAGGAGGATACATTGTCATCGAACCTACCGAGGCTTTTACAGCTATTGATGTGAATACAGGATCTTTTGTGGGAAAGAGAGATCTTGAAGATACAATTTTTAAGACAAATTTAGAAGCTGCAAAGGAAATAGCATACCAATTAAGGCTAAGGAACATAGCAGGCATTGTTGTGATAGACTTTATTGATATGCAACAACAATCCAATAGGGAAAAACTTGTTGAAGCTTTTAAGGAGTACTTGAAAAAAGACAGGGCCAAAACCACCCTATTGCCTATCTCAAACCTGGGGCTTTTGGAGATGACAAGGAAACGGACGAGGTCTAATCTCTATTCCATCATGACAGAGCCTTGTCCTTGTTGCGACGGGAGGGGGTACGTAAGATCCAAATCCGCAATAACAGATGACATATTGAGGAAGATAGAGGAAGAGGCCATTTTGACCCCCGGTAACAGTCCGATAAAATGCAAGGTGAGCAAGGAGATGGAAACTTACATAAAAGAGGAAGAGCACGATGCCCTCCTAAAGCTGGAAAAGAGGCTGGGGAGGAGGATCGTTATTCTGGGGCAGGGGGGCCTACACCAGGAGGATTTTGAGGTCATCTCATAGATGGAGGAAGGGATGCAAAATGTATTTTTCATGGATATGAGGTCCAGTCCAAAGGAAAGCCTGCTACAGAAGTTCAAAAGGCTCCTTGAGACCGCAGGTGTTCCTGAGAAAATGGGAAGGGGCCAGCTTTTGGCCATAAAGCTACACTTTGGGGAAAAGGGAAACTCTGCCTTCATAAGGCCCATATTTATAAGGCAGTTGGTGGAACTGGCCCTTGAGAGAAAAGCCTTGCCGTTTCTTACGGACACCAACACCCTTTATTCAGGAAGCAGGAGCGATTCTGTATCCCACCTGAGGACTGCCATTGAAAATGGATTTGCCTATTCGGTTGTGGAGGCCCCCATCATAATTGCAGATGGCCTAAGGGGTAGCAGCTATCAGAAGGTGGCGATAAGCGGTGAGCTGATTAAAGAGGCCTATGTGGCAAAGGAGATTTATGATGCGGACTTCTTGTTAAGCATTGCCCACTTTAAGGGACATGAGCTTGCGGGATTTGGAGGGGCCATAAAAAATGTGGGCATGGGATGTGCTGCCAGGAAGGGCAAACTGGAACAGCACAGCGACCTCTCCCCAAAGGTGAAGGCAAAAAAATGCGTAGGCTGTGGCATGTGCGCTGAACACTGCTCACAAAAGGCCATCAGCTTGGTGGAAAAAAAGGCACAGATAGATCAAAACCTCTGTATAGGTTGTGGTGAGTGCATCATCATCTGCCCCAATAAGGCCATAGAGATCCAGTGGAGTTCTGACATCCCCAGGTTCTTGAAAAAGATGGTTGAATACAGCAAGGCCGTGCTCTCAAATAAAAAAGACAAGGCCTTTTTTGTAAACTTCCTTACAAACATATCTCCTGCCTGCGATTGTTACGGTCACAGCGACATGGCCATATGCCAGGATGTGGGCGTACTTGCATCCTGGGACCCTGTGGCCATTGACAAGGCCTCTGCAGACCTGGTAAACAGGATGCCGCTACCCATGGGGCATTTCCTGTGCGACAAAGAAGGGGCAGAAAAGGATAAGTTCCGTGCCCTTTATCCCAATGTGGACTGGCAGTTTCAACTTAAATATGCAGAGGAAATCGGTTTGGGTACAAGGGACTACCAACTGGTGCCCTTGGGAGAACCTGCATGACTTCTCGAAAACACACATGAGAAGCTTCAAGGTTCAATGCTCAAGGCTTTATCTTGGCATAAACAAGAAAGAAGCGCCAGAAAGGGAAGATGGGTTGTTGGGTTGTTGGGTTTATTGGGTTAGTGGGTTGTTGGGTTTATTGGGTTATTGGGTTGTTGGGTTGTTGGGTTATTGGGTTTAGGGGGAAGCACAAAGAGAGAGGGGATATGAGTTGAGGGTTGAAAGTGAAGGGATGATACTTGGGTTTTCTGTCTTGTATGATGGCCATGAAGGTCAGAACACTTTGGTGGCTAAAATTCCAAGAAAGCTGAAATGAAGGGAACAAGTTCAGGGTCTCAAAATAAAGGGTTTGTTGGCTTCAGGTTAACTTTACGAAAGAGCATTGAAAATCTAAACCCCAGTGGGAGCACCAAGGTGTAAGCACTAAGGTATTCCTCTTGAGGTAAAAGGGACAGGGAGTTATGAAACATAGACCCTTACAAAGAAAGCGAGTAAAGGCCACAAATTAAAGTACCCAGGTGGGAGACTGTCAAAGAAAGGAATTGAAATGATCCAAGTAAGAGGTGTTACAAAATACTATGGCCAGAGAGTGGCAGTGAAAGATATAAGCTTTGAGATCATGCAAGGCCGTGTGGTTGGGCTTTTAGGGCCCAACGGAGCGGGTAAGACTACGATATTAAGGATCCTCACCTGCTACCTTTCCCCCTCAGAGGGAAAGGTCATTGTGGCAGGAATAGATTCTGAACAAGATCCCTTGGGCATCAGGGAGAAGATAGGTTTTATGCCCGAAAACGTGCCTTTGTATGGAGACATGACAGTGGGCCAGTTTTTGGGTTTTGTGGCGGACTCAAAGGGTATAGCCGCAAGGGATAGGCGTTTTGAGATCAGCAAGGTGATCAGCCAATGCGGTTTGGAACAACAGGAAAAAAGGCTCATCAGACACCTTTCCAAGGGCCAGAGGCAAAGGGTGGGTGTTGCACAGGCCTTATTGGGTAATCCACAGATCCTCATATTGGATGAACCCACAGCCGGACTTGATCCTGCCCAGGTGCTTGAAATAAGGGAGCTGGTGAAGGAATTGGGCAAAGAAAAGACCGTGATCCTAAGTACTCACATCCTTCCAGAGGCAAGTCAAGTATGTAACGAGGTGATCATTTTAAACAACGGGAAGCTCATTGCACAAGGTACACTGAATGAATTGAGGGAAAAGCTTAGAAAATCAGAAGAGATGAAGTTCCTGGTGCGTACAGAGGCAGACCTGAAAAAAATGCTTGAACTGAAAAGTGAAGATTTCGTAGTAGATGTGATCGAAAAGCACAAAGGAGAGTATGAAATTCTGTTGAAACCTGAATTGAATGTGAGTGGGAGACTATCCAAAAAGATTGTTGAGAAAGGGATAGCTCTTTTTGAGATGAGATCAATGGAACTAAGTCTTGAAGAGATCTTTGTCAGGCTCTTAATATATGAAGATGAGAATTCAAATCAAAACTAACCTAACTTGGAGGCAAGATGCTGAAAGGTCTTCTACCTGTACTAAAAAAAGATGTCCTGATCATGTTTTATTCCCCAATTTACTATGTCTGTTCCCTAATTTTTGCTTTACTTTCTGGTTACTTTTTCTATAGCAACATTGCATATTTCGGGATATTAAGCTTACAGGCAAGCGGAGATCCATTTTTGTCTGATATCTTGAATCTTTCAGATATGGTGATAAAACCATTTTTCGGAAACATTATGGTAATCCTTTTACTTCTTGTCCCCTTATTGACAATGCGTTCCTTTGCCGAAGAAAAAAAGCAAGGGACAATTGAATTGCTTTTTACCTATCCCATCTCGGACTGGGGATGCCTTTTGGGAAAATTCTTTGCGGTTGTTGTCTCCTACTTTGGAATGCTCATCTGGACGATTCCCTGTATTGTGATCCTCACCTTCCTTGGAAGCCCTGATTGGGGGATTGTTTTGTCTGCCTATTTAGGCATATTTTTGGCTGGTCTCGCCTTCTCTGCCTTTGGAATATTTGCCTCTTCCATAACAGAGAACCAGATCGTAAGTGCTGTGATAGCATTTGGAGGGCTACTCCTTTTGTGGGCTGTGGGCTGGATGAAAAGGCTTGGGGGAGATCTGCTGGGCAAAATACTTGAATATATCTCGATGACTACGCATACTGAAAGTTTTGCAATCGGCATAATTGATACAAGGGATGTTTTGTACTTTTTTATATTTTCGGCCTTTTGGCTGGGAATAACAAGCCGCATCCTTCAACAAAGATACATAAAGAGGTAAGACATGGCAGATGGTAAGAAAAGGACACTGGAGATTGTTTCAATTGTAATTTTTATCGCTATCTTAGTCTTTGTTGCACTTCTTTCCAGGCTCCATTACTTAAGGTACGATTTGACTAAGACAAAAGAATATAGCCTTGCCGAAAGAAGTGTTGCCACTATTAAAAAGCTAACACAAGAGATTAACATAATCGGTTTCGTTAGAGAAGGTATGGACGAATATGCCCAACTAAAAAGAATCTTTGCAGCATATGAGTACACCTCACATCTTATAAAAACCAAGCTTGTTGATCCTGTTAGATACCCTTCAATCGCACAGAAATACAAGGTGAAACAATTTAATACCGTTATAGTCGAAGGTTACAATAGGCTACAAATTGTAAAATTCCCAACAGAGGAAAACATTACGAACGCCATAAATAGAATAATAGAGGGAAAGACCAGAAAAATTGCCTGGATCATGGGGCATGGAGAAAGGACTTTCAAAGAGGAAAAAGAAAAAAATGTAAGCATCCTAAAAGAAATACTTGAGGGAGAAAACTTTGAGTTGGAAGAGAAAAATCTCTTAAGGGATGCAATCGACAGATCATATGATATAGTAATAATTGCAGGGCCTGAAAATAACTTCCTTTCAGAGGAGATTCAATCCCTCAAAGGCTATTTAAACCAGGGAGGAAACCTGGTGGTCTTCTTAGAACCCTTCAGTGATGCAGGCTTGGTGAACCTTTTGAAAGGTTATGGGATAGTAGCAGGAAACGACATAGTGGTGGATCCCTTTAGCAAGGCACAAGGAGGAGACTTTCTTCTGCCCATAGTGGTGCAGTATGCCAACCATGAGATTACAAAAGATTTTAACCTTGCAACCATATATAGGAGTGCAAGGTCAATCTCCATAGACAAAGACATGTTAAAGGACTATCAACTCACCGAATTGGCCTATACCTCACCTGAATCTTGGGCAGAGACAAATCTGGAGGCAGTCTTCAAAGGAACAGTCCAGAGGGATAATGAAGACAAGGCAGGACCGGTATGCCTTGCGGCAATTTCAGAAGGAAATGGGCTCACAAAGGAAGAAAAAGAACAAAAACCCAAGATCGTGGTCTTTGGGGATGTGGATTTTATCACAAACCAGTTCATAGGGCTGGGCGGAAATAAGCAATTGATAAGAAATACGATAAACTATTTGGGAGCAAGGAGAGATTTCATATTCATAAAAAAGGAACACAAAGCAGTTGAACCCCTTTTGCTGACTAATTTCCAGAAGAAGATCGTTTTTTGGGTACCTGTTGTTGTCATGCCAACCATTGTTCTCTTACTTGCCATATTGGTTTGGTTTAGGAGAAGAGCTCGATGAACGGCAAAGGAATCTGGGTTTTATTTTTAATTCTGATTATCCTCGCAAATCTTTACTATTATGAAGAAAAAAAGCAAAAGCAAATCCAAATGGAAAAAGAAGAGGAGAAGACTATTTTTAAAATAGATCCCCAATCCTTAGTTGGCCTTGAACTCAAAAGTCTCAATCAAAAACCAATCAAAATTACCAAGAACGGCAATTGGAGAATAACAAGTCCGGTAAATACCAATGTGGATTCGATAGAGCTTGAGAAGTATCTCTCAATACTTAAAAACCTAAGGTCTATGAATGTGCTTTCCAATACAGATTCTGATCTCTCACAGTTTGGCCTTGATAACCCAGTTTTTTCCCTGACAGTTGTATCAAAAAACAAGGCAGAAACGCTATTGATAGGCTCTGAGACTCCTGTTAGATCCGAGTATTATGCCATGAAACTTGGCGAGAAAAAAGTATTTACCCTAAACGACCATGATGTCAAGAACTTACAAAAGGATTTATTTATGATGAGGTCTAAAAGGCTTGTGGAAGTAAGTCCTGAAGATGTGCAAGAACTTTTTATAAAAGCCAATGGACTACAATGTGTTTTAAAGAAGAGGAATGGTGGCTGGGAAGGGATTCAGGATGTGGACCAATTAAAAGTGGATGCACTTCTTGGAAGACTCATCTGGACCCAAGCAACAGGAGTCATAAAAGAAGAAAAGGATGACTTAAAAGGGCTTTCCCTTGAAAATCCCCAGTGGAACTTTGTCTTAAAATGCAAAGACAAAACCGTTTCCATTTCCTTTTCCAGCGTAAAGGCTGACTCAGAAGAACTGCTCTATGCCACTTCTGACCAAATCTCCCATGTCTTTATAATGCCAAACTGGCTCAAAAACCACCTTCCAAATAGTCCTTCTGACCTGCGAAAACCAGAATCCAAATAGTGTTATACTTAGTCCTAATTCTACACTTTAACGTGAGTTCAAAGAGGGATACAGCAAGTTTTTCAGATTCCACTCCGTAAGCCCGATTGAAAAATGGACATAGCCCTTTCTCCGGAGTTCAAACCTGTAGCAAGCTCAATCAGATTCACACAAAAGGTTTTTAAAAGAAGTGCCTCTCTGAGTCTAAAGTGATTGACTGTATTCACCTTGTTTAGTGCACCACCCTTTCGGATAACAACTAAACCATCTGCACCTAAAGACCCCTGCCCGATCGCCGCAACCCTGTGCCCTAAGAGAGGCTCATGGTGAGGGTAATAACCCAACTTCATCGCTAGATGCCTGATACGCTAAAACGGATAGCGGGGTCTTGAAATGTGGGTTAGTTCCCAAATCCTAAGGGGCTTAAGCTATTTACCTGGGCTATTTGTGGAGGATCCCACGAGGTGGGGAACACCTCGTGGGATGAACTTGGGCTTAGACCCTAACTAACCTTTTCCTTATTAAGATTCCCACAAACCCGAATACCAGCACAAATCCAATAAGTAGCAATACCGGCTGGTACATGGTCACATAGGCAAGACCTGCCACAGGCACAAGTGCAACCCTCACCACAGTCCTCACTGCTTCATGCTGTGTGAGGTATGAGGCTACGGGAGGTGAATACCTGTAATAGGCATCCACAAAGGCCTTGCCCCAGTCGCTTGTCAACAGGAACCTATCTCTGAAATCTCTTAGGGTTTTCACATGCCAATCATTGGCAGAGCCAAAGGCAGCAGTGGCGATAAAGCATGTGCCACCATCTCCACCGCTAACTGGAGCAGCTGCGGTAGGAAGGGGAGGCGCCACAACAAATGTGGAGAGATGGTCCAGGAGTACTGCGATGGTATAGTCAGTCTCGCCTGCTGGAGCTGAAGCCTGGCCTATAATTGTTCCACCCTTGGTGATACTGTAACTCTTTCCCTCCACTGTGGCACTTCCACTAACACCTGCTTCCTCTGGAGGGGCATTCTCGGGCAAATAATACACCTTAGGGCTCTTCGTCTTGAGCCTCATCTTGAGAAGCATCAATGCATACTTTGTCAAATCCAATTTCTCAGCCGCACCAGCCGAGATCTTGTAAGAATCACCTTTCCAAGCATCAGGGAGAGAATCCTGTTCATCTTTACTGAGCTCAGAGTAAGACTTAGCTTCTGGTGGTTTGAGATAACCAGTATAAGCTGTACCATCTGCCTTTTTAATCACTGTTCCACCTTCCAGCTTAACGCCCACATCCTTAGTTGGAGTGTAGTCCTCATTCTTGAGTACAACAGCAGTAATCTGTGAGGGAACTGCACCACCAAGTGCTCCCATATCAAGGATAGCAGTGACATTTTTGAGCTGTTGCTCAGTCTTGCCAGTAAGGTCAGCCGGATTGGAAATAACCGAAACAGGACTATAACCTGAGATGTTAACGACGGCACTGCTCCCTAATCCCACAGTCTCTTTAGCATTATTGTTCAGCACCTCTCCACCGAACATGATTATGTCTGGCTTTGAGTCGCTACCCACAGTAATACCAATGGTAAACATGGTGCCTGAGTCCAAAGCACCCGACCCCTTCTCCTGCTGAGCCTTGGGAGAAACAACATAAATCTTTAACTTGGAGCCAATGAGCTTGTAGTCAATGGCTGCTTCCTTTGTCTCATACCACTTGGAGACAGCGTCCCATTCGCTTTTTAATGTATATCCGCTGTAGTCCTCTACCGGGTAGTATATATCTCCCGACTTTGTGGATACTGTGGGAGTCAGTGCTTTTACCTTACCAAAATCCACAACAAACTGTGCTGCATAATGCCCTGTATACCCTGAAATGCTAATGGGTATCGTGAGGGTTTCATTTGCAGCTTTTGTGTATGGACCATCAATGCTCACCGTCACTGCAGCATGGCTTACAGAGACGATAACCATTGAAAGAAGAGCAAGAATTAGAATCACCTTTGGTTTCATTTAAATGCCTCCTTTCCCATTAGGTTACCCCCTGTAAGTTTTACTGCGACTGACAATTGAGCTTCAAATACCTAATTATCAGAGCTGCATCATTTGCGTCTATCTTTCCATCCCCATTCACATCCATCTTGGCTTTATAATTTCCCATCTGAGCGCAATTGGGCAGTGCCGGAAGTGTGGTTGTGGTGGTTGTTGTGGTTGTGGTAGTTGTTGCACTTGTTGTACTTGTGGTCGTAGGCGCTGTTGAACTTGTGGTCGTGGGCGCTGTTGTACTTGTAGTCGTAGGTGCTGTCGTACTTGTGGTCGTAGGCGCTGTTGTACTTGTAGTCGTAGGCGCTGTTGTAGTTGTGGTCGTAGGCGCTGTTGGTGTAGCACACAGTACAGAACTAAATGCACCGTACTGCTTATCTCCTGTATCGTTTTCGTTTTCAGTAGCTACCTTTATCTGATACTCTTTTCCGTTGGTAATGCTAACCTTACCCCCTACAGTCCCGCTAAAGGTGTAACTGGTCTGGGTGGTTGTAACCCAAGCTATATTCGTCCCATCGTTTATCCCAAGTTTGTACCCGGTAGCACCCGTAACAGCAGACCAACTTACAGTTATAGATCCGTCGCCCACTGTCACCATGAGGCCTTGGGGCGCACCCAAGGTTCCCGTCGCAGGAGGGGTCTCGGTAGGCCAATTACTGAAAGCAGTGCAAGCTGCTCCTGCCTGTCCGACGATAGCAAACACACTTAATACACACACTAAAACCAAAACCTTTGCTTTTTTCATATGTTACCTCCTATTGATCTTAGATGTTGAAATGGGATCATCTCCCACCAAAAACATATCTCTTTCCAACGATCACCAATACTGTAATCACTGCCAAGATTATCACTGCCTTCCACAAAAAGTTTTGGCTTTTGTGGGGCAATCCCATCTCCTGGGATGTGGCAACCCCCGATGGGCCACTTTCATTTATCCTGGAGCTTGGCTTACCACCTCCTTTCCCTTGTGCTGTATCCGCCTTCTTTATATTTGAGGCTTTATCACCAGCTGATCCTCCAGCTGTTTTACCAACATCAGACTTGCCAGCATCCTTTTCCACATCATCAGAAGAAAACTGGGTTGATGCAGGCGTAGGCGATGCAGCAGGGCCTTGGCCCCCTAAAGATGGTGGCATACTACCAGCATCTTTTTGGCCTTCAGCAGAAATACCTACTGTCCCTTGTACCCCTAAGCTTTGGCTCACTACTCCGGTTCCAGCACCACCCGAACCAGCCATTCCCTTATCCTCTTGCGAGCCACTGCTTACGGTTCCTCTGTATAGGGACCTTTGGAGTACCTCTGCATCCTTTTTAATGGCCTCATCTATTTCTTTGATCTCAGGAGGAAGCGGCTTATCTTCTGCCAGAGCATTTGCATCCTTTCCATAGGGCACACCAGGTATGGGAGGTGTTTCCACCACAGGAATGTCCTTATTTGCCTGTTGAGTCCTCCATCCGCCGGTAGCTGTGAAACCAGGATGTGAAGGACACAAAACCGCCCAAAAAATAATTACACATACTATGAAGCTGAGCTTAAATGTGAAAAGTAAGCTATTGTTATTTTTCAAGGCTCCCCCTCTTTGGTACTTCAAAACTCCTACAACCTTTTCCATAGGCTGTCAATCCAAAAACCCGGCTATAAAGCCAGGTTTTTGGATCTTGCTTAAATCCCTGCCCAAAGCCATTCACCTTGAGCAGGGGCAAAAGGTTATTCGGCCCTGAGGGCAGGTTTCCACCACCAGTTGTCTCCCCAAACCGTTATTGGTAGGCCACTATCCTCGTTCTTGATCTTGATCTCATCCACTGCCCAACCTCTGAATCCGTTGAACAGTGAATCCATGGAGTTGAACGAGAACATCAGCTTGATCTTGTGGCCCGCAAATGGGTTCAGGTTGGCAACGATCTTTACCCATACTGGTACTGCGTCGTTTCCGCCTGAGCTATAGTTTATGATGGCACTCTGCACAGCCACTTCATAGTCAGGGTTCAACCAGGCAACAGTCTTGAAGTCATCCGGTCCAGTGAACTTAAAGTCTCCCACCTGAACAGGTGTTTCTGGAGTGGCATCCACAACCGCCACCATCACCTTCATCTGATCAAACTGCCACTTGGCCACATCCACACTTTCCACCTCCCACCATGTTGCAAATTCCAAGGTGGCAAAGGAGAAGTTGGTGAGATCTATTTCAGGAGACACGAGTTCGCCTTTTTTGTATCCATTGGAGGTATTCTGACCCGAATCTGAGAAGGTGAATGTGGTCTTGCTGCCAAACCAGGCAACCTTTGTGCCTTCGTAGGCAGGTAACAGATAGGGCTGTGCAGCAGTACCTGTTGCACCTTCTGGCACAGGATAATCTATGCCTGGTATAGCGGCAGGTCCCATTGTCTCAGGATTGGTTAAGAGCCACCATTGGACATCGTTCAAGTCGTTACCGGAGACCACCCACTGCCCATTGGTGGTGCTTATGGCTGCTGAGTCTGCCTGGGAGGCATTTTCCCAGGTTTCCACCCATTCCATAGCAGCTGCCTGGGTTACATCAATGGGTTCAGGTTGTGCTCCAGGCTCTGGAGGCAGTTCCACAGGATTAAGCCCTATGTTCACCTCTGTGATCCAACCCTTCAACAATGGATACTCTGTTCCCAAGAAGATGCTGTTGGGGAAGTATGCCAATGCAGAGGCATAGATACCCAGCAAACCATCCAACTGGGGATCCACAAAGGCAAAGAGGTAGGACCCGTCTTCCTTTGTGGTCTGAGTCTCTTCAAAGGCCATTGTGGTGTTGGGTATGATCTGGAGCTTACCCAGGGTCAGTGTTGATAGAGGATCATTTGATTTCAGGTCAAACTCTGAGGCCACGGTCTTTGAGGTTGGCACTCCATTGGGTCCAAACAAATAGCTGGTCTGGAATTCCACTCTAATACTCACGCCTTCCTGCAAATAGCTGTTGTTGTCGTTTACGCTGGGATCATTCCATCCACCTTCTGGTGGGACCAATAGTTTCAGGTAATTCTTTTGAACCAGGTTTATTGCCTCCGTAAAGGGGAAGAAGGGAACGCTCACAGGATCAGACTGGGCAATCGTAGTAACTTCGCCTTCATCAGCCACATTATCCTGGTTGGCATCATCCCAAGAATTTATATATACCACCCATGTATACTGAGGGTTTACCCCAACAGGTGCCGTGGCATAATAGAAACCTAAATCCTTTCCGCCAAACACAGACACCTGCCCAAGCTGTCCTTCACTCAAGCTGGCAGTTTGTTCCCATTTTGTCATATCCACGGTTATATCCAGGTAGCCTTGTGCAGACTCCACATAGGTGTAGTTGCTGAAGGGATGTGTAACTGTGATCTTTACATCGTATGTGCCGATGGGATTGGCTCCCAATTTGGCCTTGTCTTCATTCGACAAGCTAGCGAAATTCTCTATGAGTTTCTTGGCCACCTGTGTCTTTGTGAGGGTGTAATGGCCTTGACCCTCATCCACTGTGACCCAACCTTCTTGCCCTTGCTTTCTCACCTCCCATTTGTAAGTGGCGGTGCTGTCCAAACCAACTGTGATGGTTTCACCATCGTCCATGATCTTATCCAGGACAATGGGGTTTTTGAGTGTAACCTTTGCACCTGCAATGCCCTTTTGTGTCGTGGTATCATAGACCATTCCACCTACAGCAGCAGTGTCTGGAAGCTCTGCCAGCTTTACTTCCTTAGAGGATTCGTCCACAACATTGACACTTGCAGTGCCGTCAAAATACCCATCCTTCTTCACAATGATTCCCAAATTGGGGTTGTTAGGAGGAAGGATGTACTTGATCTTTGCCTTTCCGTTGGCATCGGTCACCTGGAACTCATCTGAGTTGTCAGTTGTTACCAAGGCACCTTTTACAGGGCTATTGTAGTTCTCATCAACTACAGCACCTTTGCCCTCTGTTCCTACTGTCACAAGCTGGTCACCATTTGCCGTTTTGTAGAGTATTCCTGCATTGGTAACCGTTATTTCCAACTCACCCACCAGGTAATCCTGCTTGAATACAAACACAAAGGGGCAAAGGAGATTCTGAATAACCACACCCGTTGCAGGTTGTAAGTAGTAGGTCTTGGCACCAGCAGTGGGGTTTTGGTCACTTTTAGGCTTGTTACTGCTGGTATCCTCTTTCAATTCAGCTTGCCCAACCACTGTATAAGCGCCATCTACGTAGGCAAGGAGCCATAGACTGCCTGTGGCATTGTCAGGATTACCGTTACCTAAATACTTGTAGAGCACCTCTCCGGTAAATTCGCCAAGGAAGTTCTTTGCCTTTGGAACCACTTGGCCTCCAAAGCCTGCCTCCTCAAGACTTATGTTATTACCCATGGAATCCACAAAGGATACATCTGCACCTGCCACCACCATGTATTTAGGGTCCAGGGCCTTTATCTTTCCCACAGATGGAGGAGAAATAGGAGTCTTGTATGGTGTTACCGCGGCTGTAATATCCTTTGTGAGCTGGAGATTTGAAATAGTGATACTTGCCTTCCCATCTGAACTTGTGATGACCTTGGGAGTAGCTTTCTGAGAACCACCTGTAGACTCCAACAGAACCTTATTCTTGTCCTGATCTTGGGCAAAAAGATACAGGCCACCGTTTTTGAGCTCAGAGGCAGAGATGGTAAATTGATCTCCTGAACCGATGGTAATAACATCCGTGGGTTTGAGGTTTTCGGGCAGTTTAAAATTACCGTTTGAATCAGTGGTACCAATCTTTTGTCCGTTCACATACACATCCGCATTGGCAAGGGGTATATAGGTGTTTTCACCCGTGGCCTTATAGGCCTTTCCCACCTCTGGCGGTGTCTCTGTCACAGATCCGCCCTGGGAGGCGTTCACCCAAAAGCCTTCTGTGGATTTAACAGTATCAAGCTTCGAAAAGCCTTTGCTCGTTATGTAATTGTTGAGCTGTGTGTCATTGTAAGATGGGATAAACACCCTCCATTTCTGATTGGTGGCATCCCAGGCCCAAAGAGAAACGGCATTTATTCCACTGCTTGTCAGGCTCTGTAAGATTGCCTGCACAGTTGCATCCTGCTCGGATTTAAGCCCGATTAGGTTCCAACCCTTCACCAAATTATGCTGGTCGTTTGTGAAAGAGCCGCCCGACACTGTAATGGATTTTGCCTCATTACTGTTTACCCAGAATCCTTCTCCCCCATTTATCTGACTGAGCACGCCAAAACCTTTGCTTGTGGCATAGCTTTGGGTAGCATCATTACCTGTTGCCAAGTATACTTGCCACTTTTGGCCTTGGGCATCCCATTTCCAAACACTTTGGTAGCTTAAGCCACTCAATATCTGGTTAGGCCCTTTGTTTGTTGGATCTATGGGCAGGTTTAAGAGATTCCATGTGTTTACAATTGGAATCTGCTTCTCCACTGCCCCTGCCTGGGATACAAGCCCCAAGCCAAGAACCAACACCATCAACCACACCATCAAAAAAAGCCCTTTTCTCATCAAGAACCTCCTTTAAACGTCTCTTTTGTTTCTTATGTTTCTTAGTTCATAACCGTACCATTTCCCTTTTCCCATCCTGGGCACATTGCCCAGCCAAGGTAACGGCTGCTCCCCTCCTAAGATTGTCACCTCCTTTCTGTCTGATGTTGGGTGCCCTATACACATAACTTTCTACACCTCAATTTTGGATATTACAGTTACCCATTGAATTGACCCAAAAACCATCCTGCCAATAAAGCCTCTCTAACCAACCAAAGCCTTTATTCTTTGCATATTCCTTTCCGCCCAAAAGGGTTGGCAGATACACATACCACTTGCCCGACGGCGCATCCCATTTCCACACACTTTTTACATCACATCCCTTCAACACCTCAGCCACATCAAAACCAGCAAAGGATTGAATCCCAATCAGATTCCATCCTGGATTTAATGTGGCACCCATCCCTTTTGAAGCACCCATCTCCAACTCAAAATGGCTCAAACTGTTTACCCAAACTGCCTCAGAACTCCCCACCAGCTCCAGCTTTTGGAAATTGTAATTCTTGAGATAGGATTCCAAGGCCCCTTCTTCCAAGTTAGGGATATAAACCTTCCAATTGTTTCCGCCCCATCCCCATAGGCTCTTTATCTCTCCTTCAAAGGGAGCCAAAGCTCCCAGTGTCCCCTCCCCCAACCCCAAAAGGTTCCAGCCTGCGCCTATGGATGTGGCCACATAGGCATTGTAGTTCAACTGGTAAGAAAAGTAATCCAATTCATTTGGATCAAACCCTGTCTCATCCAAGGGCAAGGCAGCAACCATTAGGTATGCTGACTTAAAAATTGTGGTATCCCACTTATACACTTGGCCTTTTTTCAGATCCTCCATTGTGAGCAACAATGGATCGGACCTTTTGCCAGCCTTATCCTCAAACACCACATACACCCTCCAATCTGCATCCCCCTTTTCCCAATAGCCACCCAGCGACTCAAAATTCCCCAAAAACCTGTTTGCAACACCAACCTGATCAGAATCTGCAATCATCACTTTAATATAATTGGCTGCATAATACTGCGGCATATACTGATATGCATCCATCTTGAATGTGTGGGGCGTAGTTTTGTTTGAATCAATCTGATCTATTTTGACTACATAGATCTCATCATACTTGCTGCCATCCTTATAGCTATTTTTGATATCCAAATTCTTTAATGCAAATTCGGCGTATGCATCCTTTAAGTTTTTGATCGGCCTAATATTCTGCCACTTTAAGAAATTAGCTATGGTAACAATTGGATTTTTCTGAACTTCATTTTCTGCCCATAACCACTTGATGATCTTGTAACCTATTTCATCGTCTGGTTCGTGGTAGTATTCAGTCAAATACTTTAGAAAAAGCACAGCGCCATAATTCAAATAAAGGCTACTTGAAAACAAAGACTCCTCTGGATAATCCACAAAATAGTTCACATATTGCTTGTAATTGTCAATGGTAGGAAATAATGCAGATTCCATCCAAACCGCAGATGATTCTGCAAGCCATATGTTATTGGTCTCCAAAAGGGTATCAAAACCAATGTAAGAGATCTGGCAACTATGGAAAAATTCATGACCAAATGTCACCTTTAAAACAGATTCGCTGATGTTTTGGTTAATAATTATGTATGGCACATCGTTCTGATAGGTAGTGGTGAGACCATAAACTTGGGTTGGAAGATGTATCCCTTTGTCCGAAAAATTCATGTCCACCGAGGGGTTGAACACACCTGTATCTGCAATGTACACGTCTATGTAATTTTCATCTGATTTAAAGGGTGGTTTGAATCCCCACTCATCCACCACCTTTTTCCACACATATTCCATTATGCCCGATTCAAAGTTTTGAACGGTCGTAAGGTCCGTGAAGGAATAAGGGTCTGTTCCCAAAAGATATTCCACAAAGGTTGGAATCCCATCCCCGTCGGGATCACCCCAGAGGATAAAATACGGACTATTTTTATTGATATAGTCCTTGTAATTTTTCCCCCAAATGAGCCTGAAGTGTTTGGTGGTAATAATGTTTGCGTTGCTGATGCTGTCCGAGGCGCTTTGAAGAAATAGGGCTGCGGAAGCCACCTTCCTTGTATCCAGCAAAGGTTCGGGGAGGTAGAAGGAAGAGTAATAAAGCCTTTCCTCAGGCGCCATCTGAGCCCACCTCTTTTTAACCTGGGCCACCTCAAAGGTTAAATCCCTCCTTTCGGGGATAAGGCCCTTTTTGGGATTGAACCCCTGGGCCCACACAGGCATGCCCCATGCCACCAAAAGGAGGAAAGCTATTGATAAGCTAGCCATCTTGATCTCTCCCTTTACCATGCGCCTATCTTAATCCCTCCTTTTCGCTTGTCAGTGACGTATGTCACAAAGGCGCTACTTTTTTCCACTCCTTTTAATTTTCCAAAAAACTTGCGATCCTAAAAAGAGCCTGTCCCTATTTCTTTTCCTTTACCTGAAAGACAAAATATGCAGGGTCTGTGTAGTAGTCATGAAAGTCTTGATAGACGTTGAAAACCCCTTCCTTTAGGGTAAGCTCTCTCTGGAAGTCTTTTTCGTAAGCCTCCTTAAAAAATTTCACATCCACCATGGCCTTTTCTCGTAACTTTTTGCCATCCTTTAGTTTTTCCATATCCTTAAGGCTGATCTCTTTGTGTACAAGGTTGGACCCAGGTGGTACCAGGTGGAGCTCAGGAATGAGTCTTATCAGGTTTTTATCCTTGCCCATCTCCGCCACCCTGTAGACCTTCTTATCCCCCTGAGCCAAGGAAGAGCAAACAGGAGCCAAAACTGCTGCCAATGAAAGAAGAGAGATTAACAAAACACACAACTCTAACTTAGCCTTTTCATTGCGGATTTTCACCTTGTGCCCTCCTTTGATAGTTCTATTTAAAGGATTATAGGTTGGCCAGGTTAATAAGGCAAGGGAATTCGCCTTCCCTAAAACAATAGCTCCACCATTTAGGCCTCACAAACTCACTATGCCTCATAAGGCTATTTCCATGCAAGGTATTTACAAGGTGTAAAATCTTTTTGCCTGGATTTGCGAATTTAGGGGAGGTAACAGAAGTTTAAGGCTAACCTAAAAACGCCAATTGGGACCTATTGAACACTCCTTAAATGGCAAGATCAGTGGGTTTAGTGAAAAGAAGGAACGCAAGAAAGTCAGGATGTGACAAAGCTTACGGTGCAAGGTTCACAAGCCCGGCTCTTCAAATGAGATGCGTATGTGGCAGTTGGAGCAAAGTAAAACTCGATTCACCAGGTGTTGGACACCTGCAAAAAAGGTCTCAAATACCGCCAACGGTTTATTGTATTGAACTTTCCCATAACCAGTCCAGAATTGTGGCCCACAATTTGCTAATTAATATAACAGGAGGAAACCATGGGCATATCAGATTACAGACCAGGATATCATCCCAAAAGGAAAGATATATTCAGGTTGGCGGAGGAAATGGCCAGCCTGCAGCAGATGAGCTCCAAATTTCTTAGTGAGGATACCTCCAATATTCAGCTAAATCCATGCATAGCCATTTCCAGAAAGATAGGAGTAGGTGCGGTTGAGATAGCAGACCTGGTGGGAGAAACCCTTTCTATGAAGGTATTGGACCGTGAGCTTTTGGAACACTTTATTTCTTCGGTACAAAGTCCAACCCACTCCCACCTGAGCCACGAAAGGATACCCACCTTAGGTGAAGAGATACTCAGGATGCTAAAGGGTCAAAAACCTTTTTTGAGGAGTAAGTATGCAAAGTCCCTGGCACACTTTGTATTGGTCTCGGCTCGTACAGAACCATGTATATTTGTGGGAAGGGGTGCACACCTGATCATTCAAAGGGATAAGGTATTGGCTGTGAGGATAATAGGCTCCCTTGAATATAGAATCAAAAGGGTTGCCAGCATCATGAAAACAGGATACAAAGAGACAGAAAGAAGACTCATCAAAATGGACAAGGAGCAAAGAAGATTCTTCAAGAGTTTTTACGGGAAGACAGGCTCTTCCCCTTATGAATTTGATATGGTAATCAACAGAGATTTCTTGGAAGACAAACACGAGATTGCAAAGATAATTGTTTCGGCCTATCAAGGCAAATTTTTCAAATAGGAGGGAAACATGCTAATCAAGGACTGGATGAATCCCAAGGTTATAACCATTGATGCAAATAATTCCATGCAAGATGCCATGAAACTCATGAAAGAACATGGTATATCCATGCTGCCTGTAATGAAAAAAGGTCAGCTTGTTGGAATAGTTACCGATAGAGATTTAAAGAGGGCCTCTGCCTCTGATGCAACGACCCTTGAAGTACACGAATTGCTGTACCTAATCTCCAAGATCAAGGTATCAGACATAATGAGCAAAAACCCCATTACAATACCCTTCGACTACACCATTGAAGAGGCAGCTGAACTTATGCTGAAACACAAGATCTCAGGCCTTCCTGTGACAGACCATGAAGGAAACCTTGTGGGCACACTTACAAAAACAGATGTATTCAAGTGCATCATCTCCCTTACAGGAATAGGAGCAAGGGGCATCCAAATTGCCTTTCTTTTGGAGGATAGGCCTGGCTCCATAAAGGAAGTTGCAGATGTGATGAGGGCGTACGGAGGTAGGATGGTTAGCATCCTTACCACATACGACAGGGTCCCAGCAGGATACAGAAAGGCCTTCATCAGGATGTTTGGAGTAAAGAGAGAACATTTAAATGAGCTCTTGGAAGAACTGAGAAAAAAGGCAAAGGTTCTTTATCTTGTGGATCATAAGGAAAACAGAAGGGAGATATTTGAAGACTAATACCTTGATGAAAAGTTGCCCCTTACCATTTACGAAGTGGAAAAACTTGCCGTAGGCCTGAAGGGGAAGCACATTCAACACCCCTTTCCTAAAGTGGGCAGGCATATGGGTTTTGTAAATTTTGTTAATAATGAATCTCTTGAAAGATTGCCCAAGGGCCCATGGGCCCTTGGGCAGTGTTTTTACACAGCTTAGATCCTATTGTTGGACATATTTTTTGGCTTCTTCGGTCAAGCAGGGAACCACTTCAAACAGGTCTCCCACCACCCCGTAATCTGCCTTTTGGAATATGGGGGCATCGGGGTCTTTGTTGATGGCCACGATGATCTTGGATGTGCCCATACCTGCCAGGTGCTGGATTGCTCCTGAAATACCACAGGCAATATAAAGGTTGGGCGAGACCACCTTCCCGGTCTGGCCCACCTGGTCTGAATGGGGTCTCCAACCTGCATCCACCGCAGCCCTTGAGGCACCCACTGAGGCACCTATCACAGCGGCCAGGTCTTCCAAGATCTTGAAGTTTTCAGGTCCCTTCATCCCCCTTCCGCCGGACACGATCTTGTCTGCCTCTGTGAGGTCTACCTTGCCGGCTGCCTCTTTGATCACATCCACTACCTTTGTCTTAAGCTTTGAGGCGTCAATGGTAAGGTTTACCTTTTCAAGGCTGGCCTTTTTCCCCTCGTCAAATACCTGGATGGACATCACATTTGGCCTTGCTGTGGCAATCTGAGGCAGGCTGTTTTCAAAGGTCACAGTTGCATATGCCTTGCCTGCATAGATAGGCCTTGTGGCGGCGAGCTTTTCACCTTCCATGCTGAACTTGGTGCAATCCTGTGCCACTGCCACACCAAGCCTTCCTCCCAATCTGCCTGAAAGGTCCTTACCTTGGGTGGAAGCACCCATCAAGAACACCAATGGTTCCCTTTCCTTAATCAAGGCCTCAAGTGCCTCCACGTAGGCATCTGTGGTGTAGGGTTCAAGGCTTGGATCATTCACAACTATGATCTTATCCGCACCGTACTTACCCAAGGATTCCAATGTGGAATCATCCAAGCTGGTGCCCAGATATACAGCGGTTACGTCTTGCGCTGAAGCATCGGCAAGCCTTCTTGCCTCGCTTATAATCTCATAGGTAATCTTCCTGATCTGCCCATCTCTATGTTCTATTAGAGTCCAGATTCCCTTTGCCATTTATCTTCTCCTTTCTAAATGACTTTGGCCTCTTCGTGTAGCAGCTTGGCCAGGTTGGCTGCCTTCTCCTGCGGCGTCTCCCCTTCCACCTTCTTGCCTGCCTTCCTCTCAGGAGGAGGATTCAGCTCCAAGATCTTCAGCTTCCTGCTGCCTTCACCAAAATCCTTTGGATCCAGGCCCAGGTCCGCCAACTTCTTTTCTGCCAATGGTTTTTTCTTTGCCTTCATGATGCCAGGGAGTGATGCATACCTGGGCTCATTTAGCCCCTTTTGTGCAGTGATCAACACGGGCATGGGTGCCTCGATCACCACCGTCTGACCCTCTATGGGCCTGTTTACCCTTACCTTGTTTTCATCTTTCAGGACCTCCACCTTGATTCCCAAGGAGATATGGGGGATACCCAACATATCTGCCACCATGGCTCCTACAACCCCCAGGTCGTCATCTATGCCCCTTTGGCCTGTGAAGATGATGTCGTATGGGATGTCTTTTAACGCTGCAGCCAAGGCCTTTGCAGTGGCTATGGAATCAGACCCTTCCAGCGCATCGTCTGAGATCAAAACGGCCTTATCTGCTCCCATGGCCAGGGCGGTCCTTAAGGCTTCTGTGACCCTTTTGGGTCCCAGGCCCACCACAGTAACCTCTCCTCCGAACTTCTCCTTGATCCTCAATGCCTCTTCCACCCCAAATTCATCATAGGGATTCATGATCCACTTGATGTCATCCTTAACGATGTTCTTCTTGTCTGGGGCGATCTTGATCTGAGTCTCCGTATCGGGTACCTGCTTGATTAATGCAACAATATTCATCTTGTCCTCCTTTCCCCTTTTGAGCTAATTTCACCTATTTAGGCACAAATGCCTTTTAGGAAGTAGTTGCTGATCTGATCGGCAGCGGTATAGATATCATAATGCTTCTTACTTGACAAGACCCAAAATCTGCTCATCTCATCCAAGGCTCCGAAAAAGGCCCTTTTGAACACGCCAGGTACTATCTCTGGTTTGAATATGCCTTGCGCCTGCCCCTCCTTTAACACATCGGCTATTATGTCCAGATATTGGGCAAACTTTTTGTTTTGATAGTCCTTCATGAACTTGCTGCTCTGCCTGAGCTCCACTTGGATCAGCTCTGCCATGTCCTTGTTCTCCTCTATGAGCCGCAGGTGCACCTGGGCAAACCTTTTTAGTTTTTCCACAGGGCCTTTTTCTTGGGAGATCTCCTGGACCATGTTCTCCAAGACCAGTTGCATCTTCTCCTCAAATATGGAGATCAAGATGTCATCCTTGTTTTGGAAGTATAGATATATGGTGCCATCTCCCACTCCTGCCTCCCTGGCTATCTCGGAGATCTTGGCCCCAAAGAACCCCTTCTGGGCAAAGATCTTGGTGGCTGCCTGGAGTATCCTTTCGTATTTATCCTTTTGATTCCCCTTCTTCTTCATAAGGTTACCTCTGAATGATTATTCATTCACCAATCTTATTTTTTTGTTGACATGTCAACCTTATTTGCATATAGAACCCCCCTGAAGCCTCTCTGCCTAATTTTGTTGACAAGGCAGAACATCTATAAATAGTAAGAATATATCTTCCATGCAAAATTAAGGGGTGAAGAGATGGCAAAGACAGATCACCTAAACGGACTTAATGTATTAGCAGTTGATGACGAACCCGATGTGTTGGAGACCATTGTTGACACCTTGGACACAGCAAATGTAGAGACAGCAACCACCTTTGAGGAAGCCCTGCATCTAATCGAAAACAAAAACTACGACCTTGCCATACTGGACATAATGGGAGTCAACGGTCTTGAGCTTTTAAAGAAGACTGTTGAAAAAGGAATTCCCACCGTTATGCTTACCGCCCATGCAATAAGTGTGGAGACCTTGCTGGAATCCATTAGGTTGGGAGCAATCTCCTACCTGCCCAAGGAAAAGCTGGCAGAGCTTGATTCAATCCTAAATGAAATCTTGAAGGCACAGGCTGAAGGCATACCAACCTGGAAACTCCTCTTTGAGAAATTAGGGGAATTTTTTGATAAAAAGTTTGGACCAAATTGGAAGGAGAAGGACAAAGAATTTTGGACGGAGTTTAGCCGTACTTATCATATAGGGAAGGGTTTGAAAGAAAGGCTTAGCCACGATAAGACTATACTATCCAAAGGTATTTAGGAGGTAAAGATGCTTTACTCACGGGATAGGCCTTAAACAAATTTGGTATGGGCTTTAAATTCAAACCAATAACCCTAAAAACTCATGGAGGTAAGGATGAAGGCGAAGGTAATTTTTCTGATATTGTTGGTCTTTGGTGTGTGCCTTGTTTTTAACTCCACACTTATGGCACAGCAAAAACCTTCTTTGGATGCATGGAAGCCCAAATTTGACCCATCAGGCGCCAAGTACAAAGCAGTTGTATCCAATGTGTCTAGCCCAGGACTAAAAGGGGTTTTCGCAGGCTTTGCCTTTAGAGATGCCCTTTGGGAAAAGACGGGTGGTCAGATTTACATTGACTTCAAACCGTTCTCCATCCTGGGCGGAGAGGTGGAGGTATTGAATCAATTACAGATGGGTGCAATACAGGGTATGGCGGTGAGCTCCGTGGCCTCCACCAACCTTGGGCCAAGGTTTGGGATCGTGAATCTGCCATTCTTGGTCAACTCCTTTGAAAAACTGGACAAGTTTGTTAACTCAGGAAAACTCTTTGATCACTTCCTCATGGCAATGGATCACCAAGGCATCACGGGCTTTGACATTAATACCTATGGTAACTATGGCTGGGCTACCACAAAACCTGTAAAGTCCTTAGAGGATGCCAAGAAGCTCAAATTCCGTATTGCTGAGGCAGCAGTAAACAATCTCCTTTACAAAGAATGGGGCCTCAATGCCGTTGTTATGCCCTGGCCTGATGTCCCTGTTGCCTTGAAGCAAGGTGTGATTGACGGCCTGGACCACACAGCAACGGTCTGCAGCATTACCAAGAAGTTTGAGGATTGCAAATACTTCACCTCCATCGATTACGCCATGGGACTCTTTATCTGGATATTCAACAAAAAGTGGTTCCAGAGCCTTCCACCCGACCTCCAAAAGACATTTGTGGCCACATTGCATGAGGTGAATGCCACCGCCAGGAAAGAGTCCCTTGCACAAGAGACAGAAGAGATCGAAAAGGCCAAAAAGGAAGGAGTTCAGTTCTTTAAACTTTCCGATGCGGACATGGCCTTCTTAAAGGAAAAGGGAGATGCCGTTCACCAAAAATATGCGGCTGAAATAAACAAGCTCTATCCGGGCGATCAGTATAAGCCAGAGAATTACCTGAAAGAGGTGCAGGTATTTATGGGATATACCAAGTAAACAAGAAAGGGGCCAAAAGGCCCCTTTTTTTTAGACGAGGTGAAGATGCAGAAGATACTAAACGTTCTTGACAAGGTATTAACCTCCATTGAAGAAGTGATATTGTTTGTAGCCACTATGGCCGCCCTGATCGGCCTCTTTGTAAATGTTGTTATGAGGTATATCTTTAAATCAGGGATCGCTTGGTCAGAGGAGTTGGTTAGGGAAGTCATAATTGTAACAACATTTTTGGGGTGCTCTACAGCTATAAAGATCGGCACAATGATACGTATAGATGCACTATATCAGGTTAAACCCAAATTGAAAACTCCTCTCACCATTTTCAGTAACATCGTGGCTTTGATTTATTCAATACTCCTTACTGTGTATGGCTGGAAGCTTACGGCCCTACAGGCAAAAACAGGGCAAACAACCGTCACAATGGAATTGCCACTTGAATATCTGTACGCTGTTTTACCTGTGGCAGGTATCTTTATGGGCATAAGGTGTATCCAAGTATTGTATCGTGACATTACACAACTTGGAAAGTCATAATTAATACGAGGTGACGGCAATGGAACTCAATCATCTGGTTATGCTATTGATATTGCTTGGGTGTATGGCTTCCACCATTCCTGTATTTATGTGCCTATTCTTCACCAGTGTGATATGCTTCCTGCTATACACGACCCTTCCTTTGGATATCCTTGTCCAGAGCATGTTCCGTGCAATGGACAACTTTTCCTTGGTGGTGGTGCTCTATTTCATACTGTGCGGAAACATAATGACCACTGGGGCCACTGTGGACAAACTCATAAAATTTGCAAACGAGCTTGTGAGCTGGCTGCCAGGTGGCCTTGGCATGGCTGGGTGTATAGCCTGTGGTCTGTTTGGTGCGGTATCAGGTTCCACCGTTGCCACTGTGGTGGCCTTGGGCGGATTCATGATCCCTGCCCTGATGGCACAAGGCTATGAAGAAAAATATTCTGTGGGAGTTATGGCTTCTTCTGGTAATCTTGGGATTATCATACCGCCAAGTATAAGTATGATCCTGTATAGTATGATCACGAACGTCTCCTTGGAAGGACTCTTTTTGACAGGGTTCATACCTGGGATACTCATAATCATTCTGGTGTGTATTTACACATATTTCAAGTTTAGGAATAACACCACCATACAGAGGCTTCCCCTTCCTTCTGCATCACATTTCTTTAAGACCTTAAGGGAGTGTATATGGGCACTTTTCTTGCCAATTGTCATATTTGTGGGCATATTTTCAGGTGCCTTTACCGCAAATGAAGCTGCTGTTGTTGCCTGTGTTTATGCCTTTTTTCTGGAGATATTTATCCACAAGGCAATGACATGGAAGCAGGCATATAGAGTTACAGTAAACTCTGCAATAACCTCTGCAACACTTTTAATAATCGTAGCTGGAGCAACCGCATTTGGAAGGTATCTCACTTTGGAAAACATACCTAATACTGTCGCAGAGGCCGTAGTTCATGCAATAAAAGAACCTTGGGTATTTCTTTTGGTTGTTAACATCCTGCTGTTGATAGTAGGGATGTTTATGGATGTAATCTCTGCAACATTGATTTTGGGACCTGTTTTAATACCACTTTTGGTGGGGTATAACATTGATGCCATGCACTTCGGTTTGCTTATGACAGTAAACCTTGCAATAGGGTATATTACTCCACCAATGGGAGTCAGTTTATACATTGCAGGGCAAATTGCAAAGAAAGATATCATTTATGTTACAAAGGCTGTGATGCCTTTTATCGTGATACAACTAATTGTATTGTTTGCTATGACATATATGCCCAAGTTGGTGTTATTGTTGCCCAGGCTCTTCGGCTATGCCCATGCTGTGGCCATAAGGGCATTATAAATATTTCACAGGAGGATTAAGATGAATTTTTCGTATTTTGCCGGCTTAAATGCCAGTAAATTTCCAAATAGGGAATTTATTATCGAATCTTATCCATCTAAGAACTTCAGGAGGGCTATCACCTGGAAGGAATACAATGAGAAGGCCAACAAGGTGGCCAATTATCTAATCAAAGAGTGCGGTATCAAAAAGGGTGATATAGTGTTGCACCTCATGATGAACAGCATTGAATGGCACCTAACCTATATGGCAGTCTTAAAGGCAGGGGCTGTTATTACGCCACTAAACTTCAGATTTGCAAGTTCAGATATCAAATATGCGGCAGATGTGGCACAGTGTAAGGCCTTCATCTTAGGCGATGGATTTATTCCAAAGGTTCAACCCATCATGGGTGACATGGACTACTGTAAACACTTTATTTGTGTTGGCGGAACACCTCCCCAAGGAATGGTATCCTTTGATGAGATTATTAAAAACGGTGACCCTACGGATGTATGTGTAGAGAGGGATGATGATGACATGGCAGAACTCATGTTCACATCAGGGACCACAGGGGCACCCAAGCCAGTCTGCCACACCCATAGGACATTGTTCTATATAGGAATCGGCAATGCCCTAACCTATAGTGAGGGCCACGAAAGCGTCTATTTGGCTCCCCATCCATTCTATCATAGTGGGACCTTGTTCCTCTCCTTCCCATGTTTCATTGCAGCAGGCAAGATCATGATGCCCATGGAATTGAATCCTTCCTCCTTTATCAAGTCCATTGCAGATGAAAAATGCACAGGAGGATGGACCACAGTCCCCACATGGTCTGATCTTCTAAATGCCATTGAGGCAGGCGAGATCAAGGTGGAAGACTATGATCTATCCAACCTGAGGCATATTGAGATAGGAGCCCAGCCCGTACCCTATGTGGTTTTGGAAAAGAGCAAGAGGATATTCCCCAAGGTAAAACTGGGAAACATTTACGGGATCACAGAAGGAGGCGGAGGCGGGCTTACAAACCTTTATGACGAGGATGTTTTGAGAAAGCCTGGTTCCATCGGTAAGGCCACTGTGTTTATGGAGGCAAAGGTGGTGGACTGGAACGGTAAAGAGGTGCCACCCAATACGCCCGGTGAGCTCATATTGAAAGGCCCTAGGATCATGAAGGAATATGCCTTTAATCCAGAGATGACGGCAAAGACCATCAAAGATGGCTGGCTTTACACAGGCGATATCGCCTACATGGACGAAGAGGGCTACATCTACTTCGCAGACAGGGCAAAGGACCTTATCATCAGGGGTGGGGAGAACATATTCCCTGTGGAGATAGAGGATGTGCTCAGGAGAAACCCAAAGATCCAAGATGTGGCAGTGATAGGCTATCCCCATCCAAGGCTTGTGGAGATTGCAATGGCAATCATCCAGCTGAAACCAGGAGAGACAATGACAGAGCAAGAGGTCATTGATTTTTGTAAGGATGCTGGCCTGGCTAAGTATAAGTGGCCTGAGAAGGTGGTATTTGATGTGGTTCCCAGAAACCCCGCAGGGAAGATAGAAAAACCTAAACTAAGGGATAAGTATGTAAAACCGGCAAAAGAGGCCATGGAAAAGGAGCTCAAGAAGGCCTAATTCCAAATGCACCCGCAAGATTCCGTGCGGGTGCATGCCCTATAAACCATCCAAAATCCCATAATACATGTTGAGCCCATGAGAGGTATCATGGTATAGAGTTGTCATGGAGACCCACAAGAAAAAGGCCTTATTGGTATTGGAAGATGGCACCTTCTTTGAAGGCCATTCCTTCACAGGAGAGGTGGAGGTGGCAGGGGAGGTGGTCTTCAACACAGGCATGACAGGTTATCAGGAGATCCTCACAGACCCATCCTATGCCGGCCAGATAGTCACAATGACCTATCCTTTGGTGGGCAATTACGGGATAAACGAAGAGGATGTGGAGTCCAAGAGGATTCAGGTGAGGGGGTTTCTGATCAGGGAATATCAGGAGCATCCCAGCAACTGGCGTTCAAGGAAGACCTTGAGGGAGTATCTTCAAGAAGCAGGCATTCCTGGCATAGAAGGGATTGATACAAGGGGCCTTACCAGGCACATAAGGCTACAAGGGGCCATGAGAGGTGCCATCAGCACAAAGGATCTAAACCCTTCTTCCTTGAGGGAGAAGGCACTTAGCATACCTCCCATGACAGGCCTTGACCTTGTAAGAGAGGTCACCTGTGCCCGCCCCTATCTGTGGGAAAACGGCAGTCCTTCTTTGGAGTTCCAAGATCTGAAGGAATTCCATTGGCCCAAGAAAGAAGGCTTTAAGGTGGTGGCCATAGACTATGGGGTAAAGTTTAATATCCTGAGGGAGCTGGAAAAAAGAGGCTGTATTATCCTGGTAGTGCCTGCCCATACGGACTCAGATACCATTGATCAGTTAGACCCAGATGGGTTGTTCTTGAGTAACGGTCCTGGTGACCCTGCTCCCCTCTATTACGCCATCAACACCATCCAAGGGCAATTGGGCCGAAGACCCATATTTGGTATTTGTTTAGGGCATCAGTTACTGGGGCTGGCCCTTGAAGGAAGGACCTTTAAGCTGAAGTTCGGGCACAGGGGTGTAAATCAGCCAGTGAAAAACCTAAAGACAGGCAGGATAGAGATCACATCCCAAAACCATGGGTTTTGTGTGGATCTGAGTACCATTAATCAAAAGGAAGTGGATCTCACCCACATTAATCTAAACGACAACACCTTGGAAGGCTTACGGCATAGGGAGCTACCGGTCTTTTCGGTACAATACCATCCAGAGGCATCTCCCGGCCCCCACGATGCCCTTTATCTGTTCGATGAATTTATAAAGCTCATGGAGAGATATTCTTAAAATATGCCCAAGAGGAAAGATCTAAAGAGCATCTTGATCATAGGATCTGGTCCCATTGTTATCGGCCAGGCCTGTGAGTTTGACTATTCGGGTACACAGGCGGTAAAGGCATTGAAGGAAGAGGGCTACAAGGTAATTCTCATAAACAGCAACCCTGCCACCATCATGACAGACCCCGAAATGGCCCACAGGACCTATATCGAGCCCATCACACCTGAGGTGGTTGAAAGGATCCTGCGCAAAGAAAGGCCAGATGCCCTTCTCCCCACCTTGGGCGGTCAGACAGGTTTGAACACCGCATTCAAGGTGGCCAGCACAGGGGTCTTGGAGGAAATCGGCTGTGAGCTAATAGGGGCATCCTACGAGGTGATCCACAAGGCAGAAAGCAGGGAGCTTTTTAAGGCATCCATGCAGAAGATAGGCCTCAAGGTCCCCCACAGCGGTATTGCCCGAAGCTTGGAGGATGCAAGGCGAATAGCCACTGAGATAGGGTATCCTATCATAATTCGGCCTGCCTTTACCCTGGGAGGAACCGGGGGCGGTATAGCCTATAATCAGTTGGAGATGGAGGAATTGGCCCAGGCAGGGCTTGCAGCAAGTCTCACCACAGAGATCCTCATGGAGGAGTCCCTCATAGGCTGGAAGGAGTTTGAGCTGGAGGTGATGAGGGATTTCAACGACAATGTGGTGATCATCTGTTCCATAGAAAACATGGATCCCATGGGTGTACACACAGGGGATAGCATAACCGTTGCACCGGCCCAGACACTTACAGACAGGGAATACCAGATAATGAGGGATGCCGCCATAGCCATCATGCGTGAGATCGGGGTGGAGACAGGGGGCTCCAATATCCAGTTTGCCATAAACCCTGAAAACGGCGATATGATGGTGATCGAGATGAACCCAAGGGTCTCCAGGAGCTCTGCATTGGCCTCCAAGGCCACAGGCTTCCCCATAGCAAAGATAGCGGCAAAGTTGGCAGTGGGATTTACCTTAGACGAGATCAAGAACGACATCACCAAAGAGACCTATGCCTCCTTTGAACCCACCATAGACTATTGCGTTGTGAAGATCCCCAGATGGGCCTTTGAAAAATTTTTAGGAGCAGAAGACATACTCACCACCTCAATGAAGTCCGTGGGTGAGACCATGGCCATCGGTAGGACATTCAAGGAGGCCTTTCAAAAGGCAATAAGGTCTTTGGAAATAGGCAGGCACGGTTTTGGGGCGGATATACCTGCATCCCTTGGGCCTGTGCCCGATTTGGAACAGATAGAAGAAAGGCTCAGGGTCCCCAACAGCAGGAGGATCTTTTTTATAAGGGATGCCTTCAGAAGAGGACTCACCATAGACAGGATCTACGAGCTTACCAAGATTGATCCATGGTTCCTGACCCAGTTGTATGAGATCTATGAGATGGAACTCTCTCTTTTGGAGATGAAGGACGTGGGAAAGGGACCTCATCTATGGGACAAGGATTTCTTTAGGATGGTCAAGGCCTATGGTTTTTCAGACAGGCAAATTGCCACCATATTTGAAATGAATGAAGAGGAAGTAAGAAAGATCAGATACGAAAGGGAGGTGTTCCCTGTATATAAACTGGTGGACACCTGTGCGGCGGAGTTTGAGGCCTATACCCCCTATTACTATTCCTCCTATGAAAAGGACAATGAGATCAGGAAGAGTAAGAAAAAAAAGGTGGTTATCTTGGGCGGAGGTCCCAACCGTATAGGCCAAGGGATAGAGTTCGATTACTGTTGCGTACATGCCTCCTTGGCATTGAGGGAGATGGGCATTGAGAGTATCATGGTAAATTCCAACCCCGAGACCGTAAGCACAGACTATGACATATCAGATCGCCTGTACTTTGAACCGGTCACCACAGAAGATGTTTTAAACCTGATACTGCAAGAGGAACCAGAGGGCGTGATAGTGCAGTTCGGCGGTCAGACGCCCCTCAACATCTCGGTTCCTTTGGCAAAGGCAGGGGTAAAGATCTTGGGCACAACGCCTGAAAGCATTTACAGGGCAGAGGACAGGGACAAATTCCAGACACTGGTGGAAAAGTTAGGACTCAGACAGCCTGAAAACGGTGTGGCCTTGAGCCTTGAAGAGGCTGTGGCAGTGGCAGAAAAGATCGGCTATCCTGTGATGGTGAGACCCTCCTTTGTGTTGGGAGGAAGGGCAATGGAAATTGTCTATGATAGGGATGCCCTCATTAGATATGTGGAAAGGGCCATTGAAGCCTCTCCTGGAGCACCCATACTCATAGACAGGTTCTTGGAAGATGCCATTGAAATAGATGTGGATGCCATCTCAGACGGCCGCATAACCGTGATAGGCGGAATAATGGAGCACATTGAAGAGGCAGGAATCCATAGCGGAGACAGTGCCTGTGTACTTCCCTCCATATCACTGAGTAAGGCCATGATAAACCAGATCATGGAAGATACCAAGGCAATAGCAAAGGAACTGGAAGTGATTGGGCTGATGAATGTGCAGTACGCTGTAAAAGACAATACCCTTTATGTGTTGGAGGTAAATCCCAGGGCCTCCCGAACTGTGCCCTTTGTGAGTAAGGCAATAGGTGTCCCTTTAGCAAAGCTGGCCACCAAGGTGATAATGGGGATGAGCTTAGAGGACTTGGGCTTTACCCAGGAAGTTATACCCAAGCACATATCCTGCAAAGAGGCAGTGCTTCCCTTTAACAGGTTTCCAGGTGTGGATGTGATATTGGGGCCTGAGATGAAATCCACAGGAGAGGTGATGGGCATAGCCTATAGCTTTGGCATGGCCTTTTTAAAGAGCCAGTGGGCAGCAGGCCAAAACCTACCCACAAAGGGCAGGGTATTCATAAGTGTAAGGGACAAGGATAAGAACTCAACCCTTGCAAAGGTGGCAGGCCTTTTTAGGCAGATGGGTTTCGAGATATTGGCAACCTCAGGTACCTCTAAATTCCTGAAAGAGGCAGGTATTGAAAACCAGAGGGTGAACAAGGTCACAGAAGGAAGGCCTAACATATTGGATCGCATAATCAACAAGGAGATAGACCTGGTCATAAACACCACCAGCACAAAGAAGACCGTCCACGAAGGCATAATCTTAAGGAGGGCCACCCTCAGCCTTGGAATACCCTACACCACTACCCTTGCAGGAGCCAAGGCAACCGTCTATGCCATTCAAGAGCTGAGGAGCATGCCCATGGAGTTCAAGTGCCTCCAGGAATACCATGGAAAGGATGCATAGGGCATGTGGACGGATCTCTTAGAGGATAAGCCAAAAGAGGCCTGTGGAATCTTTGCGGTCTATAATCATCCAGAGGCTGCCAAGCTCACCTATTTTGGACTGTATGCACTTCAGCACAGGGGTCAGGAATCCGCAGGGATCGTTGTATCCGACGGAAAGACTATGCAGGAACACAAGGCAATGGGTCTTGTGCCTGAGATATTTAACGAGGATATCCTAAAAAATCTCAAGGGCCACATAGCCTTGGGACATGTGAGATATTCCACCACCGGTTCCTCCATCCTCACCAATGCCCAACCTTTCAGGATCCTTTATTCGGGGAAAAACTTTGCAATAGCCCACAACGGCAACTTAGTCAACGCCAGGGCACTCAGGGAGGAGCTGGAGGCCACAGGCTCCATATTTCAGACCACCATGGACAGCGAGGTGTTTTTGCATCTCACTGCCAGGTGCATCAGGTTAGGGCTGGTGGAGGCATTGGGAAATGTGATGGAACAGGTGAGGGGTGCCTATTCACTTGTTATCATGACGGAAAACGGCCTTGTGGCAATAAGGGATCCAAACGGCTTCAGGCCCTTGTCCCTTGGAAGGCTCAATTCCTCCTATGTGGTGGCCTCTGAGACCTGTGCCTTTGACTTGGTGGAGGCTGAATTCATAAGGGACATAGAGCCCGGTGAAATCTTGTTTATCGGACCCCACGGCCTTGAGAGCATAAAGAGTGCAACCCCAAAGAGGAGCTTTTGTATATTCGAGTTGATCTATTTTTCAAGGCCTGATAGCCAGGTCTTTGGTCAAAATGTGTATGCCTTTAGGAAAAAGCAAGGAGAACTTTTGGCAAAGGAGTATCCCATAGATGCAGACCTGGTTATGCCCTTTCCCGATTCGGGAAACTATGCTGCCATTGGTTATGCCCAGGCCTCAAAGCTACCCTTTGAAATGGGAATGATAAGGAACCACTACATAGGAAGGACCTTTATCCAGCCCTCCCAAGGCATGAGGGACTTTGGGGTGAGGGTAAAACTAAACCCTGTAAAACCCGTGCTCTGCGGGAAGCGGGTGATTGTAATAGAAGATTCCATCATAAGGGGTACAACTGCAAGGACCAGGATCAGGACCTTGAAAAACATCGGAGCAAAAGAGATCCATTTGCTGGTAAGCTGTCCTCCCCATAGATTCCCCTGTTACTACGGCATAGACTTTAGCACAAAGGGTGAACTCATAGCAGCAAGGATGTCTGTGGATGAGATAAAGACTTACATAGGCCTGAATACCCTTGGCTACCTTAGCCTTGAGAGTCTCGTCTCAGCCACAGTTATCCCCAGGGAGCACCTCTGCCTGGCCTGTTTTGATGGAATATACCCAGTGGCCATTGACTCGAGCTTTAAGAAAACCTGTTTAGAGGAGACAAGTGGATTATAGAGCATCGCTGGAATTTCTTTATGGCCTCCAGAAGTTTGGCATAAAGTTTGGGTTAAATTCCACAGAAAACCTTTTGAAATCATTGGGAGATCCCCATACCAATAGAAGATACGTACATGTGGCAGGCACAAACGGGAAGGGATCTGTGTGTACATTCATAAACTATATCCTGATCCAGGCAGGATACAAGGTCGGGTTTTATTCCTCTCCCCACTTGGTATCCTTTAGGGAAAGGTTTCAGATCAACAATGAATACATAAGCGAAGAAAGTGTGGTTGGTTTGGTTAAAGAACTTCAAACTGTTATGAAAGGTAAGGAATTACCCACTTTTTTTGAAGTCACCACAGCAATGGCACTAAGTTATTTTAAGTATAAGAACACTGACATAGACATCATGGAAGTGGGAATGGGTGGTAGATTGGATGCCACCAATGTGATCACTCCAATGGTATCGGTCATTACCAATGTATCTTTGGAACACCAACAATACCTGGGCAAGAATCTTAAGCAGATTGCCTTTGAAAAGGCCGGGATCATAAAAGAAGGCATACCCGTTGTAACATCTGGTAGGTTAAGGGGTGTGAAGGAAGTGATACTCAAGGTGAGCTCTGAGAGGAATGCACCTTGTTATGTGTTGGATAGGGACTTCTGGATCAAGGAAAAGAAAGGAAGCTATTGTTTCAGCGGTTTGGACATGAAATTGGAAGGGCTAAGGCCTGGTCTCATGGGGTCATATCAAAAACAAAATCTGGGCCTGGCCATTGCAACCATTGGCCTACTTAGATCCAAGGGATTTCAAATAACCGATAAACACATAAGGGAAGGGGTTCAGAAGGCATTTTGGCCCGGAAGGTTTCAGCTTATCTCACAATCCCCAAAGATACTCTTGGATGGCGCCCACAACCCCAATGCCATGAAGACCTTGAGAAAGGCCCTTTCAGAGCTTGGTTTTGAGAGGCTGATCTTGGTCATCGGTATTATGGGCGACAAGGATAAGAAAAGGATCTTGAAGGAGATAGTACCTTATGCCCATAGCGTAATCTTTACAAGGCCCAGATATTATAGGGCAGAAAGCCCCGCAGTACTTGCAAAGGAGGCAGCCGGACTCACAAAGGATCCCTTCATAATAGAAGATCTGGAAGAGGCAATCAATCTGGCAAAAAAAATGGCAGTGGGGCACCCCAAGAATCTCATACTCATTACCGGTTCACTCTTTACAGTTGGGGAGGCCTTGCAGATCTTAGACCCCCAACAATACAGACCTGATCCCTTGTGATGAAGAGTGCTTATGTCCTTATCTTAATCCTGCTCCTCTTATATCAGCCTGCATATCCAGAAACTAACACATCTCTAAAGCCTCCTATAGATATAGAAGCCGATGTAATGTCCTACGATTGGGAAAATAACGAATATATTGCCGAAGGAAACGTTACTGTAAAAAGTGATTCTGATAGTCTCACTGCAGACAAAATCATCTTTAAGAAAGATCTCAACCAATTGGAATTATTTGGCGATGTAAGTCTCAAATTCAAACAAGATATTCTAAAGGCCTCCTATGCCAGGATATATTTGGAAAATAAAACTGCAATAATCGAAGATGCCAACCTTTTTATCAAAGAAAATAACATCCATATAAAGGGAGACCTCATCGAAAAAACAGGAGAGGCCACTTATAGGATAGAACACTGCATAGTTAGTACCTGTGATCAGACTCCACAGGCCTGGAGTATATACGGTTCTGAGGTAGAAATCACTGTGGATGGATATGGAAAAGTCTATCATTCCACCTTTAGAACAAATGACTTTCCTTTACTTTATAGCCCTGTGGTAATCTTCCCTGCGAAAAGTAAAAGACAGTCTGGGCTATTAATACCCAGAATTGGTTTCTCTTCCAGGTTGGGGACAGACATAGAACTTCCATTTTTTTGGAACATAAGCACAAGTTCCGATTTCACATTCTATCAAAGGTACATGAGCAACAAGGGATACATGCAGGGCATAGAATACCGCTATGCAAGAACAAGCTTTTCAAAAGGCGTCTTTATGCTGGATGTTTCAAAAGAGGGTGAGAAAAAAGCAATGGAAGGGGATAACCTGGACATCAGTCCATACCCCAGGAGCAATTTCACAAGGTACTGGCTTAGGGGAAAACTGAACCAGGAGCTGCCCTTCAAAGCTGACCTGAGGACTGACTTTGACATAGTAAGTGATCAGGACTTTTTGAGAGAACTTGAGCCCAAGACAGGGATGGTAAAATACAGGCCTGACCTAACAGAATATTTCAAGAGACCTTCTGACGAAAAATATTCCATGTTCAGGGAAAATACCTTGAGTGTATCAAAGGAGATTCAAAACCAGGGATTTGTCCAGTTTAGGTCCAGTTATTTTCAAAGGCCAGAAGACCTGGGAATTGACACCACACCTCAACCTTTATTAGGGCTATTTGGAGTAAAGGAGTGGAAGATTAAGGACTACCCAGTGCACATTACATTGGGAGGAGATGATAAATACGTATACACAGAAGATGGCAAGAGTGGAAATGTTTTACATATCAATCCAAATGTAAGGGCTTCTGTGCCGATATTTGAAAATTTTACATTTAGTCCTGTGGCTGAGTATGACATTGGAATATGGAGTGAAACATTAGGAAATGATTTAAACGACGAAAAGAAAATAACAAATGGCTATCATTTAAGTTCCACATTAAGTACAATGCTTCACAGGATCTATTCTTTTAACCATTGGGGAATAGATTCCTTTCGGCATATTGTCATACCCAGTGTTGAACTAAGTTATTATCATTACAAGGTTGGGGACTTAAAATATCCATGGTTTGATCAGACACAATTACTGGACATGGGGAAGGCTTTGCTATTTAGAATGGAAAACAGTTTCACAGGTAAGGTCTCCAATGCACCCTCATACAGAAGGATAGCAAGCCTTGTGGTAGAGCAAGGGCTGATCTTGGATCCCGGTACTGAACCCAGCGGTAAGAAAGGGGATCTTTCTCCTTTAAGCCTTGGCCTGGTATTCGAGCCTGTGAGATCCTTGGAAGTTAAGGGGGATCTTAGATGGGACCACCAAGCAAGCAAGATAGAAAGCTCTTCATTGAGCGCCAACATCCCTTTTAAGGTCTTTGGCACAAAGGAAAATGTAGTCAGCCTTACCTATGTATCGGAGTTGGAGAAGGTAAAAACCATTAGTTTTGATCTTTCCATGAACCTACCCTATGGTATTATCTTTGGTTCTTCCCTCAACAGGGATATGAGGGCCAATGAAGCCGTGAATTCTTCCTACTACCTTGGCTACAAGCACCAGTGCTATGGGTTGAAATTTGTGCTGGACACCTCCCATGGAAGCACCCAGTGGGGACTTTTTGTGGAACTTTTGGGAATCGGCCAATTTGGCGGTAAGTTTTAGCTGAGCCTACAATAGTTCCCAGGCCTCTTTGTGGCTAAGAAGTTCCCTGATGAATCTTTGATTCAGGGTATGCCCTGATTTTTTCACTTCAAACTCACCCTTCACGGGTCTCCCCAAGAGTGCCAGATCTCCCAAAAAATCCAGGATCTTGTGCCTTACAAATTCGTCCTTGAATCGGAGCCCATCTGGGTTTAATACTCCGTTACTGTCCAATACAATGGCGTTTTTAAGTGAACCTCCCCTTGCAAGGCCCTTGCTCCTCAAATCCTTCACATCCTTTAGGAACCCAAATGTCCTGGCAGGACTGATAGTATTTAAGAAGGTGTCAGGGTCTATATCCAATTCCTTTTCCTGCCTGCCGATCAAAGGATGTGGAAACTCAATCACATATCTCACCTTTAGCCCAGGATATGGTCTTGCAATGATATACTTGTCTTGTTCTTCCACCTTAAAGGGCCTTTTTATGGCCATGTATCTTTCAGGCAGACCTGTCTCTTCCAACCCAACCTCTTTTATTGCCTTTGCAAAATCCAACGAGCTCCCATCCATTATGGGTACTTCAGGACCTTGCACTTCCACCACTGCATTGCTAAGTTCCATGCAAAATAACGCAGCCATAAGGTGCTCCACAGTGGATATCCTTGTGCCGTTGTTTCCGATTATGGTGGCAAAGGATGTGGCAGTTACCTCCCATGGATTGGCAGGGATCTCCACCTTTTTGGGGGAATCAGTCCTCAAGAATACAATCCCTTCTCCTCTATGCCTGGGCAGGATCCTAAGCTCTATCCCCTCTCCTGTGTGTAACCCTACCCCTTCCAGTCTTATCTCGTCCTTTAGTGTGCTTTTCCCCATCTATTCACCCCACCAAGATGCGATTTTAGTCAGTTTAGATATTGCATATCCCATTCCTGTCAATCCTGCCCCAAAAAACCCCCAAAAATTGGGCAGTATGGGCCTTCCCTGTGTGTAAAAAATCACACACAAAGGCAAAAAACACACACCAAACCCAGGCCTCTTTCCACTTCGTAAGTGGTTTATAGAAGAGCCTGCCCTATGAAGAAAGTTTTGAGAAGTCAGCCCATTTTAGGTATAAATTCCTGAGCCTTAAGAGGGCACCCAGCCTTTGTGCCCTCAACTGAGGATCCTTGGCCATGATCTCCACTTCATCAAAAAGGGCATCCACAAGGCCTTTGGCCTCTGCCAGGGTGTATAGGGCCATTTCATAATCTCCCTTCCCAAGGGCATCCTGTATCACAGGAGTCTTTTTATCCATGTATCTCAAAAGATTTATCTCAGAAGCTGCTGTCAAGAAAGATATTTCATCACTTGTGTTTTCCTGTGCCTTCAATATGTTGTTTACCCTTTTGAAGGAACTTACCACATCCGCTACCACCCCCTCTCCTTCATGGGCCTTTAAGACCTTAAGCCTTTCTATCACCCCATCCAAAGGCTCTATCCCTGCACCTAAGACCGCATCCACTATCTCTGCGGCATATCCCACACGCAACAGTTTATATCTAAGCCTATCTTCAAAAAAGGCATACACGCCTTGAAATGTGGCTTCCCAATCAAAGGACATGTGTCTTGTTAGGATATCCATGTGGTATCTTATGAGATCAGACAGGCCAACCTTATAGCCCCTTTCTTCCAAAATCCTCAATATGGCAAGGGCATGCCTCCTTAGGGCAAAAGGATCTGTGTTCCCTGTGGGAATTTGATTGATTGCAAAGAATCCCACTATTGTGTCTATCCTATCTGCCATCCCCACGCAGTTTGCTATGTCCGATTTAGAAACAGGATCATTTGCCCTTAGCGGCCAGTAATGTTCTTCGATGGCATTGTAGATATGCGCTGGATAGCCTTCTCTTTTTGCGTAGTGTTTACCAATAACACCTTGAAGCTCTGGAAATTCAAAAACCATATGGGTCAATAGATCACATTTTGAAAGCTTACATACAAGTTCCACATCTGCTTTAACTTCTGGATTTATCAAATCTGCCAAATACTTAGCTGTTTCAGTGAATCGCATAACCTTATCATATGATGTTCCAAGTGATATGTGGAAGACAACATCTTTGAGTCCATCTAATCTTTGCAAAAGAGGTTTTTTTGTATCTTCGCCATAGAAAAATTCAGCATCCACAAATCGTGCTTTCAAAACTCTCTCATTGCCTTTAATGGCGACTTCTGGGTTTCTTAAATTTGTATTATTCACAAGCATAAAATAGGGGACAAGTTTCCCGGTTTTATCCTGCACTGGAAAATACTTTTGATGTTTTTTCATTACAGTAATCAAAACTTCCCTTGGCATACTAATGAACCTTTGATCAAATCTCCCCACCATCACAAACGGCCATTCAACAAGGTTTGTGACCGTATCCAAAAGGTCTTCTTCTATTATAATTTCCAGCTCTTTATCAGGTATCTTGCTTTGTAGCTGGGTAACAATACTATTTCTTCTCTTCTCCTGATCCACCATTACCCATGCGGTCCTAAGGGCTTCTTCGTATTGGTCTATTTTCGTGATTGTTATCGGATCAGGGGACATGAACCTATGCCCAAAGGTATAACTCCCACTTTGGACCCCTGCGAACTCAAAGGGGATCACATGGCCGTCCAGAAGGGCCAGAATCCAGTGTATGGGTCTTGCGAACGGGACCCTTACTTCATTCCACCTCATTGACTTAGGCCAGCTAATGCCTTGTAACACCATAGGGAGCCTCTGGCCTAAGACTTCACCTGTGGGTTTGCCTTTTTGAACCCTTCTAATGCACAGGTATTCTCCCTTGGGCGTATCCTTTATTACAACATCCTCTGGGTTGGCCTTGTGTCTCTTTAAGAATCCCTCATAGGCCTTGGTTGGTCTGCCCTCTAGATCATAGGCAGTGTTACGGGGAGGCCCCATGATCTCTATAGAACTATCCCTCTGAGTTGCCGATAATCCCCGGATCATGAGGGTTAGTCTTCTGGGAGTTCCCATGGTCTTGATTTCCCCAGAAAAGAGTATGCTTTCATCCTCAAGGGTTTTTAGCATCAAAGCCTTGAGTTGTAACAGTGCGTCATTTATGTAACCTGATGGTATCTCTTCAGTGCCTATCTCCAAAATGAATTCTGAATTCAAAGCTTAGGCCTCCTTATCTTTCTTTAGAAGTGGGAAACCCATCTCCTCCCTTACTCTTAGATAATTTTTTGCGCATGCCTTTGCAATATTCCTGATTCTTTCAACATATTGTGCTCTTTCGGCAACACTTATAGCGCCTCTTGCATCCAGAATGTTAAAAATGTGGGAACACTTTAGGCAATACTCGTAGGGAGGTATAGTTAGATCTTGCTTAATAAGTTTCATTGCCTCGGATTCATACATCTCAAATACCTTGAAGAGCATCTCAACGTCTGCCAACTCAAAATTATACACCGACAATTCGTATTCAGACCTTTTATGGATCTCCCCATAGGTTATGCCATCGGTCCAGACAAGATCGAACACATTATCCTTTTCCTGTAGAAACATGGCAATCCTCTCTAAACCGTATGTGATCTCGACAGATATGGGGTCCAGTCTAATGCCACCTGCCTGTTGGAAGTATGTAAACTGTGTGATCTCCATACCGTCCAGCCAAACCTCCCAACCAAGCCCACTGGCCCCAAGTGTGGGGGATTCCCAGTCATCCTCCACAAATCTGATGTCGTGGTCCAAGGGATCTATCCCCAGCTCAGAAAGGCTTTTTATGTAAAGCTCTTGTACCTCCAAGGGAGAGGGTTTTAGTATCACCTGATATTGATAATAGTGGCCGAGCCTATTGGGATTTTCTCCATATCTACCATCGGTAGGCCTCCTGGAGGGTTCCACATAACCCACCCTCCAAGGTTCCGGGCCCAAGACCCTCAAAAGGGTTGCAGGGTGAAAGGTACCTGCACCCACCTCCATGTCATAGGGTTGAAGTATGATACAGCCTTTGGATGCCCAATAGCTGGAAAGTCTCTGGATTATCTCCTGAAAATTCATTGAATCTCCTCCAATCTTATCTCCCTTTCTATCCCCGTATCCGTTAGCACCACCAAGGTCCTATTGAGTATGTTGATCCTTGAAACCTTTCCTTCAACGGCCTCTGTCTTTATCCTGCTTCCCACAGGTGGAAAAGATTTGGACTCCTCCTCATATAAGGCCTGCTCAAAGCCCAAGCAACACATAAGCCTTCCGCACATGCCCGATATCTTGCTGGGATTTAACGGAAGACCTTGATCCTTTGCCATCTTAATGGACACAGGATCAAAATTTTGCATAAAAGCACAACAACAAATCACCCTTCCACAGGAACCAATCCCACCCACCATCTTGGCCTGATTCCTCACCCCTATCTGCCGCATCTCTATCCTGGTTCTAAACCGCTTTACCAGATCCTTTACCAGGGCCCTGAAATCAACCCTACCCTCTGCTGTAAAGTACACCATTATCTTTCCCTCTTCGGGGATCTCCTCCACTGTTACCAGATTCATGGGAAGTTCTCTTTCTTTTATCCGTTCATAGCAATATTCATAGACATCCTTTTCGAGAATAAGCCTTTGGCTGTATATGGATATCTCCTCGGGTGTGGCCTTTCTGATCACCTTGGGAAGGGGTACCTGAATTTCCTGTTCAGGTATTGGTCTTACCTCGCCACAGACACAGCCAAAGGTCTCCCTCTCCTCCACCTGCACCAAAACCAAGTCACCTGAAAAGAGTTCCTGATCCCCTGCGTCGTATCGCCTTATGCTCCACTGCGGTCTAAGTTTTACAGGAACTACCCTTATCATATCAAACATTTAACCTCTCTTTTAGTCCCAGCATGAGATCTCCAAAGACTAGATTCGGGTTCACCTCACCCATCAGCTCTTGCCTTGCCCTTTCAATCTCCAAGACTGCCTCCATAAGGGCTGTGGGGTCAAACCCACTGCTCCTTGCCTTTATTTGAGTGGAAAAATCCCTGTTGACCAACAGCTCTGTCTCTATCCCCAACCTTGTTACCAAAAGATCCCTATACCAGGTCTGGATGAGGTACAAAAACCCAACCAGTCCATCCTCTTTTAACTGGAGTTCTTGCACCAAGCCGTGGGATGCTGAAAGTATCTCACCTTTTTCTTTTTTGAGCATCTCCATGTGGGAATAAAAATATCTTAACCTCTCATCTGAGGCGGAGGTATCCAAGAGGTGCAGGGCAAGCTTTAGACTCCCGTTGGCAAGGTGGCTTATCACAGATGCCTTTTCAGGATCCAGGCCTTTTTCCCTCACCAAGAATTCTCTTATCTCTTGTGGTCTCAAAGGCCTGAATCTTACCCACTGGCACCTGGAAAGAATGGTGGGCAAGATACCCTTCTTATGCTGTGCCTCCAGCACAAATATATTATGGGAGCTCGGTTCCTCCAAGGTCTTTAAAAAGGCATTGGAGGCTTCTTTTGTCATCCTCTCTGCACTTTGGATCACAATCATCCTGATGGGCGCTTCAAAGGGCGGATATTGCACATCCTTCCTGAGCTGCCGTATTGGCTCTATTCCCAATTCCTTTTTAAGGGGGGCAAGCATAAATAGATCCGGATGCTCTTCCATGAGCACCTTCTTACACACCTTGCACTCCAAACAAGCACCACAGGAGTTGGGAAGGAGATTCAAAAAGAATAGTTTTGCAGCAAAGGTTTTGCCCACCCCCGATGGCCCCCAAAAGAGATAGGCATGGGCAATCCTGTTACTTTTGAGAACAGAGCTCAAAAATCCCTTGGCGGTTTCTTGCCCTAAAAGCCCTTCAAATCCCAAGATCTTTTACCCTCCTCTTGAGCTCAGTCAATATATCTTGGAATACCTGAGAGGGGTCTTTGGTCCCATCAATAACATGAAACCTGCCACTAAGTTGGGCAAGCTTAAGATAACCTTCCCTCACCATTCGATGAAACTGTATGGCCTCTTCTTCAAACCTGGTGAGGCCCTTTTCCTGGCCCATTCCCATTCTTTCTTGGGCCCTTTTGAGGCCTAATTCAGGAGGGCAGTCTATGAGAAATGTGATATGGGGTTCAATTCCCATGGATGCCAATCTATTGAGTCTTTCCACCAAAGGAAGGTCCAATCCCCTTGCCATTCCCTGGTACACAGTGGTTGCATCAAAGCATCTGTCGCAAACCACCCAGATCCCTTTCTTTAGATTGGGGATTATCACCTCTGTGAAGTGCTGTGCCCTGTCTGCCTCGTAAAGTAAAAGTTCTACCAAGGGAGTTAAGTGCTTGTTTTGGGAAGACAGAAGTATCTTTCTGATCTCAAGGCCTATTTGTGTTCCGCCGGGTTCCCTTGTATATAGACAGGCTATCCCCTTTTTTTTTAATTCATCACAAAGAGACTTTGCTTGTGTTGTCTTCCCGCTTCCTTCAATGCCTTCAAAGGTAATAAACACATGGCTCTCCAAGGATCTTATTCTGCTATCATGGCCCTCATCATATCGCTAGCATTTTGTGCATGGTCTGTTATGGAGCTTATGGTCTCGATAAGCCTTGTGGCATAAAACACATATATGGGGTCAGTGCTTGTTTGGAATACCTTCTTTATGAATTCCCTCTCCAGCAGATCCACTTCATGCTCCACCTGCCTTATATCCCTTATTACAGACTTGAGTTTTGTCCTGGGTTCCCTTAGCCCTGTCTTAAAATATTCAAGGGCAAGATCCATCATGGGGGATAAGTAATCTATGGCCTTCTTTGTAAGTTTTACCATAAACTCCAGTTCTTCCACGAATTCCTCCTCTATTCGCCAGCGCCTATAGCTCAGCCAAAACAAAGACTCCTCTATGGCATCCAGCACCTTGTCCTGTTCCCTCAGGTACATAAAGAACTGGTACTTATCCACAGGCATGAGGACACCCTTGGGCATATGCCCCCTTATATTCCTCTTTATCCCGTCTGCCTTTGATTCCAGCTCCGCCACCTTGTCGGTGAGGGTCTCAAAGCGATCAAAATCTCCCTTTATGTAGGCCTTCACAGCCTCCTCAAACATCTCCGAGCAACTCACCACCACCTCGGCATGACGTTTTAGGTTCTCAAAGGGTGACTTAAAGAAGAGAAACATAAACTTGGTCCTCATGAGTTCCCCCAAATCTTTTAAACGAGTATGTTGAAAAACCAATAGATTATCAAGGAGAGAATCATTGTAAAGGGCAAAGTAATGAACCAAGAGGAAACGATATTTAATATCACCCTCATGTCCAGGGCGCTCATCCCCCGCATGAAACCAACTCCGATCACAGAGCCCACCAGCACATGGGTGGTGCTTATGGGAAGCCCAAGCCTTGAGCATACCAATATGGTGGTAGCTGCTCCAAACTCTGCACAAAATCCCCTCACCTTGGTCACCTCGGTAATCTTTTTGCCTATGGTCTCCATCACATTTAGCCCCAAGGATATTAGGCCTGAGCCTATGGCCAATCCTCCCAGGCCCAACATCCAAATCTGCACCTCCACTTCCATCTTAACCGAGCCAGTCTTTAGTGTTGAATATATTGCAGCAAATGGCCCCACAGCATTGGCCACATCATTGGAGCCATGGGCAAAGGCAACATAGCAGGCGGTTATTATCTGTAGATAACCGAACAACTTGTCCACATAAGCTGAATCTCCTGAGGAAAACCAGGAGGTCTTGTCCCTTTCCTTTATATGGATGAAAAGAAACCCGAACAAAAATCCAATGAAGGCCACACCCAGGGAAATCCCCCAGGTCTCCCAGAGGCTTAGCTTCAGATTGATGGTCTTCAACCCCTCGAAGAATACGGAAAAAGACACCACCCACAACACCAAAGAAAATAGTAAAGGCGCATAAAGCTTGGCAGCCCTAAAGGCCCTCTCTTGTCTCAATATCTGCCGCCTAACAATCCAATAGATCCCGCCACCCACTATTGCACCTGCAACGGGAGATAGGATCCAACTCAACACCACATTTAGCAGGCCCTTCCAGTTTATTGCCTTTGGCCCAACTGCCAGCACCCCAAAACCCACTACTGCCCCCACTATGGAATGTGTGGTGCTCACCGGCAGGCCGTAATAAGAGGCCAGGTGGATCCATATGCCCGCTGCCAAAAGGGAGGCCAACATGCCAAGCACAAGCCTTTCAGGTGTGTTTAAGAAAAGCATGGGGTCTATGATGCCTTTACGTATGGTGTTGGTGACATGGCCTCCTGCCAGCACAGCACCCAAAAAGTTGAATATCATGGAAAGGAAAAGGGCCTTCTTGAGGGTAAGGGCACCTGAACCAACAGAGGTACCCATGGCATTGGCCAGGTCGTTACCGCCTATGTTTAAAGCCACATAGAGGCTTATGAGGCTCGAGCTAATGAGTACCAAGTAATAAAATTTGGCTGATACTAAGTATTCCATGTTAGGGCGCTCCTTTTGGGCCATAGGCCTTTTAAAAGATTTTCAGGGGAAATTCAACCAGGAACCAAGAGGGGTACTATGGGAATTCAAATTTTCCTTGAAAGAGAGGCATAAGATCTATAAGCCTTTAGCCCAGCTAAGGATGGCCCATAGTATGGATCCATTGGAAGAAATCATTAGAAAAAAGGCTCTGATGCTGGGTTTTTTAAGGGTGGGCTTTACAAGCCCTGACCCGCCTCCTTACCTTTGGGCCTTTGAAGAGTATCTAAGCCGTGGTTACCATGGACAGATGTGGTGGCTAAAAGAAAGGGCCCCTTTGAGGAGGGATCCTCGCCTCCTCCTGGAAGGTGTGCAGACCATAATTGTGTTGGCATATCCATATCCCCAATACAAGCTTTCCACACCAGAAGGCCTAGAGGTTAGCAGGTTTGCCAATCCAATGCTTCCAGACTATCACAAGAGGATAAAGGGCCTTCTAAACAGCCTTGTGGAGGAGATAAAAGCCTTCTATCCAAAGGAAAGGTTTAGAAGCTTTGTGGACTCAGGGCCTTTACTTGAAAAGGCAATGGGTGTTAAGGCAGGTATCGGCTTTTTTGGAAAAAACACATCCCTTATCATCCCCGGTTATGGCTCTTATTTTCACCTGGCTCTAATCCTCACAACAGTTAGGATATCCTACCAGCCAAAGGAGCCCATACCATCTGCTTGCCTACATTGTCAGTTGTGTATCAAGGCATGCCCACAAGGTGCCCTGGTGGGACCCTACACACTGGATGCAAGAAAATGCCTTGCATATCTCACGGTGGAATTTGAGGAGGATATATTGGGCCTCATAAACCAAAAGCCCATGAAATGCTTCTACGGCTGTGACATCTGCCAAGAAGTATGCCCTTTTAATCCACCCAAAAGGACCTTGATCGCCTTACCTCAGGCCGAAAGGATTTTGTATATGAGCCCAAAAGACTTTGAAAATATCTTTGGGGGGTCTGCCTTTCTAAGGGCGGGGTTGGCAAGGTTAAAGAGAAATATAGAAGTCTGTCTTAAATCCTTAAACCAAGGCCGTGAATGAGGAACTAAACTCCCTTGATCTGTCCTATGATCTGGCCTCCCAGCTCCTTAACCTCTTTTAAGATATCCTCTCGGCCTATAACCTCTCCCTTCTTTTCCACCCCTCTATAAAACAAACCACCCAAGTATCTCATATCCAGGGCATCAAAGAAGTACTTGGCCACCAGCTCAACCCCCAAAAAGAGATTCTTCCCCTTGGTGGCACCTAAGCTTATCATGTATCCACCTGAAAACCCATCCCTTCTCTTCAATAGCCCCAACCTTTTTTTGGACCAAAGGGCCTGGGCCCTGTCAATCAGTGCCTTCAACTGCCAACTTACTCCATAGAAAAACACAGGAGAAGAGAGGATCACTACGCTGGCATTTTCAAGCAAGGGGTAAACCTTCTGCATATCATCTTTTAGGGCACAGGCACCTGTTTCATCGCACTTTCCGCACTCCACACAGCCCTGCATCTTAAGTCTTCTGGGATATACCTTGGAAACACTGATCCCTTGCCCTTCAATTGCCGCCAACAGAGTATCCATAAGTATATCGGTATTTCCTCCTTGCCTGGGACTTCCATATATCCCAACCACTTGGGTGATCTTATCCATCTCCATATTCTCCATCCTTTCCCCTCCTATGGTTCTGGTCTGAGCTATTGCCCCTTTGTTCCACCACCTCCACTATGGAAGGGGGTTCCACCCTTTTATGGCTCACATCCCGTATTAGTAGCAAAACACCTATGATGATGCCAAACCCCAAGGCAAGGTAACTTAACAGTCTTTCCAAAACACAGAAACCAAAGGCACCCAATGAAGAGGGGATCAGGGCCTTAAGGATGGTTCCCAACCCCACCTTTGGGATCTGGTGGATCAGCACATGATCTCCAGGTTGAACACCTATGGGGTCTTTTACCTTTAGTTGGATCGTAGAGCCCTCTGTGGCGCAGTGGCAGAGCTCCTTGGGAAGATGGGGAGGTGCGCATACTATGTTACACGCCTCAGGTCTTATAAGCACCCAGGCCCAACCTTCTTCCACCTTCACCACAATGGCATAGTATTGAAGCATGCACATTAAATAGAGTAAACAGAGGCAAAGGTCAAAGGAAATGAATCCATGTTTTGGGCATTCATAAAAGGCAGATTTTTCTTGAAAGGTGTTCGATATCTAGTAACTGCTTGAAATCGCAAGAAATAGGCTATGCTAAGATAAGTTCAAGGTACACCTTTCTCTCTCCCAACTTCCCCACTTACGGTAAAAGAAAGTGAACCAGGGAGTTATGAGGGAGGAATCAAGAGACCTGATCAGGGATTTTCATGTTGAGTGATCCAGGTTAAGATAAGAGGGGAGGTCTTTGATGGAGGCAGACAAAAAGAGATTAAAACCATTCCCACCCTATTGGGATGCACCCCTATGGTATGAGTTGAGTGGTCCTGTGTATCAGGAGCCTTCCCTTAAGGGAAATGAGGTCTCAGACATACTCATAATCGGTGGTGGGTTCACAGGCCTTTCATGTGCCTATGAACTCAAAAGGAGGTTTAAGGATAAAAGGATCCTTCTGGTGGATGCCTATATGGTGGGTTCAGGTGCCTCTGGTAGAAATGGTGGCCTGATGCTAAACGGCCTTGCCTTTCAAGATCTCTTCCCCTGTGAGATTGAGGCAAAAATATATCTTTCTACCATGGCCACCATAAAGGAGATATGTGAAATCATCCAAAGGCATGGGATAAAGACCGCTTATGGACTCAGCGGCACCCTCTCTGTTTTCACCAATCATAGATCTTCAGAGATGGCCCAAAGATATGTTGAGAAGATGAACTCCCTTGGCCTTCCCATAAGGTACCTTTATTCCCATGAACTAAAAAACATACTTCCCATGGAAGGTGTGGTGGGCGCAGTACTTGACCCTTATTCGGGCCACCTAAACGGCCTTGGATACCTCCTGGGGCTAAAGGGCTATTTGAAATCCAATGGGGTTAGGATATATGAGTATTCACCTGCATTAAGGATCTTGGAAGGGAAAGAGTTAAAAGTCATTTTCCCCCATGGAGAGATAAAATCCAAAGCCATCATGCTTGCCACAAATGCATACACTCCTTCCTTAGGCTATTTTAAAAGGGAGATAATGGCAATAGAACACCATGTGACTGCGGCAAGGTTTCCTCATGAGCAGATTGAAAGATTCAATGTATCCGGTTTTGATGATGACAGATCTCCATTGTCCTATGGCACCTTCTTGCCCGAAGGTTATGTGATCTTTGGTGGTGGAACCACCTGCTCAGTGGAGTATCATCTTTGGAATAGATTTGCCTTGAAAAATAATCAAAAAGACCTCCCAAAGGTAATGGAGGCCACCAAAAAGGCCTTTGTCTCCTACTTCCCGAAACTAAGAAACCTGAGCTTTGACCACATTTGGTCAGGCCCCATTGCACTCACCCCAAATCGCATGCCCTTGATGGGCATCACAGGAGAATATGGAAACATATACTATGCCTTGGGCTATAACGGCCACGGGGTCACCTTGGCAAACCTTGGAGGCAAGGTGATGGCAGACCTATACTGTGGCAACACGGCAAAATGGCAAGATCTGCCCTTTGTGAACGCACAATCAAAAAAATTTCCCCCAGATCCCATTAAATATGTTGGCTTTAACCTTTACTGGAAGGTGTTTAAAAAGATCCCGAGGTTTTTTGCCCATTAGGCCTCTTATCTAAATCTCTGATCATACTGCAATGAATAATCATCCATCAGGCCTGAATCTTTGAAGCTATAGTATTCCTTGTTTCCGATAATTATGTGATCAAGGATCCTTATATCCATGAGCCTTCCTGCCCAAACAAGTTTTTTGGTTATTTCTTTGTCTTCCAAGGAAGGTTTGGTGTCACCGGAAGGGTGATTGTGAACCAAGATGGCAGAGGATGCGCCTTTTTCCAAGCATATTCTAATCACTTCAGATGGATAAACTGCACTTTCTCTTTGATTCCCTTGAAATAGATCTATATCTTCAATCAGCCGATTCTTTGAATTCAGCAAAAGGACCTTGAAAACCTCCCTTTTTAGATCACTCATGCTATATCCAAGGTACTCATACACATTGCTGCTACTCAAGAAAACAGGTCCCTCCTTCAGTTTGTCTTGGAGGTATCTCCTTGCCACATCCCTGATCAACAATAGATACAATACATTCTTCGGACCGATGCCTGCTATCTCCGTCAATTTCTCCTTGGGTTGTGAAAGAACTCCCGATAGGGATTTAAACCTTTTTAAGGCCTCCTTTGCAATCTCTTTTACATCTCTCCTGGGTGTTCCGATACATAGAAGGAATTCCAGCACTTCCACATCAGTAAAACCATCCAGGCCAACCACTTGATACTTCTGCCTTAGTCTCTCCCTGTGCCCTTGGCCTTTCCTTTGCCAATAATCTTTGTCCTTGCCTTCAACCATGAGCCTCTCACCTTTAGGACCAAAACTCTCAATTGCATTTTTGATAGAGATAGTATAAAAGGCCACAAACTATTTCAAATGCTTTGGAGGGCTTTTGGAGAAGTTCAGCTTTGGCCTTACACTTTCAGTGGTGGGCATGGGTGGCACTCTTTTGAGCCTCTTTTGCCTAAGTCTTATCATACAAGGGATCTCAAGGTTCTTGAAAAAGGCCCAAGTTCCAGCAAAAGAGGGGAGAGATGAGCTTAGATAACATTCTGATGGGCCTCAAAGGCCTTATGGGAGGCTTTGAATATCTCTTTACCCAAGGCCTTCCCAACCTGGTTATGCTGGCCGTTGCCTTTTTTTTGTTATACCTTGCAGTTAAAAAGGGTATTGAGCCCCTTTTGTTGCTTCCAATTGGTTTTGGTTGCCTCCTGGTAAATTTGCCTTTAAGTGATGTGATGCAGGAAGATGGTGTTTTGAAGGCCTTTTACAAGATGGGCATTCAAAACGAGCTCTTTCCCCTTCTCATATTCATCGGCGTGGGGGCAATGACCGACTTTGGTCCGCTCCTGAGAAGGCCCTCCATATTGTTGCTGGGAGCAGCAGGACAGTTTGGTATATTTCTCACATTGCTCTTGGCCCTATTTCTGGGTTTTTCTGAGCTACAATCTGTGTGCATAGGCATCATAGGTGCATGTGACGGCCCCACTGCCATCTATGTCACCTCCAGGTATGCCCCAGAGCTCATAGGCCCTGTGAGTGTGGCAGCATACTCCTACATGTCTTTGGTTCCCATAATACAACCACCCCTCATGAGGGCACTCACCACCCGCAAGGAAAAAATGACCAAGATGGCTCCTGTGACGGGAGAGGTACCCAAGACGCTAAAGATCCTATTCCCCATTGTGGTAACAGTCTTCACAGGGATTATTGCACCCAAAGGCCTTCCCTTGATGGGCATGATAATGCTGGGAAACTTCATGAGGGAGACAGGTGTGGTGGAAAGGCTCACAAAGGCATCGGAAAACGAGATAGCCAATGTGGTAACCTTATTTTTGGGCCTGGCCATCGGAGGCACCATGGAAGGACACAGTTTTTTAAGGCCAAATACCATATTCATCTTTGCCTTGGGATTTATTGCCATATGCGTGGATACCTGTGCCGGTGTGCTTTTTGGGAAGTTAATGTATCTTTTCACAAAGGGTAAGATAAACCCCTTGATCGGAGCAGCGGGTATATCTGCCTTTCCCATGGCAGCAAGGGTAGTTCAAGTTGAGGGGCAAAGATATAACAAGGCCAATTATCTTCTGATGCATGCCATGGGAGCCAACACAGGAGGACAGTTGGGGTCTGTTATGGCAGCTGCCATCATGCTATCCACCCTTTCGGGTATGGGATATTGAGGAGGAGATATGAAGTTATACGAATACCAAGGAAAAGAACTTCTGAGGCAAAAAGGGATCTTGGTCCCCAAGGGAGTGGTTTTGGAGGAGGAAGATCAGTTGGAGAAGGCCCTCGATTCCATCAAAGGCCCTCCTTGGGTAGTGAAGGCACAGGTGCACGCAGGTGGCAGGGGAAAGGCAGGAGGCATTGCGGTAGCAAGGGATAAGGAGGAACTCAAAGAGGCCTTGAGAAAGATCCTAAGGCAAAGGATTAAGACTGCTCAGACAGGTCAGAAGGAGATCTTTGTAAAAAAAGTGCTTTTGGAAGAATACACACCCCATGTGAAGGAATATTACATAGGGATTACCATGGATAGATCAAAGGCCTTGCCGGTCTTACTCTTCAGCACAATGGGAGGGATGGAGATAGAAGAGGTTGCCAAAGAATCCCCTAAGGCCATTTCAAAGGTGATGGTGGATCCCCTCTTGGGGCTTATGCCTTACAAGGCAAGGGAACTTGTCTACGGACTCAGTCACATGCCACCCTTTGAGCTTTTTCCACAATTGGAAAGACTCTTTTCAAGACTCTATGAGCTATACTGGGACATGGATTTGACACTTTTGGAGATAAATCCCCTTTGTGTGACGGAAAAGGGAGAGCTTATAGCCCTGGATGCCAAGCTCAGCATGGACGAAAATGCCCTTTTTAGACATAAAAACATAAAGGATGAAGAGGAAAAGGATCCCTTGGAGGCAGAGGCCCAGGCCTACGGCCTAAACTACATTAAGATGGAAGGGGATGTGGGGGTAATGGTAAATGGAGCCGGGCTTGCCATGGCAACCATGGACATAATAAAACTTGCAGGGAGAGAGCCTGCAAACTTCTTGGACGTGGGTGGTGGAGCAAGCCAGGCAATGGTAAAAAAAGGCTTCGAGATAATCATGAAGGATCCAAATGTGAAGATGATTTTTGTGAACATATTCGGCGGGATATTGAGGTGTGATGTATTGGCAAGGGGAATGCTCCAGGCATTGGAAGGAATAAGCCTCGGGGTGCCCTTGATAGTGAGGTTGGAAGGTACAAATGTGGAACCGGGAAGGGAGATCTTACAGAATTCAGAGATTAGGTTCTTGGTGGCTCAGGACTTGGAAGATGCCATTGCACTAATAAGATTGAGTGGTGAGAAGAGGGGATAGAAATGGCCATCTTGGTAGATGAAAATAGCAGGATATGTATCCAAGGTATTACGGGAAAAGAAGGCTCTTTTCATGCAGAGCAGATGATCCAGTATGGAAGCAAGGTGGTGTGTGGAGTCACACCCAAAAAAGGTGGTACAACATTTATGGGGCTCTGTGTTTACAACACCGTGAAGGAAGCTGTTCAGGAACAGCAGGTGGATGTCTCTTGTATCTTCGTACCGGCTCCATTTGCACCCGATGCGATCCTTGAGGCCTCTGAGGCAGGCATTAAGGTGGTGGTGTGCATCACAGAAGGTATCCCAATACTGGACATGGCAAAGGTATTGGCCCATCTGAGGAGAAACGGCACCACTCTCATAGGACCCAACTGCCCTGGAATCATATCCCCTGGAAGGACCAAAGTGGGCATTATGCCAGGGCATATCCATAAGAAAGGTAAGATAGGTGTGATCTCCAGGAGTGGCACCCTCACCTACGAGGTGGTGTATCAGCTTACCCGTGCAGGCTTTGGCCAGTCCACATGTATAGGCATAGGCGGTGATCCCTTGATCGGCACGGACTTCACATTTCATCTAAAAAGGTTCAGAGAAGATCCGCAGACAGAGGCAGTGGTCTTGATCGGTGAGATAGGTGGCACCATGGAGGAAGAGGCAGCAGATTATGTACTGGAAAGCAGTTATCCCAAACCTGTTTTTGCATTCATTGCAGGACTCACTGCACCACCTGAAAAAAGGATGGGGCATGCAGGAGCAATCATATCTGGTGGGAAGGGGAAGGCAGAAGACAAGATAGTGGCCTTGAAAAAGGCAGGCATCCGGATAATTGAGGATCTGAGCTCCCTTGGAAAGACCGTTGCATCTAGTTTAGGTGAAATGGGCATTCAACCCGACAAATAGGTAGCTCCCAGGTAGCTCCTTTCCCCACAAGCTACCCTTCTATTTTAAAAGGTCTTGAGCTCACCTTTAGACCCTTGTAAACTCATGCCTATTAACGCTGTGAACTTTTAGAACCGGAAAGGAGTCTTGTAGAGGACTTTCAATGCTTATTCCAAAACCCTACAAGATTATGCAAATGGGTCTGGAGGAGAAGCTTGCTATCTTAGGACTCATGGAAGAAGGGCTAAGGACAAAGCAATCCAGTCTAGAACGCCTTCAGAAATTTTTCGATAACCTGGAGCGGCTAATAAACAAGACCATATCGGGTAGTAAGATATCTTTGATAAAGGATTTTTCCCAGGCCAACGCCTTTCATACAATAGAAGTATTGTCTGAAGAGGGTAAACAACTTGCCAGACTCCACATGCTTTACCTAAAAAAGCCCATCCAGTGCTATTACTTGGTATATGTTGAGGTTCAATATCCTTTTAGAAAGAAGGGATTAGGCACAAGAGTCATTAACTTTTTTAATGAATTCCTGGAAGATAAAGTGGCAGTAGGAATATTAGACAATGTTATTCCAAGAGATGATCCCACTTACACTATTTATCTAAACAATGGTTGGACGCCAATAACAGAATTTATCTCAAGTGACCTAATAGCAGAAGGTGGGGACTATATGGTATATGTACCTACTAAACTGCAAATCATTGATTTAAAAGATAAGCTTAATAGGGTTGTCTATCACATCAAAAGGAAAAAGACATACATTCACATGCGGGAAAATGAGAGTATGGTAAAAAAAACAATCTCTGAATTTATTGATGTTTACAATGCCCTTTGTATTTACTTTGAGGATGAATTAAAATCAAACACACATACACCATTGATGAGATATCTTTTCACAAAATATACAACAAAGCTTATCTCCTTCAAACGAAGGATATCCGAACTCGTTGGATATACAGGTGGGGAATCCTTGGAACAGATTAGGATATCCGAGCATGTTAGAAACATTCCTGTGCAGTCCTACACACCAAGGGGCATGACAGAAAGACCTGACCTCATTTACGGAGACGTGAAGCTCTATAATAAGATGCCTGGCTCACTCAGAAGACAACCTGCCAGGTTTATAGAGGCCTTGCCCAACTACAGGCGGCCCAGTTTCGTTGTATGGCTTACAAAAAAGGGATATGGTGCTGACAAGAAATTGACTATAGGAGATCTCCTTGAACTGGGCTTTGATCCCACAAGGCTAAAAGAATTCAGCGAAGAAAACGAAAAATATATTTTTGAGAGGCTCCAACTTAGGCTTGTGGATGCACTTTTGCAGAAGACAGGCAAACTTTTGGAGCTAAAGGAAAGGTTGAAAAATACATCCATCTTTGGGACCCTTTTGGAGGTTAATCCACCCCTTCTGATACTTAAAGATGGAGGAAATGCCTATGTCTTGAGGAGGAAGATTGAAGGTATACACTGGGATGAGGCAATGGAACAGTTACAGACGAATCCTTCATTTGTTCAGTATATGCCCCATGTTAATCTGGAAGGGATCTTGAAGAAGAGTCTGAACAAGTTACACAGTGAAGTGGAAGTGATGCTGGGAATGGAACTTCCCTTTGATTTTTTCACTTACTTTGTCTCTTGGAATTTAAGAACAAACCAGCCCAAGGTGGTAGTTGAATATGACAAGAGCTTCTTTGAAAGGTTGTGGATCGCATAATGATAGGAGGAAAGGTCATGAAGGCAATGGTATTAAAAGCACTGGCTGACCTTAAGAAAGAATCCCGTCCGTTGGTGCAGGAAGTACTTCCTGATCCTGTTATTGAAGAGGACGAAATCCTAATTCGCATCTCCAGATGTGGCATATGTCACACAGAGCTGGATGAAATAGAGGGCAGAACGCCACCCAGCTTCCTCCCCATGGTCCTTGGCCATCAGGTTGTGGGATATGTGGTGGAGAGGGGAAAAGATTCTCCCCATCATGTGGGTGACAGGGTGGGTGTGGGATGGATCTATTCCTCTTGTGGAACCTGCAGGCAATGTGAAAGGGGGTTGGAAAATCTATGCGGGTATTTCAAGGCCACAGGAAGGGATGCCTTTGGAGGATACGCCCAGTACATGAAGGTCAAAGGCGATTTTGCCTATCCAATTCCCAAAGGCCTCTCTGACTCAGAGGCAGCGCCCCTCCTGTGCGCTGGTGCTATAGGATATAGATCTTTGAGGCTTGCAAATATCAAAGATGGTGATGCCTTGGGTCTAACTGGCTTCGGAGCATCGGGACATCTGGTCTTGAAGATGGTAAAATTTATGTATCCCAAAACAGATGTCTTCGTGTTTGCAAGGAGCCCAAGGGAAAGGGAATTCGCCTTAGAGTTGGGTGCAAGCTGGGCGGGTGATAGCCTTGAGCAAGCTCCTGTAAAACTTCAAGCTATAATTGATACAACCCCTGTTTGGACTCCCATCATTGGTGCACTGAACAATCTGGATTCAAATGGAAGACTTGTGATAAATGCAATCAGGAAAGAGGACATGGATAAAGATGTGCTTGGTACAATAGACTATGCCTCCCAATTATGGATGGAAAAAGAGATAAAGTCTGTTGCCAATGTGGCAAGGCGGGATATAATTGAATTCTTGAATTTGGCAGATAAGATGTCGCTAAAACCCGAATATCAAGAATATGACATGCAGGAAGCCAATGAGGCCCTTTTGGAGTTAAAAAATAGAAAGATAAAAGGTGCAAAGGTATTAGTAATAAAATAGGAGGTGAAAAATGTTTAGTTCCATACTTGTTCCAACAGACTTCACTATTAGATCAAAGCCAGCTCTTGAAATTGCAACCAATCTTACAAAGATCTTTGGAGCAAAGTTGACATTTCTCCATGTGATAGAAACTATTGAAGGTACGACCATAGAAGAATTTTCAGATTTTTATCAAAAACTATACAAAAAATCTGAAAAAGAGTTGGAAAAATTGATAAAGAAATACGGAGATGAAATTGAAATCCAGAAGGCAATTGTATATGGCAAAAGAGCAGTGGAGATAGTGAAATATGCGCAACTAAATATGGTAGATTTAATAGTGATGGCAAGTCACAAGTTAGATCCTTCTGATAAGGAACCACAATTTGGTACAATAAGTTACAAAGTGGGTCTTATGGCCAGCTGCCCTATCCTCCTTGTAAAGTAGGCTTGATCAGGGTCAGGGCTACTGGGTCCTTCTTCCACTTCGCAGGTGGAATTAATGCCTTACCTGTGGTAAGGGTGGATTGGGATTGACATGAGGCACTAAAAGGGCTAAAAACAAGAAATATCAATTGCCTGGGTGGCGGAATAGGCAGACGCATGGGACTTAAAATTCCATGGGGATTTTCCCCGTACGGGTTCGATTCCCGTCCCAGGCACCAAAGGAGGGGAGGATGACGCATTCTGTGAATTACACCACATACCTACACAAGGTACCCATTCTATCAAAATTGAAAGAAGAAGAGCTTGAGCTACTTCTTGAAGGCGGAAGGACCAAGATCTTCCCCAAAAACAGCGTGGTGTTCAACGAAGGGGATCTGGAGGATGGCTTGTACATAGTCCTAAGCGGAAAGGCAAAGGCAATACTCATGGATCCCGAAGGCAGAGAGCTCACCCTTTCTGTGTTTGGGCCGGGGGATTTTTTGGGCGAGATGGCAATCTTTGATGAACAACCCAGGTCTGCAACCATTGAAACCATTGAAGAGACGACTTTCTTAGTACTGCCCAAGGAAACGGTTCACTCCCTTATCAGGAGAAATCCCACCATTGCAATTGCCATGTTAACGGAATTGAGCCTCAGGCTTAGGGAAGCGGACGATAAGATAAGGACGCTTGCCTATTATGACGTGGCAGGGAGATTGGCAAGGATTCTTATTGATCTATTAAAAAAGGAAGGCAAGGTGGTAAAGCAGAAAAATATTGCCTATGTGAAGCTACCACCCCGCCAAGACCTTGCGAACATGGTGGGAGCCAGCAGAGAGACCATCTCACGGGTATTGAGTTCCTTACAAAGAAGAGGGGTTATTTCTGTGACCAGAAACCATTTAGTTATTCACAATGTGTCTGAACTCCTTTAGACACATGGAGACGTTAGGGATTCGCAGCAAAAATATAAACCCACGGTTGAGTTAGTATTCACAAAGTCTTTTTATGATCAAGCCACATAAGGAGCTAATGTCAGATATACTCAAGGTCTTTTTACTCCTGATCTTATTTGGGGGTTCGGCCTGGCTCATTGAGAGGTATGTGAGCAAAGATCTGCTTTTTGAGCTTTTCAAGATAAAAAGCCAGTTCCAAGGTGAAGGTTTTAGAATAGGAAAGTTGGGCTCCTTTGTGGCGTTTATAGGCGTGTGGAGCCTTTTAATAGCACTGGGTGTTCCAAGATTGTGGGCAAGCGCACTTGGTGGAATGGTCTATGGAGCCTTGCTTGGCTCAGTTTTGTCCCTTTTGGCATCTGTGATAGGCTCCACAATATTATTTGCAATGGGCCATTTTGTACTTGGTGGAACCGTGGAAAGGCGTGTAAAAGGAACGTTATTGGCTTGGAGAGAAAACATTATTCATAATACATTCTGGTGGGTACTATATGCAAGGCTCTTCCCTTTATCTAATTCAACAGCAGTTAGCCTTTTGTGTGGTAGCCTAAAGGTCAGCTTTAGAAGATACTTATTGGCATCCATAATTGGATTCATCCCCATGACAGTGGTATTTTCCACATATGGTAGCGGAACAATTAAGAGAAACTATTTCCAACTGATTTTGGCAACAGGCCTTTTCCTTGCCTCAATATTCCTAAAACAAATCATATCCAGACTCAAGTACTTTAATAAAAAGGTTTCCAATAACTAACCTTCCTCAGAGCAAATAAACGGCATAAACGAGACAAAGGGTCACAAACCATAGAGACACAAACTTGATTTGAGTAACTATGTCTAACTCGGAGGAGAAGTTTGTAAAAAAAGAAGGGGGCTTAAAGCCCCCTAATCTTAATTTTGCACCCTATTTTATGCGGTTTTTATCTCGATCTTCTTTGCAGCCTCAGGTTTGACCTTGGGAAGAGTTAGTTTCAGAACCCCATCCTTATAAACTGCTTCCACCTTCTCCTGGTCAACCTCAGCGGGCAATTTCAATGTCCTTGTGAAAGCTCCATAAGACCTCTCTATCCTGTGGTAATTTTCCTCTTTGTGTTCCTCTTCCTTTTTCCTTTCTCCCTTGATTGTAAGAGTATCTCCACATATGGAAACCTCAAGTTCTTTAGGGTCTATCCCAGGAACTTCAGCCTTCACTATTAGATCAGTGGGTGTCTCGGATATGTCCACGGATGGATACCATGTTAATTCCTGGGTCTCCCTTTCAAAGGGCAACCATCCAAAGAACCTTTCAAACATCCTATCCATCTCTTTCCTAAATGTCTCAAGTTCTTTTCTCTCTCTCCAAGGAATGAGTCCGAACATCTTAATCCCCCCTTTCATGTTTTGGATTTGGTTATTGCGTTGAACCTTCGGTTTAAAGATAAACAGACAGGATATGAGGTCAAGGGGTCAGGTTAAATTCCACCTCAAATATTGTTCCACTCTTCTTTAGACACTCTTCAGGGTTTTTTATGTGTGCACATTCTCGGATGCTACCGGCACAAAGGTCATTTTCCCTTGGTAGGTATTCACACCTCCTTGATTCCGTTGACACCTTAAATCCAAACCTCTCTGCAAAGACCTTCAACCTCAAAAGATCCATGCCCTTTCCGCCAGCGTTGAAATCAAAGGGCCTTTTTGTGGAATAGGAAAGTGTATCCCTTGTGGTCACAAAACCTTCAAAGATCCTATCTCGGTATTCGGGCAGTATGCCTACGCCTGTATCCTTTACCACAAACCTACAGACCCCATCTTTTCTTTTCAGATAGACGGCCACCTCTCCACCATCTGGTGTATTTTCCACAGCATTCCTGCACAACGACATAACTATCTTCTGAAATACATACTCAGGTAATTGGATCAACCCTGTTTGCTCTACGAATACAAACAGCTTTAGATCCCTTTCACGGATTTTTTCTATTAGTTGTGGTACCATCTTCGTTAAAACCATTGAAGGATCAGTCTTTGTGGGCAATATTTCTTTTTGCAAATAGATTTCATCTATTCTTTTCCTTATTTCGTCTAAACCATAATCGTCAGCACACCTCTGTGAGATTAGGTTTTCTATTTCATCTGCAAAAACATTCAGCATTTCGTGTAGCGTCATGCGCGTAAATTCCCTATTTCCTCTTATTATATCTTCAATTCTATCAACAAGATCAACAATTCTATCAGTATTTCTCATAGCTCTCTGCAAAGTCCTTTCCCATATATTGGAAGGAAATTGTTTCAATCTTTCTTCAAGTATCTTCAATGATCCCATAAGAACCGATACAGGTGTCTTTAATTCGTGGGACAGATGATTGATAACCTTGTCTTTGATTCTATTCATCCGGCTGACTTCTATGAAGGCTCTCTTTAATTCATCTGCAAACCTTGCATTTTCTATGGAGAGTACAACCGTATTTGCTATCATTGTAAGTATATTCAGATCTGTCTCATCAAAAACTCCAATCTTTTTATTGATGGCACAGAGAGCTCCCACCGTCCTATCAACACTCTTCATGGGAACTACAAGTAAGTTTCTGGTATGATAACCAAGCTTTTCATCCCTTTTCCTGTGGAGTTCAGGATTTTGACTCGTATCTAATACAATCTTAGGTTCTCCTGTGGAAATCACCTCTCCTGCCACAAGCTCGTTCATCTTAAACCTAATCTCTTTTACCCTTTTTTCCGTTGCCCTGTCTTCATAAGCAGCACCGAGGGTGTAGAGTTCTTGTTTATCAAAGTCCACCAATATGATCAAGGCGCCCTCACAACCTATTATGTCCTTTACCTGCTCACCCACAAAGTCCAACAGGTCTTCCAGGTCTGGGTATTCAGGAAGGGCAAGGCTTATCTTGAGTAGAATCTCGTTATTCCTTTGAAGCCTCTTTTCCTGGGTAATGTCCCTGAGGGTCACCAGCTGTCCTGATGTCCCATCTGTACTTTCTCCCAAGATAGCCCCCCTCATCACCACATCCAGCAACCTTCCGTCCTTTGTAAGCCTCTTGGTTTCGTGCCTTTGGATGATCTTCTTGTCCAGCAAAAGCCTTATCTTTTCCTGGGTTTCCTTTTCATAACCAGGGGGTACATAGGGGATCTTTTTGCCTACCAGCTCAGCCAGTTTCCAGCCGAACACCTCTTCAAAGGCGGGGTTTAGATACTTCACCGTTCCGTCCAGGTTAAATAAGACAACCGGATAAGGGAAGAAATCCACCAAGGCCTTATACATAAGCTGTGATATTTTCAATGCCTCTTCGGCCCTTTTTTGTTCCGTAATGTCTTGAAGTGTCTCCATTGCAGCCACTAAATTGCCCGACTCATCTTTGATGGGTGCAGCAGTGAAAAAAAGCCACCTTCCTTCACCCTTGAGGGATCTGAAATAGTCTATGGCTTCATAAGCCCCTTCCACGGTTGAAGAGGCCCTTATCTTATCCTTATAATACCTCTTAATCGTCCTGAAGTCTGCCCCATCCACTATGAGGTCTGCTAAGACAGGCCTTGGTTTCCTATAAAAGGTCTTCCATTGATTTGAGGTACCTATCACCTCCTCTTTCTTTAAACCTGTGAGATTTTCCAAGGCCTTGTTGTAATAAATAACCTTGTGGCTTCGATCTATCACAAAAGTGGGAATGGGACTTCCCTCCAATACCTTAGAAAGCCAGCCAATATCCAGATTCATTGGCATTTGAGATGGAATACTATAGCTTTTTCCGTTTCCTATTTTGTCTGAAACCATTTTTTTCTCCTCAAAAGATCCAGCAAAGTTCTGTATAGTCCTCCAAGGAAACTTTAGCAAACTAAAGGGCTTTTCTCCAGGAAATCCTAAACACTTGCCTCAATACAATTTTTAGCCGCCCAATATCTGCCACAGCACATTTCCTATACCTTCCCTCAAAACCACATCTGCCAGTGCATCCATTGGCGTGGGATCACGGTTGATGATTATTAGATAAGCACCATTTCTTTTTGCATGGTGCGGTATCTCCGCTGCCGGGTATACCACAAGGGAGGATCCCAATACCAAGCATAGATCGCATGTCTCTGCCATGCCAAAGGCAAGCTCCATCTTGTCCAAAGGCATGGCCTGGCCAAAGCTTATGGTATCAGGCTTGAGTATTCCCCCACACCTGTCACACTTGGGAGCCCTAATGCCCTGGCCTATCCATTCTTGTATTTCTTCTCTGGGCCACCTTTTTTTGCAGGTGAGGCAAGAAACGGTGATTGCCGTGCCATGTATCTCTATTATCTTGTGAGGAGAATTTCCTGCCTTTTGGTGAAGATTATCAATGTTTTGGGTTACAATACAGAGAAGTTTCCCCATGTCCTCCAATTTTTTTATGGCTAAATGGCCTTTGTTAGGCCGTGCATCCTTCATAGTCTCCCACATCTCTGTGCTCATCTGCCAGTATTTTTCCCTTGCCTTCTCGTCAGATACTATCCGATCAAAATAAAAATCACTGGGATCATACTTGCTCCAAACACCACCAGGGCTTCTAAAATCAGGTATTCCCGATTCTGTACTGAGTCCAGCACCTGAGAATACCAAGATTTTGTCTGAAGAGAATATCAACTCCTTTGCCCTATTCATGTTATCTTGATCATTCTTTTCCATCATTGATCATCAACCTCCTGTGGACATGGTGTACCCTGCCCAATTCATGTGCATGCATATGGTAATGGGGTATTTTAGCATCTTCTGATAGTATTTTACCATTCTTCATCATGAATATCTTTTGGGTGGTATTGGCCAAAAAATCCATATCATGTGATATGAAGACACAGGTAAGGTCTAAATTATTAAATATTTCAATTATCCTGAAATATGTCTCTTCATCCAAGCCATTAGTGGGCTCATCCAGGAGCAAAACCTTTGGTTGCATTGAAAGTACTGTGGCCAATGATATGAGCTTTTTTTCTCCTCCAGAAAGCTTGTAGGTAACCCTATTTTCAAAGCCCTCCAATTTCAGTGCCTTCAGGGTATCCTTGGCGATTTGGATTGCGTCCTTGGGCTTAAATCCCAGATTAAGCGGTCCAAAGGCCACATCTTCGAGGACTGTGGGACAAAATAACTGATCATCAGGGTCTTGAAATAACAGCCCAACCCTTCTCCTGGCCCACTTAAAGTCCCCTTCTTTTATCATCTCCCTCCCAAAGATCCTGATGTGCCCTGACAAAGGCCTTAGAAATCCCATCAAACACAGAAAGAGTGTGGTCTTTCCGCACCCGTTAGGGCCCACTAATCCAACCTTTTCCCCTGTCTTTACCGAAAAACTTAAACCTTTCAAAACAGGATCATGGTTGTTGTAAGAAAATGTGAGATCTTCAACTTCTATTGCTGTATCCTTTTCAGTTAGATCCATTCCAGATAACCCAATATGAAAGCCAAACAAAGGACAGTGCCTTGAAAGATCAAGTCACACCTGTTTATTTGAAGTTCTTTGAGACTATGATACCTCCCCTGAAATCCCCTGGCCACCATGGCCATTTGTATGCGCTTGGACCTTTCATAGGCCTTTATTAATAACATGGCAACCAAAAAAGCAAATGTCTTGTAGGTTCGAAGGTTTGTCTTAGGCTCAAAGTTCCTTGCCTTTAGTGCTCTTAGCATCTGAGATAGCTCCCTCCACATAACATCTAAATATCGCCAAGTGAACAAGAACAAAAATGTTAGTTTTTTGGATACTCCCATTGAGATCATCGCATGGCCAAAATCCATTGATGACATCGTCCCGATTAAAAGAAACAATATGAGCAATACACAGTTGGATTTTAGTGTGATCAAAAAACAATAATTTATACCTTCTGAGGTTATGGAAAGGCCGTAGATAGTAAAAATCTCATTGCCTGTGTAAGTAAAAGGAAGCACAACCCAAAAGAAAAGTAAGAACATATTGATTTGAGCCAATTTTTTTACAAAAACTCTGATGGGAATTCGCAATACCAAAATTCCTGTCAAGGTAGCAGTAACAGCAATAAGGATCACATTTATGGAGTTTATAAGAGATATCTCCAACGCTAATATCAGATAACTCACTATTTTAATACGAGGGTCTATCCTCAGGATCAAGTGGTTTCTGTCTAATATCTCCGGATCAAACATTTTTTAAACATTCCTATTTACAGATTGCATCCACCAGTTTCCTCAGTTCTGCCATCCAGTCTTCTGTTAGAGGGTTTATTGTAACCATGTTGAGGCCAAGTCTTTCAGCAATTGCCCTTTGAGGGCCCGAAGGCATGCCCGGCTGGATGATGAGTTCCTTTATTCCCAATTTCTTAACCTCGTTTAGAAGGTATTCCAGATCCTTTGGTTTTGGCTCCTTTCCTTCTTTCTCAATTGCAAGTTGCGTAAGGCCAAATTCCTCTGCAAATACACCATATGCAGGATGATATACCAAGAAGGCCTTTCTTGGGCACTGTGACAGCTTGGTTTTCATCTCCTGGGCGAAATCTTGGAGGGTTTTGAGGCATAGTTCCAACCTTTTTTGATACTCTTCTTTTTTCGCAGCATTCATTTCCACAAGCAGGTCAAAGGTCCTTTTGGCTATGACCTCACCCATTTTGGGAGAAAGCCACACATGGGGATCATGGTACTGACCATGCGCGTGTTTGTGATCTCCTTGCTTCTTTTCTGATTCATCCTCTGAGGCATATTGCTGGAAGATCTTTATCTTAGGTGAAACCCCTTTTAGCTTTTTGGCCCACTCCTTTTCTTCTGGAATCCCTATGGTCATGTAGATGCCTGCCGAGGCAACCCTCTTTAAGTCGCTCACCCTGGGTTCAAAGGAATGGGGATCATAGTTAGGGGGGATCAGGACCATAACCTCTTGGGACTCCCCCCCAATGGCCTTTACAAAATACCTCTGGGGTTCGATGGTGACCACTATTTGCCCACCTGCTCCAAGACAAAGGCTTGTGCACAGCAAAAGCAAGCACGGAATAATAATCCAAGATCTCTTTACCATTGTTAACCTCCCTCTCTAAGACTTTTGGCTCTTAGCCTGGCCTTGCGCTCATTGAGCAAGGCAATCTTAATACATTCACCCTAAACTCTCAATCAGGAGAAGGGTTTTTTATCAGGGACCTGGCCTTGGATCCCAAATCATGAGACCTTATAGTGGAATTTCTTTGACTCAATGCCTTAAAAAATTAATAATCCAGAGACACTCCGAAGCAGGCAAAAGCCTTTTGGGGGTATAAATGGCGATATATCTATACTGGGCAAGGACAAAAAGAGGGAAAAAGGTAAGGGGCCAATTGGAGGCGCCGGATGAAAAGATGGCCTTGGCCCAGCTCAAAAAAAGAAACCTCACCATCCTAAAGCTTAGGCCAAAGCCCAAGGATCTGTCCGAGTATGTAAGCTTTTTAAAACCCAAGGTCCGTAGGAAGGATGTTGTTATATTTACAAGGCAATTTTCCACAATGATCAATTCAGGTCTTCCCTTGTTGCAGGGGCTGGGTATCCTGGCAGACCAGTGTGAGAATCCAACATTTAAAGAGATCTTAAGGGATGTGGCGAAATCAGTGGAAGGCGGCTCAAGCCTATCGGAGGCAATGAAGAAATATCCACACATTTTTGACGATCTCTACACAAACTTGGTTGCAGCAGGTGAGCTGGGAGGTGTCTTAGACAGGACCCTTCAAAGGCTTGCAGAACATATGGAAAAGGCCGAACGCCTCAAGGCCAAGGTAAAGGGAGCGATGGTGTATCCTGCTGTGGTAATGTCCGTGGCGGTTCTGGTGATTGCTGTGATAATGATCTTTGTCATCCCTGTGTTTGAAAAGATGTTTGGGGAGATGGGTGCACAACTTCCTCCCCCAACCTTGATAGTTATAGGCATGAGCAGATTTATAAAGGGGAATATACACTTCATTATCGGAGCAATTATCCTGTTATTCTTCATCTTCAGGGCCTATAGAAAGAGTAAAAAGGGTAGGAGACAGACAGATGCCTTGTCATTGAAGCTCCCCATCTTTGGCCCACTCATCAAAAAGGTGGCTGTGGCAAGATTCACAAGGACATTGGGCACCATGCTTTCAAGTGGTGTACCCATACTTGATGCATTGAATGTTGTATCAAAGACAGCAGGAAATGTGATCCTTGAAGAGGTTATAATGGAAGTTAAACAGTCCGTTGCGGAAGGGCAAAATATCTCTGAACCTTTGGCTGAATCAGAACTCTTCCCCCCTATGGTGGTTCAGATGATAGCCGTGGGAGAGGCCACTGGAGCAATGGATACAATGCTGGAAAAGATCGCAGACTTCTACGACCAGGAGGTGGATGATGCAGTTTCTGCACTCACTTCCATGATGGAGCCATTGCTCATGGTGTTTTTGGGAACTACCATCGGAGGTCTTGTCATATCCATGTATCTTCCCATCTTCAAAATGGCAGGTGTTGTGGCAGGAGGATGAGTCAAGAGAGATCCCAAGAGCTGTTAAAAAGGGATCTGATACGCCTCATGTTGTTCAGGGTGGTTCTGGTATCACTCTTTCTAGGCGTGTCTGCCACCTTACAGCTATCTTCAAAAGGTATTATAGCTCCAAGTATATCACAAAAGGCCCATTATGCTTTAATCGGGATTGTATACGCCATAAGCCTTTTTTGGGCCATAACCTTTAGCTCTGTAAAGAAAAAAATAAGGTTTGCATACATCCAGCTTGGGTTTGACTGTCTTATTGTCACATGCATGGTGTACATAACAGGTGGCGTGGAAAGCATATTTTCCCTTCTTTATTTTCCCATAATTATTTGTGCAGGGTTTATCATTAGCAAGAGGGCAGGATATGTAATGGCTTCCACAGCCGGTATACTATATGGATTCATGGTTGACCTACAGTATTACGATATAATACATCCCCTTGGTGTTGTTGGTTTTCCATTTAGCTCCTACCCAGAGATGCTATTCCTTTACAGAACCATTGTACACCTATCATCTTTTTACATTGTTGCCTTTTTGACAGGATTACTAACCCAGAGACTTAACAGAAGTATGAAGGATTTTGTTAAATTGCAAAGTTTGACAAATCATATTCTTCAAACGACTAATTTGGGTATAGCAGTGGCTGATAATTTCTTAAACATTGTCTATTTGAATCCAAAGGCAAAGGAAATCTTGGATATTCAAGAAAAACAATATCCCGATAATGCAAAAGATTTGTTCCCTGACATAGAATACAAAATATCAGATGAAGCCGACAGTAGAATAAAATGGCATAAGCATGTAATAGAAAACGGGAAAAAGACTACCTATTTGGAATACATGATTTCAAGTTTTCATTACGGCAACTCCGAAGAAAAAGGGTATCTCATAATCTTTCAAGATGTTACTGACTTGAAGATGATGGAACAGGAAATGAAAAGATTAGAAAGTCTGGCAATGATCGGAAGTTTAGCTGCAAGATTAGCTCATCAAATTAAAAATCCATTGGCAGTTATCAGTGCTTCAATTGAGATGTTGGAGCATGATTCCAATGTGGGACCTGTACAAAATAAGCTATTTGGCATTCTATTCAAGGAAATTGACAGAATAAAGGATATGATCCAAGAATTGTTATTTTTGGCCAAACCCAAGAAGCCTTTGTTCAAGGAAATAATCTTAAAGGATCTCATTTTAGATGTAATAGAGCAGGTTGAAACCTCTAAGGCAATGAAGCATAAAATAAACTTGGAATTCGGCTTACCTCAACAATTAAAAATCGTAACAGATCCAGATCTATTAATGCAGGCCCTTATAAACGTGCTCAACAATGCCTGCGAGACAAGAGATGGGGTGCAGGTAAAAATTATTGTCCCATCCTATGGGAATGGGGAAACTGCCTCAAAAGCACTCCTCAGGATCTCTGTGGTTGACAACGGTCCTGGGTTTAGTGAAGAGGCCTTGAAAAATCTTTTTATCCCATTTTTTACAACAAAGGAAAAAGGTGCAGGCCACGGCCTTGTCACTGTCAAAGCCATAATGGAGGCGCTGAAAGGGGAAGTTCATGTTATGAACCTAAAACCAAATGGAGCTATGGTTTCATTACTTTTACCAAACCTTCCACCCCAATAGGGCCTTTCATCACTAATCAAAAACTACACCTTCCCTTTTAACAACTGAGAACTTGGGTTTCATCTGCAGCCTGATGTCTAACATTCAACTGTTTCAAAGGTTTAGGTACTTCAAAGATGCGAGCCTGTAAACTCACAAAGTATAGAGGCCGGTATGATTTCACATCACGACAACTGCAGGCAAATGGGAGCAATTTCATCCAAAGTTTCTTTCCATATCCTTTTTCCCTAAAAAAACAAGAGTATTTGCTATTCTCTTATATACAAAAGATATGGATTCAAAAACTTGACATAAAGATAAAAACAGATTATTGCAAAAGTTAAATCTATTGGGCCTATCATAGCTCGTAGGTTAACATATTAACTACTGAATTGGAGGAGCTTGGGATGAAGACAATGGAAGAATATTTGGACAGTTTGAGAAAACTCAAGCTTGAAGTCTATTTACTTGGTAAGAAAGTCACAGATATCTGGGATCATCCATTTATAAGACCCTCTACAATGGCTGTTGCAAAAACCTATGAGTTAGCACACGAATCTAAATACAAAAATCTGATGGTTTCAAAGAGCCATATAACAGGCAAGGAAATCAATAGGTTTACCCATATACACCAATGTGTTGGAGATCTTATTTTAAAAAGCAAAATGAACAGGCTATTGGGAAGGGAAACCGGTTGTTGTTTCCAGAGATGTGTGGGATTTGATGCATTAAATGCAATCTCCATCGTAACTTATAACATAGACAATAAATACAGGACTAACTACTACGAAAGGTTCTTAAAGTACCTTGCATATGTACAAGAGTTGGACCTTGTTTGTGACGGAGCCATGACCGATCCCAAAGGAGATAGATCTCTTCCTCCACACAGGCAAGCAGACCCTGATCTCTATCTTCATGTGGTTAAAGTCAGGGAAGATGGGATAGTTGTGAGGGGTGCAAAGCTACACCAAACCGGAGCGGTCAACTCCCACGAGATAATAGTTATGCCAACCATGAATATGAGGGAGGAGGACAAGGACTACGCAATTTGTTTTGCCCTGCCAAGTGATACCAAAGGAATAATCTACATCGTTGGAAGGCAGGCATCTGACACCAGGAGGATGGAAGAAGGATTAATGGATCGCGGAAACATACACTACTCAGGGATAGAGTGCCTTGTGATATTCGACGATGTCTTCGTACCTTGGGAGAGAGTATTCATGTTTAGGGAGTATGATTTTGCCTTTCAGTTGGTGGAAAAGTTTTCTGCTTACCATAGGCAAAGTTACGCCTGCAAAGTGGGAGTGGGAGATGTGTTGATAGGGGCAACCGCCCTGGCAGCAGAATATAATGGTGTGGCTGGTGCATCCCATATTAAAGAAAAACTTGTGGAGATGAATCACTTAAACGAAACCTTATATTGCGGTGCGATCTCTTGTGCTGCCTTAGGTTTTAAAGAACCCAGTGGAACTTTCATGGTGGATACCTTGTTGGCAAACGTTCACAAACATAACATAACCAGATTCCCTTACGAGATAGCCAGATTGGCACAGGATGTGGCAGGAGGATTGTTAGTCACCATGCCCTCTGAGATGGATCTCAGGTCTAAGGAAACAGGGCCATTGGTGGAGAAATACCTAAAGGCAAAGGCAGATGTCCCCACAGAGCACAGGCTCAGGATTCTGAGGCTTATAGAGAACCTTACATTGGGAAGTGCTGCAGTGGGATACTTGGCAGAGTCCATGCATGGTGCAGGATCACCCCAGGCACAGAGGATCATGATACAGAGGACCGTTGATATGGAAGAAAAAAAGGTTGCAGCAAAGAAGCTTTGCGGAATCATGTAGCAAAGTATGTGAGCTTTAACCCTTTAAAATTTTCCATAATCACGTTCAGGATACTTTAATTTTACCCAGGGAAGGTATCGCCTAGTGCAATTGTAAAATTCCGCTACTAAAATTAAAGTGAGCTCCCTAATGAATAATAGCCCGATTCATAAAGATCGGACACCACTTGTACCTACAATCACTACCCCATTAGCAAAGTTACCATCCTCCCCACAAGCACAGAGGATGCCATTGAGCAAGAAGTTAGGATTTTCACTTCCGTTGGGGGCAAAAATAAATCTTACAAGCCTCACCTTCCATAAAGTAAGGATTAATCAGGCTACCCGGTGGAGATTCTCACATGAATGGCCTAATGCTTAGCCGCAGGAAATCCTTATGCCCAAGTGTTCCTCTAAACAGGAGAATTTTTAATGATCCTGTTCAAATTATTGCTATAATGTCAGTGAAAAGGGTCAAAGCAGGGGCTTTTAGATGGGAAGGCTTGGGGGTGGGAGCCAGAGAAATTTTTTTGTCACCTAACAGGCAGGGATGAAAAGTTTTCAAAGATTAAACAAGATGGGTGCAGAAACCCCATAATACTTCTACGGGAGATATGAGGATGGAACATTTAGTTTCTTTGGTAAGATATGAAAAACCCTACGAGTCTGTGAAAAAGGCCATAGAACTTGCAGGTGGGTTTGGTGAGATCAATAAAAACACAAAGGTGTTTATAAAGCCAAACATAGTCTTTTGGACAAAGGAAACCAATTTCCCAAAATGGGGTGTAATAACCTCGTCAAGGGTTATTGAAGATGTTGTTTCTGTCCTAAAAGATTTTGGAGTAGATGATATTACACTAGGTGAGGGAATTGTAAGTAACCATATAAAGGATTCGGCAACACCTGCTCATGCCTTTGAAACACTTGGCTATAATACCTTAAAAAAGAGATTTGGACTCAAAGTGATAAACGTCTTTGAGCATCCGTTTAGAAAAATTCAGCTTGGGGATGGAATAGCTTTAAATTATAATATTCATGCCCTGGAATCTGACATGATAATAGATTTGCCGGTTTTGAAAACACATGCACAGGCTGTTGTAAGCCTTGGGATAAAGAATTTAAAGGGCCTGATTGATGTAAATTCAAGGAAAAAGTGTCATTCAAAGGATTCGGTTAAGGATCTCAATTATACCATTGCAAGGCTTCCAGAACCCTTACCTCCAGTCTTTACGCTGATAGATGGGATCTTTAGCTTAGAGAGAGGACCTGGGTTTGATGGAAAGGCACATAGATCCAACATCCTTGTGGCCTCCAAGGACATTTATTCAGCGGATAAGGTGGGTGCAAAGCTTTTGGGTTACGAACCTTCTGATGTGCCCCATCTGGTGCATGCCCTAAAAAGAAAGAACAGGGTATTGACCCTCCAAGATACAGTGGTGGTAGGCGGCTCTCTAAAGGAGCTCAAAAGCCGCCACGAATACACATTCCCTTACACAAAGGACAATAGCCTTCCCCTTCCCTTGTACCGACTGGGGATAAAGGGCTTGAGATATCCCAAATATGACCTCACAATTTGCACCTATTGTTCCAATCTAAACGGCATAATACTTTATTCCATTGCCAGGGCATGGAAGGGGCATGAATGGGATGGGGTGGAGATCCTCACAGGAAAATCCATGAGGCCAACTTTAGGGATGAAAAAGACCGTGCTCTTGGGAAAGTGCATGTATTCCTTGAACAAGAATGATCCCAACATCCAAGAGCTCATAGCAGTAAAGGGTTGCCCACCCGATCCTGAAGAGATTGTGGATGCCTTGCACAAGGCAGGGATTCCTGTGGACCCCACCTTCATCCTAAGACCAGACCTTTTCCCAGGTGTGTTCATGGCAAAGTATGAGGGAAGGCCTGAATTTGATGAGGGATTTTTTAGGATCTCCTAAGGAGGGCCCTAAAAAGGCCATTGGAACCCAAACACATCATCCTTTCTGATCTACACTTGGGAGAGGAAGACGGGCTTCTAACCCCGCTGGATTCATCCGGTGGACCCGATCCAGGTATAACCCCCCTCCTCTGGGAGCATCTGGCAGATTTATTGGAGGAAATCACCCGAAATAATAAGGAAAGGCCTTCCCTTATCCTCTTGGGAGATGTGGTGGAATTTGCCCTCTCCGATCCCATCACGGCCCAAAGGCTATTCTTTCAGTTCATAAGTTATCTCACCAAAGATAGGCATTTATTCCAAAGGATCATATACATTCCAGGGAATCACGACCACAGGGTTTGGGAGCTGGCAAAATATGCACAGTATGTCTCCTATGTGAACAGGAAGGGCTATGGTGTACTAAATGACAGGCCATGGAATAGGACTAAGTGTGTCGTCTCAAAGGATTACCACTATGTAAGACCATGGTTCTGGGAAAAGATTGAAAATGAAAAAATAGATCTGAGGATCCTGTACCCCAATTATTGTATTACCAATGAAGGCACAAATAGGATATTGCTCCTACACCATGGCCATTTTCTGGAATCAATATACCTATTTCTGAGCTATTTGAGATCCATAATCTTTGGAATTCCACTGCCAGATTCCGTTGAAAGATTGGAAGAAGAAAACCATCCTTGGGTAGAGTTTCTGTTTTCATCCTTTGGATTTACCGGAGAACTGGGCAAAGATGTGGAAACATTCTATGATATGCTGCAGTCTCCCAAGAAAATGGAAATGCTAATGTTTGATTCAGGAAAAAGACTTGCTAATATGTTCCTTCATAACTCTGTGGGACAAAGGTTTTTGAAAAAGATTCTACCCTATATACTTAAGGCTGCCACAAGATTTATATATGATGTGGCAGAAAGATATAAGCACCAAGAAATACTTGGAGAAAAGCTCTTGAACAACCTTAAATGGTATATAAAAGGTCCCTTAAGGAGTCAAGTAATGGAAGAGCTTGAGGAAAAAGGCTACGAACTTGAAATGTTTCAAAAGTGCATCTTTACCTTTGGCCACACCCACAAACCCTTTTATAGAGAGTTAAACCTTGGCTTTTTCCCATCCCTGGAATTATACAACTTAGGCTCTTTTGTGGTGGATACCCCTTTTCCCTCTGAAGCCTATGGCACTGGCATAGGAATCGTGGATGAAAACCTCAACATGTGTATGATCTGTATAAAGCCATATCATTTTACCCACCCCCAAGCAGGAGATTTAATTTTGGGTAGAGGGCCATTGTGTCAAGATGTGACAGACCTTATCAGCTCAAGCAAAAATCTCCTTAAACTAATGGAGACATATCAAAGGGAATGGAAAAATAGGGCTAATCTAAAGAGGAGGTTGATGTAGTTCATTGTGGAAATTAGATTTTATTCAAGACCTTCCATCCCACATTGTGTATATTGGTCTGGGCTTTTCATCATGGCTTGAAAACATATTCCCGCCCATCCCAGGGGATACAATCACTGCAGTAGGTGCATTTCTTGTTGCAGTAGAGAAAGTTTCATTTGTGGGAGTTTTAATCAGCACGACAATCGGGAGCACTTCAGGTTTTATGACTCTCTTTATACTTGCAAAGTATTTGGGAAGAGACTTTTTCTTGAAAAAAGACTACCGCTTTTTTAAGAAGGAAATGATATTAAAAGCCGAAGAGAGATTTCGCATCCATGGATATACAGTAATACTACTAAATAGATTTCTACCTGGTATTAGGTCTGTAATATCAATAGCAACAGGCATACTAAAGTTAAATACGATGTATGCCCTTTTGCTATCTGCCATCAGTGCAACCATTTGGAATCTTATCTGGATTTACATGGGTTATCTGATGGGCAAGAATTTTGATACAGTCAAAGAAGGTGTAATCAGGCTCATGCGAAACTATAACATGATTGCAGGAGCGCTGGTTGTGGCTTTTGGAATTTGCCTGTTTATCTTCAAAAAATTTAGGAAAAAGTAGTTATCCCTGCGTCTCCTGATCTATCCAATCCAAGAATGGCTTAAAACCTTCCTTAATCTCAAAGGTTATGATGCAAGGGCATTCATAAGGGTGAAGGGATTTGACCTTCTCTATTAGTGCACCCACCAACTGGGCCTTTGTCTTTGCTATTAGAACTGACTCTCTTTCTATTTCCATCTTCCCTTGCCACCAGTAGATGGATTTGATCTCCCCATATATGTTAACACAGGCAGCCAGCCTTTCAGATACCAATACCTCTCCAATGCGTTGTGCCTCTTGGCTGTTGGGTGCTGTAATGTAGACAACTCTATACATGGCATCTCCTCCCAAGGGTAAGAAAAATAATTGAAATGAAAAGATACTTGTGATAATGGCTTGGCTCAAGAAAATTTTCACAAGCCAAAATCAAACCTTTGAAAGGAGTATTATCATGGCAGCTAAATTGATCTTAGGCACAGAGATCAGGGAGGAGATTTTAAAGGAGATCGAGCAAGAGGTTCAGGAGATCAAGGCCAAATACGGTGTGGTTCCAGGCCTTGTAACCATCTTGGTGGGAGACAACCCAGCTTCAGTATCCTATGTAACCTTAAAGATCCAGACCGCAAAGAGGTTGGGTTATCATGAGGTCCAGGACACAAGGCCTGCGGATATCTCAGAGGCCGAGCTCTTGGCACTGATAGACAAGTATAACAAGGATGATTCCATCCACGGCATACTGGTGCAACTGCCCTTGCCCAAGCACATTGATGAGAAAAAGGTTATAAATGCCATTGATCCGGACAAGGATGTGGATGGCTTTCATCCCGTCAACGTGGGGAGGCTTTTGATAGGCGGATCCGAGGTGAAGTTCCCCCCTTGTACACCCGCTGGAATCCAGGAACTGATAGTGAGATCAGGGGTGGAGACCAACGGTGCTGAAGTGGTAGTGGTGGGCAGGTCCAATATAGTGGGCAAACCCATAGCAGTGATGATGATGCAAAAGGGGAAAGGCGCCAATGCAACAGTGACAGTGGTACACACTGCCACAAAAGATCTTGCCTTCCATTGCAAGAGGGCTGATATCCTCATTGTTGCAGCAGGTGTACCAGGTCTTGTAAAGCCAGAGTGGATCAAGCCAGGCGCCTGCGTGATAGATGTGGGAGTAAACAGGGTGGGAGAAAAGATAAGTGAAAAGACAGGGAAGAAGGTCCCCATCCTGAGAGGAGATGTGGACTTTGAGGCTGCAAAAGAGATAGCAGGATGGATCACACCTGTGCCAGGTGGCGTAGGTCCTATGACCATTACTATGCTTATGAAAAATACATTAAAGTCCTTGAAATATAAGCTCGGGCTTCTTTAGTCCTTTTGCCCCCAACGGGGCACGGATCTGATCGCGGGTTATGATCAGGCACAGGCCACCCAGACTCGCTCTGGGTGGCCTAAATTTTTTTGGGTTATGCTTTCAACTTTGAACAAGGAGGTCTCAGGGATGACCAAAAGGGTATTTTGTATCTCCCTATGCTGTTTGATCATTTGCTCCTTTGCCATGGGAGCCGAAAAGGAAGGTTTTAAGATAGGGATGACGGTTTCAATGACAGGCCCATTTTCCCAAGAAGTTGGGCCGTTCAAGGACTTGATAAAGGCGTGGGAAAGCAGGGTAAACCAAAAGGGCGGAATTAACATAGGGGGTAAATCTTACAACATAGAGGTGATTGTTTACGATGACCGCTCAGACCAAAACACAGCCCGCACCTCCTATGAAAGACTGATCAGGACCGAGAAGGTTAATATGCTACTGGGACCCTACAGTAGTCCGCTAACTTTTGCAGCAAGTATCGCTGCCGAAGAAAACAAAATACCTTTTCTTGCGATTTGTGGAAATTCTCAGAAGATATATGAGAGGGATTTCAAATGGCTTCTGGGTATTTTAGATCTTGCCCCAAGCTATACCAAACACTATTGGAACTTGATAAAGCACGAAAACTTCATAAAAACCGTTGCTTTTGTAGTTGAAGACAGCATGCATCCAAAAAGTGTATATGCTGGAGCTAAGGAATTGGCCTCAAACTATGGCTTTAACATAATACATGAAGATATAGTTTCATCGGATACTCAAGATTTTTCAGGCTTAATACTAAAGCTAAAGAATCAGAAGGCCGATCTTATCTTTGTTTCTGCCAATGTCCATTTTGCAAGTGCATTCATGAGACAAGCAAAAGAAAAAGGCCTTGAAGCTAAGGAATTCCACTGTATCCATCATAGTGGTGTATTTAAAAAGGCAGTGGGAGATTTTGCCGAGAATGTTGTTGGCCAAATGTACTGGGTAAAAGGCATGAAAACAACTGACTCAGAGGAATTTTCATTGCTCTTAAAACAGGCAAAGGTTGACCCTTATGATTATCCTTGGGCAGCCGCCTATTTTGCAGCATTTCAGACCGTGGAACAGGCGCTAAAACAGAGTCCAGGTATTTCAAACCAAAACATCTTGGATTCTTTAAAATCCCAGGAGTATGACACCATCTGTGGGAAGAACTCCTTTGAGGCAAAAGGCCATGGGAAGATAAACCCTATGCCTGCTCAGATCCAGGAAGGCACCTATCAGATCCTGTGGCCCAAGTCTGTGGCCACATCCCAACACAAGTACAGGAGCCCCAAGGGGAGTGCAAACTGAACTACTTTTTTCAGGCATAAGCTTGGGAGGGGTTTATGGTATTACAGCCCTTGGGCTTGCCTTGGTCCTAAATGTCTTTGGTATAGCAAACCTTGGGCATGGGGCCATAATGATTGCCGGGCCATTGATGCTAATCTGTGCTATAAATCCAAAGGCCTTTGGCCCCTTCGGATGCCTTTACCTTTTCATCCTTGCCTTGGCCCTATGGTTTACATGGAGGTTTGGTTTTAGGCTCTTCTCAGAAGGGCAGCATGACAATAGCTCCAAGAGAGGAATGGGGATATTGGTTATGGGGCTTGGGCTCATAAATCTGGTGGAGGAATTAGGTGGAAAGCTCTTTACAGGCGGAGTGATTTTTTTGGACTATCAGAAATCTATACCTGGTTTCGATATTAGCATCCCCAGGGTTTTTGCCGTTTCATTTTCTGTGATCACCTGTGTTTTAACCCACATGTTCTTGAAGTACACAGACGCAGGCAGGTGCATTCTGGCAGTGAGCCAAAACCCACAGGCCGCAACAATGCTGGGCATTAGGCAGCAAGGGATAAATCTTATTGTGTTTGGGTATTCGGTGATCATCACAATGTTTTCAGGAGTTATACTTGCATCCATCGTTCCACTAAGTCCTTTTTGGTCATTGGACTTCACTATCAAAGCCCTCTTGATTGTGGGGCTTGCAAGGCCTTTGAAGATTACAGACATAGTCTTCATCTCATCTGCCTTGGGCTGTTTAGAGGTTTTAATCGGCTATTATTTGGGTGAAGAGATGAGGAATGTGATTACATATGTCACGTTCATAGCCATGCTAATATCTCGTGAGAAGCTGATTTTCAAATATGAAAAGGCTTAGCATATTTTGTACCTTGATCTTAGGGCTTGTAAGCATTTTGGTTCTTCCAGTGGATGTCCAACGCTCCATGCATAGGTTCATCGTTTACTGCCTATTGTGTTTTTCCATGTATTTCTTGTATAGGACAACGCTAATCCTACCTTTGGGCCAGTGCCTATTTTTTGCTATAGGCTCCTATTGTACGGTTATATTTAAAACATATGGTTGGTTGTTGGGAGTTATATTGGCACTTCTTGTGGCACTCTTGATTTATTTTCTCCTCAAAAGGCTTGAATCCATGTACTTCAGTCTAGGTTCCCTCTGTTTCATGCTCATCGGCCAGGAGCTCTTTAGGATCTTACACGGGATTACAGGTGGAACAGATGGAATCTTTAGAGCATTTCAAAATGGGTTATCAAAAGGTCTCTTCCTAAGTATGCTGTTGGCTTGTGGCCTTCTGTGGTATTATATGAGGGAGATGAAGGGAAGGCTTTACTATGAGGCTTACTTGATTGAATCGGGTAGGGAGTATGCAGAGGCCTTTGGTGTATCCGTGGAACGTGTTAGAGCAAAGGTATTTGTTGGCATGTCCTTGGTAGTAACCATAACGGGCATCTCAAATGCCTTAACACAGGGCTATATTGTTCCATCTACTGTATTCAACCCCTCCCTAACGATTATTCCCTTGGCAGTGGCCCTCATCTCCCGTAACCTTTGGGAGATATTCATCTATCTCTTGGCCCTTTTAGGCCTTCAGGAGATCTTGGGATATGTGGGCTTGGGAATACAGGGTATGGTGCTGGGAGGTATATTGATGTCCTTAGGTTACAGGCTGATGACACAGGAGGACTGAATGTTTCTCCTAAAGGAGATAAAGGTGATTGAGATGGAAGGTCTTGCGCCAGGCCCCTTTTGTGGGATGGTCTTGGCGGACTTTGGTGCAGAGGTAACACTTGTAAAAAGGCCAAATTTGGAAACATATGAGAAGATGGCGTATAATCCACTTCACAGGAATAAAAAGACCCTATCCTTAGATCTGAAAGCAGAACAAGACAGGGAAACGTTTCTCAATCTCCTAAAGGACTCAGACGTGCTCATAGATCCCTTTAGGCCAGGAGTGATGGAGAGGCTTGGTTTAGGACCAAAGGAGGCCTCCAAATATAACCCAAGGCTTATCTATGTAAGGCTCACAGGTTATGGCCAAACAGGACCATTAAGGGAAAAGGCAGGTCATGACATAAACTACTTGGCCCTCTCCGGTGTGCTTTCCCTGTTCATAGGTGAGGGAAAAAAGCCTGTGCCTCCTTTAAACCTCCTTGCGGATTTTGCAGGGGGTGGGTTTATGGCAGCCTTTGGAACCCTGTTGGCCTTGCTTGAGAGGGAGAAGACAAAAAAGGGTGTTGTGGTTGATGTGAGCATGACAGAGGGTGTAAACTATATTGCCACATTTGTGTACGGGCTGTTTTTCAATGGCCTTTTACAGAGGCCCATTGGCTCCAACAGATTGGATGGAGGAGCACCTTATTACCAGGTGTATGAGACCAAGGATGCCAGGTTCATGGCAGTGGGAGCCATAGAGGAAAAGTTTTATGAAGCGCTTTTGAGAGGCCTTGGCCTGAAACAAGAGGATCTGCCTTCCAAGGAAGACCAAGATTCCTGGCCCCTGATCAAAGAGGAATTCAAAAAGAGATTCATGGAAAAAACCCAAGGAGAGTGGGTTGAGATATTCCAAAAACTCGACGCCTGTGTAACACCTGTTTTGTCCATCCAGGAGACGCTAAAGTTTCCCCATCACTTGGCCAGGGAGAGATTTCTCTGGCAGGGTATCCCACAACCTGCACCTGCCCCCAAGTTTTCTCCCCTAAGTGATGAATAAGGAAACGTGGGTTTGTTGGGTTTGTTGAGTTTATTGGGTTCGTTGGGTTTAAAGGTCTTATATAGCTAATCCAGAGATTTCCTCTCCCCTTCTGCCTTACAACGGGCTTTTCATCTGGTAAATAATGCATTAAGTAATCCTTGGGTCAAAGACCGATATTGGAGGCTAAGATGGGTTTTGGGTTTTCTGGGGTAAACCATATCGCCCTTGTGACCAATGACATGGAGACAACGGTAAAATTTTGGCGTGACCTTTTGGGTATGAGGCTAGTCCTTTGCATGGGTAGAAAGGGCTATAGGCAATATTTCTTTGAGATAGATGAAAGAAACCTACTCTTGTTCTTTGAATGGCCCGAGGTGGAACAGATTCCGGCCAAGGATCATGGTGTTCCTGTAAAAGGACCCTTTGCCTTTGACCACTTGTCCATAGGGGTACGGGAGCTTAAGGACCTATTCCAGCTAAAGGATACCCTTGAGGCAGCAGGCTTTTGGGTCTCTGAGGTGGTGGACCACGGCTTCATCCTCTCCATCTATAGCTTTGACCCCAACGAGATCCCAATCGAGTTTAGTGTCCAAGTCCCCAAAAACGATGTGAGAAAAAAGCCCATACTAAAGGACAAACACCCTTTAAAGGTCACCTTGGAAGGCCCAGAGCCTGTGGAAGGCCGTTGGCCAAGGCCTTCAGCCGAAAGCCCACAAGAGCACAGAATCTACCCAGGAGAAGGGTTGGATTACTTTAGGGGTTGACAACGGTAATTAACATAATTCAGAATCTCCATCCATCAATCACCTGAGGGGAAGATGAAAAGGAGCATCCTCATCTGGCTTTCCCTACTGTTTCTAACCGCTACCTCCAGCGGATCAGAACCCTTGTCCTTGAAAGATGCACTAAGGATCTCCATACAGAATAACCTCCACATAAAGGCCAAGGATCTGTTGTATGAGGCAAGTAAGTTGGGTAAAGAGGCCTCTGACAAGGTTTATCTGCCCAGGTTGAACCTCCTTGAAAACTACCAAAGGACAGACAATCCTCCCATGGCCTTTACCCACAAATTAAGTCAGAGGTCCTTTGAGGCAAAGGACTTTGAGCTTTACCGACTAAACCATCCCGATCCCATCTCCAACTGGCATACGGAGCTAAGGCTTGAGCAGCCTGTCTTTAACCAGGGCAGGGAGATAATCACCAAAGAGGCGGGTAGATTGGCAGAAGGCCTTTCCCAGCTTGAACTGAGATACACAAAAGAGGTGATAGCCTTTGAGGTGATGAACACCTTTTTTCAGCTCCTGTTGGTAAGGGAGGAATTGGGCTGTTTAAATTCCACCTTGAAGGAGGCAGAAGAGGCAGAAAGAATTGCAAAGGAAAGGTACAATGTGGGCAGTACATTGTATTCCGATGTGCTAAATGCCAATTCCTTCCTGAGCCAGATAAAAACACAGATCTACAACACCTCTCTTAAGGAAAAGGATTTCTTTAAGAGGTTAAACCTTTTGATGGGTGATTCCAAGGAATGGATCTTACAGGATGATCAAACCATTCCTGACCCTGAGCAGGGCCCCACTTCCTTTAAAGAGGATAGTTTGGTTAAAGAGGCACTGGATAAAAGGGTGGATCTCATGCTGAAGGAGATGGAATTGAAGGATCTCAGGCTAAAGGAAAAGGCATCCTTGTATGCCTTTTATCCAAGCCTAAACCTCTATGGGAAGTATGCATGGGACTCCCAGGATCTGTCGCTCTCCTCCAATTCCTATGAGGTTGGTTTTGTGCTCCAATTGAATCTCTTTAACGGCCTATCCGATAGATCAAGATACAAGGCATCCAAAAAGGCAGTGGAATCCGGTGAGCAGGCCCTTGCTTATCTGAGGGAAAATGTTGGGGTTGAGATCAAAGAGGCTATAAATGCAGTGGATGGGATGATAAGGCAGTATCATTCCAGTCTGGATGAGGTTAAGAGGGCAGAAGAGGCATTGAGGATACTGAAGGTGAGGTACAAGGAAGGCATGGCGCTCTTTATGGAGGTATTGGCAATGGAAAATGCCCTCAAAGAGGCCTTGCTTTCAAAGGCAAGGGCCTTATACGGTTACAAGCTTGCCATAGCAAGGCTTCATTTCCTAAGTGGAAAGATCCTGGAGGTGTGCGGTGGGGATTAAGCTTATTCTTATGATGGCCTTGGGACTTCTTTTCTGCCTTGAAGGCCCGCAATCTATCCTTGGAGCAGAGCTAAAGACCGTTGAAATAAAAGAGTCAAGGGTTCCCATAATGCTTAAGGTCCCGGGGAAGGTGGAGGCAGAGGGAAGCGTGGAGATGGTGGCAAGGGTTCCTGGAAGGGTGATGAGGGTATTTGTGGAAGAGGGCCAAAGGGTGGAAAAGGGCAAGGATCTGATCTGGATTGACGACTCTGAGTTGAGTGCGAAAGGGGCTGGCCTGAAGGCCCAAAAGGAGGCACAAAAGAAGGAGCTGGAGGCCTTGGAGGCAGAGCTCTACTACTGGGAGGCTAATCTTAAGAGGATCAAGGCACTTTACGATGAAAAGGCAGCTACAAAGGAGGAGCTGGATAGGACAGAGGCCAAGGTGAAGGGACTCAAGGCAAAGAGGGAGGCTGTTTTAAACTCCATTGAATCCTTGGTGCACAAAGAAGAAGAGCTTAATTCCTTGTTACCCTATTTTCGCCTGAAGGCCAACGAGCCAGGCCTTGTAACACAAAAGCTTGTAAAGGAAGGGTCCCATGTAAACCCAGGCACCCCTCTAATGCGTTTGGAGCTTCCATACCAAGGCTACTATTTTGTGGCAGATGTGGGAGAGGAGTTCTTGCCCAAGATCAAGAAAGGCACGCCTGCGGTTGTGATCCTTCCAAGGTCTAACTTCTTTAAGCCTTTGGAGATCACCACCCTTGTTCCAAAGGTGGATCAGCAAAGCCGTAGCTTTAAGGTAAAGGTTAAGCTGGAAGGGAAGGTAAATTCAGGGGAATTTGGAAGGCTTTTGATCCCCATAGGAGAAAGAAATGCCATCTTGATCCCCAAGGCCTCTGTACAGCAGAGGGGTGGGCTGGAAGGGGTGATGGTTGCAGGTGAAAAAGGCCCTGAGTTTCGGGTTATCAGGACAGGAGAAGAATGGGTTTTAAGGGAAAATATGCTATTGCCGGTGGATAAAGGCCTTCTTGTGGAAGGAGATATCTTGGTTGAAGTGCAATCAGGGCTTTCACTAAAGGAAAAAATACTGGTGCAGTAGAGGTGGAGGAGCTGAAACAAAAGGGACACGAGGCCTCTTTCCTTCGGGCCATAGTAAAGGGGACTGTTGATTCCAAGCTCACCCCACTGATGGTCTTGTTTGCCCTGCTCTTGGGATTTTTCTCCATCATATTTACGCCCAGTGAAGAGGAACCACAGATAGTGGTGCCCATGATTGACATCTTTATCTCCATGCCTGGGGCCTCTCCCTCTGAGATAGAGACAAGGGCCATTTACCCCATGGAAAAGCTTTTGTGGGAGCTTACAGGCGTGGAATACATCTACAGCACCATCATGCCAGGCCAGGCCATGACAGTTGTAAGGTTCAAGGTGGGGGAAGATGTGGAAAGGAGCTTGGTAAAGGTCTACGACAAGCTTTATTCCCACTTTGACTGGATCCCACCTGGATGTAGTCCTCCCCTTTTGAAGCCAAGGTCCATAGACGATGTCCCCATACTGGTTCTCACATTTTTCAAGGAAGGCTTGGATCCCATTATCCTGAGACGGTTGGTTTCCAACTTAGACGAAGAGGTAAGATCAATCCCTGGGGTCTCGGCCACAGAGATAAAGGGTGGTCAAAGAAGACATGTGCTTGTGCATATTGACCAGGCCAAGCTCTACAACGCAGGCTTGGATATCCAAGATGTGGCCATGGCCCTAAGGAGCCAGAGCACCAGCCTCCATGTGGGAGAATTTACAAGCCACACAGGTACTATCTCCGTTAAGCTGGAGGGTTTCTTTGACAAAGTAGAGGACCTGAGGAACGCAGTCTTAAACGTGGTAAACGGAAGGCCTGTGTTTTTGTACCAGGTGGCCGATGTAATGGATCAGGGTGAAGAGCTCAACAACTATGTACTTGTGGGTGAAAAGAACGATTTCTTGCCAGGCGTGTCCTATGCAGTAAGCAAAAGAAAGGGTGAAAATGCCACCAAGATAGCCAATAAGGTGATCCAAAAGGTGGAATCCTTGCGGGGTGTGCTTTTACCCACTGATATAAAGGTCAATATAAGCCGAAATTACGGTGAGACAGCAAGGGATAAGGTGGATGAGCTTTTGGAACACCTTGCAATCGCCACCCTGTCTGTGGCTGCCTTAATGGCATTGCTTTTGGGGATCAGGTCCAGTCTTGTTGTGCTTGTTGCAATACCAGTGACCCTCACCCTCACCCTGTTTATCTACTACATCTTTGGCTACACCCTAAACCGAGTCACCTTGTTTGCCCTTATCTTTTGCATAGGTATCTTGGTGGATGACCCCATAGTGGGTGTTGAAAATATCGTGAGGCATCTGCACCTTCCCTCCAGCAAAGGGAGATCCCTCAAGGAGGTGATCACAGATGCAGTGGTGGAGGTGGGAAGCCCTCTCATATTGGCCACCTTTACGGTGATCGCAGCAATCCTTCCCCTTGCCTTTGTGTCAGGCCTCATGGGACCTTACATGAGGCCCATGCCCATCGGTGCCTCTGTGGCCATGATCTTTTCCATGATAATCAGCTTTGTGATAACACCTTGGGCCGCCTATAAACTAATCGGCTCGCCCAAGGCCCACGAAACAGGCAAGGAAGACTGGTTTACCAGGTTTTATAGATGGGCCATGGCCCACCTTTTGGAAAAAAGAACCATCAGGGTGGCATTTCTATTTGGGGTGGTTCTCTTTCTGGGCCTGAGCCTGCTTTTGATCTTCACAAAGGTGGTGCGGGTCAAGATGCTACCCTTTGATAACAAGAGTGAATTCCAGGTGATCATAGATATGGCAGAAGGGACTCCCCTTGAGGAAACCGGTAGGGTAGCCCAGCAGTTGGCCAAACGCATATTGCAAGAGGAGTATGTGAAAAACTGTGAGGTCTTTGTGGGGACAAGTGCACCCTTTAACTTCAACGGCCTTGTAAGACATTACTATCTGCGCAAAGGGACAAACGTGGCAGACATTCAGGTGAATCTGGTTCCCAAATCCCGCAGAAAGGAACAAAGCCACGATATTGCAAAGCGACTTAGGCCTGAACTGGAAAGGATCGCCTCCAAGGCTGGTGCCAGGATAAAGGTGGCAGAGATACCCCCTGGCCCGCCTGTCTTGCAGACATTGGTTGCAGAGGTGTACGGACCTGACTATGAAAAACAGATCCAACTGGCAGAGAGGATCAAGGAGATATTCAAGACCACAGAGGGTGTGGTGGATGTGGACTGGTATATGACAGCACCCCAAAGGGAACTAAAGGTCCTTTTGGAAAGGGACAAGGCCATGCTCTCAGGGGTAACCCCACAAAGGTTGATGGAGGTGCTTCAAACAGCCATAAGTGGATCCAATGTGGGACTCTTGCACGAGCCAAAGGAAAGGGAAGATGTCCCCATATTAGTGCGGCTCAAGCGACTGGAGAGGTTGAGCCCTGAGGAAGTGGCACAGATAAGGGTAAGGACCGCTGAAGGCAAGCTTGTGCCGGTTGGTGAGATAGCAGATATAAGGGATGGCACAATAGAGCATCCCATCTATCACAAGAACCTTCAAAGGGTGGTTTATGTTACAGGAGATGTTTCTGGCAAAGAAGAAAGCCCTGTCTATGCCATCCTGAAGGTGAATAAGGCCCTCAAGACCTTGGAGATACCCGATGGCTCAAGCTTAGAGATCCTCTATACCACCCAACCTAAGTCCATGTCCCACTGGAGCATGAAATGGGATGGAGAGTGGCATATTACCTATGAGGTCTTCAGGGATATGGGTTTTGCGTTCATGGTGGTCCTAATACTCATATACATCATGGTGGTGGGATGGTTTAGATCCTACTCCATACCCTTGGTGATCCTCTCCCCCATTCCCTTAAGCCTCATCGGGATTATTCCTGCCCATGCATTGATGGGAGCATTCTTCACTGCCACCTCAATGATCGGGTTTATCGCAGGTGCAGGTATTGTGGTGAGAAATTCCATCATCCTTGTGGACTTCATAGAGCTTAGGCTCAGCCAAGGGATGAGCCTAAAAGATGCGGTGATAGATGCGGGTGCCATTAGATTCAGACCCATGTTACTCACATCCTCTGCGGTTGTGGTGGGCTCCTTTGTGATCTTATTCGATCCCATATTCCAAGGCCTTGCCATATCCCTCATGGCAGGAGAGGTGGCAGCAACCCTATTTTCCCGTATGGTGGTGCCTATACTCTTTTTTGTGGACCATAGAATCAAAGAAAGAAAGGCAAAGAGAGATAAAGGTAAGGAGAAGGGTGAATAGAGTGGTATAGAGAGGAAGATACTTTCCCCACTTGTTGTAGATGGTTTGACCAGATTTCTTTATAGGGAACTCTGCAATTAAAATATCCTCCACAAAGATGTCCGACTTGAGCCGAACACTTCCCTTTTCATCTATGACCCCACTGATGCCGGTATTTGCAGCCCTTATCAAGGGAATTCTATTTTCTACAGCCCTCAAGATAGCCATATTAAAATGTTGATATGGTGCAGAACTCACTCCGAACCATGCATCATTGGTACAATTGACAAGAATTTCTGCTCCATTTGCCCTTGCCATGTCTGAAAGATAAGGGAAAATTGACTCATAGCATATCAAAAGGCCCATTTTCAAATTATCAACACTAACCACATTGGGCACTTTCCCCTTTGAGAACTCCCCAAGATCACCCACGATCCTTTCAACCAAAGGAGCTAAAAACCTTATGGGGATGTATTCACCAAAGGGTACAAGCCTCAGCTTGTCGTAGTAATAGAACTTGGACTCAGAGGGATTATACACATAAAGGCGATTGAAGTAATGTGTTTTCTGTGGATCCTTTTCATAGGCAGGGCTTCCCAATATCAAAATAGACCCTGTGTTTTTTATGGTATCCACCACAATCTGCCTTAGCTCAGAATCTTCTTGGAAGAAAAAAGGTAGTGCGGTCTCAGGCCACAAAATTATGTGAGGCCTAAATCTGGATGCCAGCCAGGTCATATCAATGAGCCTCTTGGTTGCTGCAAGCTTATACTCCTTGTCCCATTTGAGGGTCTGTGGAATATTTGGTTGAATGATTGCCACCTTTATGTCCCCAAGTGAGGGAATGTCATTTCCTATAATTTTCAAACCGTAAATGATTTGTAGTATCAGCAAGATCCCACAGATCAAAGGTGCACATAGTCTTGAAATGGACTTGAATTCTTTAGAGACTGCGATATAAACTCCATAGTTTACACTAAAAACGATGAATGAAATGAGATATACTCCACCCAAGTCTGCAACTTGGGCAAGAATCGGTCTTGTTACCTGAGTATATCCCAAAAGGCACCAAGGAAATCCTGTAAATATATGTGCCCTCAAGAATTCAGAAGTAACCCAAGCAAAAGGAGGAATGACAGTTTTAAACTTAGTATGTTCTGTGTAGTGGCAGATGAGGACAAATGTAAGAGGGTAGATGCTTAAATATACGGCAACTCCAAGAAATGCCAGGACAGAGACAACAATATTAAGACCACCATAATGGGATATAACCCAAGTAATCCAATAGCAGAGTGTGATAAAGTGGGAGATACCAAAGGCAAAACCAAACTTGATCCTTTCCCAAAGAGTCCGTCCTTTAAGGGCAAAGAGAAATGGGATCAAGGATACATAAGAAAGGAAAAAATATTGAAGCTCAAAAGATGCTGTTAAAAGAACACCCGAAAAGATGGATAGTAAAAAAGGCTTGGCTTTGCTCTCAAAACTCATCAAGATTGGGTCTGGTCTTCGCCCTGCAAATTATTTGTTTTCTTAACAAGAATCTTGTATATCTTTCGCATATCTACCTTTTCGATTATGAACTCATACCCCTCATAGAAAATGACCTCACCCTGCTTGGGGATCTTGCCGTGCAGATTTATTATAAGACCTGCCATGGATTCAAAATCCCCTTCAGGCAGGCTGATTCCGATTCTTTCGGCGAATTCTTCCGCATCCATCCTTCCATCAACCAGAAAGCTACCGTCACTGTGTTCTATTATGAGCTGTTCTTCCTTGTCGTATTCGTCTTGGATCTCTCCCACTATCTCCTCCAAGATGTCCTCTATGGTAACGATCCCAACGGTTCCTCCGTACTCATCCGTTAGCACTGCCATGTGCATCTTGTTCTGCCTCAGCTCTTTAAGGAGATCCATGATCCTAATATTATGGGGTGCGAAAAATGGAGGTCTCAAAAGCTCCTTGGGTAGCCTATCTTGAAGGTCCTGCCCCCAGAGTTTCAGAAGGTCCTTTGCGTGTAGAATACCGATTATCTCATCCAGGGATCCTTGGTAGATGGGTATTCTCGTGAATCCATGTGTATTTATGAGCTCCAGTATCTCTTTTATTGATGAGGCAACACTTGCAGCTATTACCTGTATTCTGGGAACCATAATGGAGTAAGCCCTGGTATCCTTTAGATCCAGGACACTCATGACCATATCCGACTCTTCTTCACTAATTAGGCCCTTTGCCTCACCTTCGTCAATGAGCTCTTGTAGCTCGTTTGTGAGATCTTCCGGTGAAGATCGAGAAAGCAGTTTTTTAAATAGATTCAATATACCTTCAAATATTCCTTGCCTTGTTTGATCCTTTGCCATTTCTCAACCAAGTGAGTTGCAATCAAGATCTTTTAACGCCTGGCTTACCTTGTCAATATCATAAGGTTTTTCTATTGCACCATCGAATCCATATGTCTTGTAATTTATCAAAACTTCACTGTTGGCATAACCAGAAGATACCAAAACCTTCCCTACTTTATTGGATTTACGTACCTCAGAAAGAATTTGTAATGCACCCATACCACCCCTAACGGTAAGATCCAGGATAGCTATATCAAAGTTGTCCTTCACAATGGCCTGCAATGCCTCTTCTCCGTTTGAGGCCAAGACAACCTCATATCCCAAGGACTCAAATATGTCCTTTCCCACCGACCTTATACCTTCTTCATCATCCATCAAAAGCACCTTCCCATGGCCCTTTACCAATTCCACTTTGGTTTCCACCTCATCAAGGGCCTTTTTCAAGGAAGCTGCAGGCAGGTACAGGCTGAAGGTACTCCCCTTCCCCACTTCACTTGCCACCTCTATTGTTCCGCCATGCCTCCTTATTATACCGTAGGCCGTGGACAGACCCAAGCCAGTGCCTCTTTCTTTGGTGCTGAAATAAGGATCAAAGATCTTATCAATGATCTCGCGAGGGATCCCAACACCCTCATCGGAGATGTCAATCTTAACATATCTGCCAAAAGGTAAGTTCGCCACACGGTTTTCCTCAGACACAACCAAGTTTGAAGCTGAAACGCTCAATTTTCCCCCTTGTGGCATGGCTTCTTTTGCATTGATTATGAGGTTATTGATTACTTGATTTATCTGCGAGGCATTGCAGGTCAAGGGCCAAATGTCATCTGGAATCTGGAAATCACAAAAAACTTGTGAGCCACTTATGGCAAAATTGACTATTTCTAACAAGAATTCCTTGGTCCTAACAGGTACTCTTGAGGTCATACTTTTGGGCTTGGCAAAGGTAAACAATTGACCTGTCAACTCCTTTGCCCTTTGGATTGCTTTTTCAGCCAAAAGTAATTTTTCTTTTGCCTTTTCAGGGTTTTTCAGATTCATTCTTGCTATTGAAATGTTCCCTGATATTGCAGTGAGGATGTTGTTAAAGTCGTGTGCTACACCTCCAGACAAAAGTGCAAGGGATTCATATTTTTGGGCCTTAAAAAACTGTTCCTGAATCATCATCTTCTCTGTTAGATCTGAGAAAACGACAACCATCCCGATAAGCTCACTTTCCTCTCCCACTATCGGTGAGATGGTATAGGCAATGGGATGGGATGATCCTGATTTATCAATCAGTTTGGCCACCTGTGTATGTCTTGAAGGCTTTTTTGGATCCATGCTTTCTAAGAAGAGGTCAAGGAAATCAGGGCCTTCAGGTTGTGACAAGGTCCTAAACACCCCTGAAAGGGGTTTCCCCGATACCTCTGCCTGGCTGTAACCCGTCAAAGACTCAGCCACTTTATTCATGAGGGTTATCAGCCCATTTTTGTCTGTGGTTATTACTGCCTCTCCTATGGACCTCAGTGTCACAAGAAGCCTTTCCTTTTCAAGATTCAATGCCTTTGTACGCGCTCTCTCCTCGGAAAGATCCCTGATAATACTCTGAATAACCCCTTCTTCCTGTGAGACCATTCTGGAACTAATCTGAACAGGTACGATCTCACGATCCTTTCTCATAAGATTCAATTCCTTAAGGCATCCTTTCTCGCTCATCCATCCTTTTATGGCCTGATTCCTATCCTCTGAACTCAAGTAAGGGAAAAAGCTAAAAAGAGATGAGTTTACCACCTCCTCTTCCTCATACCCGAACAGATCCTTGAATCGCAAGTTGACCCGTTTGATATCACCATTCACCGAATGTATAACTATTGGATCATTGCTGTGCTTAAACAAATTTTCGAACTCTGCCTTGCTTTTTCTGAGTATGTTTATCATCTCAGAATTCTTGGCCAGTGTCACAGCAAGGGACTCGGAAACCTTCCTTGCTTCCATTAGGAAAAAGGTTGATAAAAGAGCATTTCTAAAGATGCCAATAAATTGAAAAAGCAGCTCTTGGTCATCTGAGGTTGAAGGTGAAAAATCCTTAAGCAGTAACCCCACCTCACCCCTAATGCCATCCACTGCCTGCCAATAGACGCAGAAGATATCCGAATGTGATTCAAAGCTAAAACCCTCTGCAATATCGTGTTTTGATAGATAATGCCGCAATCTTTTCTTGATAATCTCCAAAAATTTGTCCTCAAGATCAATCTCATGAGACCTTTCGAATAACTTGTCCAATGGATATTCCATTAAAGTGGAAGGTGAACTTAGTTTAACAAGATATATCCTTTTTTGAGAAAGGTCAAAGAACAAGAGAATGCCATCCTTAGTTTGAAAAATCCTGTGTAGAAAATCCGCTGTTAATTCCATTAATTTTTCAATGCTTTTATGTCCATAAGCTGCTATTGTGTATTTGATGACAGATTTAAGCTTATTTACATGCTCTTCTTGTTTTTGCAATAGGGATCTACCTTTAGAAAACTCGTATAGATGGCTAATGGCTCTTTGTAAGGATTGAAAGTAGAAGTTTGAAAGATCTGCACGAATTTCAAGGAACTCTGTGCTTTTCTCAAGTTCTCTGCCTGCATTTAAAAGGATGTTTTGTAACTCTTTGTAACCTATTTTAAAGTAGCTACAAAGTTGATCAATCTCATCCTTTGCCGAGTAAGCTGAAAGTGAATCAACCGAGCTTATGTGGGCCAAGTAATTTGATAGTATAGTAGAAAAGAGTATCTGCTTTTTTTGGATGAACGCAAGGTCATCTATGATGCTAGTGTTTTGGTGATGGAGCCAAATTGACTGTGTAACTGATTGGGGCAGATTCCATTTTTCTGCAAGCCATTTACCTGAAAGGCAATGGTCTATGCCAAATGTCTGATGTTCAGATTGAAAAGAACTCATTTGTGTGTAATTATTTGCAATGGAGATATATTCATCTGGGAATGTTATCATTAGCAATATTTTGCCTATATCATGCAATAGTCCACATACAAATGCCTCTGATTTGGCCAGGGTATTGACATTTTCTATGACAAGTTCACTTATGACGGCAGTCAAATAAGAATGTAATACCACGTGTTTGTGCGCCTCGGATAGGTTTTTGCTTAGGGTTTTGAAGATCAGTTCAGTTGTTAGGACTCTTAAAAGGATACTTTTTACCTCTGTTATGCCCAGAACTAAGACTGCCTTCTTCAGGTCAGTTATTGGTGTGGAGAGTGCATAGTGGGCGGAGTTGGCATAGCCCAGAATCTTTGCCGTTAGTGCGGGGTCCTTCAATATTATCTGAGTTAATTCTGAGAGGTCTATGTCCTCGGATGAGATAAGTTCCAATGTCTTTGCTGCCAGGTGAGGAAGAGGAGGGATATCTTTCAGCCGCGAGGCTAATATCCTTGCATGGGGTGAATCAATCTCAGACGCAACTCTATAGTCCGGATCCTCTTGCATCATAAATCGCTCCTCCAGTAAGAATTTGACAAAAGGAAGATTGCCATATCTTTTGGGATATGGCAACATCTGTTCTGGAGGTTCCCATGTCTTTTATGGAGAAGATGCTAAAGATACTTGTGGTGGATGACGATCCCCTAGTAAGGGAATTCCTCCAAGATGCCCTTTGTCAGTTGGGCCATGAGGTGGCAGTAGTACAGAGTGGCATTGAGGGGCTTAACGCATTGTTAACACAGGAATTTGACCTTGTGATCTGTGACATGATGATGCCTAAAATGGATGGTTTAGAATTTTTGAAGGCAGTTAAAGGAAGAAAGCTTTCTGCGGATGTGGTTATAGTAACGGGTTTTGCTTCGATAGAGTCTGCGGTTGAGGCGCTAAAGTTGGGAGCCTATGACTATATTCAGAAGCCTGTACGACATGAGCTCTTGCTATCTCTGGTAAACAGGGTTGCAGAAAAGAGATATTTGCTAAGGGAAAATATATTACTCAAAGAAACGATCTCCCGGTATAGGTGGCAGTATGGAGATATAATTGGCTCAAGCCAAAAAATGCAAAGCCTATATTCTCTCCTTGAAAGACTCAAAGGTAGAACAATCCCTGTATTGATATACGGAGAGAGTGGCACAGGCAAAGAGCTTGTGGCAAGGACAATTTGGAAAGAAAGCCCAAGATGTAATGATATATTTATAGCAGTTAATTGTGGAACAATTGTGGATACCTTGGCCGAGAGTGAACTATTTGGTCATGTACAAGGATCATTTACAGGGGCATACAGGGATAAAAAAGGTTTATTTGAGGCAACAAACGGAGGGACTCTATTTTTAGATGAGCTTACTGAACTGCCACTTTCAATACAAGCCAAACTTCTGAGGGCTATTGAGCAAAAAAAGATTAGAAAAGTCGGCGACACAAAGGAGATAGATGTAGATGTTAGACTAATAGTTGCAACAAACCAAGATCCTGATATGGCTGTGGAAAAAGGTATTTTGAGAAAGGACCTCTACTATAGACTGAATGTTGTTTCTATCAAATTACCACCTTTAAGGGAAAGAAGGGAAGACATAGATCTGCTGCTGGACTATTTTGTGAAGAAAAATGGTATAGATGCAGGTATAGAATTCTTTTCAAAGGAGGCCTTAGAGGCCTTGAGGGCATATGATTGGCCTGGTAATGTCAGGGAGCTGGAGCATCTTGTTCAGAGGCTCATAATCTTTTGTGATAGCAATAAGGTCAGAGTGGAAGACTTACCCCTATTCAAAAAAGAAACTTGTGAAGGGCCTAATGCTAACAGTTCAACCGATCTGGCCCTTAAGGAAAATGAGGCAAAACTTATCCAAAAGGCATTAAAAATCGCCCAGGGGAATAAGCTAAAGGCAGCCAAACTTTTGGGCATTAATCCAAGCACCCTTTACAGGAAGCTTAAGAAGATCTCCCAAGAATAGTGTGTTTTGCACATTAGTCTTGCAAAAAGCAAAAGCTAATCCATCCAAAGGCTCTCCTCCTTCATCTCCCAAGATGTAGCATTTCAAGATGCAGTATCTTTTTTTGGAGGTACTGGGAATAAAAATTCCCCTCAAGAGGTGCTAACCACTTGTATCCCTTATAAAAGCCTTAGGATTTGAAGAAGCAGGAACAGACTTTGCTAATAAATCCCAAAAAACCGTCCAGGAGACAAATGGCAGGCACACCAGTACCATTTATAATCGGCAATCACCCCTCCATGAAGAGGGTCTATGATACCATTGTGAGGGTGTGCGACACAGACAGCAGTATCCTGATCCAGGGAGAATCCGGTACCGGGAAGGAACTGGTGGCACGGGCTATCCACGAGCTTTCTCCAAGGCAATCCGCCAGATTTGTGGCAATAAACTGCGGGGCAATACCTTCTGGCCTCCTTGAAAGCGAACTCTTCGGCCACGTAAAGGGCGCATTTACCGGAGCTATCACAAATAAGGTTGGGAAATTTGAAATGGCACAAGGGGGCACAGTATTCTTGGATGAGATAGGAGACATGAGCTATGAGCTTCAGGTTAAGCTTTTACGTGTACTGGAAGAAAGATGTATTGAACCCGTTGGTTCTTCAAAGCAGGTGCCACTGGATGTAAGGATTGTCTCTGCAACCAATAAGGATCTGGACAAACAAGTTGAAGACGGAAAGTTTAGAGAGGACCTTTATTACAGGTTAAATGTAATTCCTATCACTTTACCTCCCTTAAGGGAAAGGACTTCAGATATACCGTTATTGGTAGAGCACTTTGTAGAATATTTCAACGAATCCAAGAACCGAAAGGTAAAAGGGATATCATCAAAGGCCATGGACCTTTTGATGAACTACCACTGGCCTGGTAATGTAAGAGAGTTAAGGAATGTAATCGAGATGCTGGTAGTGATAAAGGCCGAAGGTATCATACAGGAAAACGAATTACCCCAAAAGATAAGAGGCAACAATAGTTGTGAACAAGAGGTGCAATTTAGGAATGAACCTGTTTTACCAGAGGAAGGGATAGACCTGACCACTGCGGTGACCGAATATGAGAAAAGGCTTATCTTGGAATCCTTGAACAGAACAGGTTGGATAAAGCAACACGCAGCAAAACTCTTAAACCTTAATAGGACCACCCTGGTGGAAAAAATAAAGCGTTATCAACTGGAAAAGTTGGCAGTGGGTTGATCCCAAGGCGTCAATCTCCTGACACAGAAGAACATCTCCCCACCCCATTTACCCCAGTAATTCCTTAAAAATTCCCAAATAGCCTCAAAAATAAGCACCAGCAGAAGATGGCACGGTGTTTGCCTAATAGAGGGTAAAAACTGCCTTGGGGGTATGGATGCTTAAGATCCTTTGCTTAGAACAGGTCTCCACCTTGAAAACTCTCATAAATTCAGAGAGTCTTAAGGTGCCCCTGTATGTCAATGATCTAACGGGAAGAGTAAACCCATTGCACGAGATCCTATCAGGAGACTTTGACCTTGCCTTTTTGGAGGCAGAGGCCCTCCCTTCTCCCCTAAATGTGATTGCTGAGCTGAGGGCAAGGTTTCCAAGGAAGCCTGTTGTGCTGATAAGTCAGGAACCTGATCTAAAACAGGCAGTGGAGGCAATAAAGTTAGGCGCACTGGACTATCTCAAAAAGCCTTTGGATCCAAACATAGTGTGGGAAATCATAAATAAAGTGAGCTCCAACGGCAAGCTGCAGACCCTAAGACCCCCAAAAGATGATTATCCCCAAATCGTGACCCAAGATGAGAAGATGATAGAGCTCTTGGAAACAGCCGCTCAAATAGCCAAGAGCAATACCACCGTGCTCATACAGGGAGAAACAGGCACGGGAAAGGAGATGCTGGCCAAGTTTATCCACGCAAACAGCAACAGGGAAAAGGGGCCATACGTTGCCGTCAATTGCGCATCACTACCAGAGGGGCTGGCAGAAAGTGAATTATTTGGCCATGAAAAGGGTGCATTCACAGGCGCCATAAGTCGTAAAATAGGCAAGTTTGAACTGGCAAACAATGGCACCATTGTCTTGGATGAGATCAGTGAGATGCCTTTGATAATCCAGGCAAAGCTTTTGCGTACGATCCAGGAAAGGCAAATAGATCGAGTTGGGGGTACCAAACCTGTGCCCGTTGATGTGCGTATTATCGCCGTCAGCAATAAGGTGCTTCAAAAAGAGGTGGAAGAAAAAAGGTTTAGAGAGGATCTTTTCTTTAGGATTAATGTATTTCCAATCATTTTGCCTCCGTTGAGGGAGAGAAGAGGAGACATAAAATTACTTGCTGAACATTTTGTGGAAAAGTTTTGTGAGATATACGCAAAGGACATAAAAGGTATAAAGCAAGATGCAATAGAGAAACTTGAATCCTACCAATGGAAAGGTAATGTGAGAGAACTTTCCAATGTGATAGAGAGAGCTGTTTTGGTTTGCAAAAAAAGCTACATTGATGAAAGCATGATAATGCTTGAGATGTCTGAGCAGAATAACACCTCTATACCAAAAGAACTCCCTGATATGACAATAGATGAGATGGAAAAACTAATGATTCAGCGGGCGCTAAAAAAACTAAACGGAAACAGGACACACGCAGCCAAAGTTTTGGGGATTAGCCTGAGAACCCTCAGAAATAAGTTAAGGCAATACAGGGAACAAGGCCTTATATTATAGGAGACGGAGGGAAATATGGACAGTCTTTTTGATGGATTGATAAGCAACATCAATCAAGCCATAAATCTAAGGATGGCAAAGCATAACCTGCTGAGTTCAAATATTGCAAACTCAGATCTTCCCAATTATAAGGGCTTTGATCTCTTGGTGGAGGATACAATGAGATCCACAATGGAACAGGGAGGTAACTTCATCAAGAGGACCCATCCCTTGCATCTAACCCCAGAAAACTTAGATACAATAAAGATGGTAGATGCTCCATATATAAAAGTGCCAGGCACAGATAAACACGAACTGGATTTAAATAAAATGATGGCAGAATTAGCAGAAAACTCAATAAAGTATCAGGCTTCGGTTGAATTTTTGAATAGAAAGCTTGGATCTTTAAAATATGCAATAGAAGGACGGTAGGTGGGATCATGGACATCTTTACGAGCCTCAAGGTGAGTTCCTCAGCTTTAACTGTCCAAAGGTACAGGATGAATATAATTTCATCCAATCTTGCAAATATTGAGACCATAAAAACAAAAGAGGGAGGACCATACAAGAGAAAGGAAATTGTTGTAAGTTCTGAGGATGTTAGTGGAAATTTCCAACAAATTTTAGATAGCAAACTTGCAGGTGCAATAAAAGAAGTTAAGATTCAGGGATATATTGACGATAATAGGCCTCCTGTTGCGAAGTATGACCCATCCAATCCAGAAGCAGACCCAGATGGCTACGTGAGATATCCCAACATTAATATCATTGAAGAAATCACAAACCTCACAATGGCAAGTAGAAACTATGAAAGTAATGTTACAGTGATTTCTACAACCAAAAGATTAGCACTTCAAACATTGGAGATTGGCAAATGAATATTCAGGATATTCAATTAATATCGAATGTTACAAATCCAAAGGCGGAGATCCAAAAAAAGATACCTGGTAAGCATTCCTTTGAGGATGCAATGCTTAAGGCGATAAATAATGTGAGTAGCCTTCAAGGTAATGCAGACGAAAAGATAAAATCCTTTTTGAAGGGTGATCCCATTGACCTACACAATATAATGATCTCCCTTGAAAGTGCCAACATTAACTTTAGACTCATTACCGAGATCAGAAACAAGGCCCTTACTGCCTATGAAGAACTCATGAAGATGCCCTTGTAAGGAGGTCTGAATGCCTGAGGGGAAAAAGAACTTTAAAAACGTGGTAAATACCTTTAAGGCCTTGAGCACAGGTAAGAAAATAGGCGTTGTGGCGGTCTGTGTTGGGTGTGTATTGGGTGCCTTGTTTATTGTTATGTGGGCCCAAGAACCTGTTTTTGAGGTGCTGTACTCAAACGTGGAGCAGGCCGACGCAGGAGCTGTGGTGGAAAGACTCAAGTCCCAAAAGGTCCCTTATAAGGTAGTGGACAATGGCCGAACAATACTGGTTCCGAAGGAAAGGGTGTATGAGCTGAGGTTACAAATGGCCTCCCAGGGTATCCCCTCAGGTGGTACGGTTGGTTTTGAGGTATTTGACAAGGCCAAGCTTGGGATTACCGAATTTGCCCAGCAGGTGAACTACCAAAGGGCGCTCCAGGGAGAGCTTGCAAGGACCATCCAGTCCCTTGCTGCAGTGGAGTCTGCAAGGGTGCATATCGTACTTCCCAAAAAAAGCGTTTTCCTGGAAAGGGAAGAGCCTGCCAGTTGTTCTGTGGTGCTAAAACTACGGTCAGCAGGGCTATTAAAGGATGAGCAGATCCAAGGCATAATACACCTGGTATCTTCCAGTGTGCCCGGTCTTAAACCTGAGAATGTGAGTGTTTTGGACACCCAAGGGAAACTTTTGGCAGGTGCAGGTAAGGAAACGCAAAAGGGATTCCTGACATCAGAGCAGTTGGAGTATCAGCAGAGGTTTGAAAAATACATGGAGGAGAAAATAAAGGGGCTGTTGGGACAGGTATTGGGACCTGATAAGGCAATAGTGAAGATCTCTACGGATATGGACTTTAGCAGGGCGGAAAGGCTTGAAGAGCTTTATGATCCCGAAAAAGTGGCAGTACGGAGTGAGCAAAGCAAGCAAACCCTCCAAGGTGGAAAGGCCCAAGAGGCCCAAACGCCCGTTGCAGTTGTACCTGTGGAACCTAAGGCAGGTCCTCAAACAGCTTCTTCCTCGCAAGATTCCAGCAAGACCGTTAACTACGAGGTCTCCAAGACGGTTAGGAAGGTGCTTGAGCCAACAGGCGTTTTGAAAAAGATCTCTGTGGCAGTGGTGGTGGACGGCACATACAAGATCACCAAGACCAAAAAGGGCGAAACCCAGGAATATGTACCTAGGACCGAAAAAGAGCTGGACTCTATAAAAGAACTGGTGAAGGGAGCCGTTAATTTTGACCAATCCAGGGGAGATGTGGTGGAGGTGGTAAACCTCCCATTCCAAGGTAGACCCACGGAAAAGGAGGCAGCCCCTGGTCTCTTGGAAAGGATTAGGGGAGTCGAGGGTTATTTAAAGTATGTGGTGGCCTTTATAGGGCTATTTTTGCTCTACAGACTCGTGATGAAGCCTATCCTCAACTGGCTCACAAAGGCTCCATCTGTGGATGCGGAACTGGTGAAACAACTGCCCCTAACTGTTAAGGAATTGGAGGCAGGGTATGGTGCAAAGCAGGCAGCCCTTGCAGAGACCCTCAAGTCACTCCTTACCCAAGAAAGGGATGCAGGTTCCCAAGTCTTGAAGAGCTGGGTGGGAGAAGAAGCTTAGGAGTAACGGGATTAGATGGAGCTCCAGAACCTACCAGGTGCCTTAAAGTTTGCCATATTGGTGAAGGTGCTGGGACCGGAAAACCAGGATCTGCTGTTGGGGTTGTTGACTCCTAAACAGAGGGAGGCAGTCTTGGGATATGTGGCAAAATTAGGTGATGTGCCCATTGAACTTGCAGAAAAGGTCCTGGAGGAATTGAAGACACAACTTCAGTCCTTGAGGGCCCGGACCACCTCCAGATTACCTGAGAAGACAAAAGCCGCTGAGGTGCCCAAGGAAAGACTGGAGCTTTTGAGGTCCTTGAAGCCTGATCAGCTATTGATGCTTTTAAAGGGAGAGCACCCCCAGACCATAGCCATTATCCTTGCCCATGTCCCTGTGGAAACAGCAAGTGATGTGCTTGCCGGGCTTCCACATGAGGTGAGGGTGGAAGTGGCCTTCAGGATTGCCAAATCAGAGAAGTTCGTCCCTCAGAGGGTGGAAGAGCTGGAAGGTATTTTGGCACAACTATTGAAAGAAAGAGAGACAATGGAAGTGACCAAGTTTTCGGGGACAGATAAGCTTGCTGAGATGATGAACATGATGGAGAGCAAGATAGCCGATCAGATCATGACCTCCATAGAAGAGGTGGAACCTGAACTTGCAGCCGAGATCAAGCAGAGGATGTTCACCTTTGAGGATCTGGTGCTGGTGGATGACAGGGGCCTCCAAAGGCTGCTTAGAAGGATCGAGACCAGAGAGCTTGCCATGGCATTAAAGGGTGCTTCAGAAGAGGTCAAACAGAAGATCTTCAAGAACATGTCTGAGAGGGCAGCGGAGATGATCAGGGAAGAGATGGAGGCCATAGGTGCTGTAAGGATGAGGGATGTGGAAGAGGCCCAGACCAACATCACAAGGATCGTGCAGGAGATGGAAGAAAAAGGAGAATTGATCATAAGCGGGCGTAAGGGGGAGGAATTTGTGGGGTGAGATGAAGAGTCTGTTGCACGCATTTCCCGAGTTTACACACAAAGAGCAAAGTGGGGCCAAAGCAATGGGAAATTCTGATTTTAGATGTCTGGCCGAGGAACTTCGCTGGGGTGAAAGGCATGTTTTGCCCGAAGAGCATGAAGAGGTGGGAAAAAAACTCCAGGAGGTGGAAAGACAAGCCTATCTAAAAGGTCTTAGGGAGGGAGAGGCCAGAGGGGTTGAAATGGGCAAGAGATACGTGGAACCCATGATAGAGAGCCTCTCTGAAGCTATAAGGGAGCTTGAAAACTTGAAGAGGGAGATAATCTCCCAGGCCGAAAAGGCTGCTGTGAGGCTTGCCATAGCCCTTGCCCAGAGGATCCTAAGGCAAGAGATAAAAAGCGACGTGTCGGTGATTTTGAAGATGGCCGAGGCAGTGGTAAGCGGGCTCAAGGAGCATGATCACATCACCATAAGAATCAATCCCCATGACGCAAAGGCCTTGAGAGACTTGGGATACGATCTTACGAGTGCCTTCAAAGACATTCACAGGCTAACTGTGAAGGAAGACCCTTCTGTGGATTCTGGTGGCTTTATGGTGGACACCCAGTTTGGGGAATTTGACGGCAGGATAGGGTCCCAACTGGAAGTAATTGAGGAACTGCTAATGGGTGAACCCCAAGTGGCGAGTCTCTGAGATGGATGCCCAGCTAAATTTCCATCGGTATTTCAAAATGATAGAACAGACAAATCCCGTCAGGACCCTTGGGAAGATCACAAAGATCATAGGGTTGGTAACAGAGGCAGTGGGTCCTCCTGTTAGTATCGGGTGCTTGTGTGAGATTTGCCCTGCCGATGGAGGCAGAAGGGTAAAGGCAGAGGTGATGGGTTTTAGGGACAACAGGGTATTGCTGGTGCCCCTTGGAGAGGTAAGGGGCATTGGGCCAGGCGCCACTGTGATAGCAAAGAATCAAAAGGCAACAATCCAGGTGGGTGAATCCTTGCTGGGAAGAATAATTGATGGCCTTGGTAGGCCTCTGGATGGAAAGGGACCAATACTAACAGGTGAGGAATATCCCATCTATAGGGAGGCCCCAAATCCAATGGTGAGAAAAAGGATCAGTGAGCCTTTGGATGTGGGTGTAAAGGCCATCAATGCCCTTTTCACAATCGGCAAGGGCCAGCGGATGGGGATATTTGCAGGCTCTGGAGTGGGTAAGAGCGTGCTTTTGGGCATGATGGCAAGGCATACAGAGGCCGATGTGAATGTGGTGGCTCTAATAGGAGAAAGGGGGAGGGAGGTAAACGAATTCTTGCAAAAGGACTTGGGAGAAGAAGGGCTCAAAAGGTCAGTAGTGGTGGTTGCCACCTCTGATACCTTACCCCTTATAAGGATGAGGGGTGCTTTTATTGCCCATGCAATAGCAGAATATTTTAGGGACAAAGGACTTCATGTGCTCCTCATGATGGATTCCATAACTCGATTTGCAATGGCCCAGAGGGAAGTGGGGCTGGCAACAGGAGAGCCTCCCACCACCAAAGGATACACACCTTCTGTCTTTACCCTTCTTCCAAGGCTCTTGGAAAGATCGGGCACAGGGACCAACGGAGGTACCGTAACCGGCATTTACACGGTCTTGGTGGAAGGAGATGATCTGAACGAACCCATAGCAGATGCAGTAAGGTCCATCTTGGACGGCCACCTGGTGCTTTCAAGGGAATTGGCACTATCAGGTCACTACCCTGCCATTGATGTGCTTTCAAGTATCAGCAGGGTCATGGATGACATTGTGACTGAAGAGCACAAAACTTTGGCAAGAAAATTTAAGTCTCTTATTTCCACATACAAGAAGGCCGAGGATTTGATAAATATTGGGGCATATGTGCCTGGAAGCAATCCTAAAATAGATTATGCCATTAGGATGATTGATAAATGCAATGAATTTCTGAGACAGGACTATTCATCAAAGGTGAATTACTCACAAAGTTTAGAACTACTGGGAGAGCTTTTTAGATAACTGGGAGGCCTAAGGTGAAAAGAGCTGTTTATGAAAAATTGATTGAATACCAGAAGTTATTGGAAGAAAAAACTACCGAGGAACTTGCTCATCATCTAAAGCTATTGACCAATATGGAAAAGCATATGGATCGAATCAGAGGAGTAAGAGTTAGTTATGAGAAACAACTTTATGAAAAACAGACTAAGGGTGAAAAGTCTCCTGTGGTGATAGCCTACATAAATTACCTTGAGAAGCTTGATAACGACCTTATAGAAGGCAAAAAAGAGATAGATCGCATAAAGAGAAAAATAGACGAAATCAAAAACAAACTGATTCAGATAAGGCAGAAGAAGAAAAAGTTCGAAAAGCTTGATGAAAAGCAAAATGCCAATTATTTAAAGGAACTCGAACAGGAAGAGTTAAAGAAGCTAAATGAATTTTCAGTTCATTCTTTTAACTCACGAAACGGAAAGAGCTGAAATGAGTTTTGATTTCTTCCCAATACCTTTATTCAACAACCTTGCTACCAACCTTAGAGGAGCCAAGGACTCTGCCACTCTGCTGCCCAAAGGCATAGAAAATAATGCCTTTACCTTGCAAAGGTTTGAGGCAGCTTCAGGAGGAATGCCCTTTTATGAATTGCTCTTGTTGGGCCAGCATAAACTCGTCCTTCAGAGTAAAGAATCTCCCATGGCAAATCCCATAGCCTCATTGGGAAAAGGGGAAGATGGAGGGTGTGATAAGGAGCTTGGTAACCTATCATCCTTTGATCTCTTAGAGGGCAATTTGGGAATACAATCTCCCTTAAAGGATGAAGATCCCAACCTGACTTTGTGGGGGAAAGGTGCAGTATGTAAGAATGGGTGTAATAAGCATATCTTAGAACATGCCCTTGATGTTTCCACCTCCCTTGCCCAAGTAATGCCTATGGGGTTAGATAAGGGAAGAGAAATAGTAAGCCCAACATTGGATACTCCTGACAGTGATAAGAAGGATGTAATAGGCCCTCCAGATTCCAAATCCAATATACGCAATCAAAATACCAATGAAAAGGAGGAAACTTTCAGTCCTAAACAATTGGGGGATACGCCAGCAGTCACCTTATGGAAAGGTCCCAAGTTTTTTGGTCAGGGCATAGAGATTGAAAAACAGCTATTCCAACTTGCTATCAAGCCTGAAGATATTTCTGAAGATAGGCTATTTGGGGGAGATAACATAGATAAGCTTGATCAAAGTACGTATTCTGCCCCAGCAGCTACAAATATCAATGAGCCTCCAAAATTACATGAGATAAGGCCTCTGAGTGAAAATATAGGAAAACTAAACCCACAGCAAACAGTTGATCCCTGGGAAACTAACTTGTCCCAAAACAATCAAGCTTTTGAAAAGAATGCAAGCATACATAATGCCCTTTTTAAACACACCGATGGAGTTAAAGATGAAAACTTAAGCAATTCCTTCTTATGGAGTAGAGAAATTAATCCTAATAAAACCCATGACAAGGCCAATGGATATGAGGATCAGAACATCCATGCAGATAAATCCGGGCAGACCTTAGTTGAGAAGATAACCAGTTTGGATCCTAAGAAACAAGAAAATATCGTGGATTTGGGGGATAAGACGCAAAATTTTAAGCTGTTTACAACGGATGGGTCAACTCCTTTTGTTGATTCCAAACAATCATATGATCCTGCTCCAAAGGAAAGGGGCTTGGAAATACCACACAAGATGGGCAGATTTGATTCCAGTATCTTAACCCACAAAGGAGACGAAGCATATCAGAATGATTCATCTTTGGAAAGCCAAAAAGAAGACTTTGGAGGATCTTTTAACTTTGCAGGTGATCAAGACTTTGAAACAGGATCCAAAGGCCAAAGGGTTAGCAATTCAAGGGAATTTGCGTTAAACAAATCCGAGATAGATTTTCCCAGGCAAGAGGAAGGGATGAAAGATGTTCAGTCCTTGGATCCTACAGAAATGTTTAGCTTAAACCCTGCAAAGGAAAAAGAGGTCTTACATGTGGCAAGCGATTCCAAAAGGTTGATGGAGACAATCGCCAAGTCCATAGAGCTTAATAAAGGTGCCAGGTCGGTTATAAGGGTAACCATCTATCCTGAGGAACTGGGAGAGGTGGAGGTACGGGTTGCAGGGGAAAAGGAGAGGTTGACGGTAAAGATCGTGGCTATGGAACCTGACACAAAAGATCTCATCGAGATGGATCTCTCCTCACTGAAGGAAAAACTCCTGGCCGTTGGGTATGAGGTGCAGGAGATCATGGTGGATGGTGGTGAGGGCGAGGGAGCATCCTATAGGCAGGATCTTCCCAAAGGCTGGGCAAGGTCTGCAAGGGTATCCAGGGAAGAGAAAGACCCGGAGTTGGTTATAGCTCCGCCTCCTTCATCCCTTTCCAATATCAGTTTGTTTGCTTAGGGGGAAGATATGGCTATAGTGACCACACAGCCTCTTGTCTCTGGTAACACTCCCAAGTATGTAAATGAGAAATCCATGCTGGGTAAAGAAGACTTCTTAAAGCTACTTGTGGCCCAGCTCCAGCACCAGGATCCGCTAAACCCCATGGACAGTGCTGAGTTCACTGCCCAGCTTGCACAATTTAGCTCCCTGGAGCAGCAAAGGAATATAAACGAAAACTTGGCTTCTCTGATATCCATCCAAAAAGAAGGAAAACTTTTGGAGGTAGCAGGCCTTGTTGGGAAAAATGTGCTTGCAAGTACAAATGAGATAGTCTGGGAAGGATCAGACAAGGTAAACTTAGGCTTTGAGCTCCCCCAGGATGTTGCATCCTGCACCATAACCATCACCGATTCCATGGGGAATCTGATAAGGACTATCCAAAAGGGCGGTTTGAATAAAGGCTACAACAGCATCTCCTGGGACGGTAGGAATAATTCAGGCGTTTTGGTACCTCCAGGTCGTTACTACTATGCGGTCTCTGGTATCACAAAGGACAAATCCAGTGTTTCAGGTGAACCCATCCTTGAAGGAAAGATAGATGCAGTGAAATACCAGGACGGTTCAGCTTACCTGGTGGTGGATGGCAGGGAAATTGCTACAAGCAAGATCATAAAGATCACACAACCTGAAGGTAATGGAGGGACCAAATGATAGGTTCACTTTTTACAGGGATCTCAGGACTTACTGCCAATGCCCAGGCCATGCAGGTGCTGGGGGATAACATCGCAAATGTAAATACCACAGCGTACAAGTCCAATAGGTCATTGTTTGGGGATATTATCAGCCAGGCCATAGAGGGTGGAGCATTCAGAAAGTTAGCCATGGGAAGGGGTGTTACCTTGATGAGCACAAACCCCTTATGGACCCAAGGTTCTTTGGAGACAACGGGCAGGACTACGGACATGGCCATCAGTGGAAGAGGACTGTTTGTGGTGGGTGCCAGGAACGAGGCAGGAGAGACCACACAAATTCTCTATAGCAGGGATGGTTCCTTCAATTTTGACAAGGATGGCTATTTGGTTAACTCACAAGGCTATGTGCTAAAGGGGTATAAGATCAGCGAGGAAGGCACTGCTGTTCCCACTCTCACAGACATCTACATACCCTCTGGCGCATCTCCACCCAAAGTTACCTCAAAGATGACCACGCACCTCAATCTAAACGCAGACTCAAGCGGAGGCACACAGGCCTATGGTGTGATGGAGGGAGGCGTGGGCACCCCTAATGCGGATGTGACCTTTACGGCCCTTGCAACTGGGACTGCGGGAAATGGAATAAAGGTGATATACCAAACAGGTTCCTCCCTCTCCGTAGCTGTTAGTGGAGATAAAAAGACTATCACCGTCACCTATGTATCGGGCACTACCACTGCCAAGGACATAGAAAATCTTATAAACAACGATCCTGAGGCAGGGGGTATTGTAAAGGCAAAGGCAGAGGGAGATGGCTCTGGGAAGATAAGCACCACCAGTACTCTAACCTTATCCGGAGGTGGGGAACCCACCAAGGCAAGCCTTACCATGGATTGTGGAACCGATGAGACATCCGATGTGGTATTTACCGCAAAGGAAGCAGGGTCTGCAGGAAATGCAATCACAATCCAGTACAAGGATCCAGGCTTAGCTAATCAGTCCTTAAGCGTAAGCGTAAACAACAATTCCATCGTGATAAGCCTTGCTACCGACGCCTCAGGTAAAATTACTACAACGGCTCAGGATATAATTAACGCCATTAATGCAGATCCTCAGACCTCGGCACTGGTTCAAGCATCACAAAAAGGCCAAAATGCCAATGGTGTTGTGGAGGCCAAGCAGGCTGTGTCCCTTACGGGTGGTATGGACAGCTATCCAGACACCTTTAGCAGCACCATTACAGTTTATGATTCCATAGGCAATCCCATAGAGCTCACCATTGACTTTACCTGCATTGAACCAGGAAAGTGGTCCTGGGTTGCCTCTGTGCCAAAGGGAGTGGGAGTTACCACCTCAAAGGGAACAATACAGTTCGATGAATACGGCAACTTAGATGTCCAGAAATCAGGGGGTGGAAATCCTGTCATCTCCATAGACCTCATGACAGGAGCCAATTCTCCTTTGAACGTGGAATGGGAGCTTGTGGATTCCACAGGCGCCTCAAACGGCACCATCACAGGGTATGGAACCCCATCGGCAATGACATTCCAAAGCCAGGATGGCTATGCAGCAGGTATGGTGACCAGCGTAAGCGTGGATGAAAAGGGAGTGATCTCAGGGGTCTATTCCAATGGCAGGATGGTTCCCCTCTATCAAATCGTATTGGCGGACTTCCCAAGCTATGCTGGTTTGGATAGGGTTGGTAACAACATGTATGCAGAATCCATTGCCTCTGGCCAGGCAACCCTCGGCGTTCCCAGTAGTGGTGTCTTAGGAACCATCTCTCCTGGGACCCTGGAGATGTCCAATGTGGATCTGGCAGAACAATTTGTGAAGATGATCACCACCCAGAGGGCATTTCAGGCAAATTCCAGGGTGATCACCACAAGTGATGATATATTGCAAGAACTCATGGCTTTGAAGAGATAATCAATTAGGCCCTTAGGTAGCCCCTAAGGGCCAGGGGAGAAGGGACATGATTCCTGTAACAAAACTGGACGGTTCAGAGATCTGGGTCAATCCCGAGCTCATACAATTCATGAAGGCAACCCCTGATACGGTGATTACCCTCACAACGGGTGAAAAACTAATTGTGAAAGAAGAGATTCAAAAGATACGGGATAGTATCATCCAGTTCTATAAACAGGTATACGAAAACAAAAATAACCAGGACAAGTAAGTTACATTTTAGACCTTAAGAATTTTTTAGTTCAGTTATTGCCATGTCAATGGTATCAAATAGGTCTTGTAGATGTTCTTTTTCAACACAGGAAAATGCAACTCTTACATCCGTATCCCCCAGTGATATCACTCCTATTCCATACTTATTGAGCAAATGAAGCCTCAAATCCTCAGCATCTACTCCCTTCACCCTAACACACATAAAGTAACCTGAATTGAAATTGTAGGCTTCCATATTGTTCTCGTATTTACCTGTGGCAAAAAGCTTTTTTATCTCCCCTGCCCTTTCTTTCATTATGAGGTACTTTTGCCTTTTCTCTTCCAAGTAGTTGGGAGATGTGAGATTTCTTAGTATAATTTCCTGGCTCAATCTTGAGGCATTTGAGATTGAACCCCTTACACATCCTGCGGTTTTCTTTTCCAATGCCTCATAGAATCTCCTTGCTTCACCTTTGGCTTTTGCTCCATATGTAATAAAGCCAACCCTCAATCCCCACACAAAGTTTTCTTTGGTGGCTGCATCCAGTTTTATTGCCAAGATCCTTTCGTGTAGGTCTGGCAACAATGCAAATACAGACTCTTCCATGATCCCTTCTTCATACACAAGGCCGAAGTAGGCATCGTCGCATATCACTATTAAATTTTTCTCTGCCTTGGCCTGCTTGAGGAAGATTTCTGCCAAGGCCTCTCCTTCCTTTTTTGAGGGCGAATATCCTGTGGGGTTGTTTGGAAAATTAAGGAGAACGATCACCTTGCTTGCCTTTTGGGCTACCTCCTTTAACCGAGATTCAAGGCCCCTGAGATCCAGCTCATTACCTTTAAACAAGGGATAATGGATCAACTGGGCATTCTTCCTCACCCCAAAGATCATGTTGTAATTTCCCCAGGTCTTGTCCGGGAGCAGTATAATATCTCCAGGATCCACACACATATCAGCAACCACAGAAAGGCCATGGGTGATGGCCTGGCTTACAACAGGGAGGCTGATTTCCTTTGAACCAAGGCTTGGATTCTTTCTGAGGATCTCCTTCTTCCAGGCCTCCCTCAAGGCAGGGATCCCGTAAGAGGGAGCATATGCCAAGGCCTCTTCTGGCTTGAAATTGGGCAAAAGCTCCATCACAGAGGGAAGGTACATGAGTCCACCTTGTTCCATTGCCATGCCTATGGTGGCATTATATTTAAAGGCCTTCTCCTTTGCCTCTGCGCTTTGGGTGAGAATCCCTTTTGGGAAGAAGAGCTTTTTCCCCACCTCTGAAAGCATCTCAAGGACAAAAGGATTTTCACGGTAGATTATCTCGTTTAGTTCCTTGGCTAAGGGATTCATCGTTGCCTCCATCAAAGGGATATGGGAAAGAGGATATTGTAGAAACTTAAAAGACCTGTCAAGGAATATCCGAAACAAAGGCCTCCCATCCAACCTTTCACAACATCATGGACGGATAACACCACTACCCCAATCTTCTCCATTGACAACGGGAATCCAGGTCAATATGATTTGGAACACTTACGTCCCCATCGTCTAGTCAGGTCCAGGACACCGGGCTTTCAATCCGGCAACAGGGGTTCAAATCCCCTTGGGGACGCTTGCATCAAGATAAGATGACCTCCTACTGGATAAGAATATCCCTACACGACCAAGGCCTAATGGAAGAGCTTCCCAACCTCCCTCATTTAAAGGGATTGCATCAGTGCCAAGACCTTCCCCATCTCATATTGGAACTGGACGGGGATGATGCCCTTATAGACAGGACCCTGAGGCTATTGGAAGGCTTGGGAGAGGGCTTGGAGATAGTGGAGGCAGGCATAGGCCCTTGGAGAGATGAATCCCTTTCAAAGAGGTTCTCTCTAAGGCTCAGGATTAGAGCCCCTGGCTTTAAAGACAAAGATGCCATACTCATCCGTACAAGCAGCTCCTTTGGCACAGGCCTCCACCCCACCACAGAGATGTGTTTGCAGTTGTTGGAAGACCTCATGGAAGACCATGTGCTCAAAGATGTCTTTGACCTGGGCACAGGCAGCGGAATCCTTGCCTTGTGCGCCACAAGGCTTGGGGCTCAAAGGGTTTTGGCCTCTGACATCGTAATGGATGCATGCAAAGAGGCATTCCTTAATGTGCAACTGAACGGCTATAAAGACAAGATCCTTGTGGTCCAGGACTCCCATGAGATCGCAAGGCCTGGAGGATTTGATCTGGTCCTGGCAAACCTGCTGGAGGCCACCCTAAAGAGAATAATCCCTGAGATACCAACACTTCTGAGGCCCAAAGGGTTTTGTATCCTCTCTGGTCTCACCATAGGACAAATGAAGGATCTCCTTTTGGGAATCAATGTATTTCAAACACTCAAGACCTTGGAAACATCAGGCTGGGCAGCAGCGCTGCTCAAGAAGAAATTTTGAATTGTGAAGGAGCCCAAGTAAGTATAGACTGTTTTTGGCTGCGGGTAATTTCTTTGCCCCTGCAACCATAATTAGCCTTTCAGGTGCCACTTAGGATGGTTTTGGGTAGATTTTCTCCTGCTTGTAGAGCTTTTACGCTTTGCAAGGGGATTAGGTTCTGGAGGAGATGTGGATATCATAGGCATGATTTATAAGGTTCCGTGTATCTTGGTTGCCATAAGCGTTCATGAATTTGCCCATGCAAGGGTTGCAAGGTCCTTTGGGGATTTTTCTGCCACCCTTTTGGGAAGGGCAACCTTAAATCCCTTGAGGCATTTGGATCCCTTTGGAACACTATGCCTCCTTTTATTTAACTTTGGGTGGGCAAAGCCTGTGCCCATCAACCCAGCAAACTTTAGTCATAGAAGGCTTGGGCTGTTTTCCGTCTCCTTGGCAGGACCCTTTTCAAACCTGCTTTTGGCTTTTTTGTTGGGACAGATCATCCAGTGGGGCATCCACCTGCCCCTTTGGGCCTTTAAATTACTCTTCTACAGCATGCTCATCAACATCGGGCTGGGCCTCTTTAACCTAATACCCCTACCGCCCTTGGACGGCTTTCATGTGGTGGAATCCCTCTTTGAGAGATCCAGGCTCATTCAATGGCTCAACAGCATAGGCCCACTTGTACTCATCAGCATCATCATATTGGATAATTTTGCACAGACAGGCATTATATCCACAATCTTGGTAAGGCCTATGCACCAGTTGATGATCTTATTTGGGGGCAAGGCTGTGTTTGCCCCCTTGTTTAGATAGGCTGGGTCTTACATAACGTCCTTGTTGCTTGCCTCTATGGCCTTGTCCACCTCGGCCTTTAGCTGGGGAGGGAGATCGGGCATGTCAATGCTTAAAAATCCACGCACTATGGTGCTGGTGGCCTCGTCTTCACTCAGACCTCTACTCATCAGATAGGCGATCTCTTCTTGGGCAATCTTACCCACAGCTGCCTCGTGGCTCATCTCCACTCCCTCAGCGTGGCCTTCCAGCTCAGGGATGGCGTGGATGATCCCGCCCTTTAGGATGAGGCCTTTACATTCCAGATGTGCCTTTATCTCAGCAACCTCTCCTATCAAATGCCCTCGGGCGATTATCTTGGCACCGTTGCTTATGGTCCTGGCTATGATCTCCGCCCTTGTGCCAGGGGCCTGGAGATGTACCCTCCCTCCCAGATCGTACTCAGAGCCAGGGGTCCCCACAACGATGCTATATAACCTTGCCACTGCCCCTTGGCCCTTTAGATAGACAGTAGGATACATCTGGAGTGTCTTAACAGGCTTCATGGAGATGTAGTTATTCAAAAATAGCCCACCTTCCTCCACTATAGCTGCTGATCTTGGCCTTACATACATCTCCTCTGCCCAATTATGGATCATGGTGAAGCTTAATTTGGCATTCTTCTTTACAAAAAATTCAGAGATTCCTATATGAGCACCCTTTTTTACATGGGTAGATGTAAGACAACCTGTTATAATATGTAGCTCTGAATCTTCCTCCGCTATGATGATATTGTGGACATTTTGTTGAAGCTGATTTGTGGATATGTAAAGGCAAGCCTGAACCGGATATACACTCTTAGAACCAGGAAGTGCCCTTATTACATAACCATTATGCAGTTCAAGCTCACTAATGGCAGTGTACTTGTCAGCATCAACACTAACAACCTTCCAATAATAGTCGTATATCCAACTGTATTTTTCTAAGGCTTCCCTGATGGGTATAACCTCAATTCCATCTTGTTTCACATTACACTTTAATACGCCTGTGTCCTTCTGGAAATAAGTACCGGCCCTTGTTTGCTCACTTGGGTCAATACCGGCCATGGAGATATTTACGACTTCTTCCTGTGGCAGCTCCAGTAGATCCTTTGCTTCTTTTACAGGCTCTGTGGTCTTAACAAATGAAGAAAGATCTACATCAGGCCCAAATTTGGCAACCTTATTTAGAGCACTTTTTGCCTTTTCCTTTATATATTGCAGGCTATACATCTCACACACTCCTCGTAACCTGATTTGCCAATGCATTCCAAGATCTCTCTTGGATTGGTGACACAACTGAGTCTACCGTTGAACAAGACCTGCCCCTTGTCGGCATTCACATAATCCAAAATATAGCCCGTATGGGTTATTATTAGTCCCATCTTGGTCCTTGCCTTTTTTTGCTGGTACCTGGACTTTGTGGGATCCTTGTCCATATAACCATCCCTTTCCAAAAGCTCGGCAATGGTTTTGCCCACCAAGGCAATGTTTTCCAGGTCTACGCCTGATTCTGGCTCGTCAAAGAGCATCAGATCAGGATCCTGGGACATGAGTTGCAAGAGCTCGGACCTCTTTATCTCCCCACCTGAGAAGCCTGCGTTTATATCCCTGTCCAGAAAATCTTGGAATCTTACCCTAGCTGCCAACTCCTCTGGGCTGACATCCTTACCCTTGGCACATAACATTACCATCTGCCTGGTCTTTAGACCGTGGATGGTGGGAGGCCTCTGATAAGACATTCCAATACCAAGGTTTGCCCTCTCGTTGATGGGGAGGTTGGTTATGTCCACCCCCTTGAAAAAGATCTTTCCCCATTTCACCTGGTATTGCGGATAGCCCATGATGGTCATGAGCAAGGATGTCTTCCCAGAGCCATTGGGCCCAAACAACACATGGGTCTCTCCCGGATGGATATCCAGGTCTATGTGCTCCAGGATAATCCTGCCCGCCAGCTCTACCTTTAAATCTTCAATGTGAAGCATGGCAAAACTCCTACAATGTGATACTTGCTTTAAAGCAAAGTTAAAGGCAGTGGCCGCAATAATCAAGGATAATTTTAAGTTACAAAATAGCTAAATGTGAAATTTTGCACTTGACGAGACCTGGGGCACTTGCTAAAAACTACCACAAAAGGAGTGCAAAATAAGCAAATAGAATCTTGACAAAAGCAGGAAATATATAGAAGATTCTGTCTCCATTAGTCATATTTCATTAGGGAGGGTAAAACATAACCTTCCTTTGTTGACTTGATCTTTGGATAAATCGCTAAAATTAAAGTATTCTTTTAGGATCATCCTTGTTTTTTAAGTACGGCAGGAGGTATCTAAACCCACACGATGAGGAAAGGTATGAAAAAGCAGGGATCTTCTGCTTTATAAGAGATTGCTTTTATTGGTTCGTTAAACCTAGGCCGTGATTTGGAGCAGAAAGCCTAGCGGCCTATTATTGGTATGAACCGCCCCTTGCAGCTACACTGCAAGGGAAATTTATCCCGGATTAAAACATAGGTTTTAAATAAGTTAAGAGGAGGAGAGTGATGAAAAAGGTGATTGTGTTTTTAATTTTTATGCTATTTGCTCCTAACTTCTTTGCCCTTGCATCAGAGGGCCAAGATGAGGTGGACAAGTTTTACATATCAGCATCTATAATTAACTCCCACAAAGATCCCATAAGAGATGCTGAAGTGAAGGTTATTGTTGATGGAAAACCTCATAAATTGGTAACAGACCATAAAGAAGTGGATAGCACAACGACATCTTCTCATGGAACTTGTCAGCTTGTGTTTCATCTCCCAAAGGGTGCAATTGACAGTGCAAAGATTCAGATGGAGATTGTCAAAGCCTCTTATAAAAGAACCATCTTTGACATAAAGAAGGAAGATTTTGCAGTAAAAGGAAATGAGTTTTATTTGACCAAGGATTTGACAATCGAAAGACATATTGGGATTGCTTTCTGGGTTGCAACAGCTGCATTTCTCCTTATTTATATAGCCATATCATTTGAGCTCCTCCACAGAACAATTGCAGCAATGATAGGCGCAGCAACAATGCTTGTCATAACCTATACATTTGGCACCTTTAACCCAGAATACCACATTATCTCATTTGAAAGGGCCATTGAAGCAATTGACATGAATGTTATTTTCCTTCTCATGGGAATGATGATAATAATTGGTGTACTCAAAAGGACAGGCATTTTCCAATGGTGTGCCTACATTTCTTATAAGCTTGCGAATGGAAATATCATGGCTCTTGCAATCATTTCCTGCTTTTTCATAGCCATAACCTCTGCATTCCTTGATAATGTGACGACAATGCTTCTTTATACACCAGTCTTAATTGAGATTTGTACAGCTTTAAAGATCAATCCATTGAGTCTGCTCATTCCTGGAGTACTGGCATCAAATGCGGGTGGAACCGCAACATTAATTGGTGATCCTCCGAATATAATGATCGGTTCATATGCAGGACTTACCTTCATGCAATTTGTGTATGCTTTAACACCTGTTATTTTTATCTGTATGATCGCATTAGTCATTTACAATAAGTTTTTCTACTCAAAAGAATACCAAAAGGGGAAAGTTGATGATGTAGACGCTTTTATACGCTCTCTAAAGAAACAATACAAAATTACCGATAAAGTTCTCCTTACATATGGCGCTCTTATTATGGTAATTGTTATTGCCTTTTTCGTAACACATGGTATATGGCATATGGAAGTATGTATTCCTGCATTGTTTGGTGCTGGGGTGCTTTTTGCATATGCACTCGTAACCAACAAAGTAAAAATGCTTGAACTGATTGAGAAGGATATAGAGTGGACTACCCTGTTATTTTTTATGTTTCTCTTTATTGTTGTAGCCTCTGTTGAAGAGGTTGGCTTACTTGCAGTTATTGCAGATTGGGTTCATAATGTTTCTGCTGGAAATTTAACTGTTGCAATATGTCTCATCCTTTGGGTCTCGGCTATTATGAGTGCTTTTATTGATAATATTCCCTTTGTTGCCACGATGTTGCCAATCGTTGCTTATCTTACAAGGGTAATGCCAGGTGCTGAAAATAATGTTCTCTGGTGGGCGTTGTCTCTTGGAGCCTGTTTGGGAGGCAACGGCACAATGATCGGGGCCTCTGCTAATGTGGTCACAGTGGGAATTGCAGAAAGCGCAGGCTACAGAATAAGCTTTTTCGGGTTTATGAAGTATGCCTTTGGTTATATGGTGCTTTCTATCATAATTTGTAATGTTTGGCTTTTGGTTTTCTTCTAAGATTGAAATGGGTAAAAAAAATTCCGCCCTTGCTAAGGCTCTTCCCGGTGCAGTATAAGTTCCCATGGAGCCTTAGCCAAGGGATCTTGGGAAGACTTTGAGGGAGGAGGGGTTAGGAGGGACCTATCTCCCAAGCACCTTGCGTGATCTTTAGGCCCTTGCTTAGATCCTTCCTTAACCCTGAATGTCCTTTGTGCCTTTATCTTTCCCGTCCTGGATAGCCTTTGGCTCTTTACAAGAGCCTTGGCTGGATCCTCAGGTGGGGATCCCCAATTTGGGGAATAAGTACCTCTGGGCCAAGACCCAGAGCACAATCACAAGTATGATCCACCAACCGTCCATCATTCAAACACCAGACCAGGCCCCGCCTGTTTCTTACCTGGCTCAGGAAAATCCAGTACTTGAACCACAGGACTGGGAAGCAGTTCTCAAAGGTGTGGCCTGACCTTTTAGGCTGGCGAAAGCACTCATCATCCTTTTGAGCTCGCCACCACATTTTGGGCACTTTTGGGGCTTATTTTGCTCCGAACCCAGCACCAATATCTCCCACTGGCTACCGCAGTTGTCACAGTTAAATTCAAATATGGGCATATTCACCTCCTTTTTCCCAAAAATTAATCCCTTGCCTTTTCCTTTCAAGTCTCGAAAGACCCTTAACCTTCCCCCCCGCCAGTCATCTGGACCTTTTTTTGAAGCCTTTGGTAATTCTGTTCCACCTTCTTTTGGATCTCTTCAATCAGGTCTTCTGTAAGGTGCCTGAATCTGCCTTGGATGGATAGGTAGTCCTTCACCGGGATTAACTTGGAGACCTTTTGGGTGATCCTGTAAACCCCATCTTCCACCTCATAGAGGGGGAACATGCCACATCTCACTGCCAACCTGCCCACCTTGATGGCAAGGTGGGATGGTATCCTCCAACCTGTGGGACAAATAGAAAGGATATGGATATAGGCAGGTCCTGGTTTGGATGCCGCCTTTTTCACCTTATTCATCAGGTCAATGGGATAACTGGGACAGGCAGTGGCCACATAGGGTATGTTATGGGCCGCAGCGATCTCAGGCATGTCCTTTTTCCATGTGATCTGTCCCGGTACCTTTTTCCCTGCCGGGGAGGTGGTGGTGGAGGCACCAAAGGGCGTGGAAGAGGACCTTTGTATCCCTGTGTTCATGTATGCCTCGTTGTCATAACACACATAGATGAGCTTGTGCCCCCTCTCCAAGGCCCCGGATAAGGCTTGAAGACCGATGTCACTGGTCCCCCCATCTCCTGCCATCCCAACCACAAGGATCTCCTTCTTGGGTAGCTTTCCCTTTCTCATCAGCGCCTTGAGCCCTGCCTCAACCCCGCTTGCAACAGCTGCTGTGTTTTCAAATGCCACATGGATCCAAGGTAAGCTCCAACTGGAATAAGGTAGGGGAGAGGATACGATCTCCATGCAACCAGTGGCACATGCCACTATCACATCCTTACCCAATGCCTTATGAACGAGCCTTACGGCCAAGGCCTCTGCACAGCCCTGGCAGGCCCTGTGTCCTGACACAAAAAACTCATCCTTGGGAAGCTGATTGTATGGTGTGGGTTTTTTTTCTTTCATCCCAAACTCCTTGCCCCATAAAATTCAAAACCTTCCTGGGTAATGGATCTAAAAAATCTGGACTTGGCCATTTCATACATCTTCATAAAATCCTCCACGGTCACATCTCTGCTTGCAAGCCCACATATATAGTCCATGATGGGAGGAGCCTTATCCACCCCGTATAGGGCAGATCTCAACTCTATGGCCAGTGGACCGCCTTGGCCTCCAAAGCTGATGGCACGATCAATCACGATTAGTTTCTTGCCCTTGGTATGAGTTCTAAACTCCTCAAAGGGGAAAGGCCTCCAAAGCCTCAGCATCATGGATCCCACTGCCTCTCCCTTGGCCCTCAGCTCATCCACTGCCATCTGTAATGTCTCGGCAAATGAGCCCTGCACAACAAAAAGGATTTCAGAGTCATCGGTATGGTAGGTCTCGATGGGGTGATACCTTCTTCCCACCACCTTTTCCATCTCATCCCAAGCGGATAATATGACGGGCATGCTATCCCTCAAGGCAATATCCTGTGCCACCTTTGCCTCTGTATAAAGATGTGGCATGGCAAAGGCTCCCATGGTAACAGGCACATCAGGATCCAATCTAAATAGGGGTTTGAAAGGAGGAAGGTATTGTTTCACCTGCTCCTTATCCCAAAACTCAACGGGTTCTATCACATGGGTAACTATAAAGCCATCCATGTGCAGCATCACAGGACAAGAGACCTTTGGGTCCTCAGCCACTCTATAGGCAAAGAACACATGATCAAACACCTCCTGCCCGTTTTGGGTAAACACCTGTATCCAGCCTGTATCTCTAACGGACATGGCATCGGTATGGTCGTTCCATATGCTAAGTGGTGCTGATAAGGATCTGTTTGCCAGGATCATCACTATTGGAAGCCTCATGGAAGAGGCAATGTAAACTATCTCGTTCATAAGGGCCAAGCCTTGTGCAGATGTGCATGTAAAGGTCCTGGCCCCTGCCGCAGATGCACCAATACACACACTAAGGGCTGAATGCTCCGATTCCACAGGAATAAACTCAGCATCCAGTTCTCCGTTATTCACCAACTCAGCCAAGTGCTCCACGATATGGGTCTGCGGTGTAATGGGATATGCGGCCACCACATCCACATCCGCCATGGCCACAGCCTCTGCTGCTGCTATAGATACTTCAAGTCCTCTTCTGGTACCCATGACTAACCTTCCTCTACCATTGTTATGGCCTTTTTGGGGCACTCTTCAGCACATATGCCACAGCCTTTGCAATAAAAGTAATCTGCTTCGTAATAACCATCTGCCCTTTCCTTCACCGCTGCATCCGGACAGAACGCATAGCACATGCCACACAATATGCACTTTTCAAAGTCCCAGACAGGTCTTTGTGATCTCCAATCTCCTGTCTTGTATTCCCTGGAGTTCCCTGGGTTTACCACCACATTGCCCACATCAAGCTCTTGCCAAGCCAAAAATTCCTTTGTGCTGTTCATACCCACCTCTCTAAGATACCTCTGCTTCATTGTAGGCCCTTTTCATGGCCTTTATGTTTTTCTCTGCAAGCCTTCCAAACCTCGTCTTTAGAGGATCTTCCAGCTCTTCTAAGCTTAAAAGCTCCTTTGCCCTAAGTATTGCCCCAAGCATAGTGGTGTTGGTCACAGGGATCCCCAGTTCTTCCATGGCTATCTTTGTGGCATCCACCCTCACAACCTTCCCATTAAAGGAAGTGGCCTTTCTTATCTCATCGGCTGTAAGCTTGGTGTTTGCCACCAATATCCCATCACCTTTGAGCCCAGAGGCAACAGGTACGATGGTTAAGATCCCAGGGTCCAATACAGCAACCATGTCCGGTTGGGTAATGTTACACCTGAGTCTAATGGGCTTGTCTGAGATCCTCAAAAAGGCAACCACAGGTGCGCCTCTCCTTTCCGGGCCAAAACTGGGAAAGGCCTGGGCAAAAGCACCTTTGTTTATTGCAGCTATAGCAAGGAGTTCTGCAGATGTAACCGCTCCCTGACCACCTCTTCCGTGTAACCTTATTTCCAGCATAGCTTTCTCCTGAATGATATGAAATAACGATCATGTGTTAGATCTAAGCCCTTGTCAAGCCCCATCCAAGGAACTCCTTTCATGGCTTCTAAAGTAGCCTTCTGGGTCTTGTAAATATTCCAAAGAATCCCTTAGGGATATGAGGTGTTCTCTTTCCATGGATGCCATAAGCTCAAAAAAGGCCTTTTCCTTCTCATCACTTGCTTCCTTTGCAAGCCCTTGATAAAAGACCACCCCTTTCTCCTCAAAAGCGATTGCAGTCTTCATGGCATCCAGTTCGTCCTTTGCCGCCCCTATTTGGGTTGACTTCTTGCGCAAGAAATTTAAGAGCACATTCCTCACAGCGCTTTTCCCAGAGAGGTCTATCTCCTTTGGCAGGCCCTTTTCCTCCCTCCTTTCAAAGATAAGCTTTAATGCATTGTAGTGCTGCTCTTCCTCCCTGCCCAATTCCAAAAACATCTTTTTTGCAAGCTCACTTTCTGCTTGATTAGCCTGGTCTAAATAAAACTGTCTTTCCCTTAATTCGTTGTTCAATGCAGTCTCCAAAGCACTAGCCTTCATGATAGCATCTCCTTTCTCCATACACTTTTAAAGGAACTGTAAAAGCAGGCCCTTCAGGCCGAAATTCTATTCATAGCATACCATCCCCATAAAACTCACTGCAGATTGGGTGGCTGCTTCATGCCAAAGTTCATAGCCCAACAGTTCTGCGTTATAATCCTTCAAGATCTCCAACAGTAACGCAAGGGTAGCAAACCCACACACCTTGTATCTTCCCTCTGACCGGGCAAAAGACTCCCAAAAGGAATCCCTATCACCTTGTGAAACAGCAGAGATAATCCTTTTGTCATGCTCCCTTGTGTTAGGCTCAAGCACTGCTGCTGGATAAGGATCCCCAAATTTAGGGCCGATGTGAGATAGGTCTATCCCGGCTATAATCCATGTGTCTTGGTATTGCTTGAGGATCTCCAAAAATCTTTGGATAAAATCCCCACAAAGTTCCAAGTAGGCCTCTCGCGTACCTTCTCGGAGGTAAGCAGAAACCGGGCCGCACAGCACAGGAAGGATCTCTATTTCCTCCTCAGGATACAGGTACCTTAGAAATAAGGTCTGAAACTCAATAGAATGCTCGGATCTGTGAAATACCTCACTTACAACAACAGGCTCATTCAAGGAAGATACATACTCTGAGGCCTCTTTCCAGTTCTTTAACAGGCCAAAGGGGGTTAAAAAGTCCTTCTTGGAGATGGAAAATAGGCCTTGGTCCATCTGATGCCCAACGCCCAAGACTACGATCCTCTGAGGAGGGCTGGAAGGAAGCCTTCCGTAGACCTCTCCGTAGGTTCTACCCCCAACCCTTAGGTCTATGTGGGGGGCTATCAAGGCCTTTATCCGCTTGGAGGGTTCTTGCCTTTCAGGCAAAAGGCCTTCCAAAAATTTTCTTAGCTCATCCGGGTCCTCTGGGTAGCTTTTCCCTGCATTAAAGGGTCTCCTCAAGGGACTCTCCAGATATTGCTGAATAAGATCCTGCTTTGCCTGTTCGTAGGCTGACCCTTCCAAGATGTATTCTTTTTCAAGTTTTTTAACCATTGATTCCACTTCTTCCAAAGTCACCAAGGTCCCGCCCATGTCTTCCATGATTCTCAACTGCAAGTCCCTCAAAGACCTGGTGCCATCCATGAGAGAGACAAGCCTTAAAAAGCTAAAGGGCAATAGCCTTCCTTCAGGCACAAGCCCCCAAGGGTCCCTCACCAGCACATAATTTTCCCCCTTGAGCCTCAGGGGCAATAGTTCCAAGTCTTTTCTCAATCTGGGATTCATGAACCAAAGGATAGCCTATAAATGGGATGTTTCCAAGAGGAAACATGTGGGCTTAAAAACAAGGTTGGGTTTTGGGATGTGCAAACTGAGACGGCAGAGAGGAGTTTTTTGCCTTTGTTAGGGTTATAGGTTTATAAGCCTTGTTGTTTATGGGTTCATCTGGCTTATGGGGGTTGTAGGGCTGAAAGAAAACGGTAGCAGCAAGTTCCAGGAAAGCTTAAATTGGAGACTTGGCGTTGAATATTACCTCCAAAAGCCCTTTCTGGATCAGGCCATTACAAAACTTACAGATTGCCGTCTCGTCTAAAATGGTTTCATTAGCAGTGATATTCAAGAACCTTCTAAAGGAGATACGGCCATAAATCAACTCTTCTATCATAGGAGCACTTATCCCATGCCAACTCCCCATGGCGGAGTAAAAAAAGTGCTCCTAGTCACCTTGAGGTAGAAATAGAGGGTCGTCTTTGTTTTCCTTTGTTTGGTTTGTATATAGCGCTTTCGATTTCTGACGTTTCGATTTCTTTCCAACGGATAACTTTTTCATCTGCCTTAAAAAGTCATGGTTTTGTTTCTACCATGCCCTTTTAACTCATAATCAAAAAATAAAAGACTCATCTCCTCCCCCTCTGTTTGAATATAATCTATGTCAAACCGACTTTTACCGGTATGAAACAACATTGTTTGAAATAGAAAAACATAGATTTATGGGGATTGCTGGAATTATGCAGAGGACTCTATCTTAAAAGGCTTAGTGTTTTAAAGTGCAAGGGTAAACTTCTAATGGCCTTAAATGGATGGCATAATTTTTAACCATCTTTTTAGCCCATATGGATATGGGTAAGCACCATAGCTCGGAAAAGTCTATAGGCGAGTTTTGTCAATATGATCAGTTTTGGGTGAGGCCGTGTACTTGGCTAATTGGGAGACTTTATTTTTGAACAAGTAAAAAGTGTTTCTATTTACTACTTAAATTGAAGGATATTCCTGGGCTATCTGTTGGATAAGCATCAGAGGGAGTTTAGTATTCTGCTTTTATTAAGAGGATCCCCTTTTTATCGGCCTGCTTTTCTACCTCTTCTGTTGCCTCACAGGCAACGACGGTGGGAATAACCTCTTTTTCGAGGAGTGTTGCAAGAAGTTGTGCCCTTTCGAAGGCCCTTTCCAGGTCTTCTGGGTATAAGCTGTAGGATACCTCCACTGCCAGCACAACATCTTTTCTAAGTTTCCTAATCTGGCCACTCACGAGCAAATCCAATCTCAAAATCGCATCTCTCTGTTGTAAAGTAATCTCGCCTTTGTCCTCAGCATCATCAAGAATGGGTATAATCTCTTCAAAGGGAAGAAGTTTTGCCTTTCTTAAAACCTTACCGAAGTATGCATAATATTTTTCCCTTATTGTGCGCTCAAAATCCTTCCCTTTGAGCCTACCAACTTCACCTTTTAGATAACCCACATCCTGTTTGAGAATAGCCACATCCTGTTTGAGAATAGCCACATCCTGCTTCAGAATAGCCACGTCCTTTTCAAGACGCCCGACCCTTGTCAACAACTCATCCACCTTCTTGGGGAGTTCCAGTAATTCAGAGGTAAGGATCACCTTTCTCAATTCTTCAAGCCACTCGGGATGTTCCCTGAGGGCTCGCAGAATATCTGCAAAGGTGCGCACCACGTATTTATCCATTTCTTTTTCCATATCCACTGCCAAGCTCTGCATTTGACCCTCTAACTTATTGTTTAAGATCCCTGAGTTATACACCCTTTGCTAATCCACCCAAGAGCTTTCTTTACCCCTCAGAACTTGCTTATTTCACTTCCCACTTCTTTAGGTGCTATCCCTTCTCTATAAAACCCTACAGCTACACAGGCCATGGTGGCCAGATGTGTTTTTTATAATAAAAGCATTACACAAGCCTTGTCAAACGAAGTTTGCAGTGGCTCTCCTTTAGCCATTGCACCCTACTAAGTGAAATAAGTTGTGGTAATAGGAAGACGATGGAATGCAGCGCAGAAAAAGGCCATGGGTGAGATGACCATCAACCTTTAGCATCCTACATCCTGTAGCAGATATGGGGGAAGGCGAATTTGTGCACATCCAAAGATTTGCCCATTCCCAAAGGCAACCACCGTTACACCAATGTCTTAGCAGAACCCCAAGTCTTTCATAACAGCATCGTGGATAAGAGGTCTAAATTCCTTTAGCCTTTCGTTTTGCCTGGAAGGATGTATCCTGTTTGTCAGTAAAACCACCAAGAGTTCTCTTTTCAAGTCCAACCAAACAGAACAGCCTGTGAAGCCCAGGTGTCCAACGGTTTCTTGGGAGAAATACTTCCCTGTACTGGAATTCGTTTTTGATGGCATATCCCAGCCCAATGCCCTTTCTCCAGTCCCTAAGTCCTTTTGAGGCTCCCAAAATGCCCACAGTTTAGAAGAGCTCATCACTCTCTTGAAGATGTGAAGCACTATCTTATAAACATCATCCACAGTGGAAAATAATCCTGCGTGTCCAGAATATCCTCCCATTAAATAGGCGTTTTCATCGTGTACAACTCCTCTTATAAGCCTTTGTCTCCATTCACAGTATTCGGTGGGAACTATCTTTGGAAGTAACTTTAGCTCTGGTGTTAAACCACTTACAAAGCTGCCTTCAAGTTCAAGGCGACTAAGAACACGATTCAAAGCATACTCTTTCAAGGAAACTCCTGTGACATTATTTATCACACACTCCAAGATCATAAAACCAAGATCACTATAAACAGTGTCTTTCCCAGGTTCATAAATCAACGGGATTTGAAATATCCTCTGCCAAATAATCTCCTTTGAACAAGTGATTGAATATTCCTTGAAAAATGGGTAGTAGGCCATGAATCCACCTGTATGGGTTAGTAGCTGCCTTAAGGTGACTAAGGCCTTGTCCTTTGGAACAGCTCTTACAATGGCACTTTTGCTGAACACGTCTCCCAAGGTGGCGTTAAGGTGTAAAGTGTCGTTTTCCACCAGATCCATAATACAAAGGGTAGTCAATAGGGGTTTTGTAAGGCTTGCCAGGTCGAATATGGAGTTCAGCTCCATCACCTTCTTTTGAGGAATAATGCTTTTAAAACCCCATGCAGAACGAAAAACCACCTCCCAACCTAAGGATACAAGCATACACGCTCCTGGAAAGACTCCTTTGTTTAAGGCCTCTTCCATTGTGCGATTTAGATTTTCCATAGCCTCCCCTTCAATATCCCTTGCTCTGCTCTCCTGATTTGTGGCTCTTAACCTTTATATCACCATTTTTGATAAGTTTTCTTTGGCTCTCCTTTGGGCCAAATGACTTTGTGAAGCTGTAGATTAAGCCTCACAAAGAGATTGTCTTTTAGTATCCATTGTGCAAGGATCCTTGGCTCAAGATTATCCATCACGGGACTAAAGTGTATAGGCATATCTGGATGTAAAATATTTTTGTATTTATGCAAAATTAACTTTGCAAACTCGTAGTCTTCACGGTTCTGGATTACGAATTTTAACTGATCGTTTTCTGAAAGAACATATAGATTTTCCCACCTGTTCCTTTGTGACTCTCCACTTCCAGGGCATTTTATGTCAACAATCCTATGTGCCCTTGGATCTAACCTGGTTATGTCAAGACTTCCGTTTGTCTCCACAAGGACAAGGAACCCCTTATCCAACAGGCTTGATACAAGTAAAGGGGTTTCATTTTGAATTAATGGTTCTCCACCTGTTATCTCAACAATTCTTCGTCCAAATCTACAAACCATTGATACCAGATCTTCAACTGACTTTTCAAAATAGCTATCCTTTGCATATCTTGTATCGCAATAACAACAGTTTAGATTACAACCAGCAAGCCTTATCAAAACACAAGGAAAGCCTGCAAAGGTGGACTCACCCTGAATACTAATATAAATCTCGTTTACCCTCAGCATTTAGGCCTGCTCTATGGCATTTAGTATCTTAATTGCCTTTCTCATAGAAACAGCAGATACACACAAACATATAAGTGCAACAACAGATACGGATACCACAATGTAATTAAAATCTGAGAGCTCCATAACACCCATCCGAAATCTTTTCATTACCAAGCTGTGCAAGGGTCCGGCTTCAATGACAATACAAGCGGCAATAAGGCCACCTGAAAATAGCATGTAGTGATATGCACCAAACCCTGTGGCAACAGAGGCAAGATTCTCATACCTAAACACCGCATATTTTGAGCCGAAAAAGATCCCGAGCGCAACCACAGCACAAATGAGAAACATCATCGTAAAACAAGTGAGATATATCATAAAGGAATCTACGGCCAAAAGTATGTTGCTGATTACAATCAATATCTCTCCCAATATGAGTAAGATACTTCCATAGAAGAAAAACTTTGCCCAAAGAAATCTGGAAATTTGAATGGGTGAACTTTTTATGATCCAGAAGCCCTCTCCTTCTGCTGAAACGGATGTATAGACGAACCTTACACACAAAGCAGATACCACAAATGTGGCAAGGCCAAGGTTTAAAAAGGACATGATCCCTTGGAGGTAGTCAGCCCTAACAGGACTTTTATGTAGCGGAAGGACACTGAAATTGTATATGTAAACAAAAATCAGAGCACCTATCAATAACAATTGCGTCCACTGGGTATTGTCCCTGAAAAAAACCTTAATATCCTTTTCCAAAATACGCTTCATATCCGAAGGATATGGAGAAGTCAAAATTCTTGCAGCAAAATCCAAGAATTTTGAACCTTTTGGAGACCTTCCTCTACCTTCTTGAGCCTTAAAGTAGCCGGATTTATAAATGCTTCGAGCCACTACAAGGGAGAAAACAACTAAAAATCCCAGTGTATTATATAAGAGCAAAAGGGGCACTACAGTTGCAATTTCGCCTTTATATATCTTGTTCCACAATACGTCCACGGCCCATCGGGGTGGTAAGATGGCTAAGGAAGGAGAGGAAAGTGCTGTAAGATACTCTGTAACATCCATGAAGGTATCGGGATTCACCAACTGTTCTGGTTTTAAGGTTCTTATTACCAGATACAGTACCAGAAAAAGGAGTATCCCAAGGATCAATATAAAATCCTTTGCCCTCTTTGCAGGCAGTGCATACACCAAAAGCATGGTAAGCAAGGTGCCTATAGCACCAGCAATGGCGCATAGGCATATTACAACCTGTAACAAATCCAAATAAAAAATGGCTGGAGGATTATACACATAGCCATAAGCAGAAAATATGGGTATGCCAAAGAGTATTGCGGTCCAAGAACTTTCAAATATAGACACAGAAAACTTGCCCAGGAAAAGGACGCTTAAATCAACAGGAGAAGCGTGTAAAAGTTCAAGGTCCTTTGAAAGATATAAATTTGAAAGTGAGGAATTGATTGAACTAAACATTACCAAACCGAATATTGTCACAAACGACATTATGAACATTTGTTTTGCCAGGTAATTTCCCACAAGGGGAATAGAATTAAAGTGGTTTAGAATTCTAAAGGAGAGCACAAATATAAAGCCTAAAATCAGAACACTAAATATACCTAACAACAAGACCCTTCGGCCTAAATGAGGGACCTTTCTACTTTGGTTCCACAAACACCTTAATCTAACACCTATAATGTGCTTAATATCCCTAAACATAGGTAAATCTAAGTCTCAAGAGTTAATTTCATGAAGATGTCTTCAAGTGAGCTTGATTCCTTAAATTCCTTAGTGATCTCAGAATTTTTACCCTTCAGGATCAGTTTACCCTTGTTTATAACTCCTATATCTGTACATATCTCCTGGGCTAAGTGAATGGAATGGGTGCTCATAAAGATGGTCCTACCACTCTTAACCAAGTTAGTAAAAATGTCCTTAACTAACTTTATTGCTATGGGATCCAAGCCAACCATTGGTTCATCCACAACAATGACCTCAGGTTCCCTTATTAGAACAGAAACCATTATAAGCCTCTGCTTCATTCCATGGCTAAAATTTTCTATAAGCTCATCCTTCCATTCCAAAAGGGAAAACATTTCAAGCCATTTTTGCATATCTGATCTGAATTTCCTGTCTATGGGAAGATTGTATAGAGATGATGTGAACACTAAAAATTCCTCGGCACTAAGCTTTTCATAAAGGTAAGGTCTATCCGGGATGTAGCCAATCAATTTTTTTACCTTCTTTTCATCCTTTTGCACATCAAAACCTTTTATGAGGATACTACCTTGGGTGGGTCGCATTAAACCAACCATCATCTTTATTGTGGTTGTCTTACCTGCGCCATTTGGCCCTAAAAAGCCAAATAAAGTCCCTTGTTCTATGGACAGGTCCAAATTATTTACAGCTACCAAATCCTTGAAGCATTTAGTGACCGATCTTAGCTCAATCATAAGTAAAGTCTAAGATTTCAAGGCTTAGATTTCCCAAATAATCTCCCACAATCCTACTTAATTGCCTGGCCTCTTGTCCCAGGAGGCTTGATAACTCCAAAAGTTTAATGTGAGTTGCATCGCAGGGGAACTGATTAAGTGTAGCATCCATACTCACCCATCCTCCTAAATAGGCCTCTGTCCATGCATGATAGTAGAACATACCATCCTGCAAAGTGATACCCACAACAACTTTTGAAGGTATACCACAGGCCCTAAGTATCGCAGTAAGTAATACAGCATGCCCTTTACAATCCCCTGCCATGAGATTCAGAGTCTCGATTGCACTTGCAATGCTAAGAACTGGTCTTTTCTCAAGTTTTGAATGAACATAATTTACTGCCCTCCTAACAACATTAACCAAGTTCTCTTCTTTTCCTTTTATCTTCTGTGCAAGCTCAATTATTTTCGGATGATCGCTTTCTATCCCAGTTCCTGGAGTAAGATAATCTTTTAAATCAGACAAAATAATGTCTTCTGGCCTAAAATAAACCGGGAGAGTTTCCTGGGTTATTAAAATATCTCTACCAAATTTCTTCTGCCTGTTATCAAGAGGTAGGCCTTTTACTTCTCCCCTTATCTTCATAAAGGTAATTCTTTCAGGCTGAGATATTCTTTTCCCTTTGGGTACAATGGCATTTTTGAAGACCAAATCCTCAGAGACAGTGAGATCCTTTATTGCATGCTCCATATCGGATCTTTCCATCCTCAGGCCCATCATGCTTTCTTCTTTGATAACCCTTCCTGCTTGGTCCACCCACACCTGTGACCTTAGGTTACCGTACTCCAATGTGAATTTAAGGGAATCATAGCTCTTTTCATTTATCTTCAAATGCTCTTTCCCTTCGTATCGGACCTTTATAACATCAGCGGTTAAACCCAGAAGATTGAAAAACCTGAGTTCTGTTTCAGCATTTTTTCCAGCTCCTATCCCCAGAAGATGACTAAAGCCCGTTGCCTCTGAATGCAGTGGAGAGGTTAAGGCAATTCTTTTTGTTTTCTTTCCACTTCCCTCTCCCAGTGTAAAAATAAGTTCATTTCCCTCAACCGTACCTGTGGCCACCACTTGTACTACCCCTGATATTATGTTGACCCTAAAGGCCTTGATAATAAAGTCTTTGTCTGTAACATATCTGCTTTTTATCACCACATCTTGTTCTGAATTTAGAGCCTTTAGTCTCAAAAAAACCTGTTCTTTAACAAGAAAACCGGATTCAAAGCCTATAATTTGTTCCCGTTTATAGCCGATTTTCTTGTCATCCATGTAGATCTTAAACCAGATCTCATCGCCTTTGTTCTCTTCTTTAACATCAAGAACAGGGAATGCTCCTTTAGTTTCGCTGGAAGGATTTGATGAGGCAAGATATATGTTAAAAAGTAGAATCCATGAAAATAACAGAGCAGTTAAAAGAACATATAAAACATGGGACTTTAAAAAATATAAGATGCGACGAATATAAAACACGCTACATTTTTTACTTTCCAAGATCTTCTAAATCCAAACTATCCAGTATATCTTGCCACCTTTGAGGCCTTTCACTCTTTTCCTTGGGTTCTGATGCCTCAACTTGCATGGACTTCCTAAGCACCTCGTCTGCCACAAATATGGGTGCCTTTACCCTAAGGGAAAGGGCTAAGGCATCGCTTGGTCTGGCATCTATGGACATTTCTTCTCCCATATATTCAAAATGGATCAAGGCATAGTAGGTATTGTCTTTGAGATCACACACTTCCACCCTTTTAATCTTTACACCCAACATGTCCAGAAAGTTTTTTAACAAGTCATGGGTCATGGGCCTGGCAAATTTTATCCCTTCCAATTCACTGGCAATTGCCGTGGCCTCCAAAAGACCTATCCATATGGGCAAGGTCTCATCCCCGTCTATTTCCTTGAGTATTACTATGGGACTGTTATTAACAGGATCCATAGTAACCCCTGACACAAACATTGGCCTGTACATAAGACTCCCCCCTGTGTTTTAGTTCTATTCTCGATTACCCTTCAGTTTTTGTCAATCGGTGCCATCAGCAAAACCTTTACCTTTGTTGTATCTTGCCCGCCTTTTTTCCAAAAAGGCCTTTATCCCTTCTTGGCCGTTGGGCGAACCACCGCACCTTGAAAGAAACTCACGCTCCTTCTCCAATACCACCTCAAAGGGCAAAAGAAAGGACTGATGTAACAGTTCCTTTGATGCCACAAAAGAATCCACAGACCTCTCCCTGAAAGCCCCCAAAAACTCCAGGCCCTCCTTTTTGGATGTTCCATCCTCCACCACATAGTTCACCATTCCCCAAGTAAGGGCCTGATCCGCCGGGATCTTGGGATCCAAGGCAAGGATCTCCATCGCCCTTTGGATGCCCACTATTCTCGGAAGTGTGAAGCTCAGGCCTCCGTCTATGGAAAGACCATTACTCGTGTAGCCTTGCTTTAGCACAGCAGACCTTTCCATAAACCTAAAATCACAGGCAAGGGCCAATGCAAAACCCCCTCCTGAGGTAACGCCGTTGATGGCCGCCACCACTGGCTTTGGCATCTTCTTTATCTCATAGATGACCTGGTGAAAGTGGGCCGCCAGCTTATACAGTGCAGCTTCCACACCAGATCCCTCTGAGGAAACCCACCTTAAGTCCCCACCGGTACAAAAGGCCTTGCCGTTTCCCGTGACCAAGACACCGTATATATTTTCATCCAGCCTTATATCCCTTAGGGAGTTTTCCAAGATCTCCAAGGTTTCCAGATCAAAGGCATTATAAAACTCCGGCCTGTTTAAGGTGATAACGCAGATCCCATCCAGCTTCTCTATAAGAACTTTGTTCATTTGTTCACCTCCAGCTTAAGTATTTTGTGTGTGTTTGACCAAAGAATTGCCTCTTTTTCCTCTTCCCTCAGCCCACTTTCTTCGATCTCTTTTATGTACCTTGACGCTGGCAATAAGGGATAATCTGATCCGAATAGTATCTTGTGCATTCCCACTATATTTACTGCAAACCTATAGATTAGGTTCGTGTATAAATAGGGGGAAGCTGCTGTATCAAACCATACATTTTCATACTTTTCTCTAACCTGTTTCTTTAGTAGCTGGTAAAAAAATATCCCACCTCCCCAATGGGCTAAGATCAACTTATTTTTTGAAAACGATATAACCAGGTTATTGATTCCTGCCAGTGTCATCTGAGTCTTACCAGGATATTGATGCCCAATGGGCTCATTTGTATGAAACATTACAGGTACATTTCTTTCATAGGCTATCTCCATTGCAGGCCTTAGGCTTTCTATAACACTTTTGTCATAGTCACTCATGTACCATGCAATCTCACCGATCCCAAAAAGGCCGGCATCCAAGCACCTTATAACCTCTCTTTCAGTTAGATAGCTTTTAAGATTGGGTAAAAAGCAACAAAATCCATAAAGCCTGCCTTGATACTTTATGGTGGATTCAATCACATAGTCATTATGCATCCTAAATACCTCTTCGTCCTCCCAGGGGAATCCAAATACAATGGCCTTGTTGATAGCCGCTGATTCCATATGGGAGATTAACTCATCGGCTGTCACAAGCCTAGATTTTGGGTTGCCGTACAAGATGTTAAAGGCTTGATCCTTTTGGAGATAATAATCCCTATTAGCTATAATCTTCGGCGGAAATATATGGCAGTGGCAATCAAATATCCTCATCTCTTCCTCCCTGACCCATAATGGGCTTATAAAACATGCTGGCTGGTTGAGGCAAGGACTCTTTTCCCCTGCAAAGGGTCATTGAGAGAGTTGTTGGGCTAAAAAATAGCCCACTTGGGTCCTTGAACTATTTGCCCTTCTTATCCATCTCGTTCGAAGGCAAGTAAGGCCTTTTATCCTGGGCTGAATCAAGTTAATGCCCAAGTGTTCAAACTTTATAAGCGGGCCTAAAATACAAGAAAGTCTGCTCAGTTGGGTTACTTTCTATGGCTCATTTGGTGAGTTTCGTTCATCAATTTTATGGGAGACACCCCGTTTCAACCTTGAACCTGTAGGCTAAAACGCTCAACTTTTCTCACTTTTCTCCCATTTTTCCCATGTCTTACCCAAGGTCAAAGGTTGAACTTTTTATATCCTCTGGCCTTTTTCACCCCCAATGTCTTTTCCTCAGGTGATGCTAAGAACTCCTATGCTGCCAATTTTATGTCAACGGGTTCCACAAGTGCTTCATCAATGTTTATGCTCATCGCCTGCTCTATGGATGTTACCCTTAGCACCAGCCTAAATCCCCCGTTTTTCCTTATTATGATCCCTTCCACTCCCTTCAAAGGACCATACTTGATCCTCACCCTGTCGCCCTCTTCGTAAAAACTATGACAAGCAAAATCCACCTTTGCCTCCAAGGCCCTGTGGATCTGCGAAAGTTCTTTCAAAAGCCTTGGGGTATCCTTTACCTCTATAAGATGGATTATCTGATTGGATCTGAGGGCATTGTACCTTGCCTCTTCATCACCAGTGAAAAAAAGGTAGCAGGGGAACAGAGGCAGGATGGAATACCTCTCCCTATTGGGCGAGGGCTGCCTTTTGGGGTACAAAGGCAGAAAATATTGGATGTTATGTCCGTATAGATGCCAGGCCAGCACCTTTTCCCTCCTGGCCTTAGTCCTGGCTACCCACCAGTGTTCATTGGGAATGTGCCTTTCCAAAAGATCTGACGGGAACAAAGAAATCGGCTCTTTGAATATGGATACGCTCATCTCCACCCTCCTTGTTATTGTTACTGTTTAGCAAGTCATATGCCAAGCAGGATGGCAAGCCATAGATCCACATCTTTCCTTCAAAAACACCAAATCTTAGCTCAGCCAAGCCAAAACTTTGACGCCCAAAAGCTTCTGCCAAAGGGTGAAACCAAAGGGATAAAAGGAGCTTTCAGGTCTCCCACTAAACTCCCTTTCCAAAGATGGTAAAGCTATGCACATAATTTCCTAAACCCATGCGCATCCACCGCTCCAAAAAAATACTGCCACGCTTATATTTCGGCATTGTGGATCTTGTGAAGTGGTTGGTGAAATTCCTATGGATTTGAGGATCTTGGTGCCGAAGGCGAGGCTCGAACTCGCACGGGGCTGCCCCCACTAGACCCTGAACCTAGCGCGTCTACCAATTCCGCCACTTCGGCACTCAGGTTTTATATCGCTTGATCCCAATTGGGCCACATCATATATTTATCACGATTTCTTGTCAACAGTCTTAATGGGAATGCCAGGGATACGGCAAAGTCGTTTTTTTCATAGGCTTAATTCCAGCTACGAGGTGGCCCATTCGTAGGTGGCCACTTACGAAGTGGAAGAACTTGCCGTAGCCCTGATGGGAATGCAAGGATTATATGTTCAGGAGTAGATATGGCTATATTTTGGGGAATAGAAGAAGCAAGGGGAAAACTCAGGGATCCAGTACTCACAATAGGAAATTTTGACGGAGTGCACAGAGGTCATCTGGCCCTGTTTGAAATAGTAAAGGGCAAGGCAAGGGACATAAACGGCCAGTCCGTGGTACTCACATTTGATCCGCACCCTATGAAGGTACTTGCACCGGAAAAAGCCCCTGAATTGCTCCTTACAACCGAGGAAAAGATCCAACTCATACAAAAAGCAGGTATAGATATGGTGGTATGCGAGAGGTTTACACGGGAATTTTCTCGCATGGGTGCGAAGGAGTTTGTGGATGAAGTCCTTGTTAAGGCATTTGGTGTTAAAGAGCTGGTGGTGGGTTATGACTACAGCTTTGGAAGGAATAGAGAAGGGAACATAGACCTCTTAAAAGACCTGGCTCTTAAGAGAGGTTTCAAGGTTTATGTACTTCAACCTGTTAACATAAACGGCCGATTAGCCAGCAGCACTGCCATTAGAAATTTTTTAAAAGAAGGTAACATAAAAGCAGCCAATGAACTCTTAGGCCGAAATTATACCCTAAAAGGAATGGTTGTGAAAGGAAAAGGAAGGGGGAAGTCTATTCTGGGCATACCAACTGCCAACTTGGAGATAAAAGACCGTCTCATTCCAAGGAAGGGTGTGTATGCCACTTATAGCCATCTAAAGGGCTATAAATATGCATCTGTCACCAACATAGGGATTAACCCCACTTTTAACAACGGAACCTTTAGCATAGAAACCCATATCATGGATTTTTACTCTGATCTTTTAGGAGAAAATCTTGAAATCGAACTAATTCAATTCCTGAGAGATGAAATAAAATTTCAAGATGTCCAGCAGTTGAAGGACTCCATAATGAGAGATATAGATAGAGCCAGAAACATACTCTGTTCTTCCCAGTGAATTGCCACCTGAAGCCAAACATAAGTAATACTATCGTATGTTCGATACTCCAAAGAACCAATTATTGTTCTTGACAGGAGCTATGGCTCTTGTTGTATTCTCTCTCAAAACCACAAGGAGGTGCATCATGGGAAAAAGGCTTTGCGTGGTAGGCTTGAGTCTTTGTCTGTTTTTTCTACCCTTTATTGCCATTGGAGCAGAACCCATAAAGGTAGGGATTGTCTTGCCCCTAACCGGTGACCAGGCCAAGTTTGGCGAGATTGAAAAGCAGTCCTTTGATCTGGCCTTTGAAGAGATCAACAACGCAGGTGGTGTCAACGGAAGGCCAATCCAGGCCCTCATAGAAGATGACACAGGCAGGCCTGAGGTTGGAAGGTCAGTGGTGGAAAAACTCATCACCAAGGACAAGGTGGTCATGGTGGGTGGTGGTTACAGCAGCTCTGTTACCTATGCAGTTGCAGGGGTATGCCAGCAAAACCAGATCCCCTTCCTCATAAACACAGGCTCAGCAGATGAGATCACAGCGCAAGGTTGGGATTATGTGTTTAGGCTCAATCAACCTGCCAGTGAATATGCATCGGGAATGGAAAGTCTGCTTACAGAGGTGGTAAAACCCAAGTCGGTGGCCATCCTCCATGAAAACAGCCTCTTTGGGACCAGTTCAGCAAAGTCCTTTGAAGCCACTGCAAAGAAGCTGAACATTGAAGTGGTTATGAAGGAAGGATATGAGCATGGCGGCATTGACTTTAAGCCCGTGCTCATAAAGGTAAAGGACAAGAACCCTGATCTCTTATACATGGTAAGTTATGTGATGGATGCAGCCCTGCTGATGAAGCAGTCCATGGAACTAAAACTCACACCCAAATTGTTTGTGGGCGGTGCCGCAGGGTTTACCCTTCCTGAGTTTGTCCAAAACGCAGGCAAGGCATCTGAAAAGGTCATATCTGCCACCTTGTGGCATCAGGTGCTACCCTACCCTGGGGCCAAGGAATACTATGAAAAGTTTGTGAAAAAATATAATAAAGACACCGAGTATCACGGAGCCCAGGCCTATGCAGCAGCCTATGTGATTGCGGATGTGCTAAAAAGGGCAAAGAGTCTGAAGCCAGCAGATATAAAAGAGGCCCTTTCACAGACCAACATGATGACGGTATTCGGCCCGGTTAGGTTTATTTCATACGGTAAGATGATAAATCAGAACAAGCTTCCCACCTATGTTGTACAATGGATAGACGGAAAGTTGGAACTCGTATGGCCCAAGGATCTTGCCACAAAACCCTTGGTTTATCCTGTAAATTGGCTTAAGGAGTGGGGTTACCAATAATCTAACAAAAGGGGGCATAGCCCCCTTTCATATTATGAAAGGATGGCCTTATGTTAGTCTTTATCCAGACCATTGCCTCTGGAATATTGATCGGCGGGGTATATGCCCTTATAGGCCTGGGGATGACACTCATAATGGGCGTTATGGGCATCATAAACTTAGCTCACGGCCAGCTCATGATGGTGGCCATGTACATCACCTTTGTGCTCTTTACACACCTTGGGCTGGATCCATACATCTGTATCTTCATCACAATGCCTTCCCTGTTTTTACTTGGCATTGTGATTCAGAAGTATCTTTTAAACCCACTCATCAAAGTTGAGTCCATCCTACCGGAAAACCAGGTTCTCATGACAGTTGGAATCGGCATGGTCTTAACAGAGATTGCAAGGTTTATCTTCACCTCCAACTATGTGTCAATAAAAACTCCATATGCTGCAAAAGCAATCTTTTTAAAAAACATATCCCTAAATCTGCCCATGTGTATTGCCTTTCTTATCGCTGTATTTTTTACCTTATTGCTTTTCTGGTTTCTTTTGAAAACCGATACTGGAAGGGCAATAAGGGCAACCGCACAGGATAAAGAGGCGGCATTGCTCATGGGAATCAATACGCCAAGGATTACTTATTTGACATTTGGGATTGGATCAGCCCTTGTGGCCTTGGCCGGAACCATCCTCTTACCCATATACTATCTCTTTCCAGACATAGGTGGGCCGTTTACACTAAAGGCCTTTGTGATCACGATCTTAGGTGGCCTTGGAAGCACAATAGGTGCCATTGTGGGAGGTGTGATACTGGGCATAGCAGAATCCTTGGGCGCCACTTATGTGGCAATGGGTTACAGAGAGGCCATTGGATTTGTGATCTTCGTGTTGGTCCTGATATTCCTTCCCGGTGGCCTAAAGAGCATCACAAAGGTATGAGGAGGGGAACATGAAATCCGTTAAGATAATTCTTCTGGCCATTTTCTTTGTAATCTTTCCCCTCATCGTTAGGTCTGATTACTATCTGCACCTGATGATCATTGCTTTCATGTGGGTGACAATAGGGACCGCATGGAACTTACTGGCAGGCTATACTGGCCAGGTTTCCTTCGGCCATGCCATCTTCTTTGGAACAGGTGCATACACTGCCGGCCTTTTGGCCTCTAAGCTATACATATCTGCCTGGTGGGGCATGCTCTTGGGCGGGCCCTGTGCCATGCTCATAGCCGCCTTTGTGGGTTGGGTATGCTTCAGGCTCAGGGGGCCTTACTTTGCCCTGGCCACCCTTGCGGGAGGAGAGATCATAAGGCTTGTGGCAGTGAACTGGGAATCCCTCACCAAAGGTATGGTGGGTATTCTGCTCATGCCATCCTTTAAGAGCAAACTCCCCTACTATTACATAGCCCTTGGTATTGCAATATTGGCAATGCTAAAGGTCCACCTTCTGATGAGGTCTAAATACGGCTATTGGTTCTTGGCCATAAGGGAGGATCAAGATGCGGCAGAGGCAATGGGCATAAACACCACTTTGTACAAGAACATATCCTTGTTGGTGAGTGCATTTTTCACAGGTACAGCAGGTGCATTTTACACCAATTACATGGGTTTTATTGATCCAAGTGTGGTGTTCTCCCTCCACTACATTTCAATTATGACCATTTTGGTGGTTATTGTCGGTGGTGTTGCCACAAGATTTGGACCTGCCATCGGTGCTTTTATTATGGTTGGAGTACAAGAGTTGTTTAGAAGCTCCATATTTGGCCTCGCCCCCAAATGGGTCAGTCAGGCCCACGCCCTTGTCTTTGGAATAATAGTTGTGTTTGTGATAATGTTCATGGCAAACGGTGTGGTTGGAGACTGGCATAAGATCTCAAGGGTATTCAAAAGAGCCAGATAGGAGTACTCGCTATGGCAATCTTAGAATTAATAGGGGTCACAAAGGATTTTGGTGGTTTAAGGGCAGTTGATAATGTATCCTTTAAGGTGGAAGAAGGCGAGATATTTGGGCTCATAGGGCCAAATGGAGCAGGAAAGACGACCATATTCAATCTGATCCATAATGTGTATCCCCTTACTTCCGGTGATATAATGTTTAATGGCCACAGCATAAAGGGCATGAAGACACATAAGATATGCAGACTGGGTATTGCCAGGACCTTTCAGGTTGTAAAACCCCTTTCCCGTTTAACTGTGCTGGACAATGTGGCTGCCTCTGCATTCCTACGTGCAGGAAATGTGAAAGATGCAAAGGCCCTTGCAAAGGATGTGTTAGACTTTACAGGCCTCTCATCAGTGGCCCATATGCTTGCAAAAGGGCTTCCCATTGGGCTTAGGAAAAGACTTGAAATAGCAAGGGCCTTGGCAACACAGCCAAAGCTCTTGCTATTGGATGAGACCTCCGCCGGGCTAAACCCCTCTGAGCTGGAAGAGGCCATTGGCCTAATAAAAAAGATCAGGGATAAGGGGATCACCATCCTTATCATTGAACACATTATGAAGGTGATCATGACCATATCAGATAGGATCCATGCCATAAATTTTGGGGTCACCATTGCAGAAGGCCCACCCGAGGCAGTGGCCAAGGATCCTAAGGTGATAGAAGCATATTTGGGAGAGGCCTATGCTTAGGATCAAGGATATTGATGTATTCTATGGAGATGTGCAGGTTCTTTGGGGTGTGAGTCTGGAAGTGAACAAAGGTGAGATCCTTGCCCTTTTGGGAGCAAATGGTGCAGGCAAATCCACCACCATAAAGACCATCTCCTGCCTCCTTAGGCCCAGAAGGGGAGGTTTATGGTTTGAAGATCAAGATCTCGTAAATTTCCCACCCCACCGTGTGATCACCCTGGGCATTATGCATGTGCCTGAAGGAAGAAGGCTTTTCCCCCAGATGACCGTGGAAGAAAATCTGCTGTTGGGTTCCTTGCACGGGGAAGCCAAGACAAAAAGGGCCCAGACATTGAAACAGGTGTATGAGATATTCCCAAGGCTTAATGAGAGAAGGACCCAATTGGCCGGGACCCTTTCGGGTGGGGAGCAGCAGATGCTTGCCTTGGGTAGGGGTCTTATGTCCCTCCCAAAGCTAATGATGTTGGATGAGCCTTCCCTGGGACTCGCTCCCATTGTGGTGCGCTCCATCTTTGAGATCCTCCAAAGGATAAACAAGGAGGGTGTCACAGTGCTTTTGGTGGAACAAAATGTGAAACAGTCTTTAAACATCTGCAATAGGGCATATGTGCTTGAAAATGGGAGGGTGGTTTTAACAGGAACGGGAAAGGATCTTCTGGACAATGCCCATATAAAAGAGGCATACTTGGGCATCTAAAATTGTTAAGGGGTGTAAAGGATGCAAATGCTTTTTCAGCCTTTTAGCATAAGAGATCTAAAACTCAAGAACCGCATTGTAATGCCAAGCCTTGCCTCCTTTCTGATTGAAGCAGACGGCTCTGTAACCGATAAGACCGTGGAACATTACAGAAAAAGGGCCATGAGTGGAGCTGCCATGATAATCATGGAGGCCTGTGCCGTAAGCCCAGACGGGGTTGTAAGCCATCACCAGGCAAGGATAGATCACGATAGATATGTGGAAGGTTTGTCCAAGATTGCGCACACCATAAAACAAGAGGGCTCCATACCTGCAATGCAACTCCACCACGCAGGAAGGCAGACATCTGCCAAGGTGATAGGCACAAAGCCCAAGGCCCCCTCCCCCATTCCTTGTCCCACCATAAAGGGTGAGGTGGAACCCCTTTCCAAGGAACAGATTCAACTGCTTGTAAGGCTTTTTGGCGAGGGAGCAAGGAGGGCCAAGGAGGCAGGCTTTGAGTTGATAGAGGTGCACGGTGCACATGGATACTTGGTGAACCAATTTTTGAGCCCATTTTCCAACACCAGAACCGATGAATACGGCGGCAGCACAGAAAACAGGGCCAGGTTTGCAAAGGAGATAGTTTTGGAGCTCCGAAAGGTCCTTGGGCCTGACTTTCCCATTTCATTCAAGATCAGTGCAGAGGAATTTGTGCCCAATGGGCTTACCACGGAGGAAAGTATTAGGATCATACAAATCTTGGCCCAAGCCGGAGTGGATGTGGTCCAAGTCTCCGCAGGAAACGATGCCACTCCAGAGTGGATATGCCAACCCATGTTCATGCCCCAAGCATGCCTTGCGGACTTTGCCTCCAGGATCAAGAAGGCCGTTGCCATACCTGTGATGGCAGTGGGCAGGATAAACGATCCCATACTTGCAGATAAGCTTTTGTTGGAAGGGAAGGCAGACCTTGTGTGCATCGGAAGGGGACTTATCGCAGATCCTGAGTTTGTGATAAAGGCAAAAGAGGGCAGGTTGGACGAGATCCGCAGATGCATAGGTTGTAATACCTGCATGCAGTCCATATTCAAGCGAGGGAAGGTGGAATGCCTGGTTAATCCCACTGTGGGCCGGGAAAAGGAGATGGAGATCTCTCCTGCCAAACAAAAGAAGAGGATCATGGTGGTGGGAGCTGGACCTGGTGGATTGAATTTTTCCTGGGTGGCAGCAAAGAGGGGTCATGAGGTGCATGTGTTTGAAAAGGAAAGGCATGTGGGCGGACAATTGAGGATCGGTTCCATCACTTCCTTTAAAAAGGAGATGCTGAACCTCATTGAGTTCCAGTACTCCCAGGCGAGGAAATACGGCGTTCAATTCCACATGGGGATAGAGGTAAACAAGGATGTGGTAAAGGCCTTTGACCCAGAATTGGTGGTATTGGCAACTGGAGCAAAGGCAATTCTTCCGGATATACCAGGAATAGAGCATGCCCATGTGTATGTGCCTTCGCAGGCCCTAAATGGGTTAGAAAAGTTAGGTTCTAATGTGGTGGTGGTGGGTGGTGGTCCCACAGGATGTGAGGTGGCTTTGCACCTGGCAGAGCAAGGCTTAAAGGTAAGTATCGTGGAGATACAGGACAAACTTGGTTTAGGCCTTGAAAGCAGCACAAGGAAACTCCTTTTGAATGCACTCAAGGGGCTGGGGGTGCAATTCCATTTGAACAGCAGGGTCACCTTTGTGGGCCCCACCTCCTTGAGGATACAAGTGGGACAAGTAGAAGAAAAAGAGATACCGGCAGATGCAGTGGTAGTTGCCATTGGAGCAGTGGCTGAGGACTCACTATATGACCAAATACGGGAACTGAACTACCCGGTGTTCAAGGTGGGAGATTGTCTGGAGGCCAGGAATGCCAAGATGGCCATTTTGGAATCAGCCACCTTGGCAAGGAGCATTTGATTTGCTCGGGTAAAGTGGGCCACTTACGGAGTGCCTTACAATATCACATGTTTCCGATCCTGGGCAATATCATACAAACGCACGCATCACACAAAATGGGTTAGTCCATTTCAAAGGTTGAACCTTGAACCTTAACCCAACTTCATGCTGAAAGCCCCAAAATCCGACTAATTTTGCCTTTCCGAAAACTCCAGGTCTAATAATTTCAAGCACTTACGGGTAGTGGGGCCTGGGGAAACTGTTTGTAGTGCCAAAGACCCAATTTAGGGGTTGACAGGGGTATGGGTTCTGCGGTAGCCTTCGATAATGTACATACTCAAAGTCACACATGTAGATAAGAAGAATCGCAAGGAATATTTCACCTATAAGTTGGTGGAATCTGTCCGCACAGAAAAAGGCCCAAGACAGCGTACACTGTTGAACCTGGGTACAGACTTTGAGCTCCCTGAGGAAAGGTGGAAGGAGCTAGCATATTGTATTGAGAGTATCGTAAGAGGTCGTGAACCCCTGTTTCCTTAAATCTTCCAGGCCCGAACCCTTCCACATCCGCATCTACGATGCCCTCAAACTCCCCCATCGGCCAGGCAAAACCATCAAGACGATCCTATAAAAAACATCAACATGGCCCAAATGCAAGGTGCCCCACTTGCAACTGATTGATATTACTCAGAAAAAATTTTTGAATCATGAAGTTGGGTTAAGACAGCAAAAGAGGCTTCAGAGGAGATATGAACAGTCAAGCCTTAAACAGAGGATAGAGATAGAGGACCTCATCCTCAACGCTGAACGAGGTATAGACAGAAGAGAAATCCTCTACCTGTTGGAGAACCACTGGATGACAGGCACAATATAATCATAACAGGGCCAACAGGGGTAGGGAAGACCTACCTTGCAGGGGCACTGGCAATGAGTGCAATAAAGAAGGGCATGACTGCCCGATACTACCAGATGAACAGGATGCTCAGGGCGCTCACAGCAGCCCATATGGAGGGAAAGATAGAGAGATACCTCAAGAACATTGCAAAGGTAGATGTCCTTATAATAGATGACTTCCTTATAGAAGAAGCTGGGATAAAGGAGGTGAGACAGCTATTCGAGATAATAGATGAGAGGGCTAAGAGGGGTGGTATAATAATGGCAAGTCACATACCTGTGGGGAAATGGCACGAGAGGATGGCTGAGCCAACCATTGCAGATGCGATCCTTGACCGCCTCATCCATAATGCCTACAGGATAGAACTAAAAGGAGAGAGCATGAGAAAAAACCATCAGATAAAGATACCAGAGATGGTAAAATAGGAAAAGGAGGTGGCCTTAATAAAATAAGAATCACTTGCCTTGATAAATAAGAACAGCTGGCCTTGATAAATAATATTCACCGGCCAGATTGATAAGAATAGGCACCACTTACTATGTGGCCACTTACGAAGTGGAAAAACCTGCCGTAGCCCTGAGAAAATCCCTCTCTGGATTTTCATCCCCATTTGTGTCAGCCTGCAGACATCACTGGGGCAGGGACTAAATTATCTCTTCCACATCAAAAGCCAATATGTTCCTCTTTTCTTTGCTAAATTCTACACCCATGATATAGACCTTTGAACCTCTCCCCAGATATTTCTCCCAGTATCTCTTTTCCTTGATCTGCTTTATTGCCTTCCCTTCTCCTTCCAGCTCCACCACCTTGAATTCCATCACATACACTCTATCAACAAACATAACCGTCATGTCTACCTTACCAACACTCGTGGCATCCTCCACTATTACCTCAAATCCACTGGCACAAAAATATGCATATACCACACTCCCATAATATCCTTCATAGCCGCTCAACTGGTTCCTCATGTACCACTCATATGGTATACTCGAAAAAAAAGACTCAAAGATCTTCCTGATCTTCTCAAAGTTGTTCTCCCTAAAAGCATCCCTTAGAAGGCTTTTGTTCTCCGACTTTTTATGGTAGTCCTCAACCAGATAATTTAGGAAGTAGTTGTTAAAGCTCACCTGTACTTCTTTGTTGGGGAATCTCAACGTATACCTGATATCTCCAATTTCAGTGCTCTTGCCTGCTATTGTAAGATAGCCTGTTTGAAACAGCAGGTTCTCCGGGGTTATTGCATCCACATCAAAACTTCCTATCAGCTCTTCCCCAACATTTAGTTTGGATAACTTGGGCAGGTAATACTTCCTTTCCAACATAACCTTTATGAGAAAACTGGGTGTACCTGTCTCAAACCAATAAGCACGAAAGCTTTTTTCAGCAAGGTAAAGCAAAACATCGAACGGATTATAAACAGGCTCTACAAGCCAAGAATAACCATTATACCAGTGCCGCATCTCTTCCACATCAATTTCCAAAACTCTATCTGAAAAAACCTGCTCAAACTCCTTTTGGGTACAGCCGCATATGGTGGAATATTCCTCGCTTATGGTAATATCCCGTAGCTGATTTAGTCCACTAAATAGAGAAACCTTGCTGAACTTAGACACTACTGTGATGAACACAAATTTCACATAAGCGTCCAGAGGTTTTAGGACGCCATAAAAGTGTTTTAACTTTTCTCTGTTTGCAATGGCAACCTCTTTATTGTCTATGACATCCAAAATGGGTTTGTCGTATTCGTCTATTAGCATAACCACTTTAGTCTTATATTTCTTGTAAAGTCTTATAACAAGCTCTTCCAAAAGAAGACCTTCCTCGTCTTCTGTAAGTGTGATTTCATACTCTTCAGCCGTGTACAGGAGCCTGCTCCTGATCCTTTTTTTAAGAAGTTCCAAGCTGTTTATATTCCCGTCAAAACTTACATACACCACAGGATAGGTCTTTCCCAATCCCAGTTGTTTTCCAGGTACAAGCCCTCAAAAAGCTCTTTCTTCCCCAAGAATGCCTGCCTTAGCGTGTCCAAGAACAAAGACTTCCCAAATCTCCTGGGCCGGGAGAGAAAATACCAACCACTACCCTCCTCCACTAATTTTGCCACGAAGGGGGTCTTATCCACATAATAAAAGTCATGTGTTCTCATCTTCTCAAAACTCTGTATACCAATGGGAAGCTTCTTCATCACCCTGCCTCCTATGCTCCCCCTGCCAAGTGTGTAACAGTTAGTAGGTGGGAAAGATTGCACCACCTGTTTTTCTGTAGAAGAACAAAAATCACTAATGTCGAATTATACCATATCAGCCACTGAGTATGAAAAGTTTAGAAAGGCAAGGCCATAAATTCCACTACCAGGGCAAAATCAGTCACTTTTTCATGCCAAGGGTGCCAGGGGTAGTGGAGGGTTAGGAACCTCTGTCTTCCTTTATTGCTCTACTTACCACTTGGAATACCTAATATGTGGGCCGGCAATGAAAATTCAAAGCATGATAGGGACAAAAGGACTTCCCTTTTGGCAAAAGAAGACCTTGGCCCTGCGGGTGCGCACAGTACAAGGGCAGCCTCAGGTTTGTGTTGTAAAATAGTCATAGGTGGGATAGAGTAGCTAAAAGGAGGTAAGTTTGGATGTGGGTTACTCTATCCATCCTTTTGATCTTTTCCCTATTTTTCCCAGGTCAATCCTTGGGACAGGAAAGGAGTAATGATATGGCAGAGGTAAAGATGCTTACCCAATCCGAAGGCAGGGTATTGATCCAGGTGGCAAGGGATATAATAAGGGCAAGGCTTTTTGGGCTTCAGTTTCAACTTCCAGAAGGAATTCCGCCTTCCCTGAAGGAAAAGAGGGGGACCTTTGTCACCATCACCATAGACGGCCAACTCAGGGGTTGCATAGGCCACATCTTGCCTGTGACATCCATAATAGAAGGGGTAAAGGAGAATGCAATAAATGCTGCCTTCAGGGATCCAAGGTTCCCTCCCTTGAGTAAGGATGAGTTCGACAGGATAAAGATAGAGGTAAGTGTGCTAACCTTCCCTGTTCCGCTACAATACAAGGATGCTCAAGACCTCTTGAACAAGCTCCGGCCCAATGTGGACGGGGTGATTATTAAAAAAGGCTTCCATCAGGCCACATTTTTGCCCCAGGTCTGGGAACAACTGCCTGAAAAAAAGGAGTTTCTAACACACCTCTGTCTTAAGGCAGGTTTAGAACCGGACGCCTGGAAACAAGGGAGTTTGGAGGTTCAGACCTACCAGGTCCAGGCCTTCCACGAAGAATAAAAATTTAAATGCAAAGAGGAGACCAAATGAGTGTGTTGGTCACAGGGGCTGCTGGTTTTATCGGTTTCCATGTGAGTAAGGCATTGCTAAAAAAAGGTTATAGGGTTGTGGGCATAGACAACCTCAATCCTTATTACGACCCTGATCTAAAAAGGGCAAGGCTCGATATCTTAAAAAAGTTCCAGGGCTTTGTCTTTCATGCCTTGGATATATCTGAATTCGAACCGCTGATGGAGGTTTCAGCGGCCAATAAGGTTGAGGTAATTTGCAATCTTGCAGCACAAGCAGGTGTTAGATATAGCCTCGTAGATCCCTTTAGTTATGGAAAAAGCAATTTGATTGGGTTTCTAAACATTCTTGAAGTTGCAAGGCGATTAAGTGTACAAAATTTGGTCTATGCCTCATCATCCTCTGTCTATGGCAAAAACACACAACTGCCCTATTCGGTGGAGCAAAGAGTGGATAATCCAGTTTCCATTTACGCAGCTACCAAAAGATCCAATGAACTCATGGCATTTTCATATCACCACCTATATAAGATTCCCTGTATTGGCCTGAGGTACTTTACCGTATATGGCCCATGGGGAAGGCCTGACATGGCACTCTTTCTGTTCGTAGATGCCATACTGAAAGGCCAACCCATCAAGGTTTATAATTACGGGAACATGAAACGGGACTTCACCTACATTGATGACATAGTGGCAGGAACGATCTCAGCCATTGAAAGGCCCATGGAATTTGAGATATTCAATCTGGGCAATTCCAATTGCGTCAATCTCATGGACTTTATCAGGATCATCGAAGAAGAGCTTGGCATGGAGGCAAAAAAGGAGTTCTTGCCCCTTCAGCCTGGGGATGTTGTGGAGACAAAGGCAGATATCCAAAGGTCAAAAGAACTTTTAGACTTTGAGCCCAAGACAGATCTCAGGACAGGTATAAGAAAGTTCTTGGACTGGTACAAAAGTTATTACAATGTACCAGGGGCATAAACCACTATAGGTTCCTTTACTCCAACACTTACCGCAAAGTTCTTTAACCTCTCTATGAGTGCATTGCTTACCGTATTTCCCTTTGTGATAAGCAATTGCCCTTTTTTGGTCCTCACATCCTCTGCCAAGAGCATCCCTTCTTTAAGTTCGTCAATGGTTAGCTCAAGCTGGGTGATCTCTTCCTTTTCTGTGCCGATTATCATGTCTTGGAGCACTTCCAAGATTTGAGGATCATATAGATCGGCCTGGAGCTTCATCATTTCAAAGGCCTTCCTGTCCTTTTCAAACCTTAGTTTGAAGGTATCAAAGTCAATGGAGACCTTAAGGATTCTTGCACCCAGAGGTATATCCTTGCCTTTTACGGCATCCTTAGGCACACCTGAGCCATCATAACATTTTTCCTGGTAGCATATTATCTTTGCCACATTCTCAAGTCTTGGGATCTTGCCTATTAGTTCTGAACCTATCATTGGGTGCATCTCGTATATCTGTTTTTCCTCATCGGTAAGGGATTCTCCACTAAACAACTTCAACACAAGCGAAGGAGGAATTATTACCCATCCGATTTGGCTTAGGAGCGCAGATGTTTCGATCTCCCACAGGCTTTCCTTTATACCCATCCTCATGGCAATGGAAGTTGCAAGTTCTGCAAGCCTCCTGGACCTACCAAAGGCCTCTGGACTTACCAGTTCCAAGATCTCCATGAGGACCTTGATGGAGTTTTTAAGTGTGTTCTCCAATAGCTCCTTTTCTGCCTCCTTAAGCCTGTAAATAGCTATGGCATCCAGGATGTTTTTCTTTAGGTTTTCAACGCTGCAGGGCTTAACCAAGAACCTAAACACCTCTCCACTATTTATGGCCTCAATGGCCACATTGAGATCTGCATGGCCTGTGAGCATAATTCGAAGGGTATCCGGATAGAGCTCTCTCACCTTTGCCAGAAACTGGATACCGTCCATTCCCGGCATCTTCAGATCAGAGACTACCACTGCAAAAGGGCCTTCTTCCTGTATAAACCCAAGGCCTTCCTGGGCACCAAGGGCTGTTCTCATATCAAAATCCTTCCTCAAATGCCTTGTGAAGGCATTCAGGACGTTTATCTCATCATCCACCAAGAGTATCTTATAGGCCTTCACCTTTTCCCCCTTCTTTTATTTTTTGCCCCCATTCAAGGAGCTCATCCAAAGTATCACTTAGCTCAAGGAAATTAACAAGATCCTGAAATAGCTCCTCTGTATTAAAGCCCTCCAGCTTTCTTATCAGAAGGTCTGATAAGCACACCACATGCGTTGCAAGATTTGCCTCCTTCACCTTCTCAAATGGACCATGATGCCACAGTACCGCCTCCACAAGGTTATCGGGTAAACCCCACAGTTCCAAGATGTAAGCACCCACCTCTGCATGGTTAGCACCTAAATTCTCCTTTTCCTTCTGAAGGAGATCTGGGCCGCCACTATCCTTTAAGATTTTGGCATATTCCTCTGGCATATTGTCGGCAAATATGAGCTTTCCAACATCGTGGATAAGGCCTGCGGTAAAGGCTTCATTTTGGCAGATGGTATTTGTAAGACATTTTTTTAAGCCCGATATTTTGCAAAGATTACCTACACACAGGCTGTGATCCCAAAACCCTTCCAGATTGCACATCCTTAACTTTTCTGGGCTCATTTGTTTAAAGATCCCGTAAGCCAGTGCCAGGCTCTTTATCGTATCCATTCCAAGGATTGTTACAGCCCTTAGAGGATCAGTAACCTTGCGGTAGAGACCAAAGTAGGCGGAATTTACAACCTGGAGTACCTTGATGGCCATTCCCGGATCCTTAGATATGATATTCCCCACATCCTTGGGAGAGCATTCAGGGTCATTTAGTTTTTGGATCAGCTCCAGATATAAGTGAGGTGGGCTGGGAAGGTTCTCCAGCCTCCCTAAAAGGTCTTTCATAGCAGGGCTTCCTATGGCATCCCTGATATTAAATGCCCTTTCCAGGGTCTCAAAGAGGCTTTCGGTCTTAAAGGGTTTTTGAAGGTATTGATGTGCCACCCCAAGGCTTGCAAGGGCCGCACCCTCTTCCAATGTGGAAGCAATTATTATCCTACATGTGGAAGGGCTGACTCTCTTTATCTCTTTAAAAAAGTTCAGCCAAGAACTCTCTTCATGACTTGCATTGCAGATGACAGCATCCACATTCTGCACCACCAATAAATTGTTTTGTGAATCAATGGGGGGCTGAGTGAGGATCTCCCACTGGGGCTTTCTTTGTCTAAATAGCCTCTTGAATGCCTCCAGGGATGCCTCATCCTCATCCACTACAAGGATGCGCCTATTCTTTTCTAACACCTTCCCCCTCTTCTAAACTAATTGGAAGCTTTATGAAAAAGGTGGTCCCTTTCCCCATCTCCGACTCAAAGTATATCTGTCCTTTATGCATTTCCACAATGTATCTGTGTGAAATACTAAGCCCTTGTCCTGTGCCTTTGCCAGGTTCTTTAGTGGTAAAAAACGGGTCGAATATCCTACTTTGTATCTCTTTTGGTATTCCTGTCCCTGTATCCGAGATGGAAACCAACACATAATCACCTTCCCTTTGCGTGCTGATTACAATCTTTCCCTTCTTTCCTGTATTTTTTTTCACATCCTCAATTGCGTGCACTGCATTCACGATCAGATTAAGTACAACCTGATTGAACTCCCCAGGATAACCCAGAACTTGGGGCAGATTTGCATCCAATCTCAGTTCTACATCTGCCACATATTTCCATACATTCTTGGAGACAGTAACAGTACTCTCAATAGCACTGTTCACATCAAACTGAACCTTCTCCAGAATACCTGCATGGGCAAAATTCTTCATGGAAATAACTATCTTGGTGATACGATCCACCCCTTCCAATGACTGTTGCACTGCCTTAGGGAGTTCTTCCATGTAAAATTGAATATCCAACTCTGTCAGCTTTCTAGAAATCTCAGAAATAATGTTCTGATCCTTTACCATTCTTTTTAGAAGATCATCATAGTAGGTGAACATCTCACCCAGATTTATTATAGCATTGCTGATAAACCTCAGGTTATCACCTATATACTGTACAGGCGTATTGATCTCATGGGCGATACCTGCTGCCAATTGACCAATTGCCTCCAACTTCTGGGATTGAAGTACTTGGTTCAATAAGTTCTTTTTTTCCGTTATATCGTCACCCAAAACAATAACACCGGGCAATTTTGAGCCATTTTGTTCAATTGGAGTAAAGGTAAACCCCAAGAATCCAACCTTTCCATCTTTATAGCTAAACCTCAGGTCATCCAATGAGATTTTTTGTCTGGTTTTTCTACACTTATTAAATGCATCTAATACCTTGATTCTTACCCCTCCCTCAAAAAGATCTCCAATGTGATAGGAGGAGCTACTTTCTAATCGGATATCAAAAGCATTTTGGGCAGAGCGATTTAACTTTTTTATGTTACCGTTTTCATCCAATAAGATAAACAGTGAAGTAATCGAATTAATTGTGTCTTCATATTCCTTGTTCTTCCTTTTAAGCTCTTCTTCTGCCTCTTTCAGATGGGTGATGTCCAGGAAAAAGCCAGCCATGATCTTCTCATCACCCACATCCTTTATGGAAATCACCTTTTCTATCACCCATATTACGGTTCCATCTTTTTTAACACATCTATAGCGGTACGGATCTTGTAATTCTCCCTTAAGCATCTTAATTGCTTTATCCCTCACCCTTTCCCTATCATCTGGATGAATTAGCCTTTGAGGCTGTAAATTGGATAGTTCCTCCCATGTATAGCCCACCATTTTCAAGAAGGCTCGGTTTACATATGCAAATTGATTTCCCTTCAACATATAGATACCGAAAGGAGCATTTTCGATTATGAGGTTAAGATTTTGGTTATCACCTAAGGATTGCCCAGCCTCCTTAACAAAAACCAAGCAAACTGGCTGATTGTGCCACATGCACCTTACGATATGTGCCTCACCAGGGGCTGTGTCACCACTTTTGGTTATAATCTTGATTTGTGTGGTAATAGCTCCACCTTCTTTTAGGCATTTTGTAAGCACCTGGGCTAAGTGGACTTCACTTGTATCCTCAAAAATAAGATCAATGGAGCTCCCTATAAGCTCATTCTTTTCATAACCGATAAGCTGGCATGCGTGCTTATTACAGAAGAGGATCTGAAGGCCTTGGACAAAAAATGCGGGCAAATCCATTGAATCAATGTCTAAAAGATCCAGTGCCTCTGGCCCGTTCCCTTGGGGCCATTCTTCATGGTCTTGTAAAGATAGCTTTTCAACCATTTTAAACAACTCCCTTCAGAAAAAGCCTTATACTCACCTGGCCTCCAAAAGATATCTTAAAGCCCCAAGGAGGCTTTGCCATTTTCAACCAAAGGGATGGTATGACCCTCATCGCCGGCTCCACGGCATGGATTGGCACCATAATAAATGCTCCACCATCAAAAGACAACATAATGCTTGCCCATAGGGGCACAAATAAATAACCTATTGGGAGGTGATAGAAAGGAAAAAATTCAAAGTCCACTTTTTAAAGTTCAGGGTTTAATCTCTTCCCCTCATGAGCTAAGAGGGAAGAAGGGTAGTTAAGCGGATTAGATGAGTACCAAATATAAGATCTTGAGCTGAAAGTAGCTTGGAGGCACTGTGTACGGTTATCACAAGAAGCTATTGGAAATCCATGTGGGGCAAAGAGAGGTAAAAGAGGTACGCTTAAAAGATGATTTGCTGGGTGCCACCTTGGGTGGGAAGGGTTTGGCCATCCACCTTTTGGGGGAGAAGTTCCAAGGCCCTTTAGACCCCCTTTCTCCTGAAATGCCTTTGATCATCTTGGGAGGGCCAGCCACAGGAACCCAAGTGTGGGGCTCTTGCAGACATGGGATATACGGCAAAAGTCCTCTCACTGGGATATTTGGAGAGTCCTACTCGGGCGGCACCTTGGCTCGATCCATTTCAGCAGCAGGGGTGGATGGTATTATATTGGTGGGTAATTCCCATGATCCCTTGTGGTTGGAGATCTCATCAGATGGGGTTACCTTTCACGATGCCTCTTGGCTTTGGGGCAAAGAGACCGTTGAAACTGAAAGAGAGATACACAGGTGGCTCAAGGAAAACAGAAGACATGCCAAGTTTCCAAGCGTAGCCACCATTGGCCCTGCCGGAGAAAATCTGATTAGATATGCCATAGTGGCAAACGATTTTTGGCGTTCTGCAGGAAGGACTGGCATGGGAGCCTTGATGGGATCCAAGGGGATCAAGGCCATTGCATTTTGGGGAGAAAGATCCAAAGAGGTGGCTGACCCCATTGGTCTAAAGAAACACACAAAGGCCATATATGAGACCTTCAAAGACAGTAAAGTGGTTTTGGGATACAAAACCCTGGGCACTCCTTCCATGGTGGATGCAATGGATGGAATCGGAGCATTGCCCTCCAATTATTGGAGGAACGGAAAGGTTCCCCATAAAAGCTCCATTGATGCCGAGGCCTTACATAGCAGGATGGATGTAAAACCCCATGCCTGCCTCAATTGTTTTATGGCCTGTGGAAGGCTTGGCACAGTAAAAGAAGGAGCTTTTAAGGATCTGACCATCGAAGGCCCTGAATACGAAACCATATATGCCTTTGGCGCACTTTGTGGCGTGAGGACCATAGAAGAGATCGCCCATCTCAACAGATTGTGTGATGGTCTTGGCATGGATACCATAAGCGCAGGCAATATCATAGGCCTGATTATGGAGGCATCCAAGAGAGGTCTCTTGAACATTAAGGTGGAGTTAGGTGATACAAATGCCATCGGGAAACTCCTCTGCCACATTGCCTTTAGAAACGGCATTGGAGAGATCCTGGCAGAGGGTATCCTCAAGGCCTCAGAGATACTTGGACTTAGTGAACTTGCCATACATATAAAAGGCATGGAGCCGGCAGGATATGACCCAAGGGTTTTAAAGGGAATGGCCTTGGCCTATGCCACATCTCCAAGGGGGGCATGTCATTTGAGATCCACCTTTTACAAGGCAGAACTAATGGGGCTGTTCAACCCCGATGACCTGGAGTCCATGGTAGAGGTCTTTGTGGACTGGGAGGATAGGCTTACTCTCATGGACAGCATGATATTCTGCAGGTTCTATAGGGACCTATACCCTTGGGAGACATTGGAAGAGATCTATGGTCTGATAACAGGAGATTATGGCCATGGCCTAAGAGAGACTGTGAAAACAACAGCAGACAAGATCAGGGCCTTTAATTTACAGCAAGGAATGGACCCAAGCCAGGACTGGCTACCCAAAAGGTTCTTTAAAGAGGCGCTTCCTGAGACAGGAGAGGTCTTAAAGGAGGAAGAGGTAAGAGAAATGATCAGGCTCTATTATGCCAAAAGGGGTTGGGATGAAAAAGGCCAACCCAAAAAGCATATCTAAAAACATCGGGGGAGAGAATGAAGATAAGTCTTGTGAGAAATGTACTTGAGGCAAATGAGAGGATTGCAAGGGAAAACAAAAGGCTCTTTGATGAGACAGGGGTTTTGGTAATAAACCTCATGAGCGGGCCAGGTGCAGGCAAGACCTCTTTACTTGAAAGGACAATAGAGGCACTAAAGGATAAGATCAGGATCGGCGTGGTGGAAGGAGACATTCAGACCTCAAAGGATGGAGAGAGAATAGCTTCCCTAAACATACCTGTTGTGCAGATTAACACAGACGGTGCCTGCCACCTGGACGGGAACATGGTAAAGGAGACCCTTCAACACTTTACCTTGAAGGACTTGGATCTGCTGGTGGTGGAAAATGTGGGTAACCTTGTGTGTCCTGCAGAGTTCAACATCGGTGAAGACTTTAAGGTGATGCTTCTTTCTGTCACAGAGGGTGAAGATAAGCCAGAAAAATACCCTCTTATGTTTATGGAAAGTAAGGTCCTCTTAATCAACAAGATAGACCTTCTCCCCTATTTGGACGTAAGTCTTGAAGGCATAAAGCAAGCTGCCAAAAGGGTAAATTCGGATCTTATGATAATCGAGGTCTCTTGTAAAACAGGTGAAGGATTGGAAACCTGGTATGATTGGCTCCTAAATAGGGTCTCGGAAAAGAGCAAACTTTACAAAAAGTCCTAAATTGGAAAAGAGAGTAAAGGCCATAATCACAGGGATAGTCCAGGGCGTTGGATTCAGGCCTTTTGTGTATCATTTGGCCACATCCAGACAAATAAAGGGCTTTGTTAAGAATACAAGTGAAGGAGTAGTATTGGAGGTACAGGGTGAAGATACGGACATAGATGGATTTTTCCAGGACATAACAAGATATAAACCACCCCTTGCAAGGATTACTTCAATAAAAAGAGAAGAAATTCCCCTCAATCACACAGAAAGCTTCACAATAATAGAAAGTGACAAGGCCTTACAAAACTCCGCCCTAATATCTCCTGACATAGCAACATGCGAGGATTGTTTAAGGGAGCTTTTTGACCCAAAGGACCGTAGGTACTTATACCCTTTCATAAACTGCACCAATTGTGGGCCGAGATATACAATCATAAAGGATCTTCCCTATGATAGGCCCAACACATCCATGGCCCATTTTCCCATGTGCCCTGCGTGCAAGGCTGAATACGAAGATCCCTTAAACCGCAGATTTCACGCCCAACCAATAGCCTGTTGGGAATGTGGCCCAAAGATATGGATCGTGGACCAGGACATGAACCCTTTGGACACAAAAGACCCAATTGCCACCATCCACCAAGTCTTGAAGGAGGGTTATATAGTGGCAATTAAGGGCCTAGGCGGGTTCCACCTGGCAGTGGATGCCCAGAACACAGGGGCAATAAAGAGGCTTAGGGAGAGAAAGCACAGGGAGGAGAAGCCCTTTGCCATCATGGTGAGAGACCTGAATGCACTAAGGGAGATTGCGCTGCTTAATAGGAGGGAAAGGGCCTTACTCCTGTCCAATGAAAGGCCCATCGTCATTTTAAGAAAGAGAAAGAGCCACCCACTTTCTGAAGAGGTGGCACCAAATAATCAATACTTCGGTGTGATGCTACCTTATACCCCTCTCCACCATCTTATCATGAGAGGACCTTTTTATGCCTTGGTCATGACCAGCGGCAATCTGTCCGAAGAACCCATCTGTGGAGACAATGAAGAGGCATACCAAAGGCTTAAGGGCATTGCAGATTTTTGGGCCCTTCACAACAGGGATATCCTTCAAAGGGCCGATGACTCTGTGTTCAAAGTGGTGGGAGGCAGCGCCAGACCCATCAGAAGATCCCGTGGGTATGCGCCCATGCCCGTATTCCTCTTGGAGCAGTGGAAGGATCTTCCCCCTGCTTTGGGGGTAGGGGCAGAATTGAAAAATACCTTTTGTCTGTTAAGGGGGAATCAGGCATTCTTAAGTCAGCACATAGGAGACATGGAAAACCTTGAGACACTTGATTTCTTCCTTGAAACCTTACAAAACCTAAAGCATCTCCTTTCCATGGACCCTGTGGTGGTGGGACACGACCTCCATCCTGATTACCTGACCACCAAGTACGCACAGGAACTAAAGGAAGTGGAGATCTTTGGCATCCAACACCATCATGCCCACATCGTAAGTTGCATGGCTGAAAACGGAGAGGAAGGCCCTGTAATAGGCGTCTCCTTAGACGGCACAGGCCTTGGAGGAGATGGAACCATCTGGGGAGGGGAGCTCCTTTTGTGTTCCTTGGTGGACTACAAAAGGCAAGGGCATCTGGAGACAGTCCCCATGTTAGGAGGAGATACAGGGGCAAGGTATCCGTGGAAGATGGCCTTGTCATTGCTCTTTAGGTCCTATGGGGAGGAAGCCAGGGATTTGGCCTACCTCCTTCTGAAGGATATACCCACTCAGCACATAGATTTGGCTATAAATGCCCTGAAAGCAGGTTTCAACACCTTTGAAACCAGTAGCACAGGAAGGCTCTTTGACGGGATCTCTGCCCTTTTAGGTCTTAGGATGAAGAATACCTTCGAAGGCCAGGCAGCCATGGAACTTGAAAACCTTCAGGCAAGAGAAAGAATACAACCCTATGAGGCAACCGTTGAATGGTCTGATGGTTCTTTGATACTCAGGACATCTCCCATTGTGCAAGGGATAGTGGCCGATCTTTTGGCCAACAAGAAAAAGGGCTCAATAGCCAGAAGGTTCCACGCCAGTCTGATCCAACTTCTAACCCTTGGTGTGGATACCCTTAGAAGGGAGACAGGAATCCAGAAGGTGGCCCTAAGCGGAGGTTGTTTCCAAAACGCCACACTCTTAAGCGGACTAAAAAGGAACCTAAAAAGGATGGGACTTTATGTGCTCACACACAGGATCTTACCCACCAATGACGCAGGCATATCCCTTGGTCAGGCAGTGGCGGCTGCCATGCTAAAAGGAGGAATGGATGGATTACTCAAATTCTCTTAGGGACCCATCAATATCCAAGACCCTTGTGGAACTCATCTGGCGATTGGCCCAAAGACCCGTAAGGCTTATGGAGGTGTGTGGCACCCATACTGTGGCCATATTAAGGCACGGGATCAGGTCCCTCATGCCTGAGACAGTGGAACTGGTCTCTGGTCCTGGCTGCCCTGTTTGTGTAACCGCACAGAGGGACATAGATCTGGCAGTGGAGATGTGCAAGGTCCCAGGTATAACCATTGTCACCTTTGGAGACATGGTAAGGGTCCCTGGCACCAGAGGTTCTTTAAAGGATGAGATGGCAAAGGGCTCGGATGTGAGGGTGGTATATTCCAGTATGGATGCAATCCCAATGGCACAAAAGGAGCCCAACAGGGTTTTCATATTCCTGGGCGTTGGGTTTGAGACAACTGCTCCCACCATAGCTGCCACCATCAAGGCGACCAAGGATCTGGGCATAAACAACTTGAAGTTTCTCTCCCTCCATAAACTTTTGCCGCCGGCCTTACATGCCCTTTTAAAGGGCGAGGAGGTAAGGATCCACGGTCTTATATGTCCAGGTCATGTGAGTACCATAATAGGAAGCAGACCTTACCTACCCTTTGCAAGGGAGATGGGTATCCCCTGTGTAATCACCGGGTTTGAACCCGTGGACATACTGCAAGGCATTTATCTAATTCTAAGGCAGATCTCAGAAGGCAGGCATGAGGTGGAGATTCAGTATCAGAGGATAGTGAGTCCAGAAGGCAACCCCAAGGCACTGAAAATAATGGAGGAGGTCTTTGAGCCTTGTGACTCAGAGTGGAGGGGATTGGGATGGATCAGAGAAAGTGGTCTTCGTCTGAAGCAAATATATGGCCAGATGGATGCGTTAAATACAATACATGTGGATGTGAAAGATTCCTTTGAACCAAAGGGCTGTAGGTGTGGAGATGTGTTGAAAGGGATTATCAAGCCCAACATGTGCAAGATGTTCGGAACACTTTGTACTCCAGATGAGCCACTTGGCCCCTGTATGGTTTCAAGTGAAGGAAGCTGTGCTGCTTATTTCAACTACAGCATGTGACAACCCATCGGTATTGTGAGCCAAGTAGTGTGCAAATTAAGACATTGCAAAAAAAAGTTCAGAGAGTACAAATTCTAAGGGATTGTAGTTCCACGAGACCACTTGTGTGGTCCTCACATATAAATGGAATTCAATTTGTGGTGAAGGATTACTCATTTAACAAGTGGGCCTACTGTGCCTTAGTCGGCCGCTTCCTAATTTATAGAGAACGCAAGGCCTTAAGGAGATTGTGGAATATACAAGGCATACCCAGATTTTTGTTTACCTTAAATAATTATGCCATTGTTGTGGAAAAAGTACAGGGCATAACCCTTGAGGAATACCATAAAAGGCACAGTATCAGCCCAGTTTTTTTTGATAAGTTCAAAAAGCTTATCTCCAAGATCCATGAACATGGCGTTGCGCATTGTGACTTGAAGAGGGCTGCCAACATAATCGTGGGAGAAGGGGAAACGCCGTACATAGTAGATTGGAGCAGTGCAATCTTTGAGGAAGAATTTCCCTTTTTATTGAGGTTTATCTACGAAAGATTCAAATTAGACGATAAGCTTTCTGTGATAAAGTACAAGATGAGATGCCTGCCTGAACTTGTTTCTGAGGAAGAAAGGGAGCTTTACATGAGGAGAAGCTTGTTAGAATCCTCCATCAAAAGGACTAGGGATAAACTCAGGGATCTAATAAAGAAGTGGGCATCAAGATGAATTGGAGGCGGCAACCGGATTCGAACCGGTGAATAGCGGTTTTGCAGACCGCTGCCTTAGCCACTTGGCTATGCCGCCTCTGGAGCGGGAAACGGGACTCGAACCCGCGACAACCACGTTGGCAACGTGGAGCTCTACCACCTGAGCTATTCCCGCATCGGCCATAATTTTATAGACAGAAGATGATTTGTCAACCCAAAAGTTCCTATAGAACCCTTGAGTTTTTAAGCCTCACTTCCCATGTGCCACACTTAAAAAATGGATGAAATCACGAGAAAGCCAAGGAATTTGAAGGACCTTCAGGTAAGACTGGACAGAACCGGCCAAGGGGCGGATAATTTGGAATCCCAAAGGAGGACCTATGGTTGTAGGCTGCCACATGCCCTATTTCATCCCCTATCCAGGGTATTTTTTGCATGTGGCCCTATGCGATATCTTTGTCATACTGGATTCTGTTCAGTTCCCCCAGGGACGTAGCTGGGTTTCAAGGAATCTCATAAAGCTGGATCAGGGTAAGTGCTGGCTCAGCATACCGGTCATGAGAAAGGGGCTGGGCCTACAGGCTATTCAACAGGTTAGGGTTATGAAAGAGGGAAACTGGGCAAGGAAATTGATCAAGACCTTTGAAACTGCTTACAAAGATGCACCCTATTTTCAAGACCACATGGAGATCATATCCCTCACATTCAAAGATCCTCCCCAGAGCCTACTTGAAATAAACCTTACCTTTTTGGACTACATCTTGACCCAACTTTCCATAAAGACGGAGATCCTTCTCCTCTCTTCCATGGGTATAGATGCAAAGGAACCAATGCTTTCTTATCTCATTGCAAAAGAGCTGGGTGCCCAGGTCTTCCTGTCCATGACCCCAAAGAAAAAGTATCTAAATGCGGGGGTATTTGAAAAGGCCCAGATATCCCTCAGATTCATTCAATACAAGCCCATAGTGTATCCACAACTGTGGGGCAGATTTGAACCCAATCTCTCTACCTTGGACCTGTTGTTCAATTGTGGACCCCGCTCCAGACATTATATTGACGCAATCAAAGATAGATGCATTAGGCCATACTGATGGGCTGACCTGTTGCCTCCAACACACTACTCCACAGTCTACCGTTTGGATCAATTTGCTTCCTCCTGGAGACTGCCAAGGGAATAGGCACATGGGTAAACTCACCGTTCCAGTATCCCACAACTATGTCCGTTCTTCCTGCCATCCCTGCATGAACTGCATTATGGCCCAGTAGCAGGCAAAACACAGAATCATGAGGGTTTGCCGGGGTGGATCTGATGGTATAGCTTGGATCTATGTATTTCAGATTCACCTCTATACCCTTTGACTTGAAGTATTCCAAGATCTTTTGCTTCAAAAAGAGACCAATATCCGCAAACTTTCTGTTCCCAGAGGCATCCCTTTCCTCTGGTCTGTCCATAAGATCCTGCCCTGCTCCCTCTGCAACCACTATCACCGCATGATTCCTGGTCTTAAGCCTTTCCTCCAATGCTCCCAAAAAGGCCTCGAGGCTGAAGGGCACTTCTGGGACTAAACAAAAATTCACCTCGCTGTTTGCAAGGGTGGCATGGGCTGCAATGAAGCCCGATTCCCTTCCCATGAGCTTTACCAGGCCTATGCCATTACGGTACCCCACTGCCTCCACATGGGCGGAATAGATCACCCGCCGAGACTCTGCCACTGCGGTTTCAAAACCGAAGGACTTGTCCACGAAAGAGATATCGTTGTCTATGGTCTTTGGCACGCCAACCACCGCTACCTTAAGGCCCCGTCTTTGGATCTCTTCCCAGATGGCATGCGCACCCCTCAGGGTCCCATCTCCTCCTATGGTAAAGAGCATACCTATATTCATCCGCTCCAAGGTATCCACCATCTCTTCAATGTCTTGGGGGCCCCTGCTGGAACCCAAGATGGTGCCGCCCATCTGGTGTATCTCACTCACCAACTTTGGGTGAAGTTCTATAGGCTTGTGTTTGTATCGGGGAGATAGCCCCTCGTACCCATACCTAAAGCCAAAGACGGTTTCCACTCCATAGTGGTGAAAAAGGCTCAGCACAATGGCCCTGATCACATCGTTTACACCAGGACAAAGGCCTCCGCAGGTTACAATCCCACATCTCAGCTTGGAAGGGTCAAAATAGATCTTTTCCCTTGGCCCTGCCATTTCAAAGCAAGGGGGATGATCATTCCAAAATTCCTTGCAGGACACATCCTTTAGGTTTGAATAATACAACACCTTATCATCGTCCGTCACAAACTGAACACCACGTAATGGTGAAGGGATCTTGGCCTCGCCCAGCTTTATTACATTAAAATCTTCAGAATTTATCTTTTCCAAACACCTCACTTGCCTTCCTCCAAGTTGGAATTAAATGGGCAGCCTTTCCACATACTGTGTCAAGAAAAATCTTCCTTCTTTTATCCAGTTCTTCAAGGTCTCTGCCACCTCCAGTGCCCTTACATGGGATGAAATGGGAACAGTGGGGATCTCTTGGCCGTTGAATCTGATAGTGCCGCTTTTTAGTTCCGCATAGCTCACGTGCCCCAAACTTTTTGCCTCTCCCATGGGATAATCTGCTCCGTAGTCCACAATCTGGGTGAATATCTCCTCATCGGAGATGCCGCAGAACCTTGCAATCTCCTCATCCAGTATGGGGATAGGCACCCCTATGCCCACTGCCAAGGAACACCCATAGCCTAAGATGCTCATACCCACAACCCACCTGGAATTCATGTCTTTCAGATCTCCCATCACCATCAGGGTGCCCGCAGGCTTCAAGGGCACACCGTTTTCACTTCTGGGTACATTGGGATTATGCTGCGTACCTGGTCCTATCACATAACCTTGTGCTCCTCCCAAGAATATCCTGGTACCCAGGCCAATGGTCATAAAATACGGATCCTTCAGCAACGGACTCAGCTCCCCAGAGGTGGCATAATTTGCATTCCCTGCATGTGGCTTTAATACGCCCATGTAAGTGTATATGGTCTTTTCTCCTAAGTTTATTGCACAGTTATAATTCTGATAGCAGTTCCTTGGGTTTAGAAGTTTGGCATAGGGAAGCTCCTTGAGGGTAACCTTCTTGGAGACCTCTTTGTTGGGATAACAATCGGTTCCATAGGCAATGGCCTTTAGATGAACCTTTTTTCCTGCAACCAAGTCTTCAATTACATGACCTCCTCCGTACTTGAACAGGCCTGGATGTACCCTGTTAAGAGGATCATCCTCTTGTGGCTCTGTAGCTCCTATGTAAATGTCAACGGCAGCAAGGCCTGCATAAGCAGGGACATTGTTAAGCCATACCTTGTGTGCCTTTGTTGTGGGCTTGGTATGTCCAAAGTTTATAAATGCGCCAGAGGAACACATGGTTGAAAATGTACCTGTGGTTACAACATCCACTTCCTTTGCTGCCTTTTTGTGGCCTATTTCCTTCACCAGTTTTACCATCTCATCGGCCCTAAGCACCACCACCTCCCCTGAGGCGATACGTCTATTTATCTCTTCAATGGTCCTTAGGTTTTCTTTTGCTCCCATGTGTTCCTCCTTTTAAAGGTTATTTTACCCTGGACTCCACCACCTGCCAGTCTATGTTCTTAAAAAACGCCTCGATATAATCCGTTTTTTTGAGCCCGTAGTCAATCATATATGCATGCTCAAACACATCCATTATGAGCAATGGATTTAGCCCTGCAGGGTGACCCACATCGTGCTCATTGATCCAGAAGTTTATGAGCTCACCACCAAGTGTGTCTTGATATAGCACAACCCAGCCTATACCTCTCATTGCACCTATTGCCTTGAATTCCTTTTGCCAGCTTTCAAAGGATCCAAAGGAGCGCTCAATGGCCTTTACCAACTTCCCATCCGCCTTTGGGCCACCTTTCCCGCCCAGATTCTCAAAGTAGTATTCGTGCAATCTCATACCGTTGAACTCCCAACCGAGTCTGCGCTTCAGCTCTGCAAATTCCAAGGTATTGAGCTTGCCTTCCTTCAACATCTGATTTGAAATCTCCAGTAATTTGTTGGTGTTGGCAACATATCCCTGATACAAGGTAAGATGATTCTTGATCAAGGCCTCGCTGAAGCCCTCCATTCCCAAACACTTTGGATATTCCTTTGCCTTATAAGACATAGTCTCCTCCTTTTCCTTTGCTGAAACCAAGCCAATGGGCGCAATGTACAAAGCACCCAGCCCAAGTCCCATCATTAAGAATTCTCTCCTTGAAAGGCCCATCTTGCCACCTCCTAAATCTCCGCATACTTTAGCCCTCATTTTTTCCCAATGCAACTATACCCATGGGAGAGTCAGGGATAAGGCAAACTCCATTTTTCCTAAGCCTAATTCCACTTACGAAGTGGCCACTTACGAAGTGGAATCTCACCTCTGATTTTTAAACCTCTCTAAAAAGGCTTGCCGTAGGGCCGATGATTCCGGATCTTATCCAGGCAAGAATCCGAGGGAGGTCTTTTTTGATTAGTTCAAGTGCCTTGCCTCTGTGGCTTACAAGATTTTTTTCCTCAGGATCGAGCTGGGCAAAGGTTTTTTTCAAAGGTGGGTAGAAGAATATGGGGTCGTATCCAAAGCCTTTGTCACCCAAAAGAGAAGTGGTGATTTCACCTTCCACGGTTCCTTCGTACAAAAGATAATCTCCTTTGGGAATCACGATTGCCATAACACACACAAACCTTGCTCTCCTGTCCTTTATACCCGTGAGCTCTTCTAAAAGCTTTTGATTGTTTTCCTCATCAGTTGCGTTCTCTCCTGCGTATCTTTGTGAATATACTCCTGGCCTACCTTTTAGTGCAAAGACCTCAAGTCCAGAATCATCTGAAATGCAAGGCAGGCCAGTCTGTTTTGCATAAAAACATGCCTTTTTTATGGCGTTTTCCCTAAAGCTATTACCATCTTCAACGCAGGTGGGGACATCATGGAAATCCGTTAATGATAGAAGGGTTACTCCTTCTCCTTTAAAGGCCTCTTGGATTTCCTTAACTTTTCCCAAATTTTTTGTGGCAAGGAGGATGCGCAATCCGCTTGTTGCCTCCCCTTTTAAATAATAACCCGAGATAAAGTGTTCTTTAGTTTTTCCAGTTCTTTTACCAATCCCTCTGTACCGGGTTTCCCCAAGAGTGCATACATGTTCTTTTTGTAAGCCTCAACTCCTGGCTGCACAAAGGGATTGTGGCCTAAAAGGTAGCCGCTCAGGGCCACTGACTTTTCCATCAGGAAATAGAGCTGTCCTATAAAATAGGGTGTCCTTTCGGGAATGTGTAGGGACATACTGGGTACACCTCCTTGATAGTGGGCAATGGCAGTGGCCTCTATGGCAGTCCTGTTGATATGGCCCATGTAAGCAGTGCCTCTTTCACAGAGAAAGTTGAGGCCATCCAGATCCTCTTCTTCCTTTGGTATCTCAATTTCAGATGAATGCTTTTGCAAGACCAGAAATGTCTCTATCATGTTCCTTGGGCCCTCTTGCACCATCTGGCCGTTTGCGTGGAGTTTTTCAGTGTATAAAGACGGGGATACCCATAGGCCTTTCCCTTTGTGTCCTTCGCTTTCGGGGAATAATTGTTCCATCCATCTTGCAACAGGATAGAGGTGGCAAGAGTTGGTGGCAACCACCTCAATGGCCTTGCCCTTTTGCCATGCCACATAGCGCAAAAGGGCATGGGCCATACTCATGTTCCCATAAAAATCCGGGACCTCCAAAAGTTCGGCCATGGACCTAAAGCCCTTCCAGAAGGACACCAGATCAATACCTGCCATAGCAATACTAAAGAGGAGGGGATCTGTGAGCACAGAGAACCTACCGCCCACATCTTCTGGTATATCATAGGTCTTAAAACCCAGGGCATTTGCCATGGCCCTCAATGCTCCCTTCTGCCTGTCCGTGCTTATGACCAGATAATCTTTGTATCCCCTGCCCCATTCCTCTTTCAAAAGCCTTCTTAAGACCCTAAAGGCAACAGCAGTCTCCAAGGTTGTGCCTGATTTGGAGATCACGTGGATCGCCACCCTTTTATCCTTAAGGATGGCAAGGATCTCACGGTAGTAGTCAGGATCCATGTTGGTACCCAGGAAATAGATCTCGGGCAGACCTTCCCTGATTAGTGCCTGGTTGTAGTGAGTCCCCTTAAGGCACATTATGGTGGCCTCAATCCCCAAATAGGATCCTCCAATACCAACAGACACAAATGCATCTATCTTTCTGGAAAGTTCCTTGGCATGTTCAGTGATCTTTAAAAGATGTTCTTCCTCTAAGCTAAAGGGGAGATCCAGCCAACCTGTCATAGGTATGCCCTTGTCCAAGATATCCCCTTCTCTTTTGTGAAGCCTCTTGTGCGCCTCTTCAACCATTGGAATCAGGTTGGCCAAGTCCTTTTCTTTAAGTTCCCAGCCAGGGATCCTGCCAAACATTAGGGAGATGTCCAGGGTGATGCGATCCATAGTGGATTGGCTCCTATTCAAACTGCACCTTCACCTCCAAGGCACCTTTTGGGTCCAGCTCCAGATATCTTGCCTTCAGCACACTGTTGGGCTGTGGGGGCATCATCTTGGTTATGCTTCCAAGGGATAACAGATCTCCTTTTTTAAGGGATGTGCCCCTTGCCTTTAGCGCATCCCTTATCCAAAGCACCACCTTCAAGGGGTCTCCCATGAGAGCACTCCCAGAACCCTCTGCAATGACTTCCTCCTTTTCGTTTAACATCGTTAACTTAAACCCCCTGAGCCTTTCTATCCATTCTGTGGGGTTTTGGACAGAGATGGGCTCGCCCATGACCCCAAGCCTTGCACCCACATTTATGGCCACGATCATAGGGCCGTTCATCTTAACATCCGGTGCATATATAAGGTCCGGAAGTTCTATGAAGGGAATGATCTGGTCAATAAAGGCCATTGCCTCTTCAGGGGTCTTTGCCGTGTTTATCTTTTCATCTCCCACACGGACAATCAGGTCTCCTTCGGTCACAGGCCTTGCACCAAATAGGGCCTTTAGCTTTGCCCCTGATTTGAGAAGCATCTTTTCAAGGAGCACACCCAGCACAGGTTCCTTTACACCAAATGCCTCTTGTGCCTTCAGGTTTGTAAGGCCTGCCTTATATCCTACGGGCTTTCCGTAGTCCTTCTGGAGCATCTCCACCAAGGCCTTTTGGACCTGCGTGGCCTTATCCATGCTGATCTCTTGTGGCAACCCTTTCAGGGGGGTTAGCTTGGAATAACTCTCGTATATGAGGTTAACAGGATCTTGGGCCCGAAGCGTACAAACGCAGATTAAACTTGCCCAAAAAACCATGGCCAAACCAAACACCTTAGCCCTTTTCATGCAAGGCCTCCTATTGTGGTAATTTACAACCGCTTTAGTGCCTCTTATACAGCATCTTAGCACCTTTTGCAATCCTATGTGGAGCTCACCCAGCCCTTCATCACCCCACTAAAGGGATGAGCATGTCTAGTCCCGGCCTGGTGGATTCTCTTGGGTTTGAGCTGAAAATTTAGGGCTGGGAGTTGGCAGTAAGCTCAATGCTTAAACTGCTGCCTTATTTTATCCTCCTCACCAAGCACCATGATGGAGTCTCCTTTTTCAAAAACAATGTCAGGTGAATGCACCATCCTAAGTGTGTCTCCTCTTTTAAGCGTCAGTACGGTTAGGCCATAACGATTCCTCAAGTCCAACTCCTTCAAAGATCTGCCCACAAACTCATCAGGGACTTCAACTGTTGCAACAATAAGATCATCTGAAAAATGAAAGATATCAAGAATACTGGGCATTATAATCCTTGTGGCAACCTTGGATGCGATTTCAGCTTCCGGGAGAATTACCTCATCAACACCAATCTTTAGCAATACATGCTTTTGTATCTCAGTATTAGCTTTGCACAGAATGTACTTTGCCCCATATTTCCTCAAATATACCACAGATAGTACCTCAGCCTCGAAATTACTACTCAATCCAAGAACAACACAATCATACTTATCAACAGACAGCTCTTTGATTGTATCTTCAATACTTACATCTGCTATAATAGCTTCACTAACAAACTCCTTGATTTGATTCACAACATTTCTATTTTTGTCAACAGCAACAACATTCATCTTTTGCCTTGAAAGCTGTTTTGCCAGCTCAAAGCCAAAGATTCCCAAGCCCATCACCAAAATGTCTTTTTTAGCCTTCATGTCTCACCCCAAAATTACCTTTTCTTCAGGCAAACTTAGCACTATTTTCTTTTCATAACCGGCCAAAGATGCAACTAAAGCACTTGGCCCTATTCTTCCCACGAACATGCAAAGGATTAACACCAACTTACCCACTGTACCTGTGTTCATGGAGACCCCAACTGAAAGCCCGACCGTACCAAGGGCAGAGGCCACTTCAAAAAGGACATCCATCAAATTTAGATCGTAGAAATTGAGCATTACAAGTGTTGCCGTTAATAAGATCACACCATAGGCAAATATAAGGGAAAAAGCACGCAGAATTTGAACTCGGGGTATCTCTCTTTTAAAAATCATCAACCTTGATTCACCCTTTAATATCTTCAGGGTGGAAAGGAATGCCACTCCAAAGGTGCTTGTTTTTACTCCACCGCCTGTACCTCCTGGTGATGCTCCGATTATCATCAATAGGATTAGCACAAACTTACTTATATTGGTCATTTTTGATATGTCAACGCTGTTAAAACCTGCTGTACGAGCTGTTATAGACTGAAAAAATGCATCCACTATTTTCAAACCTGGCTCCACCAAGAAGAAGATCATGGCGCCCGAAAGAATTAGACCCAGTGTGATGGTAATTACTATCTTTGAGTGGATTTTGATCTTTGATTTGTTTTTAATGTACATGTGTAGGTCATAAACCACATAAAAGCCAATACCACCTGCAACTATAAGCAGCATTATCACACACTTGACAAACCAATTCATACCAATAAGGCTATCATCGAAGACAGAAAAGCCTGCATTACAAAAGGCTGAAATGGCGTGAAAAATTCCAAGATAAATGGATTGGGACAAGCTCAAGCCTTCGGCAAGAAACCCAAAAAACAGCATAAAAGCTCCCATGGCCTCGCAGATGAATGTAAAAGCTATGATATGCTTGAGGACATATTCAGCCTCGTCCATGCCGAAAAGATCAATTATCTTTGTGATCTCAATCCTCTTTTTCACATCCATCTCCCCCCTTATAAAGAGGTAGAAGGATGTGGATAGTATCATGATTCCCAAACCGCCAAGCTGGATCAAGGAAAGCACGATTATTTGTCCCAAAAGGGTAAAATTTGAGGTATTGGTTACAATCAGGCCTGTTACACACACAGCAGAGGTAGCTGTAAAAAGGGCATCAATAAAGGCAAGATTCCCTTTAAAGGTACCCGGAAGTTCTAACGCAAAAGTGCCACCCAAGATCAACAGGAGAAAGGTGAGGACAAAGGATGGCCACGGATTGGGCTTTACCATCTCGTCCCCTTAGGGATTCCCTGAAGAGGGGCAGAGTTCCCTTATCGGGCACTGGGAATGCAAGGGCTTTCTTGCCTTGCAGATCTGCCTTCCATGATAGATGAGCACATCGCTAAATCTGCGCCAATTTTCAGGTTCAAGCAAGGCCTCCAGGTCCTTTTCGATCTTTTCTGGGTCCTCTGAGTCCGTGAAACCCAAGAGTCTTGCAAGCCTCCTTACGTGTGTATCCACCACAATGCCCGGTACCCCATAGACGGCTCCCAAGACCACGTTGGCGGTCTTTCTTCCCACACCCGGTAAGGTCAACATCTCCTCCATGGTGCTTGGAACCCGGCCACCGAATCTCTCAAGAAGGGCCAGACAACAGTTCTTTATGGCCTTTGCCTTGTTCTTGTAAAAACCCGTGGGCTTTATCAGCTCTTCCAAGGTTTCCAAGGGCAGTTGGGCGAATGCCTCGGGCGAGTTGTATTTCTTAAAAAGCTCTTTGGTGACCATATTTACTCGTTCATCAGTACATTGTGCAGACAGTATGGTTGCAATGAGCAATTGAAAGGCATCCTGATGTTTTAACGCAGTCTTTTCCTTTGGATAAATGGGATTTAGGATATGGAGGATCTTTTCCGCCCTCTTTCTCTTTTCTGCCAAACTCTCTTTCTTCATGCCTGCCATCTCCCTGGGATGCTTGTGTTGCAGGATTTGCACCTGCCTTCTTTTAGATCGTGAATCTTAATGTTGTAGCCATTCCTCTCTATTAGAAGGCTCTTACAATTGTGGCAGTATGTATTTGTCCCTGAATGGCCGGGGACATTGCCTATATAGACATATCTTATGCCCTCATATAATGCAGTTTCCCTTGCTTTTTCAAGCACTTCTATGGGAGTGGGGGGAAGACGCTTCAGTTTATATTGGGGGAAAAATCTTAGAAAATGAAGAGGATGGTTTGGCCCGAGTTTGTTTAAGATCCAACCACACATTCTCTTTATCATCTCCATATCATCCACATAAGTGGGGACCATTAATGTCGTAATTTCAAGCCATACACCCTCTTTTGAAAGTATTTCCAATGTTTCCAAGACCGGATCAAGTCTTCCACCATTTAGGTTTCTATATATCTCATCACTGAAGGATTTCAGATTAATGTTTGCCGCATCAATGTATTTTGTTAGAAGCTTTAGTGGCGTAGGGTTTATGAATCCGTTGCTTATAAGTGCTGTTCTTATATTATTTTTCTTGGCAAGCACTGAAGAGTCATACACATACTCATAAAAGCTTATTGGTTCGGAATATGTAAAGGCAATGAAATGAATGTTCATCTGAGAGGCCTTTTCCACAAGTTTCTCAGGAAAAAGCTCCACAAAATCCAGCTCCTCTGGCTTTTTCTGGGAGATCTGCCAGTTCTGGCAGTTGAGGCACCTAAAATTGCACCCTGCGATCCCTACGCTAAATATCTGTGAACCGGGGAAAAAATGAAATAAGGGCTTTTTTTCCATTGGGTCCACATGCACTGCCGAGGGATTTCCGTAAGATAGGCTTATTAGCCTCCCATTAATATTTACCTTTGACCTACAAACACCCCTGTCCCTTGGAGCCAACTGGCACAGGTGGGGGCAGGTATTACAAAAGGCAATCTTTCCCTTTTGGTTATAGTGGTAAGCTTCCTTTGACCACTTCCAGGCCTTTTCAGGTGCATCTGCCTTAAAGGGCTTGACCTCTGTTTCCTGGCAAAGGCCCTCTACGCCTAGGGATAGGGATGCCACACAAAGTCCGCACAGGCCTAAGAATTTTCTCCTGGTTATTGCCTCCATAACCCCAATATTATGCAAAGTGCTTTAAGGCATAGCAAGGAAAAGACTGCCCAGAATATCCCAAAGAAAGGTGCCAGGAAGCCACCCACCATGATAACACCTAATCCAGCCCCTGCCAGATCGGCACTGAAGAGCTTATAGGGTACCTCTTGGGTCTGCTCTTTTAGCCTTGCCAATAGCGGAAACTGCATCCCCACAATAAAAGACAGCAGGAAACCATAGCCAAGGTACACCTGGGGAGACCATCTATAATGCCCTCGGTAGATTGCCAACAAAAGGACCAGGATCATTAGGGTTAGTAGAATGTCACAAAAGAAGGCCCACCTATCCTGATTTCTTTTGACCCCTTTGGCCAAGTATGAACCAGGCAGAAGACCAAACAAAAAGGAAAATATTACAGCAGACAAGGCCAAGTAGGCATAACCATGACAGATTTGAAAGAGATAGATTAAGATGATCTCTGCTCCCATCAGGAGAAAACCGCTTGAAAATATAACTTGTTCCTTCGTGATACTAAAAAAGGCCAAGCACAAAACAAAGGCAAGAATCAAGATGAGGTAGACGAGATGTGGATTAACGGAGGCCTTAGAAAACCATTCTTCTATAACCAGCCTAAAGGCATTGGAGTTAAGTTCGGTATTTGGACTTGTATCTTTTATTGCAGAAAGTATGCTTTGAATGCGATCCTTTGTGACATTTCCATCAAAATATCCAGAGATGTAAGAGGATGTGATACCTTTATGATTTAGAAGGAGAGGTATATTTAAGCTAAGAGGGGCCTTAGAACCCAATATATAAAGCCTTTCACCTGGTATAATCATATAGTGAGGGAATACATCCTTTACAGTAGCCATCAATACATTCAGAAGCTCCTTTTGGTAACGGCTCAAATAATTTTGGCTGTATTCAATGGAAAAGGAAAAAACCCCCCTTGGGGTTAAGATTCGATTGATCTCTGAGAAATACTCAGTGGTATAAAACCTTGCTAACTGAAAGGTATCGGGCGTAGGAAGGTCCATAATCACAGCATCATACGGCTTCTTGCACTGACTCACATACTTTTTTGCATCCATTGGAATTAGGTTGAGTTTAGTCGAGTGGTGGATTAAATTAAATTCTCTGGCAGTGGTAAGTATTTGAGGGTCAAGTTCCACATAGTCTATTTCCTTGAGATTGTGTTTTAGTATCTCATCCACAAGTTCTGGACTATATCCTGAAATTAGGAGAACATTCCCTATGTTTTCTCTTTGCGCCAATGGGTAGTGTGCCTTTTCCTCTGCCGTGGTGATATCCCTAGGCAGGATGTAAGGAAGCCCTGATTCCCATACTGTTATCTCCTGAGCAGTCTTTGTGACAACAATCCTGCCATACACCGAATCTTTATACCTGACCAAGTCTTTGTAGGCAAAGCTCAGGGTTTTAAGGTCAAGGGAAGGGCTAAAGCAAGCAATGAAGGTGAGGCCGGAAGTTAATATTAGGGGGATAGTTAAAAGTTTGTTTCGGATTGATGTGAGCGCAATAACTGCAAGAATGATAGGAATAGCCGATATTAAAATAAGGTTTTGGAATTTAAAACCAAGGAGTAAAAGCACTGTACTAAGTGCAGCACCGATGTTATCTCCCAAGTTGTCCAGTATATAGACATCTGCGGCTTCTGTTTTAGCCACTCTTTCACTTATAACCTTCTGGGAATATGGCAGGAGAATTCCGATTATCAAGGCATATAGTCCCAGGGTGCCACACGCAAATATGGCAGAGGCCTTAAAGGTTAGTGCCTCCCCATAAATAAAAAATTTGCCGTATAGGTATCTTATGAAGAAGATAAGATAGGGTGGAAGCAAGGCCGAGCTTAGGCACAAAAAAAGGTACAGCATATGATTTACAGGAACTATCTTGGCAATAAGACTCCCAAAACTACCAAACAAAAGCCATAGAAACATTGAAAGGGAGATGATTACTTCGTTCCCTTCCAGTATGGAAAAGAGTTCTCTGAAGAGTACAACCTGACTTGTGATGGAGCATATACCCACACCCACTATGGTGAAATGATACAAACCGTATGATGTGAGCCTTTCCTTAAGCAAATGCCACCCTTGGGAGAAACATCATAAGCATATTACCGTTTTACTCGTAAAGCAACAAACCCAGTGAAGCCCATTAATTCTTTAAAAGCTTCCCTGGTCTTGAGATCACATAGGATGTGTTTCAACCTCGCAAGTATAACAATATGAAAAAAGTTTGGTCGGCAAAGTGCCACCTTACAGCTGTTGGGGCTCTTAATTCAAAAGTTAGTTCAAAAGGTCAAAGCCGCAAAACATCACGGCCTAACCTTGAACCTTGAGCTTAGAACCTCTTTATTCTTATTCAAACCACTTCTTCTTCTGAAAGTCGTCATAAGAACTGGGAAGCTTCCCTTTTATCATCCCCATTAGTTTTACCACCAACGGATGGTTTTCTCCCAAGACTTCTATGAGGGATCTTACTGCCCTTCCCAGTGTCTTATCCAGATTAGGCTGAATCTCATCCCTTACATGTCCTGGAAGGAGCTCATATGCCTTGCGCAGGTGCTCTATCCAATTGGGCAAATAGGAGGTGTCCACCTTTTCCTTTGGGTACACATAGCCTTCCAGGGCTCCAACAGAGGCTGCAAATTCATAGAGTTCTGCGTAAGTATCCATGTTACCTCCTTTTTAGAAGCCTATGCTTTTCTGTTACACCTTTTACGCAAGATAATTTATTATGCGTCCAAGGGTGAAGGCAATTATTTTTCATCTTCTCTCTAAGCTTTCTTCCATTTCTGGGCCCAAGATATCTTAATTTAACCCAACTTCATGCAAAAAATTCGAAATCCGGCTAATTTTGCGTTTCCCAAAATTTTAGTTCTAATACTTTCAAGCATTTACTGGTAGTGGGGTGAGGTATAAGAGAGCGTACACAGTTGAAAACCTGGGTACAGACTTTGAGCTCCCCGAAAAAAGGTGGAAGGAACTGACAGATTGTATTGAGGGTATTGTAATAGGTAGTGAACCCCTGCTTCCCTTTTCTGAGGAAATAGAGAAACTTGCAAGGATCTATGCCAGGAAGCTCGTTTTTATTGATTGCACCCTTTTCACAGAGGGCCTATCACATATTGCACACCATCCGTATGAAACTCAGGAGGCAAGGAATCAATTTAAGCTGGGAAACGGTGAGAAAGGGGCTTTCCACTCATGTGCGTATCTCCACCACAGTAAAAAGAGACGATGGGAAGACCATCCACATCCGCAAATCTTCCAGGCCCGAACCCTTCCACATCCGCATCTACGATGGCCTAAAACTCCCCCATCGGCCAGGCAAAACCATCAAGACGATCCTCTAAAAAACATCAACATGGCCCAAATGCAAGGTCTCCCACTGGCAAGTGATTGATATTACTCAGAAAAAATTTTTGAATCATGAAGTTGGGTAAAGAATTGAGCCAAGTAAAACGGAATTTGGCCATTGACTATGGTGAATTTGGATTGCATCTTCCAGATGTTGATATCGTTATTAACAACCCTCAAAATTGTAAGGTTTTAGCTGTTATTTAAAGCAAAGTGACTTTAAGAGAAAGAATTGCCCAAACGGGATATTGGAAACTCAAACTCTTTCAAGATCCTGCAACAAAACACATTAAAGTTTACTTTATAACACCCGATGAGGATGGAACATTAACACGAAGGAAGCGAACAAAGAAAGGCAGGGTGTACTAGCCCCCGTTTAGACCGGACTCCCTCCTAACCAAAATTAGTTGTATTGATAGCCATAGAGTTTTTACTATAATTGATAGGTAAGAGGAGGCAAAAGAACAATGAGTCTGGTAGATGTCATAACATCGGAAAAGAGAAGAAGACGATGTTGCTCACGGCCAGAAAAATGCCATGGAGGAGCTCATTGAGCCAGTTGGGCTTAAAGTAAATTGAATGGCATACTAAGGGTCATGGCTAAGATGAGCGAGGTGAATTGCGGATGGGAAACAATTTTGGCTAAGCTTAATTTGTTGTGATTGCTGTATTTCCAAAAAGGAGACACACAGCCAAATTCCCAGGGATTCTACCTTAGGGGTATCAAGATTTTAAACGTTGAACATTGAACTTGTTTTGCTCCCCTTCCATCTCTCCCATGTTTTGAACCCCACAAACCCAAAAACCCAAAAACCCAACAAACCCAAAAACCCAACAAACCCAACAAACCCAACAAACCCAATAAACCCAACAAACCCAATAAACCCGATAAACCCAATAAACTCGCCCTTCCCAAATGGGATTATGGCCTATGGTGATAATGACTTTTGGCTACAGTGATGCTATCCTAAGAAAAATTTTAAAAAGGAGGTATTGTTGCTTTGAACCCGATGGAGATACCCGAAGAACACAAACCATTGCTCTTGGCAATGGGCCTAAAGGAAGACGATCTCAAATTGTTTGACGGCAAATTTGTTACATATGAATTCGATTCCCAAAAGGGCGTCAGACTATATGACCCTTACTATAGGACAAGTTATAGCGAATATATTGATGTGGATGGCTGGAGTTCATGGAGTTCTGAAAATGATAATTTTATGTCCACAATATTGGCACCTGCCCTTGAGGTTGTAAAGGAGATGGAAAAAGAGTCTGTCAGGCCAAAGGATGAAGAAATCCAAGAGCAATTAAGAAAGAAGTTCGAAAAGAAATAAAAAATAGCCGATATGTCTGGCAGGTTTTCAAGAAAAGCAGATCTCATAGGTCTTCTAAAGGAAAACGATGAGATTGGAAGTTCTATAGTTTATCACAAAAGATCCTTTGAGCTTCCACCTAAATTTGAAGATGTGATGTTGCCTGAAAGCATATCATCGTTACTAAAGGCAAATGGAATACATAGGCTATTCAGCCATCAAATAGAAGCCTTAAAATTTTTGGAACAGGGGCACAATATAATTGTATCAACCCCAACTTCAAGCGGAAAGACCTTAATCTATACCGTTCAGCTACTGAAGGAGTATCTAAACTCTCAAGATTCAACCTTCTTCTACATCACTCCTCTCAAGGCCCTTGCCCAGGATCAAATTAGGCAACTTAGGGCCTTTTTTGATCCCGTAGGTCTAAAGATTGCAATCTATGATGGTGACACCCCCAGTGGTCAAAGGAAGAAGATAAAAGAAAGGCATCCAAACCTAATCCTCACAAATCCTGACATGCTACACATGGCGTTTCTCCCTTTTCACCACAGTTGGAAGGAGTTTCTGGGGAATTTAAGATATGTGGTGTTGGATGAGGTACATATTTATAGGGGTATATTCGGCTCCCATGTGCATCAGATACTTAAGAGACTGAGACGTATAGCACACCGGCATGGTTCAAATACCAAGTTCATTCTACTCTCTGCCAGCATAGGCAATCCCAAGGAATTTGCCCAAAGACTTTTGGATGAGCCTGTAGTAGAGATCATCAGTTCAGGAGCTCCCAGGGCCCCACAGGATGTGGTGTTTATAAACCCAAAGGAATCCACAGGGGTTTTTGCCACCAAGGTGTTTTGCCATTTGGTAAGAAATAAGGTGAGGACAATAGCCTTTACACAATCCCGTGTGGTGACCGAGCTCATGTATCTGTGGAGTCAGTCCATGTTGGGCCCGTTGGGAGCAAAGATAAGGCCCTATAGGGCAGGCTTCCTTCCCCATCAAAGGAGGGAGATAGAAAAGGCCCTCTCCACTGGTGAGCTTTTGGGAGTGATCAGCACCAGTGCCCTGGAACTGGGCATAGATATAGGATATCTGGAGGCCTGTTTGCTGGTGGGCTATCCAGGGACCATGATGTCCACATGGCAGAGGGGTGGAAGGGTGGGGAGAGGCGGCCAGGATTCCCTCTTGATCCTCATTGCAAAGGAAGACGCCTTAGACCAGTACTTCATGAGGAACCCCCAGGAATTCTTCCAAAGAAAAGTGGAGGATGCGGTCTTGGATACTGAGAACCCTTATATCCTGGGGGCACACCTTCCTTGCGCTGCCAACGAAATACCCATATCCCATAAAGACAACCGCTACTGGCCCACCAATCTCTGGGATACATTGGAAAAGCTTGTGGCAAAGGGGGAGCTTACTAAAGAAGAGAAGTTTGGCATCTTTCTAAGCCAAAGAAAAAACCCCCATAGATATGTGGATATCAGGTCAACGGGAGAGGCTTACACCATCTTTGATTCACAAACAGGGGAGGCCATTGGAACGATAGACGGGATCAGGGTATTCAAGGAATGTCACCCTGGAGCCATATACCTGCACATGGGAAACAGATATTGGGTGAAAGAGCTGGATATAAGAAAGAAAAATGTGGTGGTCTCCAGAGGCAATTTCAACTACTTTACAAGGATCAGGAATGAAAAGGATACCAAGATCCTAAAGATAAGGGATAAAAAGGGTTACAATACCTTTGATGCAGCACTTGGGGAGCTGAAGGTGACCGAGTTCATTACCGGATATGAGAAGAGATCCTTCCCAGGCCAGGTGCTCTTGGGCGTAAATGAACTGGATCTACCACCCATCATCTTTGAGACCGTGGGAATGTGGATAAGGCTAAATCCCAGGATAAAGGTTGAGATAGATTCAAAACAGCTCCATTTCATGGGAGGAATCCATGCCATTGAACATGCAATGATAGGCATGTTCCCCTTGTTTGCCCTATGCGATAGAAACGACATTGGTGGGATAAGCTTTCAGTTGCATCCCGACCTCAAAACACCTGGCATCTTCCTCTACGACGGATACCCTGGTGGCATAGGTCTTGCGGAAAAAGGCTATGGGATCATAGAAGACCTCCTGAGAAAGACCCTTGAGCATGTGAGCACATGTCCTTGTGAGATGGGTTGCCCTTCTTGCATACAATCCCCCAAGTGTGGATCGGGTAACAGGCCTTTGGACAAAAAGGCAGCGGTTTTGATCTTAAGGTATCTGTTGGAAGAAGCCCCTTTGGGTCTCATAGACCCCATGCCGGAGCTGGCCACAAAGGATAGGAAGAGACCCAAAAGGATTCTGTTCATGGATCTGGAAACCCAATTTTCCTCTGATGAGGTGGGAGGCTGGGAAAATGCCCATCTCATGAAGGTGGCAGTGGCATGTGTTTATGATCTCATGAAGGAGGAGTTTTTGGTATTCAGGGAAGAAGAGATCCATTCCCTCTTGGAGCTACTTTCCCAGGCAGAACTCATTGTGGGCTATAATATCAAGGCCTTTGACTACAAGGTCCTGAACCCCTATTCCCCTACCCCTTTGAGTAGGCTTCCAACCCTTGATCTTTTGGAAGAGGTCCGTAAAAACTTAGGGCGCAGGATTGGCCTGAATTCCTTGGCAAAGGCTACACTAAAGAGGGAAAAGACAGGAGATGGTCTCCAGGCAATTCGGCTCTTTAGGGACGGTAGGCTTGAAGAACTTGTGGACTACTGTAAGATGGATGTCTTGTTGACAAAGGAGATTTATCTTTATGGTGTCCAAAATGGATATGTGAAGGCGTTTGACAACAAGACAGGTGGTGAAATATCAATCAAAGTGGAGTGGTAAGGATGGGAGCTAAGGTATTTGAATGCAAGATGTGTGGAGATTGTTGCAGAGGTATTGGTGGAATATATCTAAATGTTAGCGAGATCTTTGAAATTGCATCCGGGCTTGGAACCGATATTCACAGTTTCCTCAAAAAGTATTGTGAGATAAGTTCGGGTAACCTAAGGCTTAGATCTAACAAAAGCGGCTACTGCATCTTTTATGATCCACATGATAAATGTACAATCCATCCATTCAAACCTTCCATTTGCTCTCTTTGGCCTTTTTTCCCTGCAAATATAAAGGACCCTAATAGCTTTGAAATTGCAAAAATAGCGTGCCTCGGGATAAAAAAAGGCATATCCCATAAAGAATTTGTGGAAGCATGGCAGAAGCTGAATGACAGGCAATAGACTTGCTGAGCTACTGGGTGAATTTTCTTATTTTCTAAGGGGGCTTTCGTTACTTTTATTTCCACCTGTGTGTCTTGGTTGCAGCACTGTGATAGATGTGGGAGTGTGTGATGATATGTTTGGACTTCACCTTTGCCCTAAATGCAAGACCCAGGTTTCCATCCTTGAGCCACCCTTTTGCACACACTGCAGTACGCCATTTAAGAGCAAGGTTTCTGTATCGCACATTTGTTGGAGATGCGAGCAAAAACCACCTTATTTTGATAGGCTTTTGTCACCTTTTTTGTACGAAGGGATGATGGGATCCATCATTGAAGGTTTCAAGTATGGGAAAACCGGAAGGTCTGGAAGGGTGTTGGGAAATATGCTGGGTAATTTTTTGATGACCCAGATGCACATAGATGAAAGGATGCTTTTAGTGCCATTGCCCTTACACCCAAAGAGGGAAAAGGAACGCGGTTTTAACCAAACGTTGATCTTGGCAAAGGGAGTAAAAGAGGTAGTGAGTCTCCCCTTTAGGGAAGATTTGGTGGTGAGGGTAAAAAACACCAAAAGTCAAACGGGTCTAAATTTTAAAGAGAGACAAGAAAATGTAAAGGACGCCTTTGTGGTAACGGATAAGGCCCAGATAAAGGGAAGAAAGATCTTGCTTGTGGATGATGTGGCAACCACAGGGAGCACCATAAACGAATGTGCAAAGGCCTTGAAGAGAGCAGGAGCAAAGGAAGTGATAGCCATTGTAATTGCCAGGGCACGTGGGGAGGTTTATTAGATGGCGGATGAATTGGCATGGGATGAAAAGATCATGTACCTTTCCAAGGCAGTGGATTTTGTTAGATTGCTTAAAGAGAAGGGGAAAAGGATAGTCTTCACCAATGGTTGCTTTGACATCCTACACCGTGGCCACATAAGATACCTTTCTGAGGCAAAGGCCTTGGGAGATGTGTTGGTGGTGGGGTTAAATTCCGATACCTCTGTAAAAAGGATAAAAGGCCAAAGACGTCCCATTCAAGATGAGGTTTCCAGGGCAGAGATACTGGCCTCATTGAGCTTTGTGGATGTGGTGGTACCCTTTGAGGAAGACACGCCCATAAACCTTATCTTGGCACTGGAGCCTCATATCTTGGTCAAGGGTGGTGACTGGAGGGTGGAGGATATTGTGGGTGCAAAGGAGGTCATAGAAAGGGGCGGAGTGGTTAAGACAATAGGCTACCTCCCAGAGTATTCCACCACAAGCATCATTGAAAGGATCCTTGAAAGGTTTAAATAGAGAGAACCTTAGCACATCAAAGGAGGCAAAAGATGGAGGGAAAGGTGGTTTCCCTCGCTGTCAGTCCCAAGAAAGGGACCAAGAAAACACCCGTAGAGGAAGTATATGTGAAAGAAGGGCACGGTATAGAGGGAGACGCCCATGCAGGAGCATGGCACAGGCAGGTGAGTTTGCTTGCCTATGAAAGCATCCGAAAGGCTCAGGAAAAGGGTCTGGATGTGGGATTCGGGGATTTTGCAGAAAACATAGCCTCAGAGGGGATTGAATGGCATCTACTCCCTTTGGGCACCAAGTTCAAGGTGGGAGAGGTGCTCCTGGAGCTCACCCAGATTGGAAAGGAATGCCACAAGAGATGCGCCATCTATTACATGGCAGGTGACTGTATCATGCCCAGAGAGGGTGTATTCGCCAAGGTAGTGAAGGGGGGATCCATTAAGGTGGGAGATCCCATTCAAATAATCTCCTCTTCCGTTCTTGACAAAACTTGAAAAGGCTACTAAGGGCATGGGATAAGTTTCCATTTCCAATTGTAGGCCTATTGAGGGGGAGTTCATGGTTATAGGCAAGGGGATGTGGCTTTTCAAAGCCTTGGTTTTGTCTTTCATAGTAGGCCTTTTTCCCGTCAAAGAGTCCATTGCCCAGGGGCAATCTTTAAAGGTGGGGGTTTTTAAGGTGAGACAAGAGCCTTTAAACACAGGGAGGGAATATGTGGGCCATGTGGAGGCAATGGCGCAGGTGGAGGTGAGGGCAAAGGTACAGGGTTACATAGAAGAGATAAAGTTCAAGGAAGGCTCTTTTGTGACAGAGGGCCAGGTGCTCTATGTCCTTGAGCAGGCCCCATTCAAGGCAGAGGTGGAGGTGTGCGAGGCAAGGCTTGAGCAGGCCAAGGCAGAGCTTTTTCGGGCCACCAAATACCTTCAAAGGCTCAAGGAGGTGAAAGAGGGAGGGGTCTCCCAGTTTGAGATGGAAAAGGCCACGGCAGATGAGCTCAAGGCAAAGGCTGATGTGAAGTTGAGGGAGGCGGAGCTAAAAAATGCCATGTTAAATTTAGGTTATACCCAAGTGAGATCCCCCATCTCTGGAAAAATAGGTCAGAGCCTTTTTAAAAAGGGAGCCCTCGTGGGACCTTCCACAGGCCCCTTGGCCAAGGTTGTTTCCTTTGATCCTGTGCGAATCCTCTTTTCACCCAGTGAGAGGGATATTCCAAAAATTACGGCCTTCGGTGAAGACCCTAGTTTTTCTGTGCTGTTAGAGCAGCCCCAAGAGAAGGCCCTTCAGATACCGGTAAGGCTGGATTTTATAGACAATCAGGTGGATCCCAACACAGGGACCATTTCTGTGTGGCTTAAGGCCAACAATCCCAAGGGGGTTTTGGTGCCCGGGCAGTATGTGAAGGTCAGGTGGGTTCAAGACACATCAAGGCAGGCCCTTGTGGTGCCACAGGCCTCTGTTTTACAAGATCAAAAAGGAAGGTATCTGCTCGTGGTGGAAAACGGCCAGGTAAAGGAGAAGAGAGTGAGGCTTGGCCAGATGTTAAAGGACATGTGGGTGGTGGAAGAAGGGGTTGAGGTGGGAGATATGGTGATTCTGGAGGGCCTTCAGAAGGTAAGGCCAGGCCAAAATGTGGAGGTAATGGAGGTAAATCTTTGATCTCAAGGGTATTCATTGAAAGACCCAGGCTTGCAATCGTAATTTCCATTATCATCACTTTGTTGGGCCTCATCGCACTCTTTAGAATACCCGTCTCCCAATACCCTGAAATCACTCCTCCAGAGATAGTGGTGAGTGCAGTCTATCCTGGAGCAGATGCCAAGACACTGGCAGAATCAGTTGCAGCGCCCTTGGAGGCAGAGGTAAACGGGGTTGAGAGGATGTTATACATGTATTCCACCTGCTCCAACGATGGAAGGTATCAGTTATCCATCACCTTCGAGGTGGGGACAGATCCGGATATGGCACAGGTGAATACGCAAAATAGGGTGCAGCTGGCGGTCCCAAGGCTTCCAAAGGAAGTAACCCAGCAGGGGATCACTGTGAGGAAAAGGACCTCTGATATACTGGGTGTTATAAGCTTTTACTCCCCAAAGGGCACATACAGTAGCCTTTATCTGAGCAACTTTGTGAGCCAAAATATAAAAGACCCTTTGGTGCGAACAGAGGGCGTGAGCGATGTGTTCATATTCGGGGAGCTTCAATACAGCATGAGGGTTTGGCTATACCCCGATAGACTTTATGCCCTCAATATGGATGTGGATGAGGTTATATCCGCCATCCAAAGGCAAAACCTCCAAGCAGCAATAGGTAATGTGGGAAAGGCACCCATGATGGATGGGGCCCAGATTGCCTTTACCCTTCAGGCACAGGGAAGGCTGAGCGAGCCACAGGAATTTGAAGAGATCATCCTGAGGCAAAACCCGCAAGGTGGGCTGGTAAAGCTAAGGGATGTGGGTAGGGTGGAGCTGGGTGCATTGAACTACAGCATGGCCTCTTATTATAATGGCTCCCCTAACCTTGGGCTTGCGGTGTACAGATCCCCTGAGGCCAACTCGGTAAAGACCATGAAAAATGTCATAAAAACCCTTGAGTCACTGAAGGACAGGATCCCAGAAGATGTGAACTACAAGGTGATATACGATACCACCAAGTATGTGGAAGCAGCAATTGACGAGATCAAATGGACATTAGTGATCACCTTCCTTTTGGTGGTGGGTGTTACCTATCTGTTCTTGCAGGACTGGAGGGCCACCCTTGTGCCCACTGTGGCAGTTCCGGTTTCCATCATAGGCACCTTTGCAGTGCTCTTGGGCCTCGGTTTTACTGCAAACACCATCTCTCTGTTTGCCCTCATCATGGCCATAGGCCTTGTGGTGGATGATGCCATAGTGGTGGTGGAAAATGTCTACAGGCTCATGGAGGAAGAGGGCTTAAACTCGAAAGAGGCTGCCATCAAGTCCATGGAACAGGTCACAGGCCCTATAATTGCCACCACCTTGGTTCTTTTGGCGGTCTTTGTGCCCGTGGGATTTGTGCCTGGTATTACAGGAGGGCTTTATAAGGAATTTGCGGTCACCATATGTACCTCTGTGGTGATCTCAGCAATAAATGCCATGACGCTCTCTCCCGCACTCTGTAGGGTTTTCTTCAAGGGACAGAAAGGGGCTTCAAAGAGAGGGCCTTTTGCATGGTTTAATAAGGGCCTTTTTGCATGGAGGGGCTTTTATGTCACATCCTCAAGGTGGCTCATTAGGAAGATTCTCCTTCCCATCTTGGTCTTCTTGGCAGTGGTTGTATTTCAATATGTGTTATTCCAAAGGCTTCCCACCAGCTTCCTGCCCGACGAGGATCAGGGCTCATTTTATGTGAATTTTCAGCTCCCAGAGGGAGCTAATCTGGGCCGAACCATTGCCACTGCCGTGGAGATCACAAAGAAAATAAAATCCCTTGAAGGCGTGGAAGGATTCTTGTGCGTGCCTGGTTTTAGCATCCTAAGCGGCACGGCAGAAAATGTGGGGTTTGGGATAGCCATATTGGAGCCTTGGGATAAGAGATCAGCCTCCCATCTGAAGGTGGAGGAGATCATAAGACGGGCACAGGGTATCCTTCAGGGTATCCCACAGGCCCATATAGTTGCCTTTGGGCCCCCTGCCATAAGAGGCCTTGGAAGGGCACAGGGGTTTGACCTGAGGCTGGAGGCCTTGAAAGGTCAGGAGGCCCAGGAGTTGGCCTCTGTTGCCCGTGCTGTGATCCTGGAGGCCAACAAAGATCCTGGGCTTGAGAGGGTATTTACCACCTACACTGCCAATAGCCCTTCCCTCTTCTTGGAGGTGGATAGGAACAAGGCCGAGGCACTGGGGGTGAGTGTATCGCAGATATTCAATACCCTTGGGAGTACCTTAGGGGCAAGATACATAAACGACTTTAACCTCTTGGGAAAGGTGTACCAGGTCACATTGCAGGCAGATGCGCCCTTTAGGGCCAAAGAGACGGACATAATGGGCCTTTATGTAAAATCCAAGACCGGCTCCCTGGTTCCCTTGGAGAACCTTGTGAACCTAAGGCCCATAATAGGCCCACCCCTTATATATCGTTACAACCAATATCCTTCTGTGCAGATAACAGGCCAAGGGGCCCAGGGAGTCAGCTCAGGTGAGGCCATGAACAAGATGGAAGGTATCTTGAAGCAAACCCTTCCAAAGGGATTTGGATTTGAATGGTCCTCCATGTCCTTTCAAGAAAAGAGGGTGGGTGGGCAGGTGGTCTATCTGTTTCTGTTGGCCCTCGTATTTGGGTACCTCTTTTTGGTTGCCCAGTACGAGAGCTTTACCATTCCAATACCCATAATCCTCTCCATCTCTGTGGCAAGCTTGGGTGGTTTGTTGGGGATCTGGACAATGAAGCTCAATCTCAGCATATATGCCCAGATCGGACTGGTATTGCTGGTTGGGCTTGCGAGTAAAAACGCAATCTTGATAGTGGAGTTTTCAAGGGACATGAGAGAAAAGGGCCTAAGCATTATGGATGCAGCCTTGGAAGGAGCGAGGATAAGGTTTAGACCTGTGCTCATGACCGCATTTACATTCATTTTGGGGGTTGCGCCCATGGTTATAGCTGAAGGTGCAGGTGCACAAAGCAGAAGACACATAGGCACCACGGTATTTAGTGGAATGCTTTTGGCGACACTGGTGGGGATATTTTTGGTTCCTGTTCTCTACTATGTGTTCCAATCCCTGAGGGAATGGGTCCATAGGCCCAGGCTAAAGGGCTCTATGGCCGCAAGGAGAGTGATTCCCTTAATCATCCTTACCCTTTTGTTTGTGGGTTGTGCAAAGGTGGGCCCAGATTTTAAGCCACCTGATCCCAAGGCCCCAGGTGAATGGAAGACCAAAGCTCCCAAGCTATTAAGCACAAGTTCCCCGGATGCCCTTTCAAAATGGTGGGATACCTTAAAGGACCCAGAACTTTCAAAGTTGGTGGATGAAGCAGTGGCCAACAACCTGGATGTGAAGGTTGCCCTATGGAGGATCAGAGAGGCCAAGGCAAAAAGGGATGCAAAGATAGGCGAGCTTTTCCCATCCTTGGGTATCTCGGCAAAATTTACAGAAGCAAGGTCATCCCAAGGGATGGGTAAGGCAGGAGAATCTCACAAGTACTCCACAGGCATTGACTCCTCCTGGGAGTTGGATGTGTTGGGAGGCATCAGGAGGGGGATAGAGGCAAAGGAGGCAGAGTACCAATATCAAAAGGAGGCCCTAAGGGAGACCCTGGTGAGCCTTTTAGGAGAGGTGGCTTTAAACTATGTGAAATTCAGGACCTCCCAAAAGAGGCTTTTCATCAATGATAAGAACATAAAGCTACAAGAGGAGACACTAAGGCTCAATGAGTCCAAATATAAGGCAGGGCTCATAGATGAATTGGCCTTGGAGCAATCCAAGTATCTACTGGAGTCCACAAAGGCCCAGGCACATCTCATCAAGACGGAGATGGAAAATTCATTGGATACCCTTGCTGTACTCCTGGGTAAAAAACCCGGTGAACTGGCGTACCTCCTGGACACACCCCCCTCTATGCCAGGGCTTCCCCAAGAGCTCTTGGTGGGCATGCCTATGGACATGATCAGGCGAAGACCTGATATCAAAAAGGCAGAATGGGAATTGGCATCCAACACAGCGTATTTGGGAGTGGCAGAGGCAGATTTATACCCAAAACTTACCCTTGCAGGTTCCTTTGGGTTGGAATCCGTAAGGACCAAGGACTTTTTTGACTGGCCCAACAGGGTCTGGAGCTTGGTATCCAACCTCTCCTATGTGATATTCAAAGGTGGTGCCATAAAAAAGGCGGTTGAGGCCCAAGAGGCAAAGGTAAGACAATCCCTTATAAACTACGAAAAGACTGTGCTTTCGGCTTTAAAGGAGGTGGAGACCTACCTTGTATCCTTTGTGAACGAGGAGGAAAGGCAGAAAAACTTAGGCCTTGCGGTGGATGCGGCCAAAAGATCCTATGAACTTTCCATCAATAAATACAACGCAGGCCTTGTGGATTTCATAGTGGTTCTGGAATCTGAAAAATCCTTGCAAAATCTGGAGGACCAATTGATCCAAAGCCAAGGGGATCTCTTATCCCATGTGGTGAGGCTATATAAGGCCCTTGGAGGTGGGTGGAAGGGAGAAATTCCCAATGAAGGATAAGAATAGCGAGTTTGAAAGAAGGGTAAAGGCCTACGGTGGCTCTTTTAGGTCAAAGCTCTTTATTGCCGCCATAATATTTTTGCTGGTGGGGATGGGGCTTTGGTATTGGCTAAATGGAAAGGGCTATGGCCAGCAGAAGCTTCAATACAAGACAGAAGAGGTGAAAAAAGGGGATATCGTGGTTAAGGTATCTGCCACAGGAACGCTCCAACCCTTGAATCAGGTGGAGTTGGGGGTGGAGATATCCGGCACCATTGAGAAGATAGAAGTGGACTACAACTCCATCATAAAAAAAGGCCAGGTACTTGCCAAGCTTGATACCAGCAAATTAGAGGCACAGGTACTCCAATCAAAGGCCCTTTTGGAGATGGCAAAGGCAAAGGAAAAAGAGGCATTGGCAGACTTGGAGCTTGCCAGGACCAAATTGCGGCAGTTGGAGCAGGCAAGGGAGCTTTCAGGGGGAAGGGTCCCTTCCCAGACAGAGTTGGATGTGGCCCGTGCCAACATCCTGAAGGCAGAGTCTGTCTTGGCCTATGCAAAGGCAGATATAGCGAAGGCAGAGGCAGATCTAAGGTACAACCAGACAAATCTTTCCAAGGCAGTGATCAAATCCCCCTTGGATGGGATTGTGCTGGCAAGGAAGGTGGAGCCAGGGCAGACCGTGGCCGCTTCCCTTCAGACACCTGTTTTGTTTACCATCGCAGAGGATCTCACCAAGATGGAACTTAAGGTGGATGTGGATGAGGCAGATATCGGAAAGCTAAAGGTGGGACAAGAGGCTGAATTTGTGGTGGATGCCTATCCTGACATGAGGTTTAAGGCAAAGGTAAAGGAAATCAGGCTTTCTCCCAAGACCACCCAGGGAGTAGTCACCTACGAGACAGTGCTGGATGTGGAAAACCCTGACCTTTATCTGAAACCCGGGATGACTGCCACGGCAGACATAGTGGTAAAGGAGGTAGTGGATTGTATGCTCGTACCCAATACTGCCTTTAGGTTTAGGCCTCCTGTGGCGCAAAAAAATGCTCAAGAAAAAAGAGGGATCCTTGGAGCCATATTCCCCTTTAGGCCCCCTGCCCAGGCCCCAAAGGAAGATGAGGGCAAAAAACAAAGGCAAAAAGGCAGAGTCATATATAAGCTTGAAGGTGACAAGTTGGTGGCCTGCAAGGTGTTGATGGGAGAGACAGACGGAAGGTTTACCGAGGTGAAGTCCAAGGAATTAAAGGTGGGAGATAGGGTGGTGCTTGAGGTGCTAAAAAGTAAGGATGGAAGATAAAGGCCCACTCATCGAGATAAAGAAGATCACAAAGGTTTACGGCAGAGGCCAGGCTGCTGTGCATGCCTTGAGGGGGGTTGACATTCAGATCTACCCAGGTGAATTTTTGGCCATAATGGGTGCAAGTGGTTCAGGAAAATCCACATTTCTAAACATACTGGGTTGCCTGGATGATCCGACAACGGGCGAGTATCTCTTTGAGGGTCTTGATGTAACCAAGCTGAATCATAACCAAAAGGCATTGCTCAGGCGATATAAAATGGGCTTTGTGTTCCAAAGCTATAACCTCCTTCCACGCACGAGCGCCTTGGAAAATGTGGAGCTACCCCTCATCTACCGCAGCATGTCCAGAAACGAAAGAAAGGCAAGGGCCCTGAGGGCATTGGAGATGGTGGGACTTAAAGGCTGGGAGCACCATACCCCCTCTGAGCTTTCAGGGGGGCAACAGCAGAGGGTTGCCATAGCAAGGGCCATGGTCACAGAGCCTGAGGTATTGTTGGCAGATGAACCAACGGGGAACCTGGATACGGAAAAAAGCCATGAGATCATGCTCTTCATAAGATCTCTAAACCAGGAAAGGGGCCTTACCATAGTAATGGTCACCCATGAACCGGACATGGCAGCTTATGCCAAGAGGCAGGTGAGGTTTGTGGATGGTTTGATTGCCTCTGATGAGGTGACACCATGATCTTAAATGCATTACTTTTGGCCTTGAGGGCCATACAAAGAAATCTCATGAGGTCCTTCCTCACATCTTTGGGGATTATCATAGGTGTGGCATCTGTGATCACCATGGTGACCCTGGGGGAGGGCGCAACCCAAAAGGTGAAGGATCAAATCAGTTCCCTTGGGACAAACCTGTTGCTCCTGAGGCCAGGGCAAGGTTTTAGAGGACACGGGGGTGCAAGGGGTGTGGAGATCCCCTTCAAGATGGAGGATGTGGAGGCCATAAAAAGGGAGGTGGAGGGGTTGGAGGCAGTTGCGCCCATGAGTGCCATCAACACCCAAGTGGTTTATGGAAACAGAAACAGGCCATCCCAGATTACAGGCACGGACAACGACTTCATGGAGGCCAGGGACTGGTCTTTGGAAACTGGTAGGGAGTTCACAGAACAAGAGCTGAGATCTGGAGCGGCTGTTTGTATCATAGGAGCCACTGTGGCAAAGGATCTGTTCGGTGAGGAAGATCCCATAGGAAGAAGGGTGAGGATAAAAAAGGTGCCTTTTGAAGTGATCGGCCTTTTGGTTCCAAAGGGAGAATCCTCCTTTGGAACTGACCAGGATGACGTGATTTTAGTTCCCATGAGGACCTTTCAGAGGAGACTCTCTGGGAACACCGATGTGGAAAGGGTCTTTATCTCCGTTATGAGCGGATTGGATATAAATACTGCCAAGAAAGCCATTGAGGCACTCATGTCCGAAAGGAGAAGGACCAGGGAAAGGGAAGGCTATGAGTTTGAGGTAAGGGATCTAAGGGAGATCACACAGGCCCTGTCCGAAAGCACCAAGGTATTAACCTCCCTTTTGGGCGCAGTTGCTGCTGTAAGTCTGCTTGTGGGAGGTATAGGGATCATGAACATCATGCTTGTATCAGTCACAGAACGCACCAAGGAGATAGGCACAAGGATGGCCATCGGTGCAATGGAAAGGGATGTGCTTCTACAATTCTTGGTGGAATCAGTGGTTTTGGCCTCTTTCGGCGGTCTAATCGGGATTTTGCTTGCCATCGGAAGCTCCTATTGGATTTCAAAGCTAATGCTTGTACCTTTTATTTTAAAGCCAAAGATAGTCCTTTTGGCCTTTGGTTTTTCTTCTGCCATAGGAATAGGGTTTGGTTACTTCCCTGCCAAAAAGGCAGCTCGTCTAAACCCCATAGAGGCCTTGAGGCATGAATAGAGTTCGGAGTTCTTGCTTTTAATTGGATGAAAATTCCGTTGAGATGCAAGTTTTAAGGTCATATAAGGAAAGGTGTGAATCTTATTCCTTAGGGGGCAAAATGAAGATAAAGCACATTGACCACATCGGCATTGCGGTAAAGGAACTGGATAAGGCAAAAAGGTTTTATGAGGAGATCTTGGACTTGAAACTACACGGCATAGAAGAGGTGGTGGACCAGAAGGTAAGGGTGGCCTTCTTCCCCATAACCGACAGTGAGATTGAGCTTTTGGAATCCACCCTACCAGATGGTCCTGTAGCCAAGTTCATTGAGGCAAGGGGTGAGGGGATCCAACACATAGCCTTTAGGGTTGAAAACATAGAGGAGGCCTTGGAGGAACTAAAGGCTAAGGGAGTGAGGCTTATTGACCAGAGCCCTAGGAAAGGTGCTGGAGGTGCCAAAATTGCCTTTATCCATCCCAAGGAGACAAACGGAGTACTTGTGGAGCTGTGTGAGAGGGAATAAGGGTGGTAGAAGGAATCAAGGCCCCAGCTCCTGTGGTGGGAATTGTGCTGGCAGGGGGCAAAAGCAGTAGGTTTGGGAGCAACAAGGCCCTGGAGCCCATACAAAACGAATGTCTCATCCAAAAGGTTATAGAGCAACTGGACGGGCTCTTTGAGGGAATTCTGGTTGTGACCAACAGGCCTGAATCCTATGCCTTTTTGAGGTGTAGCTTGGTAAAGGACAGGATAGAAGGCCTGGGTCCACTGGGAGGGATTTACACTGCACTTAGGCAGATTTATCCTTGCAAAGCCTTTGTGTTTCCCTGTGACATGCCTCTGTTGAACAGGGATCTTATAAGATACATGCTTGAGGTCTCGAGAGATGGATATGACATCCTGGTCCCTCAGGTGGGAGAAGGGCTTTATGAGCCACTACACGCAATCTACGGACCCAAGTGCATCCCTGCCATTGAAGAGCTAATAGCCCAAAACAGGCTCAGGATCTTTTATCTCTATTCTCGTGTAAGGGTGAGATATGTGAAACCGGAAGAGATCAGGTCCTATGATCCTGAATTGTCCTGCTTTTTAAACATCAACACCAGGGAAGAACTGAACAGATTCCTCTCACCAAAGGAGGACAAAACCAAAGGAGCTTAAGCATAAAGCCCAGTCAAGAATTTGGCCTGCTCCTTTCTAAAGAGGAAGATTGACTCCTGTGCGATCTCCTTCAGGGCCTCCGGTAGATTTTGTGAGGAAATAATTTCCTCCAGTTGGTTAGAAATTTCCCCCATTTGGTAAAAATAGGATCTAAGCTCAGAGGATTCCTTTTGGGGAGAGGCAAGGGAGTTTTGGTAGTTATCCAGTAAGTCTAATAGGTATTCCAACTTTTGCGAAAACTCAGCCTGTTTTGAAAATTCCATTGAATGGCTATTACCTGACCTACCCATCTCCCTTTGTAGGATTGCCTCAAAGGAAGACTTAGACGGTGCTTTTACCTCCTTTTCCGGAGCCTGCTTTGGACCCAATACCTGAATTATAGATCCTATTGTCATTTACGCCTCCACTAAGTTCTGCCAATGAGTTTGCAATAACAATGCCTAAGACACGTTCTCTTTCAAATAAAGCTCCAAGAGCCATACAAAATCGTTGGTTTTGAAGGCATAAGACCTGTGTATAGGGTCCTTCAGTGGCTGAAAGTTAAAATTTTTGCCCGATGTGATTGAAGGGATGGTGAGTGCACAGGTATATCCCATGTCGCACAGTCGGGATTTGATGTTACCCCCTACCATGTTACAGAGTTCTCCGATCACATCCCTCACTTCCTCTGGGGCCACCTCCTCTGGTTCCAAGCCCAACATGCTGGCTGCCAAAAAGGAGGCCAGTTCCTTTGAAAAGATAAGACATACTGCCCCTGCCACCTTTCCCGCAAGGCCCACATGGCCCATGTATTTTTCCTTATCGGTCACCATGACAGACCCATCAGAGGGAAACAGATCAGCATCCAAAGAAAGCATGGTGGAGAATACATCGGTTACGGATTTTTTTACAAAGGGGGAAAAATCAAGCTCTTTCAACTGGGCCATAAATACCTCCTTTTATCCCTTGTCTTGCCCGGAGTCATTACCTTTTTCTTCTTGGAGCTTGGCCACGATCTCTTGGTCTGAATCCTTCTCCAAATCCACTTTTCCCTCCCTGATTGCGTTTAGAAGCGCATCTATGTCATCTTGGCTCAAGATATCCATCGGCTAAGGGTTACTCCTTCAAGTTGCTGGCATACTAAATGCAAAATCTTCCCCAAAAATCCCCAGATAGCGGAGGAACATGCAATGTCAACCCAGTACATAAATTTTACCAATAGCACCTTGAACGCAAAAAGTCATCAAGTTTTTCAAGGACCTAAGGGATTGACACTGGAGGATTACAAAAAGGGCAAGTTGGTTTTTGCCAAGGGTGTTTACAAGTCTTTTCAAGAGACATTAAAAGAATCCATGACAAAGGAATCCAAAAGTTCCCTAAAGGGGATTGAAAAAAATGGCGTCAAAGGTTTTTTGTATGTGGTCAAGCCAGGCGATACCCTTTGGGATATCTCTCAAAACTTCAAGGTGAACATGGAAGACCTTGTGAAGGATAATAACCTAAAGGACCCTGATCAGATCTATCCTGGACAGGAACTCTTTATAAGAAAAAACAATCACCCCCTTGAGCAGGAAGTGGTGGCCAGCTGGTACGGCCCAGGCTATCACGGAAGGCCAATGGCAAACGGGGAGATATATAACATGTATGATATGGTGGTAGCCCACAGGGACCTACCCTTTGGAACAAAGGTGGAGATCCTAAACCCGGAGAATAACCAAAGGGTGGTAGCGGTGGTGAAGGACAGGGGCCCGTTCATTGCAGGTAGGGATCTGGACCTATCTTATGGAATAGCAAAAAGGCTTGGGATGGTGGAAAAGGGGGTGGGAAAGGTTGTAATGAAAATCTTGGCTTAGAAGAGCCCTTCAATTAGTTGATTTTATCCGTCCTCTGGCGTAATCTATCTTCAAACTAATCCACTCTCCAAGGAGACCGTCCATGGCAATGAGAATCGCAATCCTGTTTTTTTCTCTCCTGGGTCTAATAAACTTAAGTCAGGTTTATTGTGCAGAGATCGTTAATAGGATTGTGGCAATTGTAGATGACGAAATCATCACATTAAACGATATTAATAGGAGGCTCAGGATGCTCACGCTGACCAATCCTGAGTTGAAAGAAGAAGTAAACGATATTGAGCAGATAAAAAAGGAAATTTTACAGGAACTTATTGAGGAAAAACTTGCCGAAAAAAAGGCAAAAGAAATAGGGATAAAAATCTCCGAAAATGAAGTCCAAGAGGCAATACAAAGAATAAAAATGAAAAATAACCTGTCAGATGAAGAACTAAACAAAACTATAGCAGAATCGGATATGACATTTGATGAGTATAAGAAGCATATTATCAGACAACTTGAGAGGGAAAAGCTCATCAGCCAAGAGATAAGAGGAAAGATAGTAATTTCAGATGAATCTATTAAGAATTTCTATGAAATGCATAAGGCTAAGTTCCAAGCTCCCACTTCTGTTAGAATTTCGTCAATATTTCTGCCCGTGAAAGGATCGGATATTGAAAAGACGGTACAATTGGCAAAGGAATTAAAGAACAAATTGAAGGCAGGAGAAACATTTGAAAGTCTTGTGTTAAAGTATTCTGAAGGTCCTGGAAAAGAAGCCGGAGGGGATTTGGGATATTTTGAAATTACACAACTTCACCCTGAATTAAGAAAGTTGGTGTCTCAACTACCTGAGGGAGAGGTATCTGATCCCTTTTTGCTGGGCAATTATGTACAGCTTATAAAGGTGACAGGAAGGGAAGGTGGCAAGGAGAGGAATTTTGAAGAGGTAAAAGAAACAATAAGGGATGCACTGTACCATCAGGAGCTTCAAAAGAGATTCAAAGACTTTGTGGAGGAATTAAAAGGGTCCTATTATGTGAGGGTAATGTATTGAAATAAAAGGAGATCAACATGGTCCTGGGAGAGCTGCTGAGGAAAAAGAGGGAGGAGCTGGGTTTTAGCCCGGAGGCTATATATCAAAGGACCAAGATCAGAAGAAAGTTCATTGAGGCTATGGAAAAAGAGGACTGGGAATCCTTTGCCTCTCCTGCACAGGCAAGGGCGTTTTTGCGAAAGTACATGCAGGCCTTGGGCCTCTCCCAGGAGCTTATGGAGGAATACGAAGACTCCATTCCCACTGGCCCAACTGTTTTTAAGCCTGTGAAAGAAAGAAACATCCCAAAGGATCATCTTGGGCTCATACTAAAAATCACCTTGGGAATCCTCATCATCCTCATCTTGGGAGTGGGGATCTGGCTTGGGGAGAGATATTACGGTAAGGTCTTGGGTAAGAAAGAAACAGGGAAAGAACCTGCCATAAAGGAAAAGGTGGTTCAAAACAAAACGGTTCCTTCCAGTACCTTACCCTCTGAACCTTCAACTACTACGCCAACCCAGGCCTCCAAGGTGCAGAAGGAGAATATTTCTGAGCATAGGCTTGTGCTTTCCTGTAACGAAAGGACATGGGTAAGGATCTATTTGGATAGTGAACCCGTTAAAGAATACCTCTTTAATCCCGGTGATAGATATGAATGGGTTGCAAAGGAAGGGTTTGAGATTAAAATAGGCAACGCAGCAGGAGTGGAATTGGAATACAATGGGAAAAAGTACCAGAATCTTGGCAGAAAAGGCCATGTAATCTTACTCAAATTCCCTGAATCATACCAAAGGAGGGTATTGTACTAATATGGCCAATGTGCTGGATGTATTTGAAGAAAGAGGTTTTGTGGAACAGGTGACGGATAGAGATGGGCTTTACAGGCAGTTTGAATCCCCAACCACCTGTTACATAGGATTTGATCCAACGGCCAAGAGCCTTCATGTGGGGAACCTATTGCCCATAATGGCCCTGGTGCACATGCAGAACCACGGGCACAGACCCATAGTGGTGATGGGTGGTGGAACTGCCATGGTTGGAGACCCCAGTGGAAAGACAGAGGCCAGGCCTATAATGAGTAAGGCAGAGATAGATTCCAATGCAGAGATCTTGAAGTTACAGTTTGCAAGGTTTCTGGACTTTGAAGGCAAAAAAGCCATTATGGTGAACAATGCAGACTGGTTGCTTCCCTTGAATTACATCGAGTTTTTGAGGGACATAGGAAAGCACTTTAGTGTCAACCGGATGCTGGCGGCCGAAAGTTATAAGGCAAGGTTGGAGACAGGCTTGAGCTTCATTGAGTTTAATTACATGTTGTTGCAGGCATATGACTATTGGCATTTATTCAAGCACTACGACTGTAGACTACAAATGGGAGGAAACGATCAGTGGGGTAACATCCTTGCGGGTGCAGATCTCATAAGGCGACTGGAAGGGGAGGTTGTATTCGGTCTCACCTTCCCTTTGATTACAACAGCTACGGGAATCAAGATGGGAAAAACGCACAAAGGAGCTATCTGGTTAGATCCCAACATGACAAGTCCTTATGAGTATTACCAATACTGGATCAACCAAGACGACAGGGATGTGATTAGATTCTTATCACTTTTTACATTTTTACCCATGGAAGAGATTAGAGAATTGGCTAAATTGAAGGACAGTGAGATCAATAGGGCAAAAGAGTTACTGGCCTTTGAAGCAACAAAGATCTGTCATGGAGAAGAAAAGGCCTTGGAGGCAAGGGATATATCACGTGCCCTTTTCAAGGAAAAATCCTTTCATGAAATTGAGGGTGCTCCCACTTATCAAATACCAAAGGATAAGATACAGGAAGGAATTCCAGCATATGTTCTATTTGAGATGTGTGGATTATGCCCCACAAAAAGTGAGGCCAGGAGGGTTATTACACAGGGTGGGGCATATATAAATGATGTTAAGGTAAAAAGTTTTGACGAAATCATAGATGAAAGTAAGGCCAAAGATTCAATCTTATTACTAAGGGTTGGCAAGAAAAGGTATCTTAAGGTAGATATTGTATGACAGAAAGAGAAGTACAAGAGGAATTGTTGGTAGATGATTTGGAAGAAATGGGATCTCTATCGGATTTTGCCGACGGAGAGGCTGAACTTTACGATAGGGATTATGATATTGAAACACTTTTGCCTGCACCTGTCTGTGAAAAAGCAGTTGTTCCCTATGATCCTCTCTCACAGTATCTGATGGAGATCAAAAGATACAGGCTTCTTTCCAGGGAAGAAGAGATAGAACTTGCAAAAAGGGTAAGGGAGCAGGATGATCCAAAAGCGGCCTTTATTTTGGTTACTTCCAATCTAAGGTTGGTTGTGAAAATAGCCATGGACTTTTACAAGTATTGGAGTAGAAGTCTCATGGATCTAATCCAGGAAGGTAACTTGGGGCTCATTCAAGCGGTGAAGAAATTTGACCCTTATAGGGGTATCAAGTTTTCATACTATGCCTCATTTTGGATCAAGGCCTACATTTTGAAGTTTATCATGGATAATTGGAAACTTGTTAAGATCGGCACCACACAGGGACAGAGGAAATTGTTCTTTAACCTGGCAAAGGAGAGGGAAAAGCTGTTGGCAGAGGGTTTTGACCCCGAACCCAAATACCTTGCAGAAAGGCTGGATGTAAGGGAAGAAGAGGTATTGGAGATGACCCAGAGGCTCAGCGGATGGGAGGTCTCCATCACCCAGCCTGTTGGGGAGGATGAAAAGGAGACAGTGGGTGGGCTTTTGCCCGACCCTGGCCAGAATGCAGAAGAACAACTCTCCGATTTCCAGCGGCGTAAGATCCTTGAAGAAAAATTGCAGGAGTTTAAAAAGACTCTAAAAGGCAAGGAACTTGAGATATTTGAAAAAAGAATCATGGCAGAGGAACCTGTCACGCTGCAAGAGATCGGAGACAAATATAAGGTCTCACGGGAAAGAATAAGGCAGATCCAAGAAAGACTTATCAAAAAGATTAAAGAATATTTGAGGACCCAAATACCAAACTTTGAGGAGGACTACTTAGACCTTGTTGGGTAAAAAATGGAAAGACAAATACATGTTTTCAGATCTACTGAAGATAAGTCTCACGGTGGGTATAATCTTTTTGTTTGGATGCGCAACCCCAAAGGTCCAACCCACCAAAGATGTTCAAACACCCACAAAAGAACCCACTGAAGCGGGAGACTCATATGCAGAAACACTTCTGGGATATATGGCATATCAAAAGGGAGATATGGCAAAGGCAAAGGAGCATATATTCAAGGCTCTATCCTTTGACCCTGATTCTTCCTATTTGAATTTTCTTATGTCTGTGATTCTGAGAAATGAGAATAACCAACAAGATGCAATGTTTTATGCTCAGAAAGCAATCTCCCTAAACCCTAACAATCACGATGCCCATGCTCAAATTGCTGATCTGTATATGTTGCAAAAGGAAGAAGAGAAGGCCTACACACACTATCAAAAGGCATTTGAACTGAATCCTGCAAATGAAAGAGTGGCCCTTGTGCTTTTAAGCCTTCAGGTGAGGCAGGGAAACTATCAGGCTGCGCTAAATACATTAGATACCATTATTGAGCATAGGCCTGATTTTTCCCTTGCAAGATACTATAAGGCAAAAGTACTCATAGATATGGATAGATTGGACGAGGCAGAGAGGATACTTGTAAATCTCATAGAATCTGATGCCGATGTGCCCTCTGCCTACATAGATTTGATAAATATCTATGAATACGAAGGACGCCATGAAGAAGAAAAAGAACTCTTAAGGCAAATCATACAACAAAATCCCAATGACACATCCATCAGGGAGAGATATATCAACATATGCCTTAAACTCAACGATAAAAGATGCATTGAAGAGCAGATAGAGTATTTAAAGAATAGATCAGGTGAATCTATCAACTCCAAACGCCTTCTGGGATCCATTTACATTCAAACAAAAAAGTTCCAGGATGCTATCGATATATTCGATTCTGTCCTTAAAGAGGATCCAAGTGATGATAGGACAAGGTTTTTGCTGGGTCTGTGTTATGAAAGTGCTGGAATGATAAATGAAGCGATAGATTTATTTTATAGCTTCCCTGATGAATCAGATTTTTATTCAAAGGCAATATATGAGATTGTTAGAATGCTGATGAAATCCAAAAAGTACAAGGATGCTTCTATTTTACTTCAGAAAAATAATGAAAAACTCAAAGGGGATCCACAATATTACATCATTTCAAGTTTTTTAGCTGAAAAGATTCAAGGTGTTAAGTCGGCCATTGATCTCATAAAGGAAGGTCTAAATCAGAAACCCGAGGATGAAGAACTTCTCTATAGATTGGGGATCCTTTATGACAAGGCAAAAGAGAAGGATAAGGCATTGGAAATAATGCATAGCATACTAAAAAAGAACAAGAACCATGCAGATGCCCTTAACTATATAGGCTATACATATGCCGATGAAAACAAAAATCTAAAAGAAGCCCTTAATATGATAAGAAAGGCATTGAAATTAAAGCCCGGCAGTGGTTATATCATTGACAGCTTGGGATGGGTTTATTTTAGGCTTGGTGATATGGAGAGGGCAAAGCGTTATTTGATGAAGGCTGCTGAGCTTGAGCCAGAAGATCCTACCATAAACGAGCATTTAGCTGATCTCTATCTGAAACTGGGTGATAGTTCCAAGGCATTGCACTACTATAATAGGTCAATAAAGCTCGGGAACCCCCAAAAAGAAAGGATCTTAGATATTATCAGAAGGCTTAAATCCAAATGATCTCCTTCCGTTTCCTTGGCGTTTTAGTCATGGTGGCTTTTCTGACAGTGGGTTGTGCCAAGGTAACTCCCCCTGCAGGCGTTGAATTTTCACAGGATCAGTATATTAATCTCCTTAAATCTTTTGATAGGGCAGAAAAGGGTATAACCAGCTTTGCCTCTAAGGGTTTGATGGAGATTAACCACATCAAAGGGTCACAGGAGCTGAAGTTCTACGCGGTTGGGACTCCAGACCCTTTTAGAATCCGGCTTGAATTGTTAGCTACGCAAGGTATCCCCATAATAACCCTTCTAATTAAAGATCATCATTGGCTTATCATAAATTACAGAGAAAAGATTGCCTATGTGGGCGATGCCTCCTGCGGACAGCTCACTGAAATAATTGGAATATGTCCAACAAGATCCGAGTTGTATTCTATACTATCAGCGGAGTTGGTTCTTTGGGACTACACCATTGTGGATGTTGATGAAAGAAAAGCCGAGGTGAATGTCAGATTTGATAATGATAGGATCGTTTCCATTTGCTTTGATAAGCATTCTAGCCAATTTAAGGCCCTTAGGGATATGGAAAAGGATGTATTTGTGGAATTTTATAAAAATAGGGTTAATGATGATACATTTGAGGATATTGTGAAAATAAATAGTGGTGTTCTAAACCCCACCGTGACTTTAAGGTTTATGGAAGTTATCAAAAATACCAAAGTTGACAGCGATCTTTTTGATGAGCAGGTTCCTAATAATTTTAAGGTTAATAACTTTAAGGATTGAAGTTTCAAGAGCATGCCCATAATGCCTTTTACTAAATCTAAAAGGCCACTTAAGATCGCAGTCATTATCAAAAGGTTTATAACAACCGGAGGAGCAGAGAGATATGCCTATGAAATAACCAAAAGAATTGCAAAGGAACATGAAGTGCATGTCTTTGCCCACAAGTGGGATTATGATGCTTCAGATATCAAGTTTCACAGGTTGGCAAACCCCATAAATAAACCATCCTGGATAAAACAGTGGGTATTCAGCAGGAAATGTGGAGATATATTAAAAAAAGATAATTTTGACATTGTTCATACTCATGAAAAAATCGTAAATTTTGATGTAATGACGATCCATTCCCCATGCTTTAAATCAGGTGTATTCAAATCTAAAAAAAATGCCTTAGGTATTATAAAACTTTTAACAACTTTTTTTAACCCCAGGAAATTAGGATGGCTTCTCCTTGAAAACAGGCAATTTAAAAGTGGTAAAAATAAGATATTTATCGCAGTTTCCAATAATGTTAAGGAAGATGTAATGCTTAGTTATGGAACAGAAGACTCTCGTTTCCATATAGCCTACCCTGGGGTTGGGCTAAATATGGAATTATTGAATGTCTGTAAGCAGGAAAAGGTTAACCTTCGTAAATCCTATGGTATCTCTTCAGAAGATACCGTTTTCTTGTTCGTGGGCAGTGAGTTCAAAAGAAAAGGTTTGGACGTACTCCTAAGGGCAATCGCAGGCCTAAAAGATGAGAAGGTGAAGCTCTTGGTGGCAGGTGATGGGGGTGGTAGGCTCAGGGAGTATGAGGCCTTGGTGGGAAAAATGGGCATTTCTCAAAAGGTGACCTTCTTGGGTTTGGTAAAGGAAGTGGAGAGGCTTTACGGGATTTCAGATGCCTTGGTTTTGCCCACAATCTCAGACCCTTCTCCACTGGTGCCCCTTGAGGCCATGTGGTGCGGGGTTCCTGTTGTGATGTCTGCCCCCAAATATTGTGGGGCCTCCGAGCACATAAGGAATGATGAGGCCCTGATCTTAAAGGACCCTCATGATTCAGCTACGCTCTCTCAGCTCTTAAGGAGGCTATTGGATCCCCATTTTAGAGGGGAGATGTCATTAAAGGGCAGGGAATTGGCAATGGGCATTACCTGGGACAAGACCACCCAAGAGACCTTGCTTGCCTATGAACATGCCTTGAGGTTCAAGGCCTATCCCAGGGAAACTTGAGTTTCAGTTGCCCAAGGGTCAATCCCTTCTGAAGTTCATAGCACTTGGCATACTTATAAAAGGTTCCCTCAAAATTCCCAAGGCCTATTATGAAACCAGGCCATCCGTCCAAGAATCCTCCCTTGATCACAAATATGTGAAAGAAGGCCCAGAGGGCATGAAACAGAGCAGTGGCAAGGCCTGGATTCTTGCCTTTTTTCATAAGCTTTTCTGCCCCCAAGGACGAATATCTGTTTGCCTTGGATAAAACCTGCGATAGATTCTTATAAGGGATTTGAATTATAGGGCTTTTTAAATACCCTGTTGGCCTACGGGTATGAAGAATATATTCTTCATGAACAGGATCATCCTTAAATTCCATCACACCCTTTCTAAACAATTGAGGCTGTCTATAGTCGGGATAAAAGCCTGAATGTTTTATCCATCTACCAAGAAAGATATTTCTCCTTGGTATAAAATAAGCATCCAGGGCATCCTTATTTGATATAACTTCTTGGATCTCTTTTGCAGCATCTGGCGTACATCTCTCATCAGAGTCAAGACTAAAGATCCATTCACAGTTACAGGCAGCAATACCCATATTTCTAAGTTTTCCGAAACCTTCAAAGGGTACCTCTATAACCATAGCTCCCAAGGACATTGCAATGTCTTGGGTGCCATCTGTACTGAAAGAATCTACAACTATGATTTCATCTGCCCATTTGACACTCTCTATTGCATCTTTTATTTTGTCTGCTTCGTTATATGCTAAAATATATACTGAGATGGTAGCCTTCATGGAGACAAGTTACCCGTATTGTAATCTTTACACAATCCTACTGTAAGCACTAATAACAACAAACTTCCACTATCAAGAAGGGTGGTATTAAAAAATCCTCCCAGGATCAAAACTGAGAGTGAATAGATAATAAACACATGAACTGAACTTTTTCTTCTTGCCCAAGAAAATTTTAAGAGGGCAATAAAAAACCACACATAAAAAACAAATCCCAATAAGCCAAAACTCACAAGGGCATATAGGAAATTATTGTGGGGGTGGGATATGAAAGGGTCAGTTCCCCCTCTAAGGGCCTTTAAAGCACTTCCATAACCACCTGTCCCAACACCTAACAAAGGGTTCTTAGCCATGAGCTCAAGAGCTCCATACCACATATAAAATCTGTCTTGATAGGCAGTGTATTCCCTACCCCAGACTTTGTCTGCAGGGCCGTTTGTGTGGTATCTCAATTCATTAACCGTTAATAAAAGCCTTTTTTGTACAACAGGAGAAAGAAAAAACACGATTACAATAGAAAGTGCAATAAGCAGCGCAATCTTGTAATTCTTTCGGTTTATAAAGTTTCTAAGTATCACTGGCAGGGAAAACAAAAAAACAAAGTAACCTGTTCTCCCTTCCAGTATGACAAGATGTAAGAAATATGTTGCGCCTGTGATACAATATAAATATCGAAGCTGGTATCTTGTGGTTGTTTTAAAGAAAAAGCTGGAAATCAGCATACCCAATATGAGATACAGGGTCAGGCTGTTATAGCCTCTTTCCAGACCAGAAAACCAGCTTTGTTTAGTGGGTATGATTCCACAAAACTGTAGAAAGCCAACGATAGCATTAATGAAAATGCCCAATAGGAAGATATAGATAAAAAATCTTGCTTCACTTTCATCTTCTATGGTCATTATAAGAGAAAAAGCAAACAACCAATAATAGCTCTTTGAAGCAAATTTAATAGCTAAGCCCTCTGTATCAGAAGTGTATAAAATACCAAGCCAATTAAGTGCTATGATAATAATACAAGGGACAAACCATTTTTCCCTTATGAGTGTTTTAAGTTTTGTCTTGTTCATAGTGAAAATGCATAAAATTGTCCCCAATGCGGCAAGGATCAAGGGAGGAGAAGTGCCGAAGGATGTGGTAAAAAAGGTGGCCACAAAACATAGGTAAGCCCAAGCCCTCAGCCCCGAAAGATCACGTAATGGAAAGGGAATAGATCCACTTATTGCATCTAAATAACCACCCATAGATAAACGGCCCTGCTCGTCGGTCTTCTTGAAAGCTATTCTATCTCCTTATTTGGTAGGCATTCCTACCCTACAAAGAGGTTTGATGTCAAACCAAATGTGGAAATCCTTCTCGGAATGTTGAATTGAGAGAAACCCAAAAAAGCCAAAAAAAGCAGATCAAGTGGATTAAACCAGAATAGTTTAGCTATTTTGGCTTTAAATACTTGTCAATGCCGTTTTTACAATAATAATCTTTTTCGTTTATTGACCTTTCAAGGAGAAGGATATTTTTTTCAAGGTTGGATCTTTCGTAATGAAAGTGGTAAAGATGATATGAACTTGCATGAAACCTTATGTCCTTTCTCTTTAATCCATATTTATAAAATCTCACTACCAGCTCAGAATCCTCTTTTCCCCAACCTATAAAGTCTTCATTAAAGCCATTTATGCTAACAAAGTCTTTCTTAAAAAAACTCATGTTGCAGCTTCTAATTCCTTCTAAGCTTTGAGAAATCATGATAAGAGGAATAGGTAACCTGATGGCGTTAGAAAAGTTTTTCACTTGCCCTTTGATAAATGAAAGAAATAATTTTTTGATGGATATATCCCAAAAAGTAAAATTATTAGATACTTTTTCTCCCAAAAGCACCCTATGACCTTGGATGAAATATCCTCTTTCTGCGTAGCGCAAATGGTCTTTCACTAAGGTTCTACAAGGTATTGAATCATCATCTGAGAGGATAATGTAGGATCCTGTTGAAGATGCTATGGCTTTATTTCTTATCATGGCTGCCCTAAACCCATTGTGTTCTTGCCGAATATGTAAAATCTTGACATTTGATTTTGTCTGTAGCTCTCCTACGGTTAACTCTGTTTCCCTGTTGGATCCATCCTCTGCGATTAAAATCTCATCAGGAGGGTGGCTTTGGTTCAAGTAGCCTTCTACTACCCTCCTTAGATATTCGGGACGATTGTAGGTGGTTATTACCACTGAAACCTTAGGTATGCCTTCCATCTTTTTCCATTTCGCATTCAAATTAAAATTTGTCCTATTCTACCACCTGATCCAAGACTCACAAAGATATTTTGTCCTGATCTGAGCTAATCTCAATTGCCCCGCAACTTAAGATATTCGGTTCTCAAGAGGGAACTCAGCAATACCCAAAGTTTTTTCAATAAGAGATCAGGTTACCTAATATCTCAGGTGCTTAGATCTAAAGCATGGTCTCCAATATTTTTTTGACCATAAAACCTTGGGGCTTGACTTGGTTTCCTGGTTCTTTTAGAAATATAAAAAAGGGAGGAACTAGCCGAATTCAAGTTTCGATGATGGGAGGGTAACATGCAAAAGGGAGCGGAGGTAAAAAAGAGGATAAGGGACATGGCGTTTAAGTATTTCATGGAAAATGGTTTCAGGGCCACTACTATGGATCAGATATCCAAGGCATTGGGGATTAGCAAAAAGACCTTGTACAATTACTACAACTCAAAGGATGAGCTTGCAGAAGAGTTCCTGAAAGATTTTTTTAATTCCTTGAGAGAAAGGTCCGATGCAGCAGCGGACAAAGAAGAAGATCCTGTGCAGAGGCTAAGGGTAAAACTCAAGCATGTAAAAGAAGAATACATGAGGATAAACTCTGCTTTTTTTGATGATATTCAAACCTATGCACCATCAGTATGGCAGGCATACATTAATCTAAAGGAGGAAAGGGCAAGAAACCTGGAAAAATACATCATAGCAGGGCAAAAAAAAGGGGTCTTCAAAGATATCCCACCTTATGTGGCTGTGATGCTATACTTGGGAATGACCAATGCCCTTTTTAGGACGGATTTTTTGGAGCAAACAGGTGTTTCAAGGGAGCAGGCATTTGACATGATAATAGAGATGTTTGTATGCGGATTGCTGAAGGTGGATAAAAAGTAAGCCTTCCCCATCTTTAGGAGAGGTTCATCTCTTGGCTATACATAAAGCCACCGAGCGGGATCGAACCGCTGACATCCTCATTACGAGTGAGGTGCTCTGCCTGCTGAGCTACGGTGGCATATGAATCCAATATCACATACCCCAGGGGGTGTAAAGGCAAAACCTTTACGCCGCAGGGCTACAGCAAGTTTTTCCACTATGTAAGTGGCCACCTTAAGCCTACCCTGTTCAAGCAATAGGTTGACTTACTGAAAGCCTAAGTTAGTATTGAGGGTTATCAAAATTTGGAGGATATGGATGGATCTGAAACAGACGCTTAATCTGCCTCAAACAGATTTTCCCATGAAGGCCGATCTTGTGAAAAAGGAGCCTCTGATCTTACAGAAGTGGGCTGAGACTGACCTTTACGGCCTTATAAGAAAAAATTCCAAAGGGAAGCCCCTTTTTATACTCCACGACGGGCCACCCTATGCCAATGGCCATATCCATATGGGAACTGCCTTCAATAAGGTCCTGAAGGACATCATCATCAAATCAAAGCAGATGGATGGTTTTGACTCACCATATGTTCCAGGATGGGATTGCCATGGCCTTCCCATTGAGCACAAGGCCGATCAAGAGCTGGCAGAAAAAAAGGCCCATATGGGGATACTGGAGGTGAGGCAATACTGCAGGAGATATGCAGAGAGATTTATTGATATACAAAGGGAAGAATTTAAGAGGCTGGGCATATTTGGGGAATGGAATGACCCATACCTCACAATGAGCTATGATTATGAGGCTCAAATTGTAAGGGAATTTGGTAAGTTTGCATTAAACGGTAGCTTGGTTAGGAGCAAAAAGCCCATCTACTGGTGCATTTCTTGTAAGACAGCCTTGGCAGAAGCAGAGGTTGAATATAAGAACAAGCTGAGTGATTCCATTTATGTAAAGTTTCCAATGCTGGACGATTTGGCTAAGGAGTATGAAAATCTCAAAGGCAGGAAGGTTTCAGTTCTAATATGGACCACAACTCCTTGGACCATACCTGCTAATTTGGCAATTGCATTACATCCAGATTACGAATATGTGGCAGTTGACACAGGTGATGATGTCCTGATTTTGGCCAAGAGGCTTATGTACATAACATTGGACACTATTGGCTTACATTATAAAGGTGTTTTGGCTGAATTTAGAGGATCTGAATTGGAAGGTAAGAGGGCAAAACACCCTATATATGACAGAGAATCTGTGATACTTCTTGCAGATTATGTGACATTGGATGCAGGAACAGGATGTGTGCATACTGCTCCTGGCCATGGTCAAGAGGATTATGAGACAGGCCTGAGATATAATCTGGAGATATATTCACCCGTGGGAGACGATGGCAGGTTTGATTCCACAGTGGGGGAATTTCAGGGTAAGCTTGTGTTTGAAGCCAACAAGCTCGTTAATGAAAGGCTTAGATCCTTGGGCATGCTCCTAAACAAGGGCGAAATACAACACGAATATCCCCATTGTTGGAGGTGTAAACAACCCGTCATCTTCAGATCCACAGAGCAATGGTTCATCTCCATGGACAAGACAGGCCTCAGGCAGAAGACCTTGGAGGCAATAGACCAAGTGAAGTGGATTCCTTCCTGGGGTAGGGACCGCATCTACGAGATGATCAAGAACAGGCCCGATTGGTGCATCTCAAGGCAGAGGGCATGGGGTGTGCCCATAACGGTATTCTTCTGTAAGAACTGTAACGAGCCTCTTGTAACCCAGGAGATAATCGAGCATGTGGCCATGCTTATGGAAAAAGGTGGTGCCGATGTGTGGTTTGCACTCCCTGAAAGGGAACTATTGCCAGCCGGTACCAAGTGCGGGAAATGTGGCTCAGAGGAGTTTAGAAAAGAAACAGACATCTTGGATGTGTGGTTTGATTCTGGTGTATCCCACGCAGCGGTGTTGGAAAAAAGATCTTATCTCACAAGCCCTGCGGATATGTATCTGGAAGGATCTGACCAGCACAGGGGCTGGTTCCACAGTTCCCTCCTTTGTTCTGTGGGCACAAGGGCAAGGGCACCATACAAAAGTGTGCTCACCCACGGCTTTGTGGTGGATGGTCAAGGCAAAGCCATGCACAAGTCTGCCGGCAATGTGATCTCTCCAGAAGAGCTTATAAAGGATTATGGTGCAGAGATAATAAGGCTCTGGGTGGCTGCAGAGGATTACACGGACAACATCAGGCTTTCAAAGGAAATCCTCCAAAGGCTTACAGAAGCCTATAGGCGTATAAGGAATACCTGTAGGTTCATCCTGGGAAATCTGTATGACTTTGATCCAACCTCCCATAGTGTCCCACAATCTTCAATGGAAGAAATAGACAAATGGATCTTACACAAGGCACATCGCCTCAACCAAAGGTTAATAAATGCCTATAGGAACTATGAGTTCCATATCGTATATCATGGTTTGCATAACTTTTGTGTGGTGGATCTATCCTCCCTGTACTTGGATATTTTAAAGGATAGACTCTACACATCTCATCCTGAATCCAAAAAGAGAAGGTCTTCCCAGACTGCCATGTATCATATCTTGAATATACTGGTGAGGCTTATGGCCCCAATCCTTTCATTTACAGCAGAAGAAATTTGGCAATATCTACCCAACAAAGAAAAGAGTCCAAGTGTCCACATGGAAGAATTCTGGCCCATTGATGATTCATTCATAGATACAGCTTTGGAAGCCAAGTGGGAAAGACTTCTCAAAATAAGGGAGGAAGTAAACAGGGTATTGGAAATGAAGAGGAAGTCAAAGGAAATAGGCCACTCTCTGGATGCAATTGTGACCCTTGGAGCAGATGAGGATACCTTACAATTTTTAAAGGGATTTGGCGACCTAAGGGAGATTTTTATTGTGAGTAAGGTTGAATTATTGCCTTTGGATCAACTTTCCGAAGAATACAACTCCCAGCTAAACGAACTCAGAATAAAAGCCACTTTATCTCCCTATTCCAAGTGTGAAAGATGTTGGGTGAGAGATGACACCGTTACCACAAAGCCTTTTAATCAGCCTATATGTGGAAGGTGCTTAGAGGTGTTGGAGAAATTACAGGTTAAACCTTCATGAACTGGTGGTTACTTTTTGGGATAATCTCAACAACTGTTTCCCTTGATCTCTTGTCCAAAGAGGTTTTGGCCACAAAATTCCACCTTGGCCAAAGCATCCCCTTGGTTCCTGGTATTTTGAACCTTGTGCACGTAAGGAACAAAGGGGTTGCCTTTGGCCTTTTATCACATCCTTCTGTGTCCTGGCTTCTACCCTATCTTGGTGTATTACTCATAGTGGGTCTTATCCTATTTCTGTTTTATCTGAGGCCCAAAGGAAAAATGGCGATAACCTCCATGGGCCTTACCATTGGAGGAGCTATTGGAAACTTGTATGACAGGCTTTATTTAAAGGAAGTGCGGGATTTCTTTGACTTACATATTGGCTCATATCACTGGCCTGCCTTTAATGTGGCAGACACTGCAATTACAATCGGAGCAATTTTGTTTTTACTTCATGTGGTCAGGTCAAAGGATGATGACAAAAAGATGGTTTCCAAAGGGAGTTAGCCCGGTTTCATAATAATTTGTTCATTTTCAAAGTAGAAAATTTAGTTTTATAGAGCCTATAACTCAGATTATTGTGGAGAGGAGAGGATGGGAAAGATAATGGCCCTCATAATTGATATGGAAGGGGTATTGGTTAAAGGTTCTGATTTGGTTCCTATCCCCAATGCCACAAGCTTTATTGATGAGATAAACACCATGGGTATCCCATATAAGATTGCCACCAATAACTCAACCCTTATGGTGGAAGAGATACACCAGAAACTAAAAGGCAATGGCTTTAACCTTGGAAAAGAAGCCATAGTTTCACCCATCTCCATATGCCTTTCTGAATTCACTTCAAGGGAAATTAAAAATGTCATGGTCTTGGGTAGTCAAAGTTTAAAAAATATCCTAAAGAAAAATGGCTTTCAAACCGTAAATGACAAGAGCGCACAGGCAATCTTGGTTGGAAAGATGGAGAGCCTGGATCTTGAGCTTTTGAAGAATGCCTGTGAAGTACTCCAAGAAGGTAAAAGTATTTTGTGTGGAATTAACAATAACCGTCTTGTAATGGATGATGATTCAAGGCCATATCCAGGGCCGGGTGCCATAATACACATGTTACAATTTGCAGTGGATTATAGGGAACCCATTATACATTTTGGAAAAGGAAGTGAGAAATATGACAATATCCTCATCAAGGAACTGGGACACAATTGGACAGATGTGATGATGATAAGCGATGACCCCTACACAGATCTTGAACACTATCAATCAAAGGGCTGTATAGGGGTCTTTGTGACCACGGGAAAATACAAAAGATCACACTTGAAACATATTCAGCCGCACATGAGCGTGGACGATGTTATGGAGATATTGAAGGCAATGAGATCCTTATGAACTACTTTCCCCTTTTCTCCAAGCTGGCCTTGAAGCTTTCCCAGAAGGATTTATCCACATCCTGCCAGGCCTTTCCCCACCTCTTTTCAAAATAGCTCTCAGGAAGTCTTTGCTGCCAAGCTGCCCAGGGGTTCTCGTCCCTTTCCCTTGCCTCTAGCACATCCACCAAGAAGCCCTCGATCTCCGAGAGCTTTTCCTTTGGAATATAACTCAGGGCACCTTTTTGAATGGACTTCATTAGATTGTCCGGAGAAAAGGCATGGGCAGTAAGCATCACAGCAGGAATCCCCTTCCTGGTGGCTATATCCAGGAGCCTGTATCCATCTACGCCCATAATATCAAGGATCACCAGGTCCAGGACCTGGGATTCCAAGAGATTTTTTGCCTCTTCAAAGGTAGTGGCCCTATAAAGCTCACATCCCGTTAGATATTCTTCAAGTGTATCCAGCACATCCACTTCATCGTCCACCATCAATATCCTTTTGCCCTTTAACTTTGGGTTGATTGTCATCAATACCTCCTATTTAATTTCATTGGATCTTGATCCTTTTCATCGCCTGTTCCATTAGGAGCTCATAGCTGGATTTCATTCCCACCTTTGACTCTTTTCTCTTTTGGCTCCACACCGTTTCAGGCCTTGCCTGCACAATAAACACATTTTCCGGAAATGGGATGTCTTTGTCTATGGACCATTCAATATCCATAGATGTCTTGTAGTGGGATTCGATCCTCTTTGCCAAGATCACCAGCTCTATGATCTCCTTGTCCTCTAAACAACAAACCTCCTGCATCTCTTCAGGCACCTCAAGTTCCACTGCCTTCCCCACCTCAGGAGAAAAGGTGAATTGCACATGCTTTCTGGAGATGCGTTTATCGTTCAGTTCCATCATTACCTTATCTATCACAAATTTGTCAGGATTTACAGAGCCGGATACAACAGTCTCGCCAAGGCCCCAACTTCCCTCTATCACTATCTTTGAAGGATCTCCGTTTGTGGGATCCAAGGTGAACATAACACCAGCTGCCTTGGCATTCACCATCTTTTGCACTCCAACACTTATATGTACCTTTTGGTGACCGAATCCGTGTTTAATCCTATAGGCTATTGCTCTGGGACCGAAAAGACTGGCCCAACAACTCTTAATGCTGGTTATCACCTCCTGTGTACCTTGTACCCATAGGTAGGTGTCCTGCTGACCTGCAAAGCTTGCAGTGGGCAGGTCCTCTGCAGTTGCACTTGACCTTACGGCCACAGGCATATTGGAAGTACCGCACTCCTTACACAAGTCCTCATAGCCAGCCTCCATTGCCTGCCTGATCTTTTCAGGAATGGGTGCCTCCATGATTAATGCTTTGATCTCTTGGCTCTTTGCCTCAATGGTCTCTACCTTGTTTGGATCCACTTCACCCATTGCATGGAATATCCTATCCCTCAGCTTTCCTTGGGATATAAACTCCAAGAAACTGTGCGTAGTAACTGCAAAACCTGGCGGTACCCTAATGCCTGCCTTCAACATCTCTCCCAAGTTTGCATTCTTTCCCCCTGCTATGGCCAAAGAGTTTTTATCCAGTGAGCGAAAATCCAACACATAATCCATCACTGCCTCCTCATATAAGCTAAAAGGGGCGGGATGTCCCCACCCCTAAAAGAGGGCTTCCTTAGGCCCTTTGTAAGATGGTCACAATACCCTTATCACCATCAACCCTTAGAATATCCCCTGTCTTTATAACCTGTGTTGCAATCCCGGTGCCTGTAACAGATGGCACCCCATATTCCCTGCACACGATTGCCGCATGGCTTGTGAGTCCACCTATATCTGTGACTGCGGCCTTGATCTTGGTAAACACAGGCGCCCAGGAAGGATTGGTGGTGGGGCACACCAGTATCTCTCCTGGTTGTAACTCTCCTATGTCTTTGAGGAGTTTGAGCACCCTTGCAGGGCCTTCTGCAACTCCTGCAGAAGAGGCAAAGCCTTTTACCTCCTTCACCTCTGCACCTGTGGGAACCGTTACACCCTCCAGCCACTCCTTCACCCTCTCTGTGGTTATCCCCCACAGCATAATGGTAAAGGGCTCTGCCACCTCCTCTGGAGGTATGCCCAAGGCAGGAGACGGAGACCACCTGGCAGCTGCCTCCAGAATCTTTTTCCTCTTTTGCACCTGGGCCTTGTAATAGCTGCTTCTAATGGGGATGCCTTCTCCAAGGGCCCATGCAGTGGATACCTCTGTCAAGAGTTGGGGGATCTCATAGCGGTTGAACAAGAAGAGATCGTCTTGGTGATCCAGCATACCCATCTTCACAAGGAGGGAACCTATCTCTCTGATCTTTTTGAACCAGATGGTATGGAACCAATGCTCCACCCAGAAGAGATGGTCTTCTGCATAACGATAGATCACCCTAATGGTGTTATAGGCATTGTCAAAGGTCTTGAGGTCATCCTCGTTTTGGATAAGGCCTCTATATTCGGACACGATTCTATCCCTTTGTTTGTCTATCTCACACAAGGCCCTTTCTATGGTCTCACCCTTTTCAAGCCTTTGGATATAGCCCTTGATGTATCCAAAGGGGATCTCCTCATGGGTTATCCAGCTCCCCTCATGGTGGAACCAACCGCTACCGCATGAGACATAGAACCAAGGATCTTTAGACTTTTCATATTCCTCAAGCCACCTCCTGCCGTCGGGAATGGTCTTGAGCCTTTCTATCTTCTGTTCCACAGACAGGTTGGATTTGAGGATCTCCGATACCTCCCTCATTGAAAATGCCATCCTTGAAAGCTTGCACAACTCTTCCTCTGGCCTGAACATGGATACATAGGCTCCAGCCACCATCTTTCCGATGGCACTTTCGCTGATACCTGGGAACAGCTTCCTTGCCACATCTGCAAACATCAGATAGGCAAGGTATGTGAGGTTTAACATCTCAAAATGATACTGCCAGCCTTTAAACATCATATCCACCAGCCTGTTAAAGGCCTCAAGCAAGTCATAGGAGGGATAGTAGCCCTTTGGGGCAGGGAGTACGTCTTCTTCAGGGACATATTTGGGGAGTTCAGATGGTATGTAAACTGCCTCCATCTCCTTCCCAAGGGCCCTAAACTTTGTAAGCCACTTATCCCATAGCTCGTCATAGTGCTCAAAGACGTAAAAGACCCTTTTTTGGAAGTGTTGTGCCTTCTCTGCGATAATCTGCTCCGGAGGGGGAGCAACGGCACAAATGTACTGGTAACAGCCCACTAACCTTTGGGCAATCCCTTGGGCAGGTGGTATACAAAATACCCTTGTGGTGTATTGTGAAAGGGCTATCTGCCATGCCTCTTGAAAGATCAGATCCAGGGGTGGCATGGGCTCGGGTGCATGGATCTTGTCCAAGTACCAGAACTGTTGTTTTTCCCATTCTTCCCTGTCCTTGGAAAAAAGATAGTGGGATGGATACATCTCCTCCCATCCCTCCAGTTCTTTGGGCACCTGGTACTCGTGGGGAACCGGAAACCTCCCTGCCTTTTGGCTTTCCATATTACACCTCCTGCTGTTTTGATAGGGCTAAGAAATCACCCTTTGTTGGACACTCTGTCCATAAAGAAAATCTACTTCCCCAAGGTAATCATATTCAGCTATTTTGGTGTGGGTACACTTTGTGTCAAATTCAATTTTCTTATCAAAATAATAAGGCATGGTTATGGATTGGCTAATCACCCAAGGGTCTCAATCCCTCCTTCTTAAGGCGGATACACAAGCGATATAGAGATCTTAGTTTGGAAACTGACTAGATAACTGTGGTGCCACAGACGGTCAAATTACTTTTCAGCCTTGAGTTATCATGTTGGATTACTCTCGTATATGATCTGTGGAAGCTCCATTTTAATTTTATTAATCCATTCAATCCAAGATGTTATTAAGTGGATCTTAGATGACAACACGAGTTTGTTAAACAAGTCACCTGATTTTCCCTTTATACTCAAAATCCTTTCCAGTGATATATTTAGATGAGTAGCTTGCTTTTCCATAAAGCAGCCCATACTATTTGGGGAGATGTTTGAAAGGAAAAATAGTTTGGCCATGAAATCAGATCCCATATCTTTAACACGTATTGTTGGTGATTCCAGCCACCTAAGAAACGATTCCTTTCCCTTTTCTGTTATCGTAAAGTGTTTCTTAGGTGGCCTGTTATCTTGAATGATAACCGTTGATGATATGTACTGATTTTTTTCTAATTTTGATAAAACAACATATAGTTGACTCTGGCTTGGTCTCCAAATTTGGTGGAATGTGTCTTTAAGCCTTTTAAGTAAATCGTATGCATGGGAATCAGATATGTATAATAATCCCAATATCATATACACGAGGCTGGGATTTCCCTTCTGCACAAGTTTTACATCTGTCATCTTAAGCCTTTCCAAACGGACAGACTGGATATCTACATTCCTCACAGTTCAAACAAAGGCCACCGTGGGCAAGCCTTGCAATATCCTCTCTCCTTATCTCCTCGCCCGCCAGTACCCGTGGCAGCATGATATCAAAGACGGTTGTCTTAAAATATATCACGCACGCAGGCAAGCCCATGATGGGAATCCCCTTGATCTTGGCGTACAAGAACATGGCACCTGGTAGTATGGAGGTACCGTAGACAATATCTGTTGCTCCTGCCTCGGCGATTGCAAGCCTCGTTACATCATCGGGATCAACGCTCATCCCGCCTGAGATAATAATCAGTTGTGCATTTTCAGAGATGAGAGAATTGATTGCATCCATTATCTTCTGTTTGTCATCAGGGCAATAAATTGTGTTTATTAAGTCGCATTCATAGTTTCGTAGTTTTTTTGTGACAGCACCGTTGAATTTATCTTCAATAAGGCCATAGTAAACTTCATTTCCTGTGATTATAAGGCCTGTGGATAGTCTGTTAAATGCCTTAACCTCAAAGATTTTTTTCTTCCCACAGATATTTTCCACTATCTCAACAACATGAGCTTTTATCACAAGGGGAATCACCCTTGTAGCTGCAATTACTTGGCCTTCACTAACAACGGTGTTATTATGAAGGGAAGAAATACACACCTCAGGTATCATTGCAGCCTGTGTTAAGGTATCAACATCCACTTTAAGAAGCCCTTTTACCTTTGCCTTTAGAGAGATCTTACCCTCTGAAGGTTTGGGATCAAACACAACATTTTCCCCTGCAATCAGAGTGGCAAGACGCAAGGCTGCCTCATCCTCGTGGAGTTCCCCAGGCTCAAGGGTGAGGACATATAGGCGTTCTTTGCCCAATCTTTTGAGATGGGGGATGTCTTTTTCTGTCACTATGTGACCTTTCTTGAAGGCAGGGCCTTTAAACTCACCGGGCCTTATCTCTGTAATGTCGTGCACCAAAACATGGCCCACTGCCTCTTCCACAGGAATGGTCTTTAGCATAAAGGTACTCCTCCATAATGGGATATTCCATTTTAGAATTCTCCGTCCCAAATACAAGGTTAATCTTGCCTTTTTGGGCAAGATTACAAATAGAAGAGAAAAACGGGTTTATTGAGTTTTTGGGGTTTGTTGGGTTCCAAGACACGGGACGGGCAAGTCTTATCCGTAAAAGGTCTAATGTATTTTTAAATAACCACTGAGCACACAGAGAATATGCAGAGCCTTCAAGCCCTCTCCATTTGGGCTTGCATACTCATCTGTGTGAGCAAGTGGACTGCTAAAATTGGCAAAGGTTTCACCTTCAAGCAAAGTAGGTATAGTAAAGCCTCAGGATCTCAGTTTCTTGGTCTTCATCCAATGGGTTCAAAGGTACTACCCCCCTTATGCATGGGTAGTTTTTTGAAGTACCGTATAGCCTGCAGATCAAAGGTCTAACAGGATATATAGAACATCCCCATTGGGTCACGTACGGGCAGGTGGTTCCCTCGGCCATCCTTAGGCCCTCTCCCCTTTCTTCCAAAAATCTTTTTATCCTTTCTTCCTCAACCTTGGTCCTGCTTGGAACCCCAAAATCCTTACAACACTGTATGCAACCAGGGATGCAATGCATATCTGGAATCAGGTGGTAGAGATCTTGGATCTCCATGAAAGTCCCTCTTCAATCTCTTTGATTATTTTTATTGCAGCTTCCTTAGGGTCAGGGCTTTTTAAGATGGGCCTTCCAATGACCAAATAATCCGAACCCTGAATCATGGCATCCTTGGGGGTAATAACCCTGCTTTGATCCTCTCCTTCCACAAGACTCCAAAGAGGCCTAATACCCGGTACAAATAAAAGGATCTGTGGAAACCTATGTCTCAACAAGCTTATCTCCTTCCCTGAGCACACAAGGCCTTCCACCCCAGCCTCCACCATCAACTCTGCCCTTATACCCACAAGCTCCTTGATATTGTAAGATAGATCCGAGGCATAACCCAATTTCAAGAGTTTATTTTCATTTAAACTTGTAAGCACCGTCACCCCAAGGATCTTTAGCCCTCCTCTTTCATCCTTTGGGAACCTCTTGAGGGCCTCAAAACACTCATCAGGATGCACCGTAACAAAATCCACATCCCATTTTGTGCAGGCCCTTAATGCCTTAGAAACGGTTTCAGGTATATCGTTTAATTTCAGATCCAGGAATATTTTCTTGCAGGAAATTTCTTTGATCCTCCTTATAATTGTAGGGCCTTCGGATACAAAAAGCTCCAAACCCACCTTAAATACACCCACAAGATCCTTCAGCCTTTTTACAATATCAAGGGCTATATCTCCTTTATCCACATCCAAGGGTAAAACCAAATGTTCCAGTGGTTCTCTCAAAGGCAATCTCCTTAGCTTTAGAAAATATGAAATTTGTCAAAAAATACTTTTCAAGGCCTTTAGACTTATAATAATAAAAACTGCAATAAATATCAAAGCAAGCCTCTTATTTAGGACATTTTTTCTTCTAAGATAAATCTTGAGAATCAAATACAATGGGATAGATACAAGAGTTGCAAGAATCATATGATTTCTCGTACTGGATGAGGCATTGCAAGCGTCAAAAAAAACAAATGTTAAATAGAAAAAAGTCACAAGAATTGTGAGAGCTTCAAAAGTATTCGGATATGATATGAGCCTATATCGTCTACTGATTAACAACATAGCCGTCCAACACCAGGCAGCCACACTAAAAAAATTCCAATACGTTATGTCTAATACAATCTCCAGCTTGCTGATCGTAAGGATATAGTTCAAAAATAGTATGGCCAAGTAAAAACAAGCATGTGCAACTGAAATATCATCCTTTCTACCATTCCAAGGAAATAGCAAGATAAAAAAAACTATAATCCCCAGCGAAAAGGCACCAATCTTAGGGGAAGGGGAAGAAAAAGCAACAACAAAGAATAAAAAGGACAAAAGGATTCCCAAGGAAACGAGGCTAACAGCCTTGGAAGAGTAGTTCTGTACAACCTGAGTGGTACAGCTACAATTATCTGTCTTAACAGCAGGCCTATTCTCAAGGAATTTCAACCCCATATAGATGGAAATAGCAAGGGCTATGGCTCCATAAAATTGGATCCAATCCATTACCCCTCGGAAAACCCATGCTATGATACCGAAGAAAAAGGTAATAAGATAAACCACACCCACTGATGTTGGATGGGAGAATCCAAGCCCCAACAGTCTATGGTGGAAGTGTGTCCTATCAGGATGAAAGATACTCTTCTTCTTTATAATCCTTCTTCCCATGACAACCAAGGTATCAGCAATGGATAATGCAAAGATAATGGCCATGGAAATGGGTTTTATGTTCATGGCTCGTGGCCCTTCTTGCACAAGGGCAACAGTGATTACAGCCATGGTATAACCTAACAATAGACTGCCACTATCACCCATAAAGAGTCTTGCAGGATAGGAATTGTATCGCAAAAAACCCATTAGGATTCCAATTACCATTATCGCAAGGATTGAATATAAGTAATGCCCGTAGAAATACGCAAAGACAAAGAGAAAACATGAGGCTATCAAACACTTACCTGCAGCAAGGCCATCCAGACCATCTGAAAGGTTTATTGCATTCATTAGTCCAACCATACCAAAGACGGTAAAGAACGGGCTAAAGGCACCCAACTGCAACTCTCCAAATCCCAATAGATCGCCTAAGGATCGGATGTAGATACCTGAGGTAACAATAAATGAAGCACAGGGTAATACCTGCAACAGGTATTTAAGCTTTGGATTCAATGAAAATTTGTCGTCCAGGATACCAACGAAGCATATCATGATCGCTCCAAGGATGAAACCAAAGATCTCCTTGGAAAGGCTAACATGGATCAAAAAGGAGATTATAAGGGTTACTGCCATTGCCAGGCCACCTAACCTTGGCATTATCCTGGAATGGACCTTTCTGGGATCGGGGAGGTCTATAAAACCGTATCTTTTGGCCAGGACCGATGAGATAGGGGTAAAAAGGAGAGACAATCCAAGGGAGGTAATTAGAACCAACCCAAGGTAGACAATCTCCTTAAGACACCAAATGTCCGGCAAGGCCCCTCCTCCTTTCTCCGGCCTTATATCACAATGACATAGATCTGTGAAGGCCTAACCATATGTGCCCAAACCTAAGCCCTCTCACAGGGCCAGGTTAAAGGCTATCGGTTACCATGCTTCATTGGGGATCTTAGGAAATGCGTGGTCAATTTTCCGTATCCTTTACCCTAAGCCCCAGCTTTTCCAACCTATATCTCAGACTCCTCAGATTTATCCCAAGGAGCTCTGCTGCCCTCTTTTTGGATCCCCTGGCCAGCTCAAGGGCTGAGATTATATAGCTTGCCTCAATCTCGCCCAACGCCTTATCCAGGTCAAAGTCCTTTGCATCAACGGTCAAAGGCCTTAAATGAAAGGCCCCCTCTGCTTCATGTTTCCTCCCTTCATATCCCAACACAAGGCTATCAGGAAGTATTATCTTGGACGACTCCAAGGCAACACTTCTTTCTATGATATTTTCAAGTTCCCTCACGTTTCCAGGGAAGCTATAATTCCTTAATATCTCAAGGGCATAAGTGGATACCTTTCTTATCTCCTTGTTGTAAAGCTTGCAATATTTTTTCAAAAAATAGTTTGCAAGGAGCTCTATGTCTTCCTTCCTTTCCCGCAATGGTGGAATTTGAATCTTCAAGACATTTAAACGGAAATACAAGTCTTCCCTAAATCTCTTCTCTACAACTTCTTTTTCAATGTCTCTATTTGTTGCAGCTATTACTCTCACATCAACCTTTCTTTCCTTTGTACACCCAATGGCAACAAATGTCTTTTCTTGCAGAAATCTAAGCAATTTCACTTGAGTTGTTGGAGTAAGCTCACCTATTTCATCCAGAAAAACCGTTCCACCGTCCGCTACCTGAAAGTATCCAACCTTATCTGTGAGTGCACCTGTAAAGGCACCCTTTTTATATCCAAAAAGTTCACTTTCCACCAAAGTTTCAGGAAGCCCAGCACAGTTTATTACAACAAATGGCTTGTCTCTTCTTTCGCTATTTTCATGTATTGCCCTTGCAACAAGTTCCTTTCCTGTTCCGCTCTCTCCTAATACCAGTACATTACAGGTAATCTCTGCTGCCTTCTGGATGAGCTGATACACCTTTTTCATCCCAGGGCTTTCACCCACCAGGTATCCATAATGAGCCTCTTTCACGTCAGGATAAGGTCCTTGGCCCACCTTTTCTCCCAAGGCCTCTTTTATCACCCTTCTGAGTTCCGCTATCTTAAAAGGTTTGGGCAGGTAATCATATGCACCCTCCATCATTGCACTCACAGCGCTCTCGGGAGATGCATAGGCAGAGATCATGATTGCAGTCACATCCTGGCTCAGATTCCTGGCCCTTCTTAGGACCTCAATCCCGTCTATGTCTTCCATCCTTACATCCAGGATAAGCAGATCATAGTGGCGTTCCTTGAGCCTTTCCAATGCCTCCTTTCCACTGGTTGCGGTATCAACAATATACCCTTCTTTTTTGAGAAAGATCTCCAAGGACTCCACCATCCCCACTTCATCATCCACCACCAAGATCCTCTTACGGTCTTGCAAAGACCACCTCACCCCCTATTATGGTAACCATGTTCCTACCCTTTAATACCCTACCCAAAAAAGGGGTGTTCTTTCCTTTGGAATAGAGTTCCTCTTGAGTGACCTCCCATTCAACTGTAGGATCTATGATGCAAATATCCGCCTTTTTATTTACCTCTATGGCGCCACCTTCAATGCCCAGGATCCTACAAGGATTAAGGCTCATCTTTCTTATGGCCTCCGGCATGGATAAGGCCCCATTTCTCACAAGTGTCAAGGCAAGGGGGACTGCCAATTCCAGGCCCACCATTCCAGGAGAGGCTTTGTCAAATTCCACCTCCTTTTCCAGCACGCTGTGGGGTGCATGGTCGGTGGCAATGGCATCAATGGTGCCATCTGACAGGCCTTCTATGATGGCCGCCACATCCTGTGGGGTACGCAAGGGGGGATTTACCTTTGCCAGGGTGTTGTATCCGCTCAGTTCATTGTGGTCCAAGGTAAAATAATGGGGAGCTGTTTCAGCAGTCACAAGAATGTCTTTGGATTTGGCCCATCTAATAAGCTCCACAGAACCCTTTGTACTCACGTGGGCTATGTGAATGGGCACACCTGTTAGCTTAGAGAGGGCAATCTCCCTAAAGACCATGATCTCTTCTGCCTCCGCAGGAATACCCTTTAGACCTATGTGGGCACTCACAACCCCTTCGTGCATCTGCCCACCCTCAGAAAGGTTAGTGTCTTCGCAATGGCTTATGACCCTCAGGCCAAAAAAGGAGGCATATTCCATTGCCCTTCGCATCAACCCACTATCCATGACGCATTTACCATCATCACTTACTGCAACAGCCCCTGCTGCCCTTAGATCACCGAATTCGCTCAAGACCTCACCCTTTTGCCCCACTGTGATGGCTCCCACTGGATATACCTGAGCTAGGCCCACCTCATTGGCCCTTTTGATGATGTATTGGGTCACGGAGGCGTTGTCGTTTACCGGCCGTGTATTGGGCATGGAAAGCACTGCCACAAAACCGCCTGCAACTGCTGCCTTACATCCACTCTCAATGGTCTCCTTATACTCCTCCCCAGGCTCCCTTAAGTGTACATGCATGTCCAAAAGTCCAGGGGCCACTATCTTACCCTTTGCATCCAACACCTTAGCCCCTTCTGGTACCTCCATCTCCCCCCAAGGGGCCATAGCCTTGATCACACCTTCAGAGATAAACACATCGCAATGCCTCATGATCCCTTCTTTGGTGTCAACCACCTCACCGTTCTTTATGAAAAGCATATTACCTTGCCCCTCCCATCAGGAGATACAAAATGGCCATTCTGATGGCCACACCGTTGATCACCTGCTCCAGGATCACAGAAAACTGGCTATCTGCCACCTCAGGGCTCAGCTCAACACCTCTGTTTATAGGGCCTGGGTGCATCAAGATCACATCAGGCTTGGCCTTTTTCAGATCTTCCTGAGATATCCCGAATACCCTGGCATACTCTCTCAGGGAAGGGATCAAACGCCTTCCCTGCCTTTCCAGTTGGATCCTGAGCACTATCACCACGTCCTTTTCAAGAATTGCCTTTTTAGGGTCCAACACCAGTTTTACCCCTAACTCTTCCATTACCCTGGGGACCATGGTGGGAGGTCCTGAAACGGTAACATTTGCACCCATCTTTTTAAGGGCCAAGATATCTGACCTTGCAACCCTACTGTGCTCTATATCCCCCACAATTGCCACTTCCAAGCCCCTGATCCTGCCTTTTTTCTCCCATATGGTGTACAGATCCAGAAGTGCCTGGGTGGGATGCTCATTTGTGCCATCTCCTGCATTAATCACACCTGCCTCCACATGACGGGCAATGAGATGTGGGGCGCCGCTTGAGCTATGGCGTATGACTATCAGATCAGGATTCATGGCCTGTAGATTCTTTGCAGTGTCCACCAAGGTTTCACCCTTTTCTATACTGCTACCCGAGGCCGATAGACTAACTGTGTCTGCACTCAATCTCTTGGCAGCCACCTCAAAGGAGGTCCTGGTCCTGGTGCTGGGCTCGTAGAAGAAATTCACTATGGTCTTGCCCCTTAGGGTGGGTACCTTCTTTATATCCCTGGTGGAGATCTCTTTAAAGGAACTGGCCGTCTCCAGGATCAGCTCAATATCCTCAACGGACAACTGTCCTATACCAAGTAAGTCCTTATGGCGGAATTCCCTCAAGTTATCCCCCATAAAAAGGCCTCCTTATCACCAGGTGACAAGGAGGCCAAAATTTTTATCTTCATGCTCCCCCTTTTATTTGTGGGGAGAATCTCCTATTTTTTCTCCCTACCCACCAATTGAACCACGGATATAGGAGCAGCATCACCCTTTCTAAACCCCTTTTTGATAATCCTCAGGTATCCTCCAGGCCTTTCCTTATATTCCTTCACGATCTCCTCAAAGAGTTTATGGGCCACTGTCTTCTTCCTTACAAAACCCAAGGCATGCCTCCTGGCATGTAGGTCTCCCCTCTTGGCCAGTGTTATGAGGCGCTCTGCTATTGGCCTTATGGCCTTGGCCTTTGCATCTGTGGTGATTATCTGCCCGTGTTCAAATAAGGAGGTAACCAAATTCCTGTATAAGGCCTTTCTGTGATCAGTATCCCTTCCCAATTTCCTTCCGTACTTTAAGTGCCTCATTTCTTTCTCCCTTCCTCCTCCTCAAAATCGGACTCATCCTCATCTTCCTCAGGCGGCACCCAGTTGGGAATCTTCATTCCAAAGGATAATCCCATCCCCTCCAGTATCTCCTTTATCTCCTTCAAGGAGGTCCTGCCAAAGTTCTTTGTCTTGAGCATCTCTGCCTCTGTCTTTTGTACCAACTCCCCTATATACCTGATGTTGGCATTCTTAAGGCAGTTGGCTGCCCTCACAGAGAGCTCCAGTTCAGATACCTTTTTATAAAGGTTCTCGTTCAGCTGCTGCTCCTGTTGGGTCTCCTCTTCCTCTTTTGGCTCAGGTTCTTCCTCAAAGTTTATGAAAGGTGCCATCTGTTCCTTTAGGATCTTTGCTGCATAGGCAAGCGCATCCTCTGGGGCTACACTTCCGTCCGTCCACACCTCCATGGTGAGTCTGTCGTAGTCTGCAATCTGACCTACCCTTGCATTGGTAACCGTGTAACTCACCTTTTTTATGGGTGAAAATGCCGCATCCAGATATATAGTACCTATGGGTACCTCGTCGGTCTTTAACCTCTCCGATGGCACATATCCCTTACCCATCTTAACGTGCATCGTCATCTTGAACTTTGTATCAGTGGTAAGTGTGGCTATGTGCTTGTCTGGATTCAGGACGATAGCCTTCCCATGGGTATTTATATCTTTAGCCTTAACCTCACCCTCCCCTACTTTTTCAAGTGTGAATTCAGCCTCATCAGAATCCAATAATTTAAATCTTATCTCCTTTAGGTTTAAAACAATTTCAGTTACATCTTCAAGAACCCCTGGGATACTGCTAAACTCATGTGGTACCCCATCTATTTTTACCCACACAATAGCAGCACCCTGTAAGGAAGATAATAAAATCCTTCTTAGTGCATTACCTATGGTAATTCCAAAACCCCTTTCAAGGGGTTCACATACAAATTTACCATAGGTATCAGCATATGATTCTTCGTCTTTCTCTATGGTCTTAGGCCTGATAATTTCACGCCAATTTCTTGCCCTTAGATCGTTCAAGTCTCAACCCCCAAAATCTATGTGTGAAAACAAACGGCCATGAGGCCTTGTGGGCATAACTATTTACTATAAAGCTCGACTATCAGATTCTCTTGAACTGGTATAGTAATATCCTCCCTCGTGGGCATACTCCTTATTGTCACAGCCATCTTCTCTTTATTTAGTTCCAGCCATTTAGGGACTCCGCGCCTTACCACCGTCTCCAATGCCTCTTTTACAACAGCCAACTCCTTACTCTTTTCCTTTAGAGCAACCACTTGATTGGGTTTCACGAGATAAGATGGTATATCCACCTTTTGGCCATCCACTGTTATATGTCCATGTCTCACCAATTGCCTGGCCTGGATCCTTGAGGAGGCAAACCCTGCCCTGAACACCACATTGTCCAATCTTCTCTCCAGATTTACCAAAAGGTTTGTACCCGTCATTCCCTTTTGTTTCTCTGCCCTCTCGTAGGCAAGTCTGAACTGTTTCTCCAAAAGCCCGTAAATCCTCTTTACCTTCTGCTTTTCCCTGAGCTGTATCCTATAGTCTGAATACTTACCGGATCTTTTTTGTCCGTGCTGACCAGGTGCATAGGACCTTCTTTCAAAGGCACACTTATCTGTATAACAACGGTCACCTTTCAGGAATAGTTTGAGGTTCTCCCGCCTACAAAGCCTGCATCTTGCCTCCAAATATCTCGCCAATTCAACCTCCTTATCTCTAATTTACACCCTTCTCCTCTTGGGCGGCCTGCAACCGTTATGGGGGATGGGAGTAACATCTCTAATGGCAGTGATTGTAAATCCATCTATTTGCAAGGCCCTCAAGGCAGCTTCCCTTCCCACACCAGGCCCCTTTATCCTCACCTCTGCCTGTTTCATCCCGTTTTCCATGGCAAGCCTCACAGCCTCCTTGGTGGCCATCTGTGCTGCAAAGGGAGTGGATTTCCTGGATCCCTTAAATCCCACCCTTCCTGCACTGGATTGGGCCACCACATTTCCATTGGGATCGGTCACTGTGACAATGGTATTGTTAAAGGTGGATTGGATGTGGATGATTCCCACCGGTACAACCTTTTTCTCCTTCTTGCCCTTCCTTCTGGTACTTTTGGCCATATACCTCTCCTAACTACTTTTTCTTCTTTCCCAATAGGGAACCACGGGGCCCTTTCCTTGTGCGGGCATTGGTATGGGTCCTCTGCCCCCTCACAGGCAGCCCCTTCCTGTGCCTGAGCCCCCTATAACAGCCCAGGTCCATGAGCCTCTTTATGTTCATCCCCACTTCCCTTCGGAGATCTCCCTCCACCTTGTAATTCTCATCTATGATCCGCCTTATCTGATTTACCTGCTCAGGTGAAAGATCCTTTGTCTTTATGTCCTTATTGATCCCTGCCATCTCCAATATCTTTTGGGAAGTGGACCTTCCAATGCCGTAGATATAGGTGAGAGCAACCTCGATCCTTTTGTCTTTGGGTAAGTCAACTCCTGCTATCCTTGCCACTTTAGATCTCCTTTAACCCTGTCTCTGCTTATGTCTCGGGTTCTCACAAATGATACGAACCACACCTTTTCTCTTTACCACCTTACAATGCTTACAAATTTTTTTCACAGATGGCCTTACCTTCATCTCTAACCCCTTATTTGGATGAATTATAATCCTTTTTTGAACCTCTGTACACTATCCTACCTCTGGTTAGGTCATAAGGGCTCAGTTCCACAACAACTGTGTCCCCTGGTAGAATCTTTATATAATGCATCCTCATCTTCCCTGAAATATGCCCAAGTACTCTATGCCCATTCTTTAACTCCACTCTAAACATTGCATTTGGAAGTGTTTCAACTACTACACCTTCAACCTCAATGGCATCTTCCTTGGGCATTATTCCTCCTAAACTACCTTGTCTTAACGATTCCTTTTTTCAAAATACCCTCATAATGCCTCATAAGCAGATGGGTCTCAATTTGACTTGCGGTCTCCATAGCAACGCCAACTACTATCAAAAGGGCAGTCCCTCCAAAATAGAACGGAACGTTTAGTTTGTATATCAAGATTTGAGGGAGTATGCACACAGCACTAACATAAATAGCCCCTGCAAAGGTGAGTCTTGTGAGAACGCTATCTATGTAGTCTGCTGTATTCTTGCCAGCACGTATCCCAGGGATGAACCCCCCGTACCTTTTCATGTTGTCTGCCACATCAACAGGATTAAAGTGAACAGCAGTGTAAAAGTAGCAAAAGAAGAAAATAAACCCTACGTATAACAAATCGTGTATGATGTGACCTGGAGATAAGGCAGTCACCACTGCTTGGAGCCAGGGAATTTGTTTCACATTAAGAAAATTCGCAACTGTAACAGGGAACATTATTATTGAAGATGCAAATATGGGTGGGATAACCCCAGAGGTATTTATTTTGAGCGGCAGATGGGTACTTTGCCCCCCATAGACCCTTCTACCCACAACTCTCTTGGCATATTGGACAGGTATCCTCCTCTGCCCCCTCTCCATGAACACAATGAATCCCACCACAAGCACCATGAATGCCACCAAGACCAAGATCAAGAACGGACTTAGTTCTCCCGTGCCCATAAGCCTAAAGGTGTTCATGGCCGCAACAGGAAGTCCTGCCACAATCCCGGCGAATATGATCATACTGATTCCGTTTCCTATACCCCTCTCGGTGATCTGTTCCCCAAGCCACATCAAGAAGGCAGTGCCTGCAGCCAAGGTAAGTGCGGCCAGTATCCGAAATCCCCAGCCTCCCACAGGGACTATCAAGGCCCCCCCTGGAGCACTCATCTTTTCAAGGCCTATTGCAATCCCCAGCCCTTGGATCAAGCTCAGCACAACCGTCCCATATCTTGTGTACTGGATGATCTTCTTTCTGCCTATCTCTCCTTCCTTTCTGAGTCTTTCCAGGTACGGAATCACCACACTCAAAAGCTCCAAGATGATGGAGGCGCTGATGTATGGCATAATCCCCAACGCCATCACAGACATCCTCAACAATGCGCCACCTGAAAACATATCAAACAAACCGAACAAACCTTGCTGCTGCGATGCAAAGAAAGCTGCCAGGGCAGCACCGTCTATGCCAGGGGTAGGTATGTGGCAACCCAACCTGTACACGATGAGCATAAGGAGGGTGAAGATGATCCTCCTTTTGAGCTCTGGCACCTTAGGGATATTCTGAAAACCCGAGACCACTCTGCACCCGCCTTAATAGATGATCTCTACCCGGCCACCCAAGGAAGCCACCTTTTCCATGGCCGCCTGGCTTGCCCTGTGGACCTTCAAGGTTAAAGGCCTATCCAAATCGCCCTTTGCAAGTAACTTAACAGGCCCCTTGCTGACCAATCCCTTTGCCTTCAATTCCTCCAGCCCCACTTCACTCTGGGGATCAAACACATTGAGGTTCCCTATGTTTACCACCTCATAGGAGACCTTGAACCTGTTATGAAAACCCCTCTTGGGGATCCTCCTCTGTAAAGGCATCTGACCACCTTCGAATCCAGGCCTGGGTCCTCCACCTGACCTGGCCCTCTGGCCTTTATGACCTTTGCAGGAGGTGGTACCATGGCCAGACCCCTGACCCCTTCCCACCCTTTTTCTCTTCTTCTTGGCACCTTCAGCCGGCTGTAACTCATTTAGCTTCATATCATTACACCTCTATCTTAACCAAGTGAGAAACCTTCCTTAACATTCCCCTCATGGCCCTATTATTTCTTACCTTTACCACTTGGTTTAGTTTCCTAAGTCCAAGGCTTCTTACAGTCTCTCGCACCCTTTGGGTCTCTCCAATAAGGCTCTTAACCAACCTCACTTGGATATGCTCCACTTCCTGCATCCCTTACCTCCTGTGCCCCTTTATCTCTTCAACCGCCTTGTCCCTTCTGAGGGCAATGGATTCAAAAGATTCAAGGGAATACAAACCCTTTAATGTTGCCTTTACCACATTATGGGGATTGTGGGAGCCCAACACCTTTGTGAGTATATCTCTGATCCCAGCGGCCTCCATCACAGCCCTCACCACACTCCCTGCAATAACACCTGTCCCTGCCTTGGCAGGTTTAAGGATTACCTGTGTTGCCCCCCACTCCTCAATTACCTCATGGGGTATGGTGCCGTCTATAACGGGAACGGACTTCATCTCTCTTTTGGCCCTCTCTGCTCCCTTTCTAATGGCCTCAGGCACCTCATTTGCCTTTCCAAGGGCAGCACCCACTTTACCCTCTCCATCCCCCACGACCACAAGGGCTGAAAAACTGAACCTCCTACCACCCTTAACCACCTTGGCAACCCTGCTTATATAAACAACCTTTTCCACAAGTTCAGTTTGCTCATAACCATCGTATATTTCAGAAGTACCCTTAAGCATATCCTCCACCTGTGATTAAAATATCAGTCCACCTTCTCTTGCACCATCCGCAAGGGCCTTCACCCTTCCGTGGTACCTATATCCGTTCCTGTCAAAAACAACCTTGGAAATCCCTTTCTCTAAGAGTCTTTTCGCTATGGCAAGCCCGACCTCCCTTGCCTCCTTTATGTTCCCGTGCACCTTTGAAAACTTTTCCTTTAAATCCTTGCTCATGGTGGACGAAGCTGCCAACACCTGGTTTTGTGTATCATCCACCACCTGGGCATATATATGCTTGAGGGACCTAAAAACACACAACCTGGGCCTTTCAGGTGTCCCCTTCACCTTTTTTCTAATCCTCTTCTTTCTCCTAAGCCTTGCCTCCACCTTTTCCAGTTTACCCATGAAAATCCCCTTCTCTTTAATCTCCAGGGTCTCTACCTGGATCCTTTTCCTGCTTTACCTGCCTTGAGTCTTAGCTGTTCGTTGGCATACCGAATCCCTTTGCCCTTATAAGAATCTGGTGGCCTAATGGCCCGAAGCTCTGCTGCAAACCTTCCCAGGGCCTCTTTGTCTCTGCCCGTCAAGGTGATCCTGTTCTTGTCCACCTTGGCCTCTATGCCCTCAGGGAGAGGAACATTCACCAAGTGACTATAGCCCACATCAAACACCAATTCCTTTCCCTTCAACTCCACCTTATAGCCCACTCCCACCAGTTCCAAGGCCTTTTCAAAGCCCTTTGTCACACCTATCACCATGTTGTTTAAAAGGACCCTATAAAGCCCCTGTAAACCATCGGCCTCTTTGGATTCATCCACCTTCTCCACAAGTATCTTGCCGTCTTCCTTTTTCAGCCTGATCTTGGGGTGCAAAGGCCTCTTTATCTCTCCCTTTGGCCCTTTTACCACCACAGCCTGGTCCGATATCTCCACTTCCACACCCTTCTCTAACAAAACCGGCTTCTTACCTATCCTGGACATCTCTTCACCCTCTTACCAGATTGAACACAATATCTCTCCACCCACCCTATTTGATCTGGCCTCTTTATCTGTGAGTATCCCCTTTGAGGTGCTCACCACAGAAATACCCAAGCCGTTCATAACATAGGGGATTTCGTCATAACCACCATATACACGTCTTCCAGGCTTTGAAATCCTCTTAAGGCCCTTCAGGGCAGGCTTACCTTCTTTTGTATACTTCAAGAATACTTTGATGGTCTTTTTTTCCCCTTCACCGATGACCTTGTAGTTCTTTATGTAGCCCTCTGCCTTCATAACCCTTAGTATCTCGGCCTTCAGATTGGAAGCAGGTACATCTACGGATTCATGCCTGGCCTGAAGACCGTTTCTTATCCTCGTTAACATGTCTGCTATTGGATCTGTCATAACCATTTGAAATCTCCTACCAACTGGCCTTTCTGACCCCGGGTAACTCACCCCTTAGGGCAATATTTCTGAAGCAGATCCTGCAGAGTCCGAACTTCCTGAGATATGCCCTACTCCTGCCGCACACAGGACAGCGGCTATAGGCCCTTACCCTAAACTTGGGTTTTCTCTGTGCCTTTAACAATAACGCCTTCCTCGCCAACTCTTCCTCCTTTACGCCCTAAATGGCATACCCAACTCTTTCAGTAAATAATATGCCTCTGCATCTGTCTTTGCAGTGGTAACTATGGTGACATTCATCCCCTTTACCTTGTCTATCTTGTCATAATCTATCTCGGGGAAGATGATGTGTTCCTTCACACCTATGGTGCAATTGCCCCTGCCGTCAAATATCTTGTCAGGGACACCCCTAAAGTCCCTCACCCTGGGCAAGGAAAGGTTAAAAAACCTATCCAGGAAATCCCACATCCGCTGTCTCCTCAGGGTCACCATGCATCCAATGGGCATACCCTTCCTGAGTTTGAAACTGGCTATGGACTTCTTGGCCTTTGTAATAACCGCCTTCTGCCCAGCAATTTGAGTCAGTTCAGCCACAGCAGCATCTAAGATCTTCACATTTTGGATGGCCTCCCCAAGCCCCATATTCAAGACCACCTTCTCCATCTTGGGCACTGCCATCACATTCTTATATCCAAACTCCCTCATCATGGAAGGGACTACCTTGCTTTTGTATATCTCTTTAAGCCTCGACACTTGACCCTCCTCGGCCCCTTCAGTCTATCACCTCTTTGCACTTCTTGCAGACCCTCACCTTGGTCCCATCCTCCATCACCTTAATGCCTATCCTGGTGGGTTTCGTACATTTGCTACATATGAGCATCACATTTGAAACATGTATGGGAGCCTCTGCCTCCATAATCCCACCCTTACCCGTATTGGGGTTTGGCCTCAGATGCCTCTTGATAATATTGACCCGTTCCACGATCACCTTTTGCTTTTCGGCATCCACCTTCAAAACAGCGCCAATCTTACCCCTTTCTTTCCCGGCAATAACCATAACCTTGTCGTCTTTTTTTATTTTAGGCCTTTTTCTTGTCACTTTTTTATAAAACCTCCGGAGCGAGTGAGACTATTTTCATAAAATTCTTCGCCCTTAATTCTCTGGCAACTGGTCCAAATATCCTGGTCCCTATGGGTTCTTTTTGTTGATTTATCAATACAGCAGAATTGTCATCAAACTTAATATAGGACCCATCGGGCCTCTTAACTTCCTTTTTAGTCCTTACAATAACCGCCTTTGCAACATCCCCTTTTTTCACCTTAGAATTGGGTATTGCATCTTTAATGGACACTACAATTATATCACCCACAGTTGCATATCTTTTCCTTGTACCGCCCAGAACCTTTATACAATAAAGCTCCTTTGCCCCTGAATTATCTGCTGCTTTTAGTCTCGATTCCACCTGGATCATACAAAATCACCCCTTCCTTTAAATTGTTTGAGATCTCTCCAGGATCTCCAACAATTGCCATCTCTTGGTCTTGCTAATGGGTCTGGACTCTATGATCTTGACCTTGTCTCCAACCTGTGTTTGGTTTAGTGGGTCATGAACCTGATATTTTTTTTGCCTCCTAACAAACTTCTTATAGGTCGTATCCATGGTAATCCTTTCCACCAAAACAGAGGCTGTCTTATCCATCTTCCTGCCCACTACTACTCCAACCAATTTTTTTCTCAAATTACTTTTCCTCATCCACTACCCCTACCCTAATCTATGTTGTATCCTTTTGCTCTCATAACAGTGAGTACCCTTGCAAGATCCCTCTTTGTATTTCTGATGGCAGCAGAATTGAGCAACTGGCCTGCCCTCAGCTGAAACTTTAGGTTAAAGATCTCCTGCTTTAGTTCAGTTGCCTTTTGCCTTAGTTCTGCCTCTCCCAAGTTTACAAGATCCTTAGCCTTCATGAACCATCTCCCTACTTACAAACTTTGTCCTTATGGGCAGCTTGTGGCCTGCCAACCTAAAGGCCTCCTGGGCCACTTCCCTTTCCACCCCTTTCAGTTCATAAAGGATCCTTCCGGGTCTGATCACTGCCACCCATGCCTCTGGTGCACCCTTACCTTTTCCCATCCTGGTTTCCGCAGGCTTCTTGGTTATGGGCTTGTCAGGAAACACCCTGATCCAGATCTTTCCACCCCTCTTCACGTGCCTGGTAATGGCAATCCTCGCCGCCTCTATCTGTTTGGATGTAAGCCAACCACATTCCATAGCCTGAAGACCAAAATCACCAAAGGATACCACATTCCCTTTGCTGGCCTTCCCTCTCATCCTACCTTTTTGTTGTTTCCTATATTTTACCTTTGTGGGAGCAAGCATGTCCTACACCTTTCTTTCCCTTTCCGGTAATATCTCACCCTTGAATATCACCACCTTTACCCCTATCACCCCATAGGTGGTAAAGGCCTCTGCAAACCCGTAATCTATATCCGCCCTCAAGGTTTGAAGGGGAACCCTACCTTCCCTGTACCATTCCCTTCTGGCCAGTTCTGCACCGCCCAATCTTCCCGCACATGCAATCTTGATCCCCTGGGCACCAAACCTAAGGGCAGAACTCACCGCCTTTTTCATGGCCCTCCTGAAGGCCACCCTCCGCACCAATTGCATGGCAATGTTTTCTGCCACCAACTGGGCATCTATCTCTGGCTTCCTCACCTCTTGTATGTCCAGAATCACTTCTCGATTCAGTCTCTTCATGAGGTCCTGTTTTAGCTTTTCTATCTCAGCACCTTTCTTTCCTATCACAATACCGGGCCTTGCTGTGTGGATCCTTACCCTCGCCTTACCAGCTGCCCTTTCAATCTCAACCTTGGAAATCCCTGCCTGAAAAAGTTTTTCCTTTAGGTACTTCCTGATCTTGAAATCCTCCAGGACGAATGCATTGTACTCTTTGTCCGAATACCACCTGGAATCCCATATCTTTGTTATGCCAAGGCGAAAACCCACAGGATGAACCTTTTGTCCCAAGTCTACCTCCTCACTATATACATGTCTTAACTCCCAACCCTATCCCTCAGCCACCACCACAGTAATGTGGCTGGTCCTCTTCAAGATCCTATTGGCACGGCCCATGGCCCTCGGTATCCACCGCTTTAGTGTGGGCCCTTGGTCGGCATACACCCTCTTTATGATAAGCTTGTCCACATCCAGGCCCAAATTATGTTCCGCATTGGCCACCGCAGATCTAATCACCTTTTCCAGGATCCTTGCCCCCTTTTTGGGCGTGAAGGCCAACTTTCTCAAGGCCTCTTCCACAGGCTTCCCCCTCACCTGGTCCATCACCCGCCTTATCTTAAAAGGAGAGATCCTTATATATTTTGAAACCGCTTTAGCCTCCATAGTAACCCCTCTACTTCTTCTGTTGACCCTTTACCTTGGCCTTCCTATCCCCTGAATGACTCGTAAAGGTCCTAGTGGGTGAAAATTCACCTAACTTATGCCCCACCATCTCCTCGGTCACAAACACAGGTACAAACTTCTTACCATTGTGCACGGCAAAGGTATGCCCCACAAACTCAGGTATAATCGTGGATCTCCTTGACCAGGTCTTTATGACCTTCTTGCTACCTGTGTCGTTTAATTCTTTCACCTTCTTTAGAAGGTGTTCGTCCACAAAAGGTCCTTTTTTTAAGGATCTTGGCAAGTTAGCCCTCCTAAAGCTTATTTTCTCTTCTTCAGTATCAGCCTGTCACTGGCCTTCTTAGGCCTTGTCTTGTAACCCTTTGTGGGTACTCCCCAAGGCGTGACAGGGTGCCTTCCTCCAGAGGTCTTTCCTTCGCCTCCTCCGTGGGGATGGTCCACAGGGTTCATTGCAACCCCCCTCACCTTAGGCCTGAGACCCAACCACCTGGATCTGCCGGCCTTACCCACGCTGATGTTCTCGTGCTCCAAATTCCCCACCTGGCCTATGGTGGCCTTACACCTGAGGCTCACAAGCCTTACCTCCCCTGAAGGCATTCTCACATGGGCATACTCTCCCTCTTTGGCCAAAAGCTGGGCACCACTACCGGCACTCCTGGCTATCTGCCCACCGTGACCTGGATATAATTCCACATTGTGGATGGTGGTCCCCACCGGGATATTCTTTAAAGGCAAGGCGTTGCCCACCCTGATCTCTGCATCTGCACCGGATAATACCACATCCCCCACCTTCAGTTGATCGGGCGCAATGATATACCTCTTCTCCCCATCCGCATAACTGAGAAGTGCGATCCTACAGGTCCTGTTGGGGTCATATTCTATGGCAGCTACCTTGGCAGGTATCCCATCCTTGTCCCTCTTAAAGTCAATGATCCTGTATAACCTCTTGTGCCCTCCACCTCTGTGCCTGGCAGTCATCCTGCCATAAGAATTACGCCCACCCGTGGACTTCAACGGCTCCACAAGACCTTTTTCAGGTCTCTTCTTTGTTATCTCCTCAAAGGTGTACCCTGTGATAAACCTTCTGGATGGTGTAACTGGTTTGTAGGTCTTTATACCCATAATGTTACCTCTTTATAGCCCTTCAAAAAATTCTATGGTCTGCCCTGGCGCAAGTCTAACCATGGCCTTCTTCCAATCAGATTTCTTTCCCTCAAACCTACCGAGCCTCTTCTTCTTGCCCTTTACCTTGATGGTCCTCACATCCAGTACCTTAACCTTAAAGAACTTTTCCACTGCCTGCTTGATCTCAAGTTTATTAGCATCCTTATGAACCTTAAAAATGACTTGGCCCGTTTGCCTTTTTACATCAGTGGCCTTTTCCGTAATATGAGGTCCAATTAATACTTGATAGATATCCATCAGTTAACCAATGCCTCCTGTATTGAAAGGATAGAAGGCCTATCAATAAACAGATAGTTGTGATTCAAGATGTCATATACGTTCAGTCCCTCTTTCTTGAGCACCTTTACATTCTGAAGGTTTCTTGTGGAAAGATCCAGATTCTTATTCAGATCAGATGTAACTACAAGGACCTTTCTCTTAACATCGAACTTTTTTAGCACCTCATTAAAGGCCTTTGTCTTATGGGTATCAAGGTTTAGATCCTCAAGTAGTATCAGAGCACTCTCGTGGACCTTGCTGCTCAGAGCCATCTTTAAGGCCAGCTTTCTCATCTTCTTGTGTACCTTCTGGGAATAGCTCCTGGGCTTGGGTCCAAAGGCCACCCCTCCTCCTACCCTTGTGGGAGACCCAGCAGAACCTGCCCTTGCCCTACCAGTCCCCTTTTGCCTGTACAATTTCCTGGTGGATAGGCTCACCTCGCCCCTTGACTTTGTGGAGCTGGTACCCTTTCTCTTGTTATTAAGCTGGGCCACAACCACCTGATGTATCAGTGGGATGCTCAACTCCTCCTGAGGTATCCCGAATACCTCATCTCTCACCTCTTGCTGGTCCACCTTTTCTGCCTTCAAGTTATATACATCCAGGATCATCATAGACCTCATCACACCTTCATTATCTCCAACAAACCGTTCCGGGCACCTGGGACAGCACCCTTCACCACCAATATGTCCAGCTCAGGCCTCACATCCACCACATCCAGGTTCCTAATTGTGGTGGAACTAGCGCCCATTCTACCTGGGAGCCTCCTTCCTTTAATGACCCTTCCGGGTGTGGTGTTGCAACCAATGGAACCAGGTGCCCTATGGAATTTGGAACCATGGCTGGCCCTTCCGCCCCCAAAGCCCCATCTTTTCACAGTACCTTGGAATCCCCTCCCTTTGCTGATGCCCCTCACATTCACCTTATCGCCTATATTGAATAGGTCCACCCTGAATTCTTGACCCACCTCAAGGCCGGAAGGATCCTCCACCTTAACCTCTCTTAGGTATGCAAAACATGAAGTGCCTGCCTTTTTAAAATGCCCAAGAAGTGGCTTGTTTACCTTGTTTTCCTTCTTCACCTCAAAGCCCAATTGCACTGCGTTATAGCCTTCCTTCTCCAAGGTCTTCTTCTGGACTACATAACAGGGCCCCACCTTTATCACAGTGACAGGGATACTCCTGCCACCCTCCCCAAACAACCTGGTCATCCCAAGCTTCTTGCCCAACAGTGCCCTAACCATGATTCATTCCCCTTTATAGCTTTATCTCCACATCCACACCGGCTGCCAAATCCAACTTCATCAATGAGTCCACTGTCTGCTGGGTAGGATCCAAGATATCTATAATCCTCTTGTGGGTCCTTAGCTCAAACTGCTCCCTGGACTTCTTGTCTATATGGGGGGACCTGAGCACTGTGTACCTGCTGATCTTTGTGGGCAGAGGTATAGGCCCTGCCACCCTTGCACCTGTTTCCCTGGCAGTATTCACTATCTCCTTAGCAGCCAGATCCAGCACCCTGTAATCATATGCCTTCAACTTTATCCTTATCTTTTGACTTGAGATCATCTCTGTACCTCAGTTATTCTATGATCTCGCTAACCACACCTGCGCCAACGGTTTTACCACCTTCCCTTATGGCAAACCTCAGCTCTTTTTCCATGGCTATGGGAGTTATCAAACTCACCTCCAACGACACATTGTCTCCTGGCATCACCATCTCCACTCCCTCTGGCAGCTTCACCACACCTGTCACATCCGTCGTCCTGAAATAAAACTGCGGCCTGTATCCTGCAAAAAACGGTGTATGCCTCCCCCCCTCTTCCTTCGTCAGTATGTAAGTCTCTGCCTTAAACCTCTTGTGCGGGGTTATACTCCCTGGCGCTGCAACCACCTGCCCTCTCTCCACTTCATCCCTCTTTATCCCCCTCAACAAGATCCCTATGTTGTCTCCTGCCTGCCCTTGATCCAACACCTTCCTGAACATCTCTACCCCTGTACATACCGTCTTCAGTATATCATCCCTCAATCCCACTATCTCCACTTCATCTCCTACCTTGATCACTCCCCTCTCTACTCTACCTGTCACCACTGTCCCTCTTCCGCTTATGCTAAATACATCCTCTATCGGCATCAAAAATGGCTTCTCTATCGCCCTCACTGGCTCCGGTATGTAATTGTCTATCGCATCCATCAACTCAAATATACACTTCGCCTCTTCACTGTTCGGATCATCACTCTCCAATGCCTTTAACGCACTACCCTTCACTATCGGTATCTCATCCCCAGGAAATCCATATTTCGTCAATAACTCCCTTACCTCCAACTCCACCAGCTCTATCAACTCTGGATCATCCACCATGTCCACCTTGTTCAAAAATACCACTATGCTCGGTACCCCCACCTGCCTCGCCAACAATATATGCTCCCTCGTCTGCGGCATCGGACCATCATCCGCTCCCACCACCAATATCGCTCCGTCCATCTGCGCCGCTCCTGTTATCATGTTCTTGATGTAGTCCGCATGCCCCGGACAGTCTATGTGCGCATAGTGCCTCTTCTCCGTCTCATACTCCACATGCGCCGTCGCTATCGTAATCCCCCTCGCCTTCTCCTCAGGCGCCTTGTCTATCTGATCAAACGGTATGTATTCCGCATACCCCTTCTTCGCTAAATGCTTCGTTATCGCACTCGTCAACGTCGTCTTCCCGTGATCTATATGCCCTATCGTCCCCACATTCACATGGGGCTTCTTCCTCTCAAATTTCTTCTTTCCCATCTATAGCCTCCGTATTAAGGTTATGAGATCTACCATCTGTAATGAGCAAATGCCCTGTTGGCTTCAGCCATCTTGTGGGTGTCTTCTCTCTTCTTGATAGCAGCACCCCTGTTGTTAAAAGCATCCAAGAGTTCAGCAGCCAGCTTTGCTGGCATCCCCTTTTCGTTCCTGGACCTGGCATAATTTATGATCCACTTTATGCTCAGGGAAAGGGCCCTGTCAGACCTCACCTCCACAGGAACTTGATAGGTGGCCCCACCCACCCTTCTGGATTTTACCTCCAGCAGAGGTTTCACGTTCTCCACTGCCCTTTCAAATACCTCAAGGGCAGGTTGCTTGCTCCTTTGTTCCAATATGGCAAGGCCTTCATAAAAGATCCTTTGGGCCACAGACTTCTTCCCTTCCCTCATTAGGTTGTTGATAAACTTTGCAACCAACACACTTTTGTATTTGGGGTCTGGCAGAACTTCTCTCTTCTTTGCCTCTCTTCTCCTGGCCATATCACATCCCCCAATTATGAACTCTTGGGCCTTTTGGTACCATATTTGGAGCGGCTCTTCTTCCTGTCACCCACCCCACTGGCATCCAATGTACCCCTGATAATGTGGTATCTCACACCTGGAAGATCCTTTACCCTTCCCCCTCTTATCAATACCACTGAATGTTCCTGCAGATTATGCCCTACACCTGGTATATAAGAGGTCACCTCAATACCGTTGGTAAGCCTTACCCTCGCCACCTTCCTCAAAGCAGAGTTGGGCTTCTTGGGAGTGGTGGTATATACCCTCACACATACCCCTCGCCTCTGTGGGCAACTTTGTAGGGCAGGGGATTTGGTCTTCCTCTTTACATGTTCCCTCCCCAGGCGAACTAACTGGTTTATAGTCGGCATCTCTTCCTCACTTCCAAAATTAACTGACACAAAACTGGTTTTTTACCCTCTGTATTTTCTCTTGTCAACATATTTATCCTTGCTTCCACAGAAACCCCCAATTATTCTTCCAGACCCACCTCCACCTCAGAGTACTGCCTGACCCCAGTACCTGCGGGAATGAGCCTTCCCATTATGACATTTTCCTTTAACCCCTTTAGATGGTCCACTTTTCCTGCCACTGCTGCGTCTGCCAACACCTTTGTGGTCTCCTGGAAGGAGGCAGCACTTATCCAACTATCGGTGCTCAAGGAGGCCTTGGTGATCCCCAAGAGCAAGGGTTCCCATGTGGCGGGCTTGCCCCCCGATTCCATTATCTTTTTGTTCTCCTCTTCCAACTTCCACTTCTCCACATGTTCCCCTGGCAAGAATTGGGTATCGCCGCTGTCCACCACTGTCACCTGCCTAAGCATCTGCCTCACTATAACCTCCATGTGCTTGTCATTTATCTTGACACCTTGGAGTTTATAGACCTCCTGGATCTCATCCACCAAGTACCTGGCCAATTCCTCTGTACCCCTTATGCGCAAGATGGCATGGGGATCCACAGAGCCGTCCATCAAAGGTTCCCCTGCCCTCACATAGTCACCCTCAAGGACCGTAACATGCTTACCCTTTGGGATATAGTATTCCATTGCCTGACCAACATCAGGGGTTATTATCACCCTCCTCTTACCCTTTGCATACTTTCCAAAGGACACAACACCGTCTATCTCGCTCACAATAGCCTCTTCCTTGGGTTTCCTCACCTCGAATAGTTCAGCTACCCTGGGGAGACCGCCTGTGATGTCCTTGGTCTTTGTGGTTTCCCTGGGTATCTTGGCAAGGACAGTACCAGCTTTCACAAACTCACCGTCATTTACCATAAGGATGGCACCAACAGGGAGATAATATTGAGCTGGCTTACCCAGATCCGTGGTGACGGTTATACCGTTTTCATCCTCTATGTTGATCCGAGGCCTTATGTCCACCTCCTTGGACTCCACTATCACCTGGCTTATCTTACCGGTGATCTTGTCCTTCCTCTCCTGCATTGTCTTTCCTTCTTCCACATCTCCAAACTTGGCTATCCCTGAGACCTCGGTAATGATGGGTGTGGTAAAGGGGTCCCACTCAGCAAGTACTTGATTTGGCTGGACATGTTCTCCTTCCTTTACCTTCAGTATAGCACCATAGGTGAGGGGGTATCTTTCCACCTCTCTCCCTGCCTTACCCACAATGGCTATCTCACCATCCCTGTTCATCACCACAAGGCTTCCATCATCCCTTTCCACGGTCTTGACCTTGATGAGTTTCACAGTGCCTTCGTATCTTGGCTGTATGGTGGTCTGTTCCACCCTTTTGCTGGCAGTACCCCCTATGTGGAAGGTCCTCATGGTGAGCTGGGTCCCTGGTTCTCCTATGGACTGGGCGGCAATGATCCCCACCGCCTCACCTATGTTCACTTCTCTCCCATGGGCCAGATCCCTTCCATAACACTTCTTACAAATACCCCTCTTAGACTCACAGGTGAGGGCAGATCGGATTCTTACCCTCTCTATACCTGCCTCATCTATCTTTCTGACTGCCTCCTCGTCTATCTCCTCATTTGCCCTTACCAATACCTCTCCTGTAACAGGGTCAATGATGTCCTCAAGCGCGGTCCTACCCAATACCCTCTCTCCCACCCTCTGGAGGATCTCCCCTGCCTCCACCAGGGCATCTGCCCATATACCTTTTCTGGTCCCACAATCCTCCTCTGTTATGACAGAGTCCTGAGCCACATCTACCAACCTCCTTGTAAGGTAACCTGCGTTTGCGGTCTTAAGGGCTGTATCTGCAAGTCCTTTTCTTGCTCCATGGGTGGATATAAAGTACTGAAGAACTGTGAGACCTTCCCTCAGGTTTGAGGTAATGGGAGTTTCGATGATATCACCAGAAGGCTTTGCCATAAGTCCTCTCATGCCAGATAGCTGCTTCATCTGGTCTTTACTGCCCCTTGCACCGGAATCTGCCATCATGAAGATAGGGTTAAAACTTTGAGACTGCCTTGTTTGGCCGTCAGGTCCTTGAAACACCTCGGTGCTTATCTCATTCATCATCTCTGTACTCACAAGCTCAGTACTCTGTGTCCAGATATCCACCACCTTGTTGTATTTTTCACCTTGAGTGATAAGACCTTTCCTCCATTGCTCCTCTATCTTTTTGACCTCTTGGCTAGACCTCTCTATGATCTCTTCCTTCTTTTTGGGTATCACCATATCCTTAATGCCAATGGAAATTCCTGAAATAGTGGCAAATTTATAACCCATGTCCTTTAATCTGTCTGCCAAGATGACAGTGGTCTTAATTCCGGTGACCCTATATGCCTCGTTGATTAATGTCTTCAACTCCTTCTTGGTCATAACCCTGTTGATGAGGGAAAAGGGCAATTCCTTGGGGAGTATCTCACTAACCAGTACCCTTCCTGTTGTTGTCTCCACAAGCTCACCGTCCATTCTCACCTTGATGGCAGCATGAAGCCCCAGTTCTCCCGCATCATATGCCATCCTCACCTCTTCAGGGCTTGAAAATGTCTTCCCCTCTCCCTTTGAAAAAGGCCTTTCCCTGGTCATATAATAGAGCCCCAGCACTATATCCTGACTTGGGACTATGATGGGTTCGCCATAGGCAGGGGAGAGGATGTTGTTGGTGGACATCATAAGTACCCTTGCCTCTATCTGTGCCTCTATGGATAGAGGGACATGCACTGCCATCTGATCTCCATCGAAGTCCGCATTGTAGGCAGTGCATACAAGGGGATGCAACTGAATGGCCTTCCCTTCTATGAGCATAGGTTCAAAGGCTTGGATACCCAACCTGTGAAGCGTTGGGGCCCTGTTTAATAGCACACAATATTCCTTAACCACTTCATCCAAGGAATCCCAAACCTCAGGGCTCTCCTTTTCCACCAATTTCTTGGCCCCCTTTATACTGGATACCAACCCCTTCTTTTCCAACTGGTGATACACAAAAGGCTTAAACAGTTCCAAGGCCATTACCTTGGGAAGCCCGCATTGATGCAGCCTGAGGTCAGGCCCAACCACGATCACGGTCCTGCCCGAATAGTCCACCCTCTTTCCCAAGAGATTTTGCCTGAACCTTCCCTGCTTGCCCTTCAGCATATCACTCAGGGATTTAAAAGGCCTCTTGTTGGGACCGGTTACAACCCTTCCCCTTCTGCCGTTGTCAAACAACACATCCACTGCCTCCTGTAACATCCTCTTTTCATTCCTGATGATGATGTCAGGGGCATTCAGTTCCTTTAGCCTCTTGAGCCTGTTGTTTCTGTTTATGACCCTTCTATAAAGATCGTTTAGGTCAGAGGTGGCAAATCTTCCCCCATCCAAAGGTACAAGGGGTCTTAGATCAGGGGGCAAGACCGGGATCACTTGAAGTATGGTCCACTCAGGTCTGTTCTTGCTTTCCAAGAATGCCTCTATCACCTTGAGCCTCTTTCCCAACTTCTTTCGCTTCGCATCGGACTTTGTCTCCATCATCTCTTGTTTCAGATTGCGAAAGAGCTCTTCCAAGTTCAGATCCTTCAACAATAATTGAACCGCCTCTGCTCCTATCCCCACCTTGAATCTATCCCCGTGCTCTTCCCTGGCCCTTAAAAGTTGTTCTTGGTTCAGTAAGCTCATCTTGGGTAGAGGCGTATCACCGGGATCCATCACTATGTAACTTTCAAAGTACAGAACACGCTCCAAATCCTTCAAGGTAAGATCCAAGAGATTTCCTATCTTGGAAGGCAGGCATCTCAAAAACCAGATATGAGCCACGGGAGATGCCAGTTCTATATGCCCCATCCTCTCCCTTCTTACCTTGGACTGTATCACCTCCACACCACATTTCTCGCAAACTATTCCCCTGTGCTTCATCCGCTTGTATTTGCCGCAGTTACACTCGTAGTCCTTGGTGGGGCCAAATATCCTGGCACAGAAGAGCCCATCCCTTTCAGGTTTAAAGGTCCTATAATTTATGGTCTCTGGCTTCTTCACCTCACCGTGGGACCATTCCCTTATCCTCTCTGGAGAGACAAGGGAAATCTTCACGGCATTGAAGCTGGATGGATCCTTTGGTTTTGCAAAAAAACTATAGATATCTTCCATCTGTCCCCCCACCGTTTGGCTTAAGTTACATCTTCAAATAGTTGAACATCCAGTGCAAGGGCCTGAAGCTCCTTCACCAGTACCTTGAAGGATTCAGGTAGACCTGCCTCCAACACATTGTTACCCTTCACAATCCTCTCGTACATCCTGGTTCGACCCACCACATCGTCGGACTTAACAGTAAGGAATTCTTGGAGAGAATATGCAGCTCCATATGCCTCAATGGCCCATACCTCCATCTCACCCAAGCGCTGTCCTCCAAACTGAGCCTTTCCACCCAAGGGTTGCTGGGTTACTAGGGAATAAGGCCCAATGGACCTGGCGTGTGTCTTGTCATCCACCAGGTGATGGAGCTTCATGATATACATAGTCCCTACGGTAATGGGCTGGTCAAAGGGCTCGCCTGTCCTGCCATCGTAGAGGATTGCCTGTCCAGTAACAGGAAGGCCTGCTTCCCTTAGTAGTTGTTCTATCTCTTCCTCGCCTGCACCGTCAAACACAGGGCAGGCCATGGGTATCCCGTCCTCATATCTTCTGGCCACCTCTATGAGCTCTTTATCCTCTAAGCCTTTGAAAAATTCCTCATAGGCCTCTTTTCCAAATATCTTTTTGAGCTTTTCCCTCAAAGCAGCCACATTTAGTCTATCCACAAGCTCTTTTATCTGCCTTCCCAATTCCTTAGAGGCCCATCCCAAATGGGTCTCCATTACCTGCCCCACATTCATCCTGGAAGGAACCCCCAAGGGGTTCAAGATAACGTCCACAGGGGTACCATCACTAAAATATGGCATATCCTCCACAGGCAAGATCCTACTAACAACCCCCTTGTTCCCATGCCTACCTGCCATCTTGTCGCCCACAGAAAGCTTCCTTTTCACAGCAAGGTAGACCTTTACCATCTTCACCACCCCAGGGGGGAGTTCGTCTCCCTCCTTCAGCCTCTCTATGCGCATGTTAAAATAGTTTACTGCCTTGTTGGTCCTTTCCTTGTATGAATTCACCACCTCTTCACACCTTTGGATCACATCCATGGGCAAAAGCAGATCTGCGTTCAACCATGCCTCAATGGGTATCTTGCTCAGATCCTCCAGGGTGATCTCTTGATTTGCCTTCTTAAGCACGGTCTTTGAGCCCTTTTCCCTCAGATCTGTCTTTAGCTTTGCACCCACGATCAGGCCCTTAAGCCTTTCCAAGGCATTTCTCTTGATGAAGGTGAGCTCATCCTCCAAGTCCTTCCTGAGCCTCTTTTCCTGGGCCTTCTCCAGTTGTAGGGTCCTGCTGTCCTTTTCAGTCCCCCTCCTGCAAAACACCTTTGCATCTATCACTATCCCTTCCACCCCAGGCGGCACCCTCAAAGAGGTATCCTTCACATCACCTGCCTTTTCACCAAAGATGGCCCTCAAAAGCTTCTCCTCTGGGCTCAGTTGGGTCTCTCCTTTGGGGGTAATCTTCCCCACCAGGATATCTCCTGGCTTCACCTCCGCCCCAATCTTTATGATCCCGCTTTCGTCCAGGTTCTTTAAGGCCTCTTCCCCCAGATTGGGTATATCCCTTGTGATCTCTTCCCTTCCCAGCTTGGTATCCCTTGCAACCACCTCGAATTCTTCTATGTGGATGGAGGTAAAGACATCCTCCTTCACCATTCTTTCGCTTACTATGATCGAATCCTCAAAGTTATACCCACCCCAAGGCATAAAGGCCACAAACACATTTTGCCCCAAAGCCAGCTCCCCCAATTCAGAAGAAGGGCCATCTGCCAAGACCTGGCCTGGCATGACCACATCACCCTTCTTTACTATGGGCCTTTGGTTGTAACAGCTGTTTTGATTGGACTTCTTGAATTTGGTAAGCCTATAGATCTGCACCTCTCCATCACCATCACCTGCATCTCTTAAGGGAGCCACAACTATTCGAGTTGCATCCACCTCTTCCACCACGCCTGGTTTTGTGGCTATTACACAGGTGCCGGTATCCCGCACAACAAGCCGTTCCATCCCGGTTCCCACAATGGGTGCCTTTGCCCTGATCAAGGGGACCGCTTGCCTCTGCATATTGGAACCCATCAAGGCCCTGTTGGCGTCATCGTGTTCCAAGAACGGGATCAGAGATGCAGACACACTTACCAGTTGATTGGGAGACACATCCATGTATCTGACCCTGTCCCGGGGGACCAAACTTGCCTCTCCCTCAACCCTAACAGCCACCTCTTCAGACAAGAATCTTCCCTCAGGATCCAATTCTGCATTGGCCTGGGCAATGGGAAAATCTTTTTCCTCCAGGGCAGAAAGGCTCACTATCTCATTTAATACCCTGCCTTCCTCAACCCTCCTGTAGGGGGTCTCTATGAATCCAAACTCGTTCACCGTGGCATGGGTACTCAAGGATACAATCAGGCCAATGTTTGGGCCTTCTGGTGTCTCTATGGGACATATCCTGCCGTAGTGAGTGGGATGTACATCCCTCACCTCAAACCCCGCCCGCTCTCTTGTTAGCCCACCCATCCCTAAGGCAGAAAGCCTCCTTTTATGGGTTAGCTCAGAGAGGGGATTGGTCTGATCCATAAACTGGGAGAGTTGGCTGGTGGCAAAGAACTCCTTTACCACAGCTGCCACAGGCTTTGAGTTTACAAGGTCGTGGGGCATTAGGGTCTCCACTTCGTGGAGGGTCATCTTCTCTTTTATAGCCCTTTCCATCCTCACAAGGCCAATTCTGTACTGATTTTCCAACAATTCCCCAACAGTCCTCACCCTCCTGTTGGCAAGGCTGTCAATATCATCTGGAAGGGCTTGGGTTACCTTTAGCCTTATAAGCTCCCTTATGGTGGCAAGTACATCCTCTTTTCTCAAAAGCCTTTCATCCAAAGGCAGGGCCTGCTTTAATCTGTGGTTTAGCTTCAGCCTCCCAACCCTGGAAAGATCATATGTCTGAAGGTTAAAAAACATGTTGTTAATAAATGCTGTGGCTACCTCAAGTGTAGCAGGGCTTGAAGGCCTCATTTTTCTATAGATATCCAAAACGGCATCGTCTTGTTTTTCAACTTTATCCAAGAGTAAGGTTTCCCTAATGGTTGCATCCATGCTTTCCGTATCCAAAACCATGCACTTCACTTCTTTGATGCCTTTCGTGCGGAGGGCTTCTATCACATCAAGAGTAAGGGCTTGATTCATTTCGGCTATAACTTCACCTGTCCCAGGATCAATTATATCATCGTAAACAATTTTGCCGATGATGTCATCTATCCTAAAAGGAACTTTCTTTATCCCTGAATTCTCTAAGGTTCTATGGATTCTTCTGTTGTATTTCTCCCCCTTCTTTACCAAAACTTTTGACCCATCAGGGCTAAGGATATCAAAGGGAATTACAGTCTGGTTTAGATACTCATATTTTGCCTCTCTATAGCAGACACCTTCACCCAGTTCGATGATTTCATAGGGATAAAAGTAATGGAGTATTTCTTTTGTGGAGAAACCCAATGCTTTAAGAAACAAGGTTACAGGAAACTTCCTTCTCTTATCTATCCTAACGTAAAGATGATCTTTTGGGTCGAACTCAAAGTCTAACCAAGAGCCTCTCAAGGGGATTATCCTTGCAGTATAAACCGTCTTCCCAGAGGTCTGTGTTCGGGCCTTATCTTGGTCGAAAAATACACCTGGAGACCTGTGTAACTGATTAACGATGACCCTCTCTGTTCCGTTTACTATAAAGGTGCCCCTTTCGGTCATTAAGGGTATTGTGCCAAAATATACATCCTGCTCCTTTATATCTCTTATGGTTTTGCTTCCATCCTCCTGGTTTATATCAAATACCACCAATCTCACTGTGAGCTTGACAGTTGTCTCAAGGGTAGAACCCTTGTCCATACACTCCTCTTCACTCAGCTTGGGGTCATCAAAGGAGTATTTAACAAATTCCAAAGAAGCGCCGCCTGCAAAATCTTGAATGGGGAATACACTCTTAAAGGCACCCTGTAGACCCACATCATCCCTCTCACTTGGGGCCAAATCCATCTGCAAGAACTTTTCGTAGGACTCCTTTTGAAGCCCCAATAGATATGGGACATCTAAGATGTTCCTGATCTTCCCAAAATTTTTCCTCGGCCTTTTCGTCCTGAGATTTTCCCTTTTCATACTTCTCCCTCTGAGGATTTGGGGGTGCCCTATCAGGGCACCCATTTTTTACTTTATCTCCACTGTGGCGCCTGCCTCTTCCAGCTCTTTTTTGATCTTCTCCGCTTCTTCTTTGGATACCTTTTCTTTCACAGTTGAAGGTGCACCATCCACCAAGTCCTTTGCCTCCTTCAAACCCAACCCTGTGATGGCCCTCACCACCTTTATCACCTGTATCTTCTTATCCCCTGCATTGGACAAGATCACGTCGAATTCCGTCTTTTCCTCCACAGGTTCAGCTGCAGCTGCAGGTCCTCCTGCAGCAACAGGGGCTGCAGCCACAGCCATGGCAGCAGCACTTACACCAAACTTTTCTTCCAACTCTTTCACAAATTCAGACAGCTCCAGGACCGTCATATTTGCTATAAAATCAATCACATCTTGCTTTGTAATATTTGACATGATTTATTACCCTCCGTTGAATTAATTTGCTTCCGCCTTTTGGGCCTCAATGGCCTTAAGCACATTTAAGAATTTTACCATCACCCCTGCCAAGACCCTCACAAAGGATCCAGGAACTGCCTTTAGCGTACCCAGGGCCTGTGAGAGCAGCACCTCCCTTGAAGGAATGGTGGAGAGTTTTCTTATCCCTGCCTCATCCATCACCTTTCCGGAGATTTGGCCTGCCTTTAATTTTAGCTCCTGGAACTCCTTGGCCATGGCAACCAATACCTTTGCAGACTCGATCACATCACCACGTGCGATAACCAAGGCAGTGGGACCTTTCATGTGGTCTTTCAGAGCTTCCGAGGCAGTTCCCTCTGATGCAATCCTAAGAAGGGTATTTTTTATCACCTGAAAGTCAGAGTTTGTACGCCTCAATTCCCTGCGTATCTTGCTCAAAGATGCCACTGTGAGACCTTTGTAGTCCACCAAGAAGGTCCCCTGGTTCTGTTTGAGTCTCTCCTTTACCTCGTTTACAAGTGCCTCTTTTTCTTCCTTCTTCATCCTTCACCTCCCCTCTATAGAGTATTTGGTCAAAGGCAGAGGTGCTATTCGTCTCGGTAGGCCATTAAGCCTTGTGATAACAAGGCACCTACTGTCTTTGACGAAGATATGAAACACCCATCCTTTTCCTTTTAAGGACTGGGTACATACCTCTTTCGAAGTTGTTTATTAGGCCACCAACTGTTTTATCCTTGTGGGATCCACCTTTATCCCTGGCCCCATGGTAGTGGATAGAGCAATACCCTTAAGATAAGTGCCTTTACTGGAAGCAGGCTTCAATCTCAAAATGGTGTCCATGAACGCAGCTATATTCTCAATCAGCTTCTGAGGGCCAAAGGATACCTTTCCCATGGGCGCATGCACAATACCTGCCCTCTCCACCTTAAACTCTATCTTCCCTGCCTTTAATTCCTTAACGGCCTTGGCAATGTCAAAGGTAACCGTGCCAAGCTTTACATTGGGCATCATACCCCTGGGACCCAAGATCTTACCTAATTTACCCACTTGTCCCATCATGTCAGGGGTGGCAACTGCCTTGTCAAATTCCAACCAGCCTCCCTGTATCTTTTGGATAAGGTCCTCAGATCCCACTGCATCCGCACCTGCCTCCAAGGCCTCTTTCTCCTTTTCACCCTTAGCAAATACAATCACCCTAACCGTCTTCCCAACGCCGTGGGGTAAGAGGACAGAACCCCTCACCATTTGGTCTGCATGCCTTGGGTCCACTCCCAATCTTACAGCTATGTCCACTGTTTCATCAAACTTAACATAGGATGTGGAAATAGCCAGTTGTACAGCCTCTTCAAGGCTGTACTTCTTTAATCTGTCAATCTTAGCCAAGGCCTCTCTATATTTCTTACCCTTTTTACCCATCTTTATCCCCAAACCTTAGTCTTTAATAGCCAGCCCCATACTCCTGGCCGTGCCCTCTATGATCTTCTTTGCAGCATCCAGATCATAGCAGTTTAGATCCTCCAATTTCATCCTTGCTATCTCTTGTATCTGTGCCTTTGTAACCGTGCCAACGGTCTCCTTGCCCGTTTGACTGGAACCTTTTGCTATCTTTGCCATCTGCTTTAAAAGCACCGATGCAGGAGGGGTCTTTGTCTCAAAGGTAAAGGATCTATCTGAATAAATGGTTATCACCACAGGGATTGTAACTCCCATCTGATCCTGTGTCTTTGCATTAAATGCCTTACAAAACTCGCCTATATTCACACCATGTTGTCCCAAAGCCGGGCCTATGGGTGGACTGGGATTGGCTTGCCCACCTTTTATATGAAGCTTTACCTGTGCCACCATCTTCTTAGCCATCTCTTAAATCTCCGCCTTATATCTTATTTACTTGCATAAAATCCAACTCCACAGGAGTTGCCCTTCCAAATATGGTGATCAAGACCTTTAACTTTTCTTTCTCAGGCCTAACCTCTTCCACCACACCTTGGAAATTGGTAAAAGGCCCGTCAATGACCCGAACCTCATCACCTTCCTCAAACCTATACTTGGGCCTGGGCCTCTGCATACCCTCTTCCATCTGCAGCTTTATCCTGTCCACTTCCTCTTGGGGAACAGGTGGTGGGTTCCTTCCTCCACCCACAAAACCAGTTACCTTGTCAGTGCCCATCACAGTATGCCAGGTCTCGTCGTTTAGTACCATCTGCACAAGTATATAGCCGGGGTAAAATTTTTGTTGGGAGGTCTTCCTCTGCCCTTTCCTCAGTTCCACAACCTGCTCCACGGGCACAATAATCTCCCCAAAGAGGCCCTCCTGGCCCAGTAACCTGATCCTCTCTTCCAGGCTCTTTTTAACCCTCTCTTCAAAACCAGAATAGGTATGAACTATATACCACCTCTTTTCCAAAACCTCTCACCCGATAACCAGCTTTATGATCTTGATCAGGCCAAAATCCACTATGCCCAAAAAGGCTGCAAGCACCAAAACTAGTATTATGACAACGCTTGTCATGGAGATCAACTCTTTTTTTGTGGGCCACTTCACCTTTTTCAGCTCTATCTTACACTCCCTCAAAAACTGGACGCTCACTAAGTAGCCTGCCCTTACCTTTTGGGCAAGACCCACCTTGTTCTTTGAACCCTTGGATATCTCTAAGACAGCCAAATCGCCTCCTATTTCCTATCCCAAAGATAAAATTGGCAGGCCAGGAGGGATTCGAACCCCCAACACCCGGATTTGGAGTCCGGTACTCTAGCCGTTGAGCTACTGGCCTGCATGGTAATGAGACCTACTTGGTCTCTTTGTGCAAGGTATGTGTCCTACAATTGGGACAATATTTCTTGATGCTAAACTTATCCGGTGTCCTCCGTTTGTTCTTGGTGGTGGTGTAATTCTTGTTCTTACAAACCTCGCAACCCAATACTATGATATCTCTCATCTCTTACCCCTACTCTATGATCTCGCTAACCACACCTGCGCCAACGGTTTTACCACCTTCCCTTATGGCAAACCTCAGCTCTTTTTCCATGGCTATGGGAGTTATCAAACTCACCTCCAACGACACATTGTCTCCTGGCATCACCATCTCCACTCCCTCTGGCAGCTTCACCACACCTGTCACATCCGTCGTCCTGAAATAAAACTGCGGCCTGTATCCTGCAAAAAACGGTGTATGCCTCCCCCCCTCTTCCTTCGTCAGTATGTAAGTCTCTGCCTTAAACCTCTTGTGCGGGGTTATACTCCCTGGCGCTGCAACCACCTGCCCTCTCTCCACTTCATCCCTCTTTATCCCCCTCAACAAGATCCCTATGTTGTCTCCTGCCTGCCCTTGATCCAACACCTTCCTGAACATCTCTACCCCTGTACATACCGTCTTCAGTATATCATCCCTCAATCCCACTATCTCCACTTCATCTCCTACCTTGATCACTCCCCTCTCTACTCTACCTGTCACCACTGTCCCTCTTCCGCTTATGCTAAATACATCCTCTATCGGCATCAAAAATGGCTTCTCTATCGCCCTCACTGGCTCCGGTATGTAATTGTCTATCGCATCCATCAACTCAAATATACACTTCGCCTCTTCACTGTTCGGATCATCACTCTCCAATGCCTTTAACGCACTACCCTTCACTATCGGTATCTCATCCCCAGGAAATCCATATTTCGTCAATAACTCCCTTACCTCCAACTCCACCAGCTCTATCAACTCTGGATCATCCACCATGTCCACCTTGTTCAAAAATACCACTATGCTCGGTACCCCCACCTGCCTCGCCAACAATATATGCTCCCTCGTCTGCGGCATCGGACCATCATCCGCTCCCACCACCAATATCGCTCCGTCCATCTGCGCCGCTCCTGTTATCATGTTCTTGATGTAGTCCGCATGCCCCGGACAGTCTATGTGCGCATAGTGCCTCTTCTCCGTCTCATACTCCACATGCGCCGTCGCTATCGTAATCCCCCTCGCCTTCTCCTCAGGCGCCTTGTCTATCTGATCAAACGGTATGTATTCCGCATACCCCTTCTTCGCTAAATGCTTCGTTATCGCACTCGTCAACGTCGTCTTCCCGTGATCTATATGCCCTATCGTCCCCACATTCACATGGGGCTTCTTCCTCTCAAATTTCTTCTTTCCCATCTATAGCCTCCAGAATATATTGGATAACGGCCAAAATAAAATTTTGGAGCCCACGACCGGGATCGAACCGGTGAACCTCATCCTTACCAAGGATGTGCTCTACCTACTGAGCTACGTGGGCAACCTGGAGCGGGAAACGGGATTCGAACCCGCGACCCTCAGCTTGGAAGGCTGACGCTCTGCCAACTGAGCTATTCCCGCACCTCAATGATGGAGAGGGGAGGATTCGAACCTCCGAAGGCTGAGCCAACAGATTTACAGTCTGCCCCCTTTGGCCGCTCGGGAACCTCTCCATCTCACTGGAGCCAGCGAAGGGAATCGAACCCCCGACCCACTGATTACAAGTCAGTTGCTCTGCCGTCTGAGCTACGCTGGCTCCCTTGCAAAGTTCTTTTATAAGACCATGGCAATCAACAATCAAGTTTTTTTTGCAGCTTTTTACACATATCCCATGTTCTAAAAAATGGCAGATTTTTAAACTTTCCCCTTGAAGACACGCTTTTCCTGTGTTAATAGATTTCCACGACAAATTTCAATTGGGAGGTGGAAGATGGCAGTTCTTGCTGGAGGAATAGGGGCATTCATCCTTGGCATTATCGGTCTTGTGATTTGGTGGAACCAGTTCTTGACTTTATTGGCGGGTGCTGTCCCTGCGATACTGATACTGGGTGGTGGGCTGGCCGCTTATTTAGGTTACGACGAGCTCAAAGAGAAAAAGAGAGAAGAGGCTCCAAAACCTGAGACCAGTGAGCTAAAGGAAAAGATTGAGAGCCTTGAAAAGGAACTAAAGGAACTAAAGGAAAAAAGGGAAAAACAGGAGCAGGCAGAGGCACCAAAGGAATAACAAGGGAACACGTCTAATTCTTAAAGATCGGGCAAAGGTTCTTCCCTTTGCCCTTTTTTGTCCATCACAATAGGTCCATCCCAGGGAAGAAATAGCTTATCTCAAAGGCTGCCGATTCCTTTGAATCCGAGCCGTGCACAACGTTCTTTTCTATATCCGTGGCATATTGTCTCCTGATCGTACCCTCCTCTGCCTTTCTGTAATCCGTGGCACCCATGATCTTTCGCCACCTCTCTATCGCCCCCTCTCCCTCCAGCACCATCGCCACACAGGGCCCAGATGACATAAAATCAGTAAGGCTCTCAAAAAAGGGTTTGCCCCTGTGCACCTGATAAAAGCCTTCTGCCTCCCTTTTGGAAAGCCTTAACATCCTCATTTGAATGATCTTAAAACCCTCTGCCTCTATCCTTTTGATCACCTCTCCTGCCAAACGCCTTTCCATTGCATCGGGCTTGATTATCGCTAACGTACGCTCCATAGTATCCTCCTGTCTTGATTTTTGTTGACTTGGCAGCCCCATTAGGCTAAATTGCTCCATTATATGCCTCATCTGGATTTAGTCAACTTAATATTAAGAAGGGAAAATGAAATGCAGAACCCATCAAGATTAGACAAAGAGCATATATTTCGATTTGAGTGTAATCCTGGCTCTCCGTGTTACACAAAGTGTTGTCGTGATGTAACAATAGCATTAACGCCCTATGATGTTGTTAGGATCAAGAAAGCTCTTAACATTGACAGTGATTCATTCATTGAAAACTACACCATTCTTCTTCCCAAGCCCAAGAAACTCATCCCCCTTGTGATATTGAAGATGCAGAAGGACGACAAGAAATGCCCCTTTGTAACTCCAGAAGGTTGTTCTATCTATGATGACAGACCATGGGCGTGTAGAATGTATCCTTTGGATATAAATGACGATGGAACATATAGAATCATAGGCAAATCTAATGAATGCTTAGGGTTGTCTTCTCCAAAGCAATACAAGATTGAAGATTGGCTTGTAACCCAAGGGGTTGCCGCATATGACGAAATGTCAAAATTGGTATCGCAGGTAATATTGCCACTTACAGTGTACGAGCACGAGATTACAAACCCCCAAATTGCCAAAATGATTTTTATGTCTCTCTATAATTTGGACAAATTTAGAGAGTTTGTTTTTAATAGCAAGTTCTTAGAAAAGCTCACCGTATCTGAAAACAGAATAAATGACATCAAGACCGATGATATAGCTCTCTTAGAATTCGCAATAGATTGGATAAAGTTTGGCATATTCGGCGAAAAAACATTCTTTGTGAAGAAGGATCAATAGCATGCAAATGCGGGATTTAGGAAAGGATCAACCATTCTTTTTTTCATGCGGACCTGAAATTGAATGCTTCACAAAATGTTGCCAAAAATTAAAGCTCGTTCTCACACCCTGTGATGTTATAAAGGCCAAAAACTTTCTCAAGTTAAGTTCCAGTGATTTTCTGGATGAGTATTGCGACCTTAGATATGAAGAGGGTGTCTTTCCACTATATTATCTCAGAATGAATGAGGATGGTAGATGCCCTTTCGTATCTACCAAGGGCTGTACAATCTATCCTGCCAGACCTGCTGCCTGTAGATTGTACCCCGTGGCAAGGGGCTCCACTTTTATAAACGAAGAAAAGGATGTTTACTTCCTTCTTAAAGAGGATCACTGCTTAGGCCATGGAAAAGGAAGGTCCTGGACCATATCAGAATGGTTAAGCCATGAAGGTCTGGCCGAGTATGACCAAGTCAATAGACAATGGGTCCAGATTGTAACATCAGGAGGGGATCTCCTAAAGACCCGGGTGGAAGAAAGGATTAAGATGTTTTTGATGGTAACCTATAATGTAAATAAGTTCAGGGAATTTGTGTTTGGAAGTTCATTTTTAAAGAAATTCAATCTGCCATCTCAAAAGATACAACAAATCAAAGAAGATGATTTGGAGTTATTGCAGCTTGGGCTAAGATGGCTAAATGTGGTGCTTTACGGTAGACAGGTCCAGGGATTTAGAGATCTCCGTGCTTGATCCCCCTGTATCCCTTTTTATCCCTAATTAATCGGGCCATTTCCTGGCTATTTTCCGATAGATAAGTGAGGATTCTGGAGGACTGCTGTTTGATCCCTACGGTATCCCTAAGCCTCACATCCCCTGCCTTGATTAAAAGGTTTTTTAGATATAGGTGGTGGATAATAGTATCATCGGCATCCAACTCCACCTGGTATTTCTCCATAAGCCAGTTGAGCCAATAACCGAACTCATGTAGGTGTTCCAGGTGCTCCACCGGGATTTCCAACTCCACGCTTAGCTCATGGGCGATCCAAGGCATGAGCCTTGATCCCCCCAAATAGTCCAGTACATGGGCAACTTCATGGATCAAGGCACTGTCCGACACATCATCGGAGATGGCAACATAAATATGAGACTGATCCACCAGGGAGGTCTTCCACGGATTGATCACAAGACCCCCACTCCTGTGGAGGCCCTCTTCGCCCAGGAAAGTAAAACCTCCGCTAAGGGATAGGTACTTGTTTAGGTCCACGAACTTAAGACGTTTTTCTTCTCCTGTGAGTTTCAGTAGATCAAGGGATTGTCTGATCTCCCCTGATCTACCGTATGAGACCTCTTCTAAGGAAGACAGCACCTCCTTCAGGCCTTGACTTGCCCTTTCCCTATTAATCTGTTCCAGTTCAGACTCCCTTCCCATGTGGCACTTCTTAAATTTTTTCCCGCTACCACAAGGGCAAAGTGCATTCCTATCTATCTCCAGGGCCCTTTTTTGCCTTTCCAAATCAGTCCTCTATTATCTGGTCCTTATGGGCCTCAGGAGACCAGCAGGGTAAAGGCCCTCCCTTACCCGTGAGGGGATTCAATCTGTGTCTGTAAGAGGCCTTTACCCCCTGTGTCTTCATGATGTGCTCCCATCCCCTCACATAATAAGGGCATTCATCATTGAAGCAGACCCATTGAAACTCCGTACCCCATGTGGAAAAGGGTGGGGTCCTCCACTTCTTCATCTCCTGGTTGCAATAAGGACATTTGGGCCTTTCTTGCACACTCATTCTAATCTAACCCTCTCTTTCCTATAAAGGCAATCATCAGTGGCCAATCACCTCTTTGAGCACCACCTCGGGTGGTATGTAATTCCTATCCAATGCCGCATCAGCCCTCAGATCCAGCCCAAAGGCCACTGCCATAAGTTGGGTCAGGTACACCACGGGTATGTCAAATTCCGTACCGAAGGCCTTATTGATCCTGTGCTGGTATGCCTCCAAGTTCATGGCACACATGGGACAGACGGTAGAGATCATGGCAGCACCGTGGGCAATGGCATCCTCCAAGATGTCTTTCACAAGCTTCATGCAATATTCCATCTCGGTCAAAAATATGCCAGAACCGCAACAGCGCATCTTCTTGGGGAACTTCACCGGTTCTGCACCTATGGCAGCAAGAATGGCATCGTGGGTGATAGGCCTTTCAACAGAATCATATTCTCCATACGGCCTTACCGTCTGGCAGCCCACATATCCTGCCACCTTAAGGCCTTTGAGGCCTTTTTTCACATGGGATTTTATCACCTCTGTGCCCACATCGTGATACAACACATCCAATACATGTCTTACCCTTATAGACCCTGTATAGTTTAGCCCGCCTTCCCTTAAGATCTCGTTTATCTTGGCCTTTAGCCCTTCATCTTCCTGGATCTCGTGGTTTACCTTTACCATCTGAATATAGCAGGAACTACAAGGAGCAACTATGTCATAGCCACCCTGGGCCTCAGCCAAGGCAAGGTTCCTGGCATTTAGGACCTTGATGGATAGGTCATTGGCACCGATGTAAGATATGCTGGCACCGCAGCAATTCCAATCCTCCAGCTCCTCAAATTCAAGGCCCAAGGCTTCTCCCACTGGCCTTAGGGAGGCCAAATAATTGCTGCCACTTGCCTCCAGACTACATCCCCAATATAAAAAGTACTTCATCTCATCTACCTCCTGGACCCATGGCCGAGGCCTTATCCAACATCCTTCTAAGTTCCTTGGCCCCTTTTATGGATCTTTCAGGGAGTAACTTCATCCGCTTGTGTAAGAGCATCACAATCCCCATATCAGCCAATTCCATGGCCTTTTTCACCCCTGGTATCAATCCTTTGGAGAAGAAGTACCTCCTGGGAAGATCCTTTTCATCTATCCTACCAAGCCGCACAATCTGTTTCCAAAATTCCTTCCCAAACAGCATTGTCTCTTCCCGAGGCACATAGCCTTGCCTTATGGCATAGTTGGCAAGGCCGTGCATCACATCCACAACAGGGATCTTTCGTGGGCACCTCACCTTGCAGGAATAACAAGAGGTACACAGCATGATAGCCTTGGAACTCAAGACCTCCTCTCTTTTGCCCGCCCTAATCATGTAGAAGATCTTTCTGGGAGAGTAATCCATTACCATGCTCAAAGGGCATGAAGCAGCACATACCCCACACTGCATACACATCTTAATCTTTTCGCCGTAGTCCACATTCTGGAACACCTCCTTGGCAAAGGAGGGCTCATAAGTGGCAAGGCCTGCGGCCTTTTGTTTTTTTTCCGCCATAGGTGCCCCCTTCTTTTTCAGATTACCATCCCTTGTAAGGATTGGGTCCCACTGATTCTATAACCTTCATAAAATCATCCAAGATCTCGGGGATCTTGTGATAGTCCATGATTCCCACTTCCACGTATCTAACCCTATCGGATTCAAGGGCCAACCTCTGCAATGTCTCCGCCACCTTGCTCAGCCTTATCTTGGCCAATTCGCTACCTTTTACAAAATGGCACTGATAGTCATCACCATGTTTGCAACCCATGAGCAGGATTCCATCTATGCCCCTGGAAAGACTATCTGCAATCCATACCAGGTTCACAGAACCAAGGCACCTCACCGGTATAAACCTGATGTGGGGAGACCAGCTGAGCCTCTTAACTCCTGCCATATCCAAGGCAGGGTAGGCATCGTTTTCGCACACCAATGCCACAACCCTGGGCTTTTCCTCATCTTCCTCAGGCACATGGATTGCCTTTATCATATCGCCTATCATGGGCACAGAATAATTCTTAAAGGAGATAATCCTTTCAGGGCAGGCGCCCATGCACACCCCGCATCTCCTACACCTGGTGGGCTGTGGTAGAGGATTTGCCTTTTCATCTTCATTTATGGCACCAAAGGGGCATTCCTCTGTGCAGCGTTTGCACTGTGTACACCTCTGCATGAAGAACTCTGGATAACTCATATCACCTGCCCTGGGGTGGACTGCCATGCCCTGTGTTGTGAGTTCGATGCACTGGATGGCCTTCATTGCCGCTCCAATGGCATCCTCCTCTGCCTGGGCAGATTCCATAGGCCTTCTTATGCACCCGGCAGTGTAAATACCTGTCCTCCTTGTTTCATATGGGAAGCAGATAAAGTGGGAATCTGGGAACCCGTATCTCAAGGTGGGCAACTCTGGGCCCTGACGATAACGCAGATTCAATGCCCTATTGGCAAAGAACCCTGAATCAGGAGCCACTTCAATCATCCCTTCTGCATCCGCACCCTGTGCACCCTCAGGTGCCTTGATCTTTGGAACCGTCTCAGGCCTTGAGGCAGGGACCATTCCCACTGCCAGTACTACCATATCAAGGTTTTCCACCTTTATCTTCTCACCCAAAAGCTCATCCTGGGCGGTCACATAGAGCTTACCCCCTTCTTCTCCCACTGATTCCACGGTACCCCTTATGAACACATTCCCATCCCTCTGGGCCTTTCTGTAAAAATCCTCTGCCTGGGCGATGGTTCTCATGTCCTTATAAAGGATATAACTTACCGCCTCTGGGTCCTGTTCCTTTAGGTATGTGGCCTGTTTTAAAGAAACAAGACAGCAAACAGAACTACAGTAGGGGAGATGTTCGGGATCTCTTGATCCGGCACATTGGATGAACAAAACGCTTTTAACCTCTCCGCCATCTGATGGCCTCTTTATGGCACCTTGGCTTGCCATCTCCTCGAATTCCACATTGGTGACCACATCCTTATATTTTCCATATCCCAAGTTGGGGAGTTTCTTGGCATCATAAGGGACCCACCCCGTCGCCTGTACAATGCTGCCAACCCTGTCTGTTATCTCCTGGCCGTTTTGGCTGATCTTCACATCAAAGAGGCAAGGCCCACCGCTTATCTCATCCACCTTTGCCCCTAAAAACACCTTCACATTTGGGTTGCCCGAGACCTCTGATATGAGTTCATCTATGCCCGTATCCGAAAGCTCCTTATAAGGATAGGTTACCCTCTTTTTGTTCTTTGCCAAGAATCCGCCTAGCCTTTGCTCCTTTTCCACCAATAAGACTTCATATCCTGCCTTTGCTGCCTCACCAGCCGCTGTGAGACCTGCGATTCCGCCTCCCACAACCAGTATCTTCTTGGAATATTCTTCCTCTGCTTTAAACGGCACAGGTGGCTCGGATGCATTGGCCTTCACTATGGACATCCTGAGGGCATCCTCTGCCAACATCTGTGTATCTTCATCATTTGGGGCATGGCTCCATACCACTTGTTCCCTTAGATTTACCCTCTCTACAACCTTGTCCACACCGAAATTAAAGACATCATAGTTTACCCTTGGGGAGCAGGCGGCAATTACTATGGCGTTTACCCCATCCTCTATGTCTTTCTTTATGAGCTCCACCCCTTCTTTACCGCAAAGGTTCTCGTGAGTCTTTATCGTATCTATGCTATATTCCTCTGATGCCAGATTCGCCAAAGCATCTATATTTAGGGCATCTTTTATCCCGCAACCTGCACATATATAAACGCCAACCTTCTTGCTCATATTAGTTACCTCCTCACAATGGTCTGTATGGCCTTTAATGCCGCAGCAGTTGCATCTTGAACACTGGTGGACACATCAGCCGGTCTTCTCACACAACCTGCGCCAAAGACTCCTTTGTTATTGCCGTTATTTATTACAAAACCATACTCATCAATGCCGGCAAAACGTGTCAATTCTTCTGGCAACCTGTTGGGTACCATTCCTGTTGCGAGTACCACCAAATCAAACCTATCTCTGATCTGCTCACCAGTTTGAGTATTTTCACCCTCAATTAACAGGTCATGTGTATTTTCATCCTCTGTTATCATAGCAATCTTGCTTTTTATGAACTTTATTCTATCGCTTTGTTTGATCTTGGTATAAAAGTCTTCGAGCCTATCCATTGCCCTAATGTCAATAAAGAATATCGTTGCATTAGCATCGGGATTGGATTCAATCAAGTAATTGGCCTGTTTTATGGAGGCCAGGCAACATATGCTGGAACAATAAGCCAAGTGGTTTTCATCCCTCGAGCCTGCACACTGAATGAAGGCCACCTTTTTGGCCTCTTTTTTATCAGAAGGCCTGAGGATCTTTCCCCCTGTGGGCCCACTAAAACTTGCAAGCCTTTCCATCATGATGTTATTCAAAAGGTTTGGATATTGCCCGAATCCATAGTATTCGATCTTCTTGGCGTTATAGGGTTCCCAGCCTGCTGCCCACACAATGGCACCCACCTTTAGACTCAATGTGGTCTCTTTCATATTTAGGTCTATGGCATTATAGGGACATGCCTCCTTTACCTTCTTACCTTCCTCAGTCCCCACTATGGAAGGATCAATCACATACCTCATGGGGAATGCAAACTCATGGGGCAGGTATGCTGCCTTTATTTTATCTAATCCAAAATTGAAGGGATTCGGGATCTCTGTACCGCATGCCTCACTACAGGCCCCACAGCAGGTGCAGTTTTCGTTCACATACCTTGGTCTGATCTTCAATTCCACATCAAAGGCGCCCGGCGCCCCAGAGACCTTTGTGACCTCTGCCATGGTAAAGAACCTAATCCTTGGATTGGAACGGATCCTTCTAAAATTGATCTCCAAACCGCAATTGGGTGGACAAAGCTTGGGGAAGTATTGGTAAAGCTGTGTCACCTTACCTCCCAGATAGGGATTTTTTTCCACTATTATCACCTCATGGCCTGCCTCTGCTGCCTCCAACGCAGAGGTAAGACCGCTAATCCCTCCTCCCACAACTAATATAGTCTGGCTAACCTTTCCCTCTCCCATTATCTCCTCCAAAACTGTGATCTTTTGCCTTTTTTGCCATTTGCCAATAATACAAAAAGACAGGTTTGGCAACCAGTTTTCTCCTGTTTACCAAACCTGTCTTTTGCCCTACCACAGGTATTAGACTTATCTTTGGCGGATAGAGCCCTTTTGGGCACAACAATAACCCTCTCTTAACAAAATGCTCCAGGGCCCTAAGGCACCTGGAGCATGACGTATTTTCTAAGGGTTAAACACCGGGCATGGTCCATACATCCTTCTTAAATACGGACCATTCTCCTGTGTTGGGATCCCACCTCATATTCACAAAGCAACGCCAATTTTGTTCGTCCATCTTGGGTGTATCTGTCCTGAAGTAGTAGCCAGGCCACCTGGTCTCTTCCCTGAAGAGTATTGCCCTCATGTGGGCTTCGCCCTGCCATGTCCTGTGAATATTCTCCCAGCACCTCATGAGCTCGTGGAGTTCCCTGGCAGCCATATTCTCAGAGTCCTCTTTCAAGAGCTTCATGAGCTGTAAGCCTCTTTCCAAGAGGTACTTGCTGGTCTTGAAGGACATGGATACACCGCCGGCATACTCGTCCATGATCTTTTGCAGTCTGTGGAGGTACTGCCTGGGCACGATGTAGTTGGGGTTCACCTCAGGATCTGTGGTCTCTTTGGAGTGTTTCTCCCATAGATCCAAGGGCCTTAAGATCCTCTCCTTCAGCTTTTCCACCTTTGCCATATCCACCTTGGGCTCAGTGCCCTTCTCCACTATGTACTTGATGGCAGATTTTCCTGCAATCCTACCCTCTGCATGGGAACCAGAGGAGAACTTATGACTGCTGGCACCTGAGGCGTCTCCTGCTGCAAACAGACCTTCCACCGTGGTCATGTTCACATAGCCCCACTTATAGGGAGTAGGTAGATCCTCAGGACCGCTCACCCATGCACCAGAGGCACCGGAGTGGGAGCCAATGAAGTAAGGTTCGCATGCTGCGATCTCAGAGTGCTCTTCCTCGGGCTTGATGTTCTGGGCTGCCCACAGAATGGCCTGGGAGATTGTCATATCCAGGAAGTCTTCCCATGCCTCTGCTTCCAACTCCTTCATCTTCTTCTTGAAGGCCTTGGGATCATCCTTGTACTGCTCTGCCAATTTGGCTATGGCCTCGTGTGTCTCCATGTAGAGGGGACCAAGACCTGCATCCACATCCAACTGACCAAGGTAGTTCCTCAGGTTGGCTGGAATGGGTTTGGCCAAACCGTATGGAGCCCAGTTGTTCAGCTCATCCTTCCTCACCACCATATATTCACCACCGCCTGCGCTTATGGCCCTGGATTTGAACAGCAAGAACCAAGCACCCACAGGACCATATGCATCCTTGAACCTCACAGGGATGAACCTCACCTCTTGGCAAGTCATTTCACAGCCTGCCTTGATAGTGAAGTATGCACTGGAACCTGTGTTGAAGGGTGGATACCAGGAACGGCCAAAACCTTCACCCACGGACCTGGGCCTGAACACATGCACAGCACCGCCCATGGCGCAGATAACTGCCTTTGCCTTGAATACATAGAACTTATTTTCCCTTACGCTGAAACCAACAGCACCCTGGATCTTGTTGTCCTCCACTAAGGGCTCAACTATGAATACCCTCTCAAAGATCTCGCCACCTGCATCTTTAAGGGCGTTCTTGGCTGCCTCTGCAATGATGATCTTGTAGGATTCACCGTTGATCATGAGCTGCCAACGACCCTCATGCACATACTTGCCGTTCTCATCCAACCAGATCCTCAGGCCCCATTTCTCAAAGAGGTGCACCGTGCTGTCCACATGGCGGGCGATGTTGTACACAAGGTCTTCCCTTGAAATGCCCATAAGGTCCTGACGCACATATCTCACATAATCCTCGGGAGTGTTTTCGCCGTCTTTGATGCCTACATACTGGTTTATAGCAGAAAGCCCCATTGCCACAGCGCCCGATCTATCCAGAGCAGCCTTGTCCACCAATGTGACCTTAAGGCCCTTCTTCTTTGCCCAATAGGCAGCCTCTGTGGCTGCTCCACAAGCAGCAAATCCACCGCCCACGATCAGGAGGTCGGTATTTACAACAACGGTTTCAAAATTAGCCATCTTCAATCCTCCTTACTTTTTTGGTGTGGGTACTTCACTGAGCCCCAATGAGGCAGGCTCTGTGGCCAAGGCAATGCTGTTTAGGTCATCATGTGTGGAGAATCCACCAGTTGGATCTGCAGTACCCTCTGGAGTAGTCCTGGTGGGGAACTTAAACCTTTTGATTGACCCATCCCTGAATTTCACTGTCCACATAATGTCCTGAGAGCCCCTCAAAGGTGTGGCCGATGCACCCATTGGGATGAAGTCTGCATAACCCCTCAGATCCATTGCCTGCTGGGGACAAATCTTCACACAGCAAGCACACTCCCAGCACATCTGAGGATCCCTGTTGTAAGCCTTCATCCTCTCTTTATCCAAAACCATCAAGTCATTGGGGCAAATGTACATGCAAGCAGTCTTATCTTGCCCCTTGCACCCATCACACTTTTCAACCATTACATAACTTGGCATTTCCTACCTCCTTCTTAAGTAATATCATTAATGAGTTAAAAAAATACCGACCTGTGTAAACGCTGCACCTCCTTTCTAATTCATCAATACTTGCTCAAAAACTCATCCAAAACATCCACACTTTGTTTGGTTACTACCAGGTCAAATATTTGGTCTTTTACTTTCCTGGGCAAAAGCTCGATACTCTTGGTTGTGGCACTGTCAAACTTTGCAGTGGGGTATTTCTTCAATATCTCATCCTTTTGCTTTTCGTTGGCATACACCTTTATCACCTTAAGCCCGGCCAAAACCTCTTCACACATCCCGGCGAGCCCTGCCTTCTGTAACTTTTCGTAGCGTTCCTCATTCACCCAGACATTTATGGGGTATTTTTCTTCTGCCATAGCTTACCTCCTATCCTAATGGGGGAATAACAAAAACAGGTGTTCTCTTCTGCAAATACTCATCTGTCACAAATGGAGAACCAAAACCGTATTTCTCAGCACATTCCATCACCAGGTCAAAAACCTCAGGCCTAAAAATCAACCTGGGTGGTTTCACTCCATCATCCACGATACTCCTGATCAATGTTCCGCTGAACTTTTGCCATTCTTTCTTGTGGTTACACAGTCCTTCTGAGGTCACCTCTCCGCAGTGTGGGCAATACAGCCAGTTCATGGAATAAACAGGTGTGATGGCAAGGTCTTTCTTTACGCTTTCCAAGAGGATATGTGCATCATAAGGCCCGTAGTATGTCCCCACCCCTGCATGGTCCCTTCCAAACATATGATGGGTAAGTCCCAAGTTGGTCCTCAGGATGGCGTGGAACACCGCCTCTTTGGGCCCTGCATATCTCATATCCCAGAAGGTTAAGCTTGTTAGATGGTTGTGGTCTCCAAAATAGCCCGATTTCCTCAGTTCGTCTTGGGTGAGGATGATGGCCTCGTCTATGTAGTCACCCTTCCTCTTTTCACCGATGATGGCATTCACCAAAACACCCACGTAGGGCTTGTCTATGGGGAGTTCACCATAGGCCTGAAGCCATGCACCCTTCATGAGCCATTCGTGGCCGGTGTGGGGCACATTCCTGGTCTGGTGAGCCACCACCCTTTTCCAACCCTTTTCCTTAAAGATCTTTCTCATCTGGAGAGGGGGTATAAAATAGGGTTCATAGGGAGGATTTATCTTGGGTTTGTTTACCAATGTGATCTTGCCGCCCACGAACTTGTCTTTGTAGGCATAGGTCCTTGCACAACCGGGATGCTTGGCCTCTTTGGTGCCATAAACTGCCTGGCACATCTCCTCTTTGTTGTACTCAAAAACCTCTTCCACCTCAAAGAGTGCCATCGGGTTGTCTGTGTAAGTTAAAACTACCTTTGCGCCGGGTTTAATATCGTACTGGGCGATCTCTTCATTTGACATGTCAAATACGATGGGAATGCTCCACAATACGCCATTACTCAATCTCATGTTCTTGCAGACACCATCCACATCTGCCTTTCCCATAAAGCCCTGCAAAGGAGAAAAGAACCCATAGGCGATTCCGATTACCTCGTTGGCGATTTGGCTCCTAATGGGGATCTGTTTGAGGCCTTTTATCTTCTCCTTTGCCTCCTTGGGATCCATTATCCTTTCCACTATCTCAATACCACCATGCCCAATTTCAGCCATGCTTCCACTCCTTTCTATATAATTTTAAGCACCCTGTCTTGATGCATAGGCCTTAAAAGGATTGCCCCCCTTTAATCAAAGATCCTTGCTTTGGCTTGTGACATTTTGAACAAGGGCTTTCTACCCAAAGGGCCGATCCGTGTCAAGGGAAAAATTTAAAAATTCAAAAACCCTCTATGAGCAAAGAGGCATAAGCAACACATGTTCCCTCGCAAAGGAGGCTTTTAAAATAAACCAAATTTATCCCCACTTAGGGCCATAAGGAAAGATTAGGCTTGCCATTTTTAACTCTTGTAAGATAAAGTTTCCACTGTGTAAAAATCCCTTACAGGAGCCACTATGGAGATAATCATCTTGGGTTCTGGCACAGGGCTACCCTCTTGGGAAAGGGGATCTCCTTCAATACTTTTAAGGATGAAGGAAAATGTGTTGGCCATGGATATGGGACCTGGCACCTTGAGGCAGATGGCAAGGGCAGGGATTCCCTTTTACCGTATTAACCTGGTGCTCATCACCCATTTCCATCCTGACCACATCAATGATTTGGCCCACTTTTTGTTTGCCCTTAGAAGCCCTGCAATCTTAGGGGAGAAAGGACCTGTGACCTTGGCAGGCCCGGTGGGAATCAACAACTTTGTCCAACTTTTAAAGGCAATGTATGGGAAATGGGTGGATTTCTTGCACAAGGAATCCAAGATATTGGAAATCTTGCCTGGCCATTCCTTTGAATTTAATGGGATAGCAATCAAAAGCTGCCGCACCTTCCATACAGAAGAGAGTCTGGCATATAGTATAGAGATCCCTGGTAAAGGACCCTTGGTGTACTCGGGGGATGCAGCTTTCTCCCAAGAACTCCTTATGCTTTCAAAGGGAGTGGAGACGCTTATACTGGAGTGCTCCTTTCCCGATGGCACAGGGGAAGAAGCCCACCTCACACCCCAGAAGGTTGGTATCTTGGCCAAAGAAGCAGGCGTCAAGACCCTTATACTCACCCACTTCTATCCTGAGGTATTGCAAACGGACATAGCTATGGCCGTAAGGCATACCTTCCAAGGAGAGCTTATCCTGGCAAGGGACCTTTTGAGGATACCCTTGCGGTAACAAACCACAAATGGCCATTAAGAAACCCCATGTTAGCTACCTGCCACAGATGGGGAGGGAAATCCCAACAGATGCCCTGAGTTTGAAATCCGGGTTTGTTGGGTTTGTTGAGTTTCGAGTTTGTTGGGTTTGTTGGGCTATTGGGTTTGTGAAGACTTTGATGAAGGAACAAAGGCAAGGGTAGCTATACACCTTAATGCGAAATCCTTTCACTGTGCGTCACAGGATTGGGTATGCCCACAGGTTGGTAATCCAGCAGTAGGAGCTTTCTTTTTTTACCGGGAGGTATCAGGTAGGTTAGGACCTCTTTCAATCTGAAAGGCTTTATGTCCTCCTGCCAGCTCTTTTCTGTATTATATTTCCAACTGGTGTATAAGATTAGGCGTCTGATTTTCACGGAGAGTTTACCCACAATCCCAATGAGGGTCACTGGGTCAAATAATGCCCTTGATGTTACTGTATCACATTCAAAGGGAAAATCCTCTGGTTGTAGCTGTTGAATTTTTTTATTAACTACAACTACATCAGAAAGCCCTATTTCCCTTATGATCCATCTTAGGAATGTAATTTTTTTAATGTTTGGTTCCACAAGTATTAACCTTAGATGCCTTAATAAAATTTTTAGAGGGATCCCAGGTATCCCCGCACCAGAACCAATATCAATTAGACATGTGCTATCCTTTAGCCAAACTACAGGTAAAATGGAGTCAAGGATAAGATCATAGAGGATTTCCTCTGCTGTTTTTTTCCCAACAAGTCTCTTTGCTTTGTTCCATTTCAACAAGGAGTTTATGTAGGACTCCAGGAATTTTGCCTCGGTTGAAGTTATATTTATGTGGAATGGTTTCAGAAAATTATTCACATGTCCTTCAATATCTTCAGAATTCACTTCAAAGGATGACCCTTTTCTTTATAATTTGCACTGCATCTTCAGGGCTATCCACAACTTGAAAGATATCCAAATCCTCAGGGGAAATGGTCTTTTCTTTTATCAGGGTTTCTTTGAACCAATTTATTAGTCCCGCCCAGAATGTGGAACCCACCATGATCACAGGGAAGGCCCTAATCCTGTTTGTTTGAATAAGGGTGAGTGCCTCGAAGAGTTCATCCATGGTACCAAAACCCCCTGGCATTATCACATATGCCACAGCATATTTCACAAACATCACCTTTCTTATGAAAAAATATTTAAACTTGACCCTCACATTGGCGTATTCGTTGGGCTTTTGCTCTTTGGGGAGTTCAATGTGTAGTCCCACAGACTTTCCGCCGGCCTCTGCAGCACCCTTGTTTGCTGCCTCCATCACACCAGGTCCGCCACCTGATATGACATTAAAGCCGTTTTCCACCAAGAGCTTGGCCAATTTCACAGTGTCTTTGTATACCTGGCTGTTGGGTTTTATCCTGGAAGAGCCGAAGATACTCACAGCAGGATATACCTCAGGCATTACCTCAAAGCCCTCCACGAACTCCGCCAAAATATGGAACAACCTCCAGGTATCCTTTAGAGTAAGTTCATCCACCAGATATTGTCTTTCCATGGTTTCGTATGCCTCACAAAAAGGTATTGGATTCTTGGAAAGGGTATAAAAAAAGACGAGAAAAGTGAAGAGAATATTGGTTTGGGGCGTAAAAGGGCCTCCAAACCAAGAAAATTTAGTGGAGGTTTAAGATCCCTTCATACGCACTGGGTGAGTTAAGTAAGCCAAGGCTTTTGTATAGTTCAAGTTATTATGTGGTCCCTGGAAGCTGGACTAAGGCATCCAATACCTTTGGATCCTTAACATACTCTGAAAGTTCTCTTATCTCAACCCACTTGTAATCCATTATCTCTTCGCTGGGGGACAATTTTCCTCCAAGTGGGCGACCGAAGTAGTCAATGATGACATAATGATATTTTACCCTTCCCTCCTCATCCCTTTGGATCCTTTGAAAGATCCCCAATAGCCCTTCAATTTCCACTTCTATTCCCAGTTCTTCTCTCATCTCCCTTTTTAAGGCATCCCTTAAGTCTTCCCCCAATTCCACCGCACCACCTGGAAGGCTCCATCTCCCCTTTCCTGGTTCTTTGTTTCGCCTTATCAAGAGGACCTTTGTGCCGTTTCTTATGCACATGGCCACTGCAAGGACTGGTTGCTCTGGATACACCCTTTTCATCCTCTATCCTCAATGGCTTTGTGTTAGATGCCCTAATGTGTTATAGCAATCTTTTGTGTGGTTGTTCAAACAATAGTTTTTTGGGGAAAAAATTGGAATCCCAAACAAAACAAGGACTTTTAAAAACTGCCATGGCCTTTGGACTTCAGCCCACATATTACGATATCTGGGGTAAGGAGCATACCGTGCCCAAGGAAACCTTGGAGGCCATCATAAAGGCCATGGGACATTGTGTAGAAGATGCCAGCGGGCCCAAGCTCTCAACAGAGCTAATCTGCAAAAAGGGCCAAAAAGGCTATAGAATGAGTCTCTCCATACCGGATCCTACACCCAAGCACCCCATCCATTGGGAGATAAAGGTAGAATCAGGGAAGGTGTATCAAGGTATGTGCCTTCCCTCAGGGCTTGAGCCTTTGGGGCAAGAAAAAAGAGGTGGCCCCTCTTTTTGGTTACCATTGGCCCCAGAGCTGGATGAGGGCTATCACAGGATAAGCATCTCCTATGGTGGTCTTATCCATGAATCACTCCTCATCCTACCTCCACGCACATGCTATCTTCCATGGGACACAGATGAGAAGGAAAAGATCTTCGGGCTTATGGTACAGTTATACTCTTTAAGGTCAGAAGGGGACTTGGGAATTGGGGATCTAAAAGGACTTTCTGAGCTTGCTTTTGGGCTAAGGGAATACAACATCAGATGCATTGGATTGAATCCATTACATGCACTCTTTCCCCATCAACCCGAGGCAAAAAGCCCCTATAGTCCATCCACCAGGCTTTTTTTTAATCCCATATATGTGGCACTTGATAAACTCCCAGAATTTGCCTCTTGTGAGAAGGGGGCAAGGATCTTGGAAGAATGTGAGAACTTGATACAGGAGCTCAAAAGTTCTGAACTTGTGGAATATGGAAGTGTTTGGGAACTCAAAAAAAGGCTCTTTAGAGAACTTTATGCCCAGTTTAAAAAAAGAAAAGACTCCCAAAGGATGGATGCCTTCAATACATACAAGCTAAGGAAAGGCCAACTCCTTGATTTTTTTGCCACATTTCAAGCACTCAACGTTTATTTTAAGGAATCCTTGGATCTGAACACCTGGCATTATTGGCCTGAGTCATTTCAGGATCCAGGTTCCTCAAAGGTTCAAGAATGGAAGAGGGAGCATTGGGACGAGCTGGAATTTTACAAGTACCTTGCATGGATCATTGAAGAGGCCTTGTTAGAGACAAAGAAGGCCCTCAATTCAAAGGACATGCTTTTGTACCTGGATCTGCCGGTGGGAGTGGATTCCTCTGGTTTTGAGACTTGGTATTTCAAAGGCCTATTCGCCAAAGACATAAGCATAGGAGCACCACCCGATCTTTTCAACCCAAAGGGTCAGGACTGGGGTCTTCCACCCGTCATACCCCAGGCCCTTTACAAGGATTCCTTTGAATACTTTATCAAGACCATCAGATCTAACATGGAAAAGGCAGATATTCTAAGGTTAGACCATATCATGGGCCTTGCACGCCTTTTCTGGATACCCAAAGGGATGAAACCCTTTCAAGGTGCATATGTGACCTACCCCATGGAAGAACTTTTTGCAATTCTTGCCCTGGAAAGCCATAGGAATAAGTGCGTAGTGGTGGGAGAGGACCTTGGCACAGTACCAGATGAGGTAAGGGAAGCAATGGAAGAATATAATGTCTTATCCTACAGCGTGTTTATCTTTGAAAAGACTGAGGATAGATTCAAACTGCCCAATGAATACAAAAGAAAGTCAGTATCCACAATAACCACTCACGATCTTCCAACGCTTAAAGGTTTTTGGGAGGGGGAAGATATCAAAAAAAGGAGCCAGCTCGGCCTTTTTGACGATCAAGAATTGCAAAATCTTTATATTGAAACGAGGAAAAAAGACAAAGAGATGATACTGGAACTTTTAGATAAGTTGGAGTTAATCCCAGAGGGATATGAGAAAAATCAGGTATTGGAGAATTTTTCATTTGATTTTGCATTCTGGGTCCATAAGGTGCTAATGCTTTCAAATTCCTTAATTGTTATTTTCCAAATTGAGGATATGATCGGAGAGATAGAGCAAAAAAATCTACCTGGAACCATTTTTGAGTATCCAAATTGGAGCCGAAAATTATCGTTGGATATAAATAGAATCTTTGAACATCCTCTTTTTAAACGGATCTTAAGGAAGATAAAGGGGCTTTATAGTACACAATGAAGGTAGAAAAAAAACTTAACGCCATACTTGTCTCTTTCTTGGTAAGCATTCTCCTGGCGCTTTTCAAGTTTTATCTTTATAGCCGCACCAACTCGATTGCAATACTTTCAGATGCCTTAGAATCAATCGTGAACATAGTAGCAAGCAGCTTTGCAACCATCAGCATCTTTCTGGCGACCAAACCTCCTGATGAAACACATCCCTATGGTCACGGGAAATTGGAATTCTTTTCAGCAGGTCTTGAAGGTGGGCTTATAATATTGGCCTCCTACTGGATAATCAAGAGTGGCTTGGAAAGGTTAGCTCATCCCACTTTCTTGACAGGTCTGGACCTTGGGCTTTTAGGACAAGGTGTTGTGGTCTCTGTGACCTTTCTGTTGGGTGGCTGGCTTATAAGGACTGGAAGGCAGACCGGGTCCATAGCACTGGAGGCAGATGGAAAGCATGTGATCACGGACGGCCTAACGAGCATAGGAGTAATAATAGGGTTTTTCCTTGTGAAGCTCACGGGAGAAGTTAGGATAGATGGCCTGCTGGCATGTCTCATAGGCGCAAATGTGGTAGTTATGGGTGTGAAATTGGTGTGGTCTGCTGTAAAAGGGCTTCTTCAGGCAAGGGATCCAAGACTCATAGAGGAGATCTCTTCGCTCCTTAAAAGGCACAGATCCTTGGTATTGATTGACATACATGAGTTGCGGGCTTGGAAGGCAGGAAACGAGACCTATATAGACTTCCACCTGATCCTACCTGCCCAACTACCCCTTGGTGAGGCACACAGGCAGGCGAGAAGACTTTCAAGGCTTCTCAAAAACAGATTCGGGCCCAACGCACATGTATTAATCCAGTTGGACCCGTGTGAGGAGGCCTACTGCCAAACATGCAAGGAAAACTTAGAGGCACTCAGAAAAAGCGCCCATTCCTTCAACCTTCAGTGGCAAAAGGAGGACCTTACAAAGGCAAAGGAACCTTTATGAGCCACCCCCATATCTTTTTTTCACCTCTGCCCTGTCTGGGCTACCATCCGGCAGAAGGGGGATCTCTTTTACAAACTGAACATACTGGGGCTTTTTATACCTCGCTATCCTTTGCCCCACAAACTCTATGAGCTCTTTTTCGTCTAAGCTTGCTCCATCCCTAAGTTGGCAGACCGCCTTTATGCCCTCCTTCCACTTTGGGTCAGGCACCCCGAACACCACCACCTTTTCCACCTCAGGATGCTCCGAGATCACCCTTTCCACCTCGGCAGGATAGACGTTCTCCCCACCTGGTTTGATAAGCTCTTTGTCTGCCTTCCTTCCTTCGTACCACAGATACCCATCTTCATCAAAACGGCCAACATCTCCTGTATGGTGCCAGCCGTATTTAAAGGTCTTTTCGTTATCTTGGGTAAGGTTCCAATAGCCTTGGAATACCATCGGCCCCTTCATCACGATCTCCCCAATCTCTCCAGGACCTAAGAACCTTCCGTGATCATCCATTATCCTCACTTGGGACAAGGGGATTGGCCTGCCTGCTGAACCCGGCCTATCATCGTAGGGACTGAGTGTTGCAAGGCAAGAAGTCTCAGTTTGACCGTACATCACATAAAATCTTCCACCGATATCTTTTTGATATCTCTCGATGGTTTCTTTGTTTTCTAATCCTATAACTTTTTTGAGGCTTTTTAGATTATAGTTTTTCTCTTTTGCCTTGTCCATTAGTGATGAAAGTATGGGTGAGAAATCAAACATAAAGCTCACATTCTTTTCATCTATAAGACGAGCAGCAAGTTCTGCATCAAATTTACTCATATTCACATTTAAGGCACCGGCATGGAAACTACTCATGGCCATGGAAAGCCCGCCTACATGGAACAATGGAAGCAGATTTAAATGTACATCCCTCCAAGTAAGTTCGCAGTGATAGCAGAAATGTATTGAGGAAGTTAGCATATTTTCTTGACTCAAAACTGCTCCCCTTGGGCGGCCCTCCACTGCCGCTGTGTGTATGATTACAAATCCATCATCTGATGAGACATCTTCCTCTTGAAAGGAATCAACAGGACTTAAATCGGGAAACGATTCAAAAGTTCCGTCTTTTTGGAGGCTAAAGCACTTTTCCAAAGAAGGTAACTTGTCCAGGTTATTTTTGATTGTGTTTGCGTATTCTTCACTTACAAAGCAAAATTTAGGTGTGCAGTCGTTGATGTTAAAAACAATCTCCCCTTCAGAAAGCCTCCAGTTTAATGGTAAAACTATAACTCCAATGGCACTACATGCTCCGTAAAGTAAAAAATATTCGTAACAGTTCTTGGAAAGAATACAGAGCCTATCCCCTTTTTTTGCACCAACCCTCTTGAGATGATAGGCAAGTGCGTCCACATTTGCCTTGAATTCCTTAAAGGTGTATTCCTTACCCGTGTCCACTTCATACCAGGCTGTTTTTCCCTTAAATGTAAGTGCGTTTTGATTAATCACGTCATAGAAGGTCAAGTCCCTAAGTCCCATTAGTTTCCTCCACAAAGATTTGGCCCCTGGCAAAACCAGGGGCCTGGCTCATTGATCTACGGTAGGTCTGCTTTGAAAGGTACTACCTTTGTTTCTTTTCCAACCTTGAATGTGAAGGCGCCTTCTTTCACGCTCACAGGAACGCTCAGATCAGGCACACCCTTCCACCATTTTTCTAAGGCCGCCCAGGCATCCATATTCTTGGCCTTTAGTTTGAATCCTCCCGTTGCCAAGAGGGACAACCTTGCCGACTGGACTGTGATCATGGTCACCAGTCTCACCTGATCCACGCTGTTTGCAGGTATCTGATATGTGTCTTGATTGTTTACGGTCACCACATCAAAATCCTTATCAAAGGCCACTGTAAAGGTGATGCCTTCCAAGGTTATGGGGTAAGGGTTATCGTTTTTGACGGAAAACAAAAAGCTCATGGGAAGTGGTGCGCCCCTATCCCCTGGGTCGCCCTTTGTGGGTTTCACATCTTTGCCATAAAACCAGTAGCCATCATACTGTGGCACCTCAAACATTTCCAGTTTAATGGTGGGTGCCACAAACTTGGACATATCAGGTTGCCCGGTCTGAACACTGGCACACGCAGCAAAAAACAGCAGAGTTACAGTAAGTACTGGCAATAAGATCTTTTTCATCCCCAAAACCTCCTTTCTGTTAAAGGGGAAACTTAGGTGAGCCATCTCTTTCTTCTCTTGTAGTGTTTCACATCCCTAAAGCTCTTTCTTCCTCCCTTATCCGTCAACCCAAGGTAAAAATCTTTAATGTCTTGATTTTCTAAGAGCTTTTCAGAAGTGTCATCCATCACAATCCTTCCTGTTTCCATCACATAAGCGTAGGGAGCCACATTCAATGCCAGCTTTGCGTTTTGCTCCACCAGCAATATGCTTATATGCTCCTCCTTGTTGAGTCTTGTGATGATGTTAAATATCTCGTGGATGAGCATAGGGGCAAGGCCCATGGATGGTTCGTCCAACAAAACCAGCTTGGGTTCTGTCATCAGGGCCCTGCCCACGACCGTCATCTGCTGCTCTCCACCACTCACAAAGCCGGCTATCTCATTTCTCTTTTCCCTAAGCCTTGGAAAGTAGTGGTACACCAATTCCAGCTTTTCTTTTACAGTACCGGTCTTTCTGAGGTGGGCGCCCACCTTGAGGTTCTCTTCCACTGTGAGGTGTTCAAAGACCTTCCTACCTTCTATCACCTGCACTATACCCATCCTGGCGATATTGTAGGCAGGCAGGTTATGGATGAACTGACCTTCAAATTCTATCCCGCCATCGGTCACCTCTCCATCCTCCACCTTCAGAAGGCCTGATACCGCCTTAAGGGTAGTGCTCTTACCTGCGCCGTTGGCACCTAAGAGGGCCACAATGCCACCCTTTGGCACGTCAATGGAAACCCCCTTCAGGACCAAGATCACCTCGTGGTACCTCACCTCGATATTCTTTATGCTCAGGATCTTTTCAGTACTTTCCAAGGCATTTCCTCCATCTATGTTTTTACCAGCCGAGCCATTCCTTTTCCCACTTATCAGGCCATCTGGCCTTCAGGTCCACCCTTTCCACCTCTTGGAACTTGCCACCCTTCCACTGTTGGATAAGGCAACCTGTGGCCGGTCTGTGGTCCGTCTCTGTGAATGTAACGGGCGCAGCGCCAAGGCCTATCTCAAAGTTTCTAAGGGTCTCAAAGCCTTTGGTCATGATCCCCGGACCAGTAAGGTCTCCTGCCTTGTCCGCACGTTTTAGGGCCTCCCAGGTGATTAAGGCATCTGCCCAGGCCTGCACTGTTCTGATGAGCCTCTTTTCCAGTGGAATACCGGGATTGTACTTTTTAGCTGCTTCCACCACTATGTCCATATTCTTCACCTGCTGTCCAAAGAAGGCACAGGGAGTAGCCCCCATAGCGCCTTCGGCTGCTTCTGCAGCAAGCTTTGGGAGGTTTTCATCAAAGCCCCAGTTGTTGATGATCCAGTCTGCTCCGAGACCCAGGGCCAAGGCATCCCTCAGGGTTGCAGAAACACTCATGGTTGTGTTCCCATGCCACACCACATCGGGTTTGAATTCCTTTAATGCCATGATCTGGCTCTTGGCATCCAAGGCAAACAAGGATACATCTTGGTCAGGTCCTATATCAAAGCCCAAAAGTGCTGCATGGTCTTTTATTGCCTTTATGGGCGCACTGCAATAGGGCGAGGCGAACATATAAACGCAGGCAAATCTGGGTTTCCTCTTCTTGTAGTCGGGTTTTGTGGGCCATACCTTGTCAAACCATGCTGTCAAGGCAGCCCTGGCGTTTGTTGAATAATCGGAGGAGAAGAACAAATTATACCGAGCCTTTTTGGGATCCGTGAGGTGAGCGGAGTAAGAGGCGCTGATGTAAGGGATCTTATCCACATTTACCGTGGGTGATAGGGCCTCTGTATCCCCTGTTCCCCATCCCATGATGGCCAATACATTCATTCTCTTCAAAAGCTTATACTTGGTGATGGCTTCGGGAATTCTGTATCCATAGTCGAACCAGACATACTTTATCTTTTTGCCGTTAACCCCACCCTGCTCGTTGATCCACTTAAAGGCCTCCTCCATACCCAGTGCGTAGTCTTTGCCTACGTCTGAGGTGGCACCAGTGGTATCCATTATTCCGCCAATGGGTATTTCTTGGGAGCAAAAGCCTTGTTTGAGCATAAGACCAAGTGCCACGACCAAAATACACACAAACAATAGGTTTTTTTTCATGCCTTCCTCCTTTTTGGGCTTAAGGTTCACATGAATCTTGGAAATCCCATAGCCGCGATGCCTATTAGCTATCACCTCCCCCCTAATAAGAAAATGGCCACAGGTTAAAGTAGTTTTTGATCTGCCACCACCTATAGGCCAGGCCGTTGGGTTCATATATCAAAAAGGCTATTATGGCCAGGCCAAAGGCAGAGTCCTTAATATAGGCAAAATCCACCAGTAGCTTTGGATAATAGGTGGATAGGGGTATGACTACCCACTGCAACAGCTCCATCACTATCACCATGAACATGGAACCGAAGATGGCGCCGTGTATGGAACCTATTCCACCTATCAGGATCACACCCACAAGCCACAGGGACCAAAACCAAGGGAAGTGCTCTGGGCTTAGGGCAGCGGTGTTACTGATCCAGAATGCCCCTGCCACACCACCAAATAATCCTGCCACAAAAAAGGCCAAGAGCTTGTACCAAACGATGTTTATGCCCATGGTCTCAGCTGCAATGTCGTTGTCCCTGATGGCTACCCAGGCCCTGCCCACCTTTGATCTCAATAGGTTGGCCAATGCCATCACCATCAAGGTGGTCAAAACCGCCATGAGATAATAGACCTCTCGCTCCGAGTCTATGACGATCGGCCCTACCTTTATGGTACCAGGCGGTAGGGAAAATGCCTGCCCCCTGCCTCCGATCTGACTTATGTATTGGGTTAGGATAAAGTCCACTGTTACAAATTGTGCAGCCATGGTGGTGAGGATGAGATAAAAACCCTTTACCTTTGCAGAGGGCAGTCCAAAAAGTACGCACCAGATTCCCCCCACTATACCTGCTACAACAATGGAAATGGGATAGGCCAGGCCCAAATCCAACATCCACTGGGGCCATGGTACCTGTAACACCAGGAGGGTGGCTGTGTAGGCACCCACTGCAATGAATGCTGCATGTCCCAATGTCACAAGACCGGCATATCCGATCAAAAGCTGTACACCCAAGGCACCCATGGCTGTATACCCCACCATGGTTGCAACGCCCACAAAGTAGCTGGGTAAGAACAATGGAATGAACACAAAGATACAAAGCAACAAAAGGATCATCTTGAATCTAATGAATGTGGTCTGCCACCAACCCTGGTCTTGTTCATAGCTCTGATGATAGGTCCCACAAGGTAGCCATACAGTGGACATCGGCAAGCCTCCTATGTTTTATACGCGTTCAATCTTTTCCCAGCCCCATAGACCATAGGGCTTAAACAACAAGAATATCGCCATGAATACAAAGGGAACTATGTCCTTTACTCCGCCGGGAAAATACTTATCAAGATAGGTGCCCGAAAGGTTTTGAAGTACTCCGATTACAATCCCACCCACTATTGCTCCTGGGATGGAATTGAGCCCACCAAGCACCACAGCAGGTAATACAAGCAGCCCCAAGTAACCAACAGAGATATTGATTCCATTGATGTTCCCCAACAAAGCCCCTCCCACACCTGCACTCATGAACGCAATGGACCAAGCTGCTGCATACACAAAGCGTGCACTGATGCCAAGGGAGAGTGCTGCTGTCTCATCATCCGCCGTTGCCTGCATGGCAAGTCCCCAGCGGGTGTACTTAAAGAACCCCACAAAGACCAACAACAACACTATGGCCAGGATGAAGGACCAGAGATACACAGGACTCATCTTGAGAAATCCGATACTTATAGGTTCTATTGGGAATATGGGCGGCTCAAATACCCTTGTATCTGTACCCCAGATGAATTCCACCAAGCCCCTGAAGAAAAAGGAAATCCCCACCGTCACCATGATTACAGTGAGAACAGGTTCTCCTATGAGCTTGTCCAAAAACACCCTTTCCACCAAGATACCCAGTATGATCCCAACGGCCAATGTGCAGAGAACTGCCGCAAAAAAGGGAAGGCCCATTTCGTAGAACGTGAGAGTTACATATGCACCGACCAGAGTTAATTCGCCCATGGCCAGGTTCAATACGCCTGAACATTTGTATATAAGAACCCAACCCAAGGCCACTAAGGCATAAATACCTCCCACTAAGATTCCGTTCACCAATGACATTAGAAAGAGTTCCATGGGGCCTCCTCTTAGTCTTCTATTTTTTCTATTGTTAAATCAATCTTGATCCTTTGCTGCCTACCATCTTCATAAGTAATTGTGGTATCCATGTGCACCACATTTGTATCTTGATACAATGCATCCACTATGGATTTGTACCTCTGCTCCACAAATGCCCTTCTCAGTTTTGATGTCCTTGTAAGTTCGTCGTCGTCTGCATCAAACACCTTAAAAAGGTTCACAAACTTTTTTATTCTTGCCACCTCAGGTAGATCTTTGTTTGCCTGAACGATCTGTTCTTTTACGAGCTTGTAAACCTCCGGTTTCTGACTCAACTCCTGGTAACTTGTATAATTAAGTTTCCGTTCATCTGCCCATTTACCGACTACATTATAGTCTATACACATAACAGCAGTAACATAAGGCCTCTTATCTCCAATTACCCAGGCCTCTTGTATGTATGGGCTGAACTTTAATCTGGTCTCCAGATACTGGGGAGAGAAGGGCCGTCCGTCCCTTAAGGTCATGACATCCTTGGACCTGTCAAACACAACCAGGTGCCCATCCTCGTCAATGAAGCCCCTATCCCCTGAGTAAAGCCAGCCGTCCACCAAGGTCTTCCTGGTGGCCTCCTCGTTTTTATAATAGCCCTGGAAGACAGACGGGCTCTTGGAGATGATCTCTCCTTGTTCTGTAATCCTCACCTCTGTTTCGGGTATGGGTATGCCCACTGTATCGAACTTCACATCCCCGTCCCTGTGAACTATGGAGATCCCTGCTATCTCCGTCTGACCGTAGATCTGCTTTAGATTTACGCCCAGTGCATGGAAAAACTTAAAATGGTCCGGCCCCATAGCAGCTCCACCTGTATAGGCGTGCCTGAGTCTGCTCATCCCCAGATGGTCTCTTAGCTTTTTCTGAACCAGGATGTATGCCAACCAGTTTAGGAGGCGCCAATGCATGGGGATGGGCTTTTTCTTGAATCTTAGGTCTGCCACATGATAGCCCACCTTCATTGAAAATTCGTAAAATTTCCGCTTTATCCAGGTGGAATCTATGTATTTCACCTGTACCCTTCTGGTCATGCCCTCATAAAGCCTCGGGGGAGCAAACATCACATGTGGACCTATCTCCCTGATGTTTTCCTGTGCTGTCTCAGGTTCCTCTGGGAAGTTGAGGGTATAGCCCACCTGTAATCCGCAGGAGATGGACATCATCTGTTCACCTATCCAGGCAAAGGGCAGGTAGGAGACAAAATCGTCTGTGTCATAACAAGGGTCCACAGACATTAGATTTCTACCCATTGTGAGCATGTTGTAATGGCTTAAAAGGGCCCCTTTTGGCAAGGCGGTTGTACCGGATGTGTAGAACAAAAGACAGATGTCATCTCCGTGGCCTTGTGCAATCAGATCCTCAAATAGCTTTGGCTCTTTCTTGTCAAGCTCCTTTCCCAGTGCCTGGACCTCTTTGATGCTCTTTAGGAATGGCTGTTTGTAATGCCTCATTCCCTTGGGGTCATCCCATACGATCCATTTTAGCTTGGGACACTCGTCCTTTATGGCCAAGGCCTTGTCCACTTCCTCCTGGGTTTCTCCCACAAAGATCTTGGTGTCGCTGTGGTCTACGATGTACTTTACCTCATCCACCATGCAGTCATGAAAAAGCCACACCCCAATGGCACCTGCACAAAGGGCTGCCATCTCTGCCCATAGGCCCTCTGGCCTGTTGTCACCCATCATTGCCACCTTGTCTCCCTTTTGGAGGCCAAGTTGCAACATCCCAAGACAGAGATATTTTACGTTCTCGTAATAGTCCTGCCAGGTATAGGGCTTCCAAATCCCAAACTCTTTTTCTCTCATGGCCACCTTGTTAGGCCCGTATTTTTTACATTGTTTGAGGAAGAGCTTGGGGATGGTGAGGTCCTTGGTTATCTCTGGTAAAGGAGCAGTCATCTCGGTTCACTACCTCCTTGTGGCATATAGATCTTCTTCACCCAGATAGGCCTTGATCACCTCTGGATTTTTCTGTATCTCCTCCGGAGGCCCATCTGCTATGGGATTTCCAAAATTCAACACCAAAACCCTGTTGGATATGTCCATAACTACACCCATATCGTGTTCCACCAAGATACAGGTAACCTTCCACCTCTCCTCTTCGTTCACATCCAGGATAAACCTGGCCATGTCTTCAACCTCTTCCAGGTTCAGGCCAGCAAGGGGCTCGTCCAGAATCAAGAGTTCTGGCTCCAAGGCCAGTGCCCTACCCAGCTCAACCCTCTTTTGGAGGCCATAGGGCAACATACCCACCGTCTTGTGTCTTATGTGCTCTATCTCAAGGAGATCTATGATCTCTTCCTCGATGAATTTTCTGTGCTCCAGTTCCTCCTTTTTGGTCTTTCCCACATAGATGGAGCCACTAATGATCCCCGACTTGAGAAAGATGTGCCTCCCCAACCTGATATTGTCCAGGACGGTCATACCTTTAAACAGCTCAATCTTTTGGAAGGTCCTACCAATGCCCAGTTGAGCCCTTTGGTAAGGTCTCAGATGGTTTATCCTCTCACCTTTGTAATATATGTCGCCTTTTTGGGGCTTATACAGCCCGCTGATACAGTTCATCAGCACGGTCTTTCCAGCTCCGTTTGGGCCGATGATGGAGTGGATCTCTCCTCTCTTTACCTCTAAGTTTACACCTATCAAGGCCTGAACCTTACCAAAGGTCATGTGGATATTTTCCACCTTCAGCAATATTTCATCTTGCTGCGATCGGGGTGGGGTATTGACCATTTTGTCTGGCCTCCATGGTATTTATTTTTTTGTAACAATCGTTCAGTATGAAAGGCATGTTTTCTCAAGAGACCCGCTGTTTATTACCAATCCTCAATTAAGGTTGTCAACAGTAAATTTTTGGAGTGTTGTGGCCCTTAGACAAATAACCCCTCACATAGCTTTAAAATAGCTGGTGCTTTACCTCTGGAATGAGATTTTTCTGACACTGGGCAAGAAAATATTCATCTGTCATCCCTGCGATAAAGTCCCTAACAATAGCAGGCGGGGGGGTTTCACTGATATATCTCTCGGACATTCCGTCCAAAAAAGAACTAAATATGTCAGAACCTTCGTCTCCATTCTCCAAGTCACTCAAGTATTTTTCAAATAATAAACTGAACATTAGTTCTATTTTGTGGGTTTGTGTCTTAATAAGTTTGTTTTGATAGATCGCCTCTTGGTTGAATTCTTTAAGTTTGCCAAGGGCCTCCGCTACTTCCTCGCTGAACATAAGAAATGGTTTGTTGAGACTATGGAATACCAGATCACTTACCAGCCTATATACTATCTTTCCGTTTGTATCACCCAGGACACTTTTGCAGTCTTTGGGTATGTCCTCCCTTCGAATCAGCCTTAATCTGATTGCATCCTCTATATCTCTACCTATGTAACTTATTGTATCAGCAAGTCTCACAACACATCCTTCAAGTGTCATAGGTCTCAGTTCTTTGTTAGGATCTTCCATCTTTTGCACGATTTCTCTGTCCAGATCTTCAAAGGTCTTTCGGCCAAAGGGTGTGAGGCTTTGCTGGTGGAGTTCTCCGTCATGACAAAGTATTCCGTCAAGTACTTGCAGACTTAAGTTTAAGCCCTTGCCTTTTTTTTCTATGCGCTCCAAAAACCTAACCCCTTGAATATTGTGGAGAAAAGGTCCGATCCCATGTTCCATACACAATCTTGAGAGGAATCTCTCACCGTCGTGGCCAAATGGAGAATGGCCGATGTCATGCCCCAGTGCAATGGCCTCTATCAGATCCTCGTTTAATCTAAGAAGCCTTCCTATGGTGCGAGATATCTTTGAGACCAGCTGAACGTGGAGGACCCTGTGGGTTATGTGGTCGTTTCTGATGAGGTAGAAGACCTGGGTCTTGTCAATGTACCTGGAGTAACTGAGGGAGTGTAGGATCCTGTCCACATCAAGGGAAAAGTACTGCCTATGCCCAAAACTGACCTTTGATTCATCCTTCCGCCTCAATGCCTTTATACTGGGACAGGCAAAGGGAGAGAGCCTCCCTTGTTCTTCCTGGTCCAGTATTTGCCTTAGTTGGAGGAGTTCTTCTTCCATGGGCCAGATTCCTTTTATATTTTAAAACCTTTATAGCCATTTAATCAAGACCCTCAGAGAACCTCAAACAACTATGTGACAAAACCCAAGGCTTGAAAAATATGTTTGCCTTGGATAGCTTGGTTTTGGGTAAGATTATAAATTAGGGGGCCTTCATGGATAAGTTTCAGCTGGTGTTGCTTGTTGGAGCATTTTTGGTGGCTTTTGGTGCTATCATACTTGTTATTTTCAAGAGAGAGCAGGGTGGGAAAATTTCATCACAGTTGGAGTATTTGGTGAGGGAACAGCAAAAGACCGAGGATAGTCTGAGAATTCAGCTTGGCCAATTACGAGAAGAACTTGCTTATAACCTTAAGGATCAAAGAACTGAACTTTCACAAATGACAAAGTTACAGAGAGAAGAATTAGTTCTTTCTTTGAAAAACATTTCAGATAGCATTGTGCAAACTCTAAGAGAATTGTCCCAAAGTCAAAAGATACAGTTGGATGATTTCTCAGAAAGAGTTAAAAATCTTGTACAAGTTACAGAAACGAAACTTGAAACACTAAGACTTGCTGTAGAAAGACATTTGAAGGAGATCATAGACTATAACACAAGGCAACTGGAGCAGATAAGGATTACTGTTGACGAAAAGCTTTCAAGTACACTTGAGAAGAGATTGGGAGATTCATTCAAATTGGTGAGTGAGAGGCTGGAGGCAGTGCATAAAGGCCTGGGTGAGATGCAAGGACTGGCAGCAGGCATTGGAGACCTAAAGAGGGTGCTGAGTAATGTAAAGATAAGGGGTACATGGGCAGAGGTGCAGCTGGGGCAGATATTGGAGCAGATCCTGACGCCTGAGCTCTATGCAAAGAATGTACAGGTGGTTCCCAGCTCCGATGAGAGGGTGGAGTTTGCCATAAAGCTGCCGGGTCCAAAGGAAGACAAAAACAAATGCGTATGGCTTCCCATAGATTCCAAGTTTCCACAAGAGGACTACATAAGGCTACAGGAGGCTCATGAAAAGGCAGAGCCTGAGGCAATAAACAAGGCCTTGGAAGGATTGGTAAGGTCAGCCAAGCAGGCCGCCAAGGACATTAACCAGAAGTATATATCTCCACCCTATACCACGGATTTTGCCATTATGTTCTTACCCACCGAGGGGCTCTATGGGGAACTTTTAAGGCAGCCTGGGCTTGTGGAGGAGTTACAACAGAGATACAGGGTGATCCTGGCCGGGCCTACCACAATTGCGGCCATCCTATGCGGGCTCAGGATGGGATTTCATACCCTGGCAATAGAGCAAAGGGCCTCTGAGGTGTGGAAGTTGCTTCAAGCAGTTAGGACTGAATTCAAAAAGTTTGGGGAACTTCTGGAGAGATTAAAGAGACATCTTCAAATGGCAAGCAAGACCTTGGATGACACGGATGTTAGAACAAGGGTAATGGAGAGAAGACTGAAGGATGTGACGGAAATTCCTTTGCAAGAGGCAGAACTTATCCTAAGGATCAACGGTGAAAAGTTGGCAAAAGAGGAAGAGGAGCTGTGAAGATGCCAAAATGAAAGACGTGTTATTGGGTTTATTGGGTTTATTGGGTTCATTGGGTTTATTGGGTTTATAGAGTTTATGGGGTTTTTAGGGTTTGGTGGGGTTGTGTACAGGTTATATCCATTGGTTATAATGGCAGAGGGGAAATGTAAGAAAGCTTAGAGATGTTAGAAAGGGCAAAGTTCAAAGCTTTATGTCTAAAAATGTTGAAATAGAGCTATAATAGCTTCTCTGATTTAGGCTGGCTTACAGAAACTTAAGCTACGTCAAGTGATATTGCAGCTTTCCTTTTGTTGGAGGAAACTTACATAGAATTTTTTAGAGCTCCCATCTCAAAACACTCTATTTAAATCCATCTCAAGGCCCTTTAAGGTGGGAGAGGTTAAGATTTCACCTAAAACATAAACTCTTACAAGCTCAAAGCCTTTCTCTCCCAGTTTGTAGACCTCGATGGCCTTCTTCTGGGGGTCCACTATCCAATACTCCAACACCCCATGTCGGGCATAGAGCGTCTTTTTATAAAGTCTATCGCGCCTCTCGGTAGCAGGAGACAGTATCTCTATTACCAGATCTGGTGCACCCTGTATCTCCTCCTCTTTCATAATCCCCTGCCTTTCCTTTGAAATAAAGATTATATCAGGCTGGACAACATCACACTCCTCCCCTTCTCCTAAGACCACATCTATAGGGGCATGCAGCACTTCTCCCAACCCCCTTTTTTCCAGGGATTCATAAAGCATAAACTCGATTCTTTTAGAAATACCCTGATGATAGGTTGTTGGCGCCGGAACCATGAGCAATTCTCCATCAAGCAGTTCATACCTCTTGGTCTCGGACTCCGGAATGCTTTTATAGTCCTGGTAGGTAAATCTTATCTTAGGCCTTTTCACTGCCAAACCCATGGCTTCACCCCCAAGGAAGTCAGATCTTACATGTAACACCTTTAGGGAAGATTTTCCACCAAAAGAGATAGGATATTAGAGATACGGCAAAGTCCATTTTTCCTAAGCCTAATTCCACTTAGGAAGTGGAAAAACTTACCGTAGCTTTGACCAAAAGAGAGGCAAAGGGTTCCTTGACATGCCCCAAGGTCTTTAGCTCCAGGGGCTTCCGGAGGATCACAAGAAAATGATCAATTGGAGCTCCAAAGGATTAGGCCGCGGTTTTATCTCAAATCCCAGTCTCTTAGCAAGTGCCAACATGCTTTTGTTTTCCCTCAACACAATCCCTTGCACCTGTTGGAATCCTCGCCTCTTGGCGATTGCCAGGCATCTTTCAAGTAGGGCTGAGCCAATACCTTGACCATGCCAAGGGTCGCCCACCACCACGGAAAATTCCCCTTTTTTCCCGTCTGGGTCTCCAATGATCCTGGCCACTCCCACCATCTCCTCTGATTCAGCCTCATCTCTTAAGGCCACCAGTGCTATCTCCCGGTCATAATCAATCTGGGTGAACCGGGCCAGCATCTCAGGAGTCAATTCCTTCACATATCTGAAAAATCTCTGATAGATGGTGTTGGGGGAGAGTACCTTAAAAAAGCTCTTAAAAAGGGAGGCATCCTCTGGCTTCACAGGTCTGAGAAAGAGCCTGAACCCTTCTTCTGTCACCAGACGGGCCTCATCCTCGGCAGGATAGGGGCTGATCACAAGATGGAGGGGAGAGGGATGCTCTGAGGCCGATACAAGGATGCGGGCATCCACTATAACAGGTTTCCCGTGCTTGATCAGGATGGGATTCATGTCCAGCTCGGCAATTTCTGGGAGATCTATCAACAGTTGGGAAAGCCTAATGATACTTTCTTCCAATAGTTCCATATCTGCCGGAGGCCGGTTCCTGTATCCCTGGAGAAGTATCCAGGCCTTGGTCCCTTTAATCATACGCCTGGCCAACAACCTATTCATAGGCGGGAGCCCCAGGGTTCTATCCTTGAACACCTCAGTGAATATGCCCCCTGTTCCAAAAGCAATCACCGGACCAAAATTGGGATCCCTTTTGGCGCCTAACAAAATCTCGTAATCCGGGTTCGTAATGAAGGGCTGTAGGCTTACCCCTTGGATCCGTGCATCCTGTTTGTACTTGAAAGCAGATTCCATAATCTCCCTAAAGGCCTTCCGCACATCTTCCTCTGAACGGAGGTCTACTTTGACCCCTCCTGCCTCTGTCTTGTGTGTTATGTCCGGTGAAAGGACCTTCATCACAAGAGGGTAACCCATCTCCCTTGCCAGATGGCATGCCTCCTCCTCGTCACAAGCTGTTTCGGTACTGAGCAGGGGCATACCGTAAGCCTCCAGGAGCTCCCTTACTTCCCATTCGGTCAGAAAGCGCCCCAACTCGGCCTGTTCCACTATATTGCTTGCTCTCTTCTGGTCCACAATAATGTCCCGTGTCAATTTTGGAGGGATCTCTAAAAGGGCTTCCATGTTTTGGGCATATTCCACCATATACCAAAAGGCCTGGATTGCCCTTTCGGCTGTGTTATAGGTGGGAATCCCTGCTTCACTGAGCATATTTAAGGCCTCTTGGATACTCTTTCCTCCCATCCAGCAGGCAAACACGGGGAACGGTCGCCCTTTCATCGTCTCCACAAGGCTCCTGGCCACTGCATCGGGGCTTGCGAGGGCCTGGGGTGTGAACATCACACAGACAGCATCTATGCCTTCGGCATCCAAACAGACCTCCAAGGTTCTGCGGAAACGTTCAGGGGAGGCATCGCCCAAGATGTCAATGGGGTTGCCGTGGCTCCAGAAAGGGGGCAGGAATGAGTTCAGCCGACTCAGGGTGTCATCGTCTAAAACTGCTGGTTCCAGACCTTTGCTGGCCAGTGCATCCGCAGCCATCACACCCGGACCACCTGCATTGGTGATGATGGCCATGCGTGGGCCCCTGGGAGGGGATTGCTTGCCCAAAAGTTCTGCACAGTCAAAAAGGTCTTGGATGGACTCCACCCGGACGATTCCAGCACGCTTAAAGGCTGCGTCATAAACCGCATCCTCTCCTGTCATGGCACCGGTGTGGGAGGCTGCTGCCTTGGCCCCTGCAGAGCTCCTACCTGCCTTTAAGACCACTATGGGCTTGACCCTGGAGACTGCCCTGGCAGCACTCATGAATTTGCGGACATTGGTCAGGCCTTCGATGTAGAGGAGTATACTCTTGGCAGAGGGATCGTTTCCAAGATAATCAATGAGATCGCCGAAATCCACATCCAGCATGGAGCCAACACTCACAAAATGGCTAAAACCTATATGCTCCTTGAATGCCAAGTCTAAGATGGCAGTGCAAATGGCACCGCTCTGGGAAACAAAGGCCAGATTTCCGGGCTCGGGCATCTCAGAAGCAAAGCTGGCATTCAGCCTCAAGCCAGGCCTGATGATGCCAAGGCAGTTGGGGCCCACGATCCTAAGTCCGCTTGCATAGGCCGTGCTTCGTATCAATTCCTCTATCTCCCTGCCCTTCTCCCCGGCCTCCTTACCGCCTGCAGAGATCACAATGGCCCCTCCCACCTCCTTTTGCACGCACTCCTTAACAAGATCAGAGGCCGTATGTATGGGTGTGGCAATGATTACCAGGTCCACTCCCGGTTCCAGGTCAAGGATGGATTTGAAGGCGGGCAAGCCATGCACCGTTGAGTATCTGGGGTTCACTGGGAACAAGGGCCCAGGGAAACCTCCTTCCAGTAGGTTTTTCATGAGCGCATTTCCTATGCTACCAACCTTTTCGCTTGCCCCCACCACTGCCACCTGGCGGGGATTTAGGATACGATCTAAATTATACTGGCTCATGAAATCCTCCTTTATGCTTGTAAGCTAACTTTTTAAGACCTTCAGATCCCTCCAGAAAACCCCACCCCCAAAGGTTACACCTCCCTTGGGGTTTTCTTTGGCACCATCCCATAGAACGACACTCAGCGTCAAGTGAATCCTATCCTGAATCACCCCGATAAATCAGAAGGGTCACCTTACGCAACTTCTTTGCCATGAGCCTTCAGGAGGTGTCCCGGAATAAAGATGCCCTTGTGCCCAGTAAGGTCCTTAATGGCTAATTCCAGGAAACCTCCTGTTATCTTAAGGCAGCCTTAGATTCAAAACTCTTCCCCAATAAGGTGGTGATTTTTTCTTATCATCTTTGTCTTTGACATAGCATCCTAACCTTAGTAAGGTATGATTTGGCAAAAGGCATTGGGGCCTCGGAGGTGGGCTTATAAGCAAGCAAATCCTTTACTTGGTGTTAATCCTGTTTCCAGTCTTTCTTACTATCCCAACTTATGGGGTGGAACCTGCGGCACGGATAACAGATAGGGAGATAATAGAAGCACTGGCTGACCTAAGGGCCGGCCAAAAGGCATTGGAAAAAAGGATGGATGGAATAGAGAAAAGGATGGAGGCATTAGAAAAAAGGATGGACGGGATAGAAAAAAGGATAGACTTTCTGCAGGAGATTCTGCTTGCTGGCTTTTCTACGCTTTTCCTAGGGATGATGACCCTGATAGGCTTTGTACTATGGGATAGGCGCACTGCCTTGGCTCCTGCCATCAGAAAGAACAGAGAGCTTGAGGAAAGAGGGGAGCGCCTTGAAAAGGCCTTAAAGGAATATGCCAGGCAGGAACCAAAACTTACTCAGATACTCAGATCATTTGGCCTCCTTTAGGAGTTATAAACGCCACGCCTTAAAGATTCACCTTCACAAGGTATAGCATTAATAGTCTATCACAATGCTTTCATCATCCCCAATGTCCACCACATTTACCCAAAAGCCTTCTACTGGATTGATGTTTGAAATAACCTCAAAGCCCTTTGGCCCTGCATATGTTCCAGTGGCTCCTGTCTGTTTTTTTTCTTGTTCAGGAAGATATACTGCCAATTTCTGTTTACCCTGCACCCATTTCCAAACAGAGGCTATCTTATCCTCCATGCCTTGCATAAGTTCAACCACACTCTTCATATTGTCTGAAATAAGTTCAACCAAGTTCCATCCCTTTTTTAAATTTAACGCAGTCATACTAACTGCCGCATCTGTCTTTAAACCAACCATCATCACACGACCCATTTTTTGCATCTTCCATTTCCTCTATACACTTGTCAAAGAGTTGTTGTGTGTAATCCGTACCTCTAAAAGCTTTTAACACAACTTGGAAGCAAACCTATTGGAAACCCACAGCGGAAGTCCATGCATTTGGAATCTAAAACCTTTGTGCATATGTCTTAGTGGGCCTTGGGCCTTGTTTATCCGAACAATGAGCCAGTCCCGAAGAATAAGAAGTTACAAGGGGCTTGCCTTTTTGTTCCATATCCATTAATCCTTTGTGGCACAAAGAAGGGAAAATATCCGAAGGAGGTAAGAGGTGATCCCCAGGTACACAAGGGAGCAGATGGCTCGTATATGGTCGGATGAAAACAAATATGGCCTTTGGCTCAAGGTGGAGATCGCAGTGGCAGAGGTGATGGCTGAAGCAGGGATGGTGCCAAAGGAGGCCTTAAAAAACATAAGACAAAAGGCCAAATTTGATGTTCAAAGGATCCTTGAGATAGAAAACACCACAAAACACGACGTGATAGCCTTTCTCACAAACTTGGAAGAGAATATCGGCCCGGATTCCAGGTACCTACACCTGGGTCTTACCTCTTCTGATATCCTGGATACCTCCTTTGCCCTTCAGTTGAGGGAGGCACTCTCTTTGATACTAACTGATCTTGAATCCCTTATGGAGGTGGTGAAGGAAAAGGCCTTTGCTTACAAGCACACGGCCATGATAGGCAGGTCCCATGGTGTGCATGCTGAGCCCATCACCTTTGGCCTTAAGCTTGCCAACTGGTATGCAGAGCTTTCAAGGGATAAGGAACGCTTGAGCCATGCCTTGGATGAAATCTCATACGGCAAGATCTCCGGCGCAGTGGGGACCTTTGCCAACGTGCCTCCCTGGGTGGAAGAAAGGGCCTTGATGAAGCTGGGCCTGATGCCAGACCCTGTATCCACCCAGATCATCCAAAGGGATAGGCATGCCTTTGTGTTTACAAATTTGGCCATCCTGGCCGGGACCTTGGAGCGCATAGCAGTTGAAATAAGACACCTCCAAAGGACAGAGGTCTTGGAGGCAGAGGAACCCTTTGGAGCAGGACAAAAGGGCTCCTCTGCCATGCCACACAAGAAAAATCCGGTGGCCGCAGAAAATATAACAGGTCTTTCACGGATCATGAGGGCAAATGCCATTGCTGCCCTTGAAAACATGGCACTTTGGCATGAAAGGGACATAAGCCACTCCTCTGTGGAGCGCATCATAGGCCCTGATACCTTTATATTGATGGATTATGCCTTAAACAGGATCACAGGTATTGTAAGGAATCTGGTGGTCCACCCGGATAAGATGCTAAAAAACCTGGATATCACAAAGGGCCTGATCTTCTCCCAACAGGTTCTGAATGCCCTGGCAAAAAAGGGGCTTGAAAGGCAAAAGGCCTATGAAATGGTCCAAAGAAATGCCATGAAGGTGTGGGAGACTGGAAAAGAATTCAAATCCCTACTCTTAGAGGACAAAGAGATAGGGAGTCACCTTACCAGAGAAGAGATAGACTCCCTCTTTGATCTCACAAAACACCTTGCCAATGTGGATTACATATTCCGAAGGGTCTTTGGTGATTGACTATTTCAGGATCTCTCCTGATCTTATCTCTGAAATTGCCTTGTTGGAAGTAATCTCCAGGTCTCTGATAACCTCCAGCAGGGCCCTAAGGTGAATGAGGCTTCTTCTGGATTTTTCCAAAAATGGCAAAGGTATATTATCACCTTCAAGTATCTCTACGAGCTCATCAAGTCTGCTGTTTTCAATGGAATTGGAATAGATTATGTTAACAAACTTCTCTTTCACATGATCTGGGATGTAAAATAATGCCCTTTTGCTTAATTCAGGATCCTGTGGCAACAAAGCAGCATGCTTCAGTTCATCCATTAACTGATTAATCCTTCCCAAATGATAAGAATTTAACTGATCCTTATATGCGGAAACAAAAAAATTCCATTTGTTTATGATTTGTGCCTCTATCCATTCTAAGGTTGCATCCGGTCTGATGAAGTATGACTTGAGCCTTCTCAAGGAAAAAATTATCTTTTCCAGATTGGAAGCATGCTCTGGCATTGCAAGGGATAATGTAATTAACATTTTTTCAATCTTATTAGCAATGGTAGTGATTGTTGGTGCAATCTTGCCACCATCTGTCAATATTTCTTCATATTGCATTCTCAGAAATCCAAGTTCTAACTTTAACAAACTTAAAATAAGCCCTGATTTTGTTATTGCATTTCTTATGGTATGGGCAAGGGTATTACAAGCATATAGTCTTTGTTCTGCAACTCCTTTAACTGTTTCCAGGGCCTGTTTTACCAATGAATGGGATAGCAGCTCAGTTCCCAAGATCCTTGAGAGTTTTTTTATGACCTTGGTCTCTGCACTTCCAATCCTAATGGTGTAAGGATAAAAGTGTATTTTTATCACTGCCACCACCACATACTCCGAACCCTGCCATATGGTCTCACCTTGGTAGTTCTTGGGATACTCCACAACAGGTTCCCCGTTGGGGTACAGGTCGGTCTTCCTTACCAAGACAGGTTCCATGTGGTGGGAGTCTTCCGGGGTCCCATCTATCTGAAGATTTACGCTCCTTGTATCCCTACTCGGATCCTCCGCTGTCCAGCTCTTCTGCCTTTCCACGCACCAACCCATTGCTTCCAAGGCCCTGTGGGGCTCGTCCCTGTACTCCATCCATGTCTTTCCAGGAGGATTATAGTCTGAGCTCTGGGGAAGGCCCCAGGATATAGTAGTCCTGTCAGGGCTGATTACTCCAGATGTAACCCTTTGGGCACGAAGCTCCGGAGGAGGGCCTATCAAATACGCAGTTCCCTTAAAGGTATTGGGCAGGCAGTAGAGTATGGTCTCTATAATGCCTTTGCAGGCTTCTTCCACAATGGATCTGTCTAGCTTAAAGACCATTGACTTATCTGGATCCAAGGAGCTTTTCTACCTCTGCCACGAGGGTGGGCAGTACCTCTCCTGCCTTTCCCTGTAAAAATATGTCCGTTATTGATCCTGTGAGGTGGGTGGGTTCCAGGTTTATCTCCACAATGGTGGCTCCTGCCTGTTTTGCGACCCCAGGTATGGTATTGGCCGGAGATACCACCGCAGAGGTGCCCACGATGAGCAACAGGTCAGAAGAAGCTGCCAATTTGAAAGACCTGTGCATTGCTTCCACCGGAATGGGCTCTCCAAAGAACACCACATCGGGTTTCAAAACCATCTTACACTCACACCTTGGGATCTCTTCAGATCTCTTCTCTTCACTCCTGTATTGTCTCCCGCACCTAATACAAGAAAGGGTACTGGAATTTCCGTGGTATTCTATCACATCCTTGGAGCCTGCCATCTGGTGGAGATTGTCTATGTTTTGGGTGATGATGCACTTTAACAACCCAAGTTCCTCTAACCTTGCCATTGCATAGTGTGCTGGGTTGGGCTTGGCATTTACCACCAAGGACTCCATCTCCCTAAGCATCTCCCACACCTTTTCAGGATTCGCCCTAAATGCTGATATGGTGGCATACTCCATGGGATCGAATTTGGACCAAAGCCCTCCGGCACTCCTAAAATCGGGTATGCCGGATTCCACAGAGATACCTGCTCCTGTAAGGGCAATCCCTTTCCTTGCTTTGCTTACCACCATAGCTGCCTTTTTTATGTCCCCTTTCATACAATACCACCCTTACACATCTATGATCTCTGCATCCATCTTATCCAAATCCACAATTGCCATACTGGTCCTTCCATAAAGCCATCCACCCAGCTCCCCTGGATTCAAAATCAGGCAACCAGATCCCCTCTTCAAGTATGGCTCATGGGTATGGCCAAACAGGATAAGGTCAAATTCACCCGATTTTCCAAGGGCTTCAAAATATGGCAACTGGTGGGAGAGAAAGACCCTCTTTCCATAGATCAGCTCTATCCTTGGGGAATCCAAGATCTGACCCTTGGAGACCCTTTGTAAGGCCAGTTTATCTCCATCGTTATTTCCAAAAACCCCTATGAATTCAAGACCGGCTTCTAAGATAGGCCTAAGGGAAAAGGGCGAAACATAGTCTCCCAAATGAATGAGCATTTGAATCCCTTGAGATTTAAGGAGGTCAATTGCTTTTGAGACCTTGGGCACGTTATCGTGTGAGTCTGAAACTACCCCTAACTTCATCTAAGACCTTTTTAGCCTCTCAAAGAGGATAGCCCTCTCCTTCCCAGAATAGCTCAAAAATCTTGCCTTGATGATCCTCTGCTCTCCGAAGATGTTTACCAGCCTTATCTCATCCCCTTCTATCTCTATCTCATCCACTGCATCCAATAATGGCTGCCTCTCTCCATCCACTAACAAATATGCGTTGGCCTCGCACACACTATTCCTCCTTTAAGCCCTCCAAGGCCTCTTGGATGCTTTTACAAGATTCCTTTGTTATTTCTGAAAGCCTCATGATGGCATCACCTGCCTTTTTAAAACCCATTTCGTGGAGGGTTTTGGAAAATGCTTGGTATTCCAAGGCATGTTCCTCTGCATGCTTAAGCCAATGCTCAAGCCTAATTCTGGCCTTTTCCCTATCCATCCGCTCCTCCAGATATCCCTTCTGTTGGCTACGCTACTTCAAGTCATGGAACAAGTCAATTGGGTTGTGTATATCCTTATTAGGCCTCACAAAGATTATTGAAAATAGCCAATATAACTACGGGCTCTATTGGGATTTTGGGGGTTCAAGCCTCTGCTCGATCTCCTTTATGAGGGATTCTTCCTTGGTATCCTCTAAATACTCTCCGTTTATGAACACAGCAGGCACTCCTCTCACCTCCAGGGCCTTTGCCTGATTCACATCCCTTGAGATAAAAGACATCACCTCTGGAGACCCCTTATCCTTCTTGAACTTTTCCATGTCAAGCCCCAGAGCTGAGGCTATTTCCTGTATCTTGGTACTGGACAGATCCTTTTGATTTTCAAAGAGCAGGTCATGGAACTCCCAAAACTTGCCCTGCAAACCTGCAGCAACTGCTGCCTGGGCTGCCTCAAGGGCCATTTTGTGATAACCCAATGGGCAGTGCTTGAATATCAGCTTTATCTTGTCTTTATACCTTTCCGCTACCTTGTCCAAAACCTTTGAGAGTGAGGCACAATAAGGGCATTCAAAGTCTGAAAATACAACCACCTCCACCTTTGCCTTTGGGTTTCCTTTAAAGGGAGCATTGGAGGTGTCTATATCTTTGGGGAACCCCAAACGCATCATCTTTAATCTGCCATCTTTGTCTATGACAAATATCTCATCATCCCTGTCCGCCTGCCTGATACCCAAAACCCCTTTTCCCAGGTTGATGGATGCCACCTCTACCCAACCACTTTTAAAGATGTGCAGGTGCCCATCCTGGGCAAGCACATAGGCATACCTTCCATTCCTACTCAAGAACATGTCCACTGCCTTAAAGGAGATCTTTATCTCCTCTTGGTTCTTTACCTCTCCCTTTGGATATCCATCAGATGCCAAAAGCAAAAGGATTAGAAGTGAAGCATACAAACATCTCCACATATCCACCTCCTCATATCTCTTTCATCAAAAGGTCCCTTATGACCTTTGGGTCTGCCTTTCCTTTTGTCTCCTTCATAACCTGCCCCACCAAGAAGTTTAGGGTATTTACCTGCCCCATCTTCACCTTTTGTACTGCCTCAGGATTTTGCACTAAGACCTTTTTTACCACCTCCATTAAGCCCTCTTTTTCATCCATTATCTCTATGCCTTCCAGTTCCACAATCTTACTGGGCGATAAAGAGCCTCCAAGTGATCTTTCCATCACTTCCCTGGCAAGACCTTCAGTAAGCCTTTTGGATTCAAGGAGGGAGATGAGATCCACCATAAACTCAGGGGGAAAGGCACATCCTTCAGGTGTTATCTCCTCCCTTGGGACTATCCTAAAGAGCTCCTTTGTGATCCATGTGTAAAGCCGCCTTTTATCCATGAACTTAAGGGCACATGCCTCAAAATAATCCGATACACCCTTTTCCTTTGTGATCACCATTGCCTCCTCTCGAGACAGGCCGTATTGGTCCATGAATCTCTGTGCCTTTGACCAAGGGAGCTCTGGAATCTCTTCCCGTATCCTTTGGATATCCCTTTCTGAGAGGTCCAAAGGCACCAGATCAGGTTCTGGGAAATACCTGTAATCAGGGGCATCCTCCTTGCTCCTCATGGGGATGGTTATCTTCCTTGCCTCGTCAAACAGCCTGGTCTCCTGTAAGATCTCCTGGCCTTGCCTTAAGAGTTCTTCTTGTCTTTTCATCTCATAGGAAATGGCCTCCAGGATAAACCTGAAGGAGGACATGTTCTTTATCTCCACCCTGTTTCCAAAACCCTTTGATCCCTTGGGCCTGAGGGAGATATTCACATCCGCCCGCATCTGCCCAAGCTCCATCTGGCAATGGCTGACCCCTATGTACCTCAAAAGCTGCCTTATGTTCTCCAGATAGGCCTTGGCAAGCTCCAGGCTTGTGATGGGATCTCTTTGATGGTCTGAGACTATCTCTATAAGCGGGACGCCTGCCCTGTTGAAATCCACCAGGGTATAGGGAGCCTCCTCTATCCCCTTTGAAGGATAAACCAGTTTTCCTGCATCTTCCTCCAGATGCACCCTTTTTATACCCACAGGAATAAGCTCTTGATCCCTTAGGTGCACCATAAGGGTCCCATCTTCACATAGGGGTTCCTCATACTGGGATATCTGATAACCCTTGGGCAGATCGGGATAAAAATAATTCTTTCTGGCAAACCTGGCCTTGGGATTTATCTTGCAGTTCAAGGCAAGACCTGTCTTGATACACAACTCCACAGCCCTTTTGTTGAGCACAGGAAGCACCCCTGGTTGTCCTGTGCAAACAGGACAGATATGCTTATTGGGTCCTTGGGCAATGGCATTGGGGCACGCACAGAATAGCTTGGATCTTGTGTTGAGTTCTGCATGCACTTCAAAACATATCACAGGTTCAAATTCCATTTCACCTTCCTCCAAGGGTCTCCTCAAAGGCATCTGCCACCCAAATCAGCCCTCCCTCATCAAAGGGCCTTCCTATGAATTGGATTCCCACGGGAAGTCTTCCTATCCTTCCACAGGGGATGGATATGGCAGGAAGCCCTGATAGGTTTGTGGGGGTGGTATAGGCATCCACAAGGTACATACTCAAGGGATCCTTTATCCTCTCTCCCAGTTTGAAGGGAGGCACTGGAGATACAGGTGCAAGGATTACATCCACCTCTTGAAAGGCAAGCTCAAAGTCCCGCTTGATCAAGGTCCTCACCTTGCTGGCCCTCAGGTAATAGGCGTCATAATATCCCGATGAAAGCACATATGTTCCCAGCATGATCCTCCTCTTTACCTCTCTTCCAAAACCCTGACTCCTGGTGGCCTCATACATACCCAAGAGGTCGGCATCTTCCATCCTAAGACCATATTTTACCCCATCATACCTTGCCAGATTGCTGCTGGCCTCTGCGGTTGCAATGATGTAATAAGCTGCAATGGCATATTGGGTATGGGGTAGGCTTATCTCCTCTATCTGAGCCCCTTCTGACCTGAGTCTTTCTGTGGCCTCCCCAAAGATCTTAAGGACATCAGGATCTATGCCTTCCACAGTATATTCCATTGGTATGCCGATTTTTTTCCCTTTGATGGATCTCTTTAAAAAGCCCGTATAGTCAGGCACAGGTAGGCTTGAGCAGGTGGAATCCTTGGGGTCGTGTCCTGCCATTATGCCCAACAAAAGGGCGCAGTCATCCACCGTCTTCGTTATGGGGCCTATTTGATCCAGGGAGGAGGCAAAGGCCACCAAACCATATCTGGAAACCCTTCCGTATGTGGGCTTCATGCCCACTACCCCGCAAAAAGAAGCAGGCTGCCTTATTGACCCACCCGTATCCGATCCTATGGCACATATAACCTCTCCCGCTGCCACGGCAGCTGCGGATCCACCACTGGACCCACCCGGTGCATATTCAAGGGCATGGGGGTTTTTGGTGGGGCCAAAGGCACTGTTTTCGGTGGAGGAACCCATTGCAAACTCGTCCATGTTGGTCTTTCCAACCAAAACCGCCCCTGCCTTTAATACCCTTTCAACCACAGTGGCACTGTAAGGTGGAATGTAATGTTCAAGTATCTTTGAGCCACAACTGGTTCTTATACCCTTTGTGACCATGTTATCTTTAATCCCCATGGGTATTCCATCCAACATGGAAAGACCTTTATTCTTCTCAAACCTTTTCATAGATTCTTTTGCCATGTGAGTGGCAAGTTCCAAATCTATGGTGATGAATGAGTTGAGGTCCTTTTCCCTTTCACGGATCCTTTTTGAAACAGAATCCAATATGTCAATGGGCGTAATCTCTTTGGAGACCAGCTTAGAATGTAAGGTGTGAATGTCCAGATCGCACAGTTCCATCTTCAACCTTCCAGTATTTTTGCAACCTTAAAGTAGTCCCCTTCCCTCTCAGGGGCAACCTCCAATACCTTGTGGGAAATCTCTTGAGCCTCTTCTAAAGATATGGGAAGGTCCTCCCTTAGGACATTTTTTATTCCAACCACATGACTCGTGGGCTCGATACCATCTGTGTTCAGTTCCTTTAGCTTCTCCATGTAGTTCAATATGGATCCAAGTTCCTTGGAATAAAGGCCAAGTTCCTCCCCTTGGATCACAAGCCTTGCCAACCTGGCCACATGTAAGACCCCCTCCTCATCTATCCTTTTTTCCTGAACCTCATAGGACCTTGTCTGGGATGCTTCCTGTGAAAGGATGCCAAGCCCCAATTCCTTCAATTGCTCCTCTTCCACCTCCGAGGGGGCAAGGCTTAAAGGACATATTCCGCTCCTGTTCTTGGGGAAGGGGATTACCTCCCTTATGGAGTCTTCTCTCAGGATCATTGCAATGGTCCTGTCCAGGCCCAAGGCAATCCCTCCATGTGGGGGGGCACCGTATTCAAAGGCCTGTATAAAGAACCCGAACTTTTTCCCCATCTCCTCCTCACTCAACCCAAGGGCCACAAACACCTTCCTTTGAAGGTGAGGGTCGTGTATCCTGATGCTTCCCCCTCCCAGCTCCTCTCCGTTTACCACAATGTCATAGGCCCTGCTTCTAAGCTCCAATAAGGACTTCACATCCTTGGGATCAAAGTCCCATCTATCGGGCATGGTAAATGGATGATGCTGAGAGGCTATGCCGTCCTCTTTTAGTTCAAACATGGGAAAGTGGGTCACCCAGACGGGCATGAACTCTTCTTTGGGTTTAAGATTTAGCCTTTGGACCAAATCCAGCCTCAGTCTGCCCAGCACCTGGTTTACAACGTCCTTGGAGCTATCCCCCACCATTAAGAGTACATCTCCCTCTGTTAGGCCAAACCTCTTGATGAGCGCCTCCTGCTCGGCAGAGGTGAAAAACTGTACTATATTGGACCTGAGTTCACCCCCAAGGTATTTCATCCAGGTCATGCCCTTTCCACCTAAGGAAGGGACAATCCTTTGGGCATATTCATTCTGAAGGAGATTCTTGCTCATTGAGGATGCCATACCCCTTACCACAATGCCCTTGACCGTGCCTTTGCTTTGCACCACAGACCTTAAGATCCCGTAAGAGGTATCTTTGAATATGTCTGTGGCATCCACAAACTCCATCCCGTATCTAAGGTCTGGCTTATCGGTCCCGTACTTATTTGTGGCCTCCTCATAGGTAAGCCTTAAAAATGGCCTTTTTAGCTCCACCCCTCCTATGAGAAAGGCCTCACACAATATCTCTTCGATGAGACGGAAGAAGAATTCCTCATCCACAAAAGAGGCCTCTATGTCCAGTTGTGTAAATTCAAACTGTCTGTTTGTCCTCAGATCTTCGTCCCTAAAGCACTTGGCCACCTGGTAGTACCTCTCAAAACCTGCAACCATCAGGATCTGTTTGAACAACTGGGGAGATTGGGGAAGGGCATAAAATCTCCCTTTATGCAGCCTGCTGGGGACCAAAAAGTCCCTTGCCCCCTCAGGTGTGCTCTTTGTGAGGATGGGTGTCTCCAACTCAAGAAACCCATGGGAGTCCAAGATCTCCCTTATCCTCTTTATGATCTGGTGACGCTTGATCAAAAGCGCCTGCTTAGAAGGCCTCCTTAGATCCAGGTACCTATATTTAAGCCTCAGATCCTCATCCACATTGTCCGGGTTTGCCTTTAGCTCCTCACCGTAGACCATGGCCTTCTCAGAGATCTGGAAGGGTAGGTTTATGGATCTGTTGAGGATCCTTAGGTGTGTGGCAAAGACCTCGATTTGGCCTGTTTTGAGGTACGGGTTTTCAGAGCCAGGTAGCCTCCTTTTCACATCGCCCAGGATCTCCACCACATATTCCTGTCTCAATTTGGATGCCTCCCTGTGCACCTTTAAGGAACATTGGGGGTCAAATACCACCTGAACAATGCCTGAGCGATCCCTTAGGTGTATAAAGATGATGTTACCGTGATCCCTGATGGCATCCACCCAGCCCAAAAGCAGTACAGAGCTGCCTATATGATCCTGGCTTAGATCTCCACAATATGTGCGCTTACTCCAATCCATCCAATTCCTCTTTGGCTAAATTTGCAAAAATTTGATATTACTTTCTTATGGGAAGAGGAGCAAGGGGATTAATGCCGTACATGCCAAATATCAGCTCACCACCACCCGTTTCACTTCTTGAAGGTCTGTTATACCCTGTAATACCCTTATGATGCCTTCCTGCCTTAAGGTGACCATACCATCTCTTTTTGCCTGCATAAAAATCTCCTCTGTATCTGCCCCTTTTTTGATGAGCCTTTTTATCATGCCGGACCCCTTCAAGAGTTCGTAGATACCTAACCTGCCTTTATAACCACTTTCACCGCAAGCAGGACAACCCTTTGCCTTATAAAAACTTGCAGTTTCCAAAGAAGGCACCTCCTGGGGCAGTTCCACGCCCTCCAAGATACTCTGCATCTCCTCATACTCTTCAGCAATGGGGGTATAAGGCTCCTTGCAGAAAGGACAAAGCCTCCTCACAAGTCTCTGGGCGAGGATCCCCAAAAGGGAATCTGAAAAATTAATGGGGTTTAGCCCTATATCCAAGAGCCTTGTGACCGTCTCAGGCGCGGAGTTGGTATGCAGTGTACTCAATACCAGATGCCCGGTGAGGGAGGCCTCAATGGCAACAGAGGCTGTCTCCAGATCCCTCATCTCCCCAATCATGATGATGTCTGGATCCGCCCTTAAAAAGGCCCGCATGACCCTGGCAAAATCCAATCCTATCTTAGGCTTCACCTCCACTTGCCTTATGCCTATCTGGGTAATCTCGATTGGGTCCTCCGCTGTCCAGATCTTCACCCCAGGCTTGTTTAATTCCGCTAAAATGGCATGCAGGGTGGTGGTCTTACCAGACCCTGTGGGGCCAACCACCAGGATAAGTCCATAAGGTTGGGATATTATATGCGTGAGATCCTTCAACACAGAGGGCCTGAGGCCCATGTCCTTTAGCCTCATGACCCCGGCCTTGGCAAGTATTCTCAACACAGCATCTTCCAGTCCATCTGTGGTTGGAACTGTTGCCAGCCTGAGCTCGAACTGCTCCAATCCCTTTTTCTTGAACAAGATCTTGCCGTCTTGGGGAAGCCTCTTATCCGATATATCCAAGTTGGCCATCACCTTTAATCTGCTCAATACAGGAGGCCCCATATAAAAGGGAAGCTGGCTCACCTCTTTTAGCACTCCATCAATCCTGTACCGGATGTGCACTTTCTTGGTGGCAGGAGATACTTCTATATGTATGTCAGAGGCCCTTTGCTTATAAGCGGCATAGATAATGTGATCCACAAGTCTTATGGTCTCGCTACTTTCTTCATCAATAGTGGAAGCTACCTCGATCTCCTCTTCCTTTTCTTCTTCATACTTTTGTAGAATCCCTGTTAGCTCACCTCCATAAGTTAAGTCCTGGGAGAAAGAACCATTATCTTGAAAGAAATGCTCTATCAGGCGAATAATATCCTCTCTTATTCCCACATTGATTACTATATTAGCACCCTTGAAAACAGACTTTATCTTTGATATTCTGCTTGCATCTTGAGGATCATCAATTAGTATATGAACACTATCTCCATCCCTTTTTAAAGGTACCCAGGATTCATTTAGCAGAAAATTCTTTTTTAATTTGGCTAATACATCCCATGGAGGAAACATTTCTTCCTTAAATTCAAGAAATTGGCAATCGTAATAATTGGATAGAGCTTCCCCTATATCTGACTTTCTGATACCAAAATTTGAGATCAAGATATATTCAAAGCTCTTTTGGCTATTAAGACTTAAATCAATGGCCTTTTCTAAAATATCCCTCCTAAGTTTACCTTGGCTGATAAGATGTTTAAACTTTTCAGAATAGACCTTTGAAAAGTATATTAAGTTGAGCTTTTGAATGAGATCTTTGTTTTCCGGTTGAAGTTCCAATGCCTTCCTCAAAATCTCTTGGGCCTGGTGAGGGCTCCCTTCTTCTTTTAGTATTTCTGCCACCAGATCCAAAAGCTCCAAGAGATTCTTGTCCCTATATCCCAGGTCCTTCAGATAGTTTACAAATTGGATGGGGAGATTTTCCCTTTCAGTATCCCACAAAAAAGCGCTTTTGGGCCTATGACCTTCTGTAGGGTTCCTTTCTTGTGCCATCTTTGGCCTTCCTTTTATTGGCTTGGGGTTTCGCCGTTATTCTCTTAAGGAATGAAACAAATTTCAAGGGATTAAACGGGTGATGTATAAAACCGATGCTTAGAACCTTATCCAGTGAAGACCGAGCTTTTCAATAGAAGATAACTTGGGTCTTATCACCCAAGGCATTTTAGCTTGATATTTTCTTGAAGATAAAATAGTAGCATCCAAAAGCCCGTCTTGGAGGTGCGTTATGAGGAATAAAAGCCTAAAGGTTCGGCTCTTGGGTACCATCATGGCCTCCGTTGTCTTGGCCATGCTTATTTCCACAATAACCGTAGCCATCATAGTATCCAATCAAGGCAAAGGCTATTCCAAAAAGGCCCTTTCAAATGCCAAAAAGATCCTTGAAGAGGACCTCAAGAACAGAAGAAATCTCATTGAAGAGGCGGGAAAGAACATAGGTACTATAAAGGATATTGGAACGATCGTTAATTTCATGATGACCATGGGAAAAGGGCAGGGGGAAGATGTGGTGGGTGGAAGTTTAAAGGAATTGCTGGAAAATCTATACAACATGGTCATATCAGTTGATTTGAACAGCCTAAGGTTATACTCTTCAGAAAAAGATTTAATTGCTTTTGTGGAAAAACAAGGGGATGAATACATCACAGGCTATGTTGTGACCCACCCACAAACTAATTTTGTCTATTGTAGTAGAAAAAAAGGTCAAAAAATAGACATATCATCCTGGAAAAGGGAGGGTGAACTTAAGGGTCTTGAGGCAAAGTACACGGGTAATGTGCCAAATGAACCCAAGACTGGATTTGTAAAGAAGGACAAAAATGTCGGATTTTCTAACCTTTCTCCCATTTTTGCCGAAGTGATTGATAAGGATACAGGGGATGTAAAAAAAGAACTAACAGGTTTCGTTATGATTTCAAAGGTGATCGGCAGGGATCTACCTGAAAGGATATACAACCTTAGCGGTATTCATGCAAATGTATATGTGGGAGCAGATATTATCTCAGGGACATTGCCTGCTTTAAGCAAACTGGAGATCTCTAAAGAGACAAAGGATGATGAAGAGCTTTTGGAAACCAAAGCAGGGGATGAAAGTTTTTATCTTTTAATCCATAGGCTAAAAGAGGATGGTTCTTTGCTGGCTTCAGTTGGGTTGTTCTATCCTAAGAAAATTGCACAGGAAAATACCAATACCATGATCCTTATATTGGCCGTGGTTGCAATTGGATGTATACTTTTGTTGATACCTTTTGGCCTCTTTGTGGCATCCAGAATCAACAGCCCCATTTTAAAGGCAGCTATTACCTTAGGAGAGGCAGCGGACTATGTAAGTAATGCCTCATCTGAGCTATCCATGGCAAGTCAAACCCTGGCAGAGGGTGCAAATGAACAAGCCGCATCCGTGGAAGAGACATCCTCTTCCTTGGAAGAAATCACATCCATGGTCAAACAAAACGCAAGCAATGCAATGGCTGCCAGGGACCTGGCCAACGAGGGTAAAAGAAGGCTACAGGAGGCCAACAAATCAATGAAGGCCCTCATAGAAACTATGAAGAAGGTTGGCTCGGATACCGACAGCGCTGCCAAGATTGTGAAGACAATAGACGAGATAGCCTTTCAAACAAACCTCTTGGCACTCAACGCTGCTGTGGAGGCAGCCAGGGCTGGGGCCGCAGGAGCAGGCTTTGCTGTGGTGGCAGACGAGGTGAGGAACTTGGCCCTTCGCGCCTCTGAGGCCTCAAAGGAGACACAGGCCTTGATAGGGGCTGTATTAGAGGGTGCCCATAGAGGTGTTGGGCTTGTGGATGAAACAGACCAAAGGTATAGGGACGTGGCCCTAAGTGTGGGTAAGATGGCAGAGCTTATGGAAGAGATTGTGGGAGCCAGTCAAGAACAGACAAATGGCATAGAGCAGATCAATAAGGCAGTGGGAGAGATAGACAAGGTGACCCAGCAAAATGCCGCAAGTGCTGAGCAGAGTGCAAGTGCGGCCCAGGATCTTTTGAAAGAGGCAGAGGTCTTGAAAAAGGTGGTGGATGAGCTCTCCCTCATAGTGGGCCAAACTTTGAGGTCTCATGAGTCAGAGGGGCATGAATTGGAGCAAAAGGATAAACCTATGCCCCACAAAACCAAGGCATTGGAGTTGAAGCATGGAAGGGATGTTAAGGCATTGCCTAAGGGAACACCTTGAGGCAACAACAGGGTTTTTTGAAGAGAACGCAGGGGAAATAATCAAGGCCTCCCAGGTTATAATACATGCCCTCCAAAGGGGAGGCAAGTTGTTGGTATGCGGCAATGGGGGTTCTGCAGCAGATGCCCAGCACATGGCAGGTGAGCTAGTAAACAGGTTCTTAAAGGAGAGAAGGCCCCTTGCTGCCGTTGCCTTGAGCACAGATACCTCTGTGATTACAAGTATTGGGAATGACTACGGCTTTGAGTATATCTTTGAAAAACAGGTGAGGGCCATAGGAAGGCAGGGGGATGTATTGATGGTGATTAGCACCAGCGGTAACAGTCCAAATTGTGTGCGAGCAGTTGAGGCCTCAAAGGAGATGGGGATAAGCACAATAGGTCTGCTTGGAAGGGATGGAGGTGTCCTAAGAAAGATGGTGGACCTTCCTTTGATAGTCAGGGTCACCTCCACACCCAGGGCCCAAGAGGTACACATCCTTACCATACATGTGATCTGTCAGCTCATTGAAGAAGGGATCTTTGGAGAGAAAAATTGAAGGAACCCATAACTCCCATAGAGCTTAGAGGCCTCAAAAGATACTCCTTGGCACACCGAAAGAGCCTTGTGGATAAAGACACATTCTCAATCCCTCATAAATTAGGGCAGAGTTTTTGGGAGTGGTTCAATGGCCTCCCCCACATCTTGGCTGCAAAGGATCTAAGAGAAGTGGTCTTTAGGATAAAGGAGGCCAGGGACCAAAAGAGGCCTGTGATCCTGGGAATGGGTGCACATCCCATAAAGGTGGGGTTGGGGCCCTTGATCATAAGTCTTATGGAGGCAGATGTGATCACCTCCATTGCGATGAACGGCGCATGTATCATACACGATACAGAGATAGCCATGTACGGCCATACCTCAGAGGATGTTCAAGAGGCCTTGAGGACGGGTGAGTTTGGAATGGCCCTGGAGACCTCCCAGTTTATAAACCAGGCGATTTCTGAAGGTTACAAATCCAACTTAGGCCTCGGTGAGGCAATATGTAAGGCCCTTAAAGAGGCCTCTTTTCCTTACAAAGAGTATTCCCTTCTAAGCCAGGCAGCCCTTTTGGAGGTACCTGTTACTGTACATGTGGCATTGGGCACTGACATCATTCACATGGGCCCTGAGGCCAGGGGAGATGCAATCGGAAGTACATCCCTCCTTGACTTTAGAAGATTCTGCACCTTGGTAGCAGAGCTGGAGGGGGGAGTTTATATTAATTTGGGTTCTGCCGTGATCCTACCTGAGGTGTTTCTAAAGGCAGTTGCAGTGGCAAGGAACTTAGGCCACACCTTGGATCACATCACCACAGTAACCATGGACTTTAACAGGCACTACAGGGCAAACACAAACGTGTGCAAGAGGCCCACCTCCTTCGGGGGCAAGGGGTATTATTTAATAGGCCACCATGAGATAATGTTTCCTCTAATGGCAGCAGCGATACTTGAACTTATGGAGGCAAGGAAATAGGAATCTGTCCGTTAAAGGTGGGGATTGGGTATGATGCCCATCCCTTGGTACCGCGTAGGGCTTTGGTCTTGGGTGGATTGAGCATACCCTTTGAAAGGGGGCTTTTGGGCCATTCGGATGCAGATGTCCTGATCCATGCCGTGATAGATGCCCTTTTGGGAGCAGCAGGTGAAAAGGACATAGGTTTTCACTTCCCCGCCAGTGACCCAAAGTACAAGGACATCTCAAGCCTCAAGCTCCTAAGCTTTACAAGTGAGATATTGAAAGGCAAAGGCTTCTTTGTCGTAAACATAGATGCCACCATCATAGCACAGAGGCCCAAGCTTTTGCCCTTTTTGGAACAGATGAGGCAAAACATCGCCAGGGTCTTGGAAATTGCACCCGATTCCGTTAATATCAAGGCAAAGAGCACAGAGGGTTTGGGCTTTTGTGGAAGAGAAGAGGGCATGGAGGCCATCGCCGTTGCCCTGATCACCCAAAAGGATTGAGCCATGGAGATATATAACACCATTAGAAGGGATTATCAGACCTTTGAGCCCCTTCAACCTGGAAGGGTGGGGATGTATGTGTGTGGGGTGACCGTCTACGATTTATGCCATATTGGTCATGCAAGGTCTGCCATAGTATTTGACGTGCTTTTTAGGTTTTTAAGGACCATCGGCTACTCTGTAACATATGTGAGAAACTTTACGGACATAGATGACAAGATCATAGACAGGGCAAATCTTTTGGGAGTAGGCACTGCTCAATTGGCGGAAAAGTACATCCAGGCATTTTATGAGGATATGGACTCCCTCTTGGTGCTGAGGCCCAGCATAGAGCCAAGGGCAACCCATCATATCCAGCCTATGATAGAGATGGTGCAAGTGCTTTTAAACAAGGGCCATGCCTATGTGGAGGAAGGAGATGTGTATTTCAGCGTGGAGACCTTTCCAGGGTACGGAGAGCTTTCCGGCAGAAGGCTTGAGGAGATGAAGGCAGGTTTTAGGGTGAAGGTGGATGAAAAGAAAAGACACCCCTTGGACTTTGCCCTCTGGAAGTCCTCCAAGCCAAATGAGCCCTACTGGGAAAGCCCTTGGGGAAAGGGCAGGCCTGGGTGGCACTTGGAATGCTCTGTGATGAGCAACATCTACTTGGGAAGGACCTTTGACATACATGGAGGTGGGCTGGATCTCATCTTTCCCCATCACGAAAACGAAAGGGCACAATCCCTATGCGCCAACGGAGGCCAGTTTGCAAGATTCTGGGTGCACAACGGATTTGTTACGGTGGAATCCGAAAAGATGAGCAAGTCCTTGGGAAATTTTATCACCATAAGGGATGCCACAAGCCAATACCATCCAGAGGTATTGAGGTTATTTTTGCTCTCCAAGCACTACAGGACCCCCCTTGATTTTTCAAAGGAGCAGGTCTTTAGAGAACAAAATGCCCTTCTGAGGATCTATAGGACACTTAAGAGGTTGGAAGAGATCATGGGCAAACATACCATGAACCTGGAGCTGGAGGAGCTCTCTCCCCACCTTCAACAGGTGCCTGGTTTCTTGGATTCCCTCAGCCAAGACCTAAACACCCCTGCTGCCATTGCCGCATTGTTTTCAGCGGTAAAAGAGGTGAACGGCATTATGGATGGGGCCAAGAGGCAAGGGGATGAGGCAAGTCTTAGGCAACTGAGGGATGGGATATTGGCAGCGGGAAAGGTCTTGGGAATTTTGAACCAGGAGCCATCCCAGTTTTTCCAAGAGGTCGCCAAATCACGGCAAGAGATACAAGAAGAAGAGATAGAACGGCTCATTGAGGAAAGGGCCTCGGCCAGAAAGGCAAAGGATTTCAAAAGGGCTGATGAAGTTAGGGATTATCTCAAGTCCAAGGGTGTAATACTGGAAGATACGCCAAAAGGCACAAAGTGGAGATGGGATTTAAGTTAGTAAGTCCCTTTGAGCCTTGCGGTGATCAACCCCAGGCCATAGCCGGGCTTGTGGATGGCTTAAGGCAAGGGCTCAGGCATCAGGTGCTCTTGGGGGTTACAGGGTCGGGTAAGACCTTTACCATGGCCCATGTGATAGCCCAGATAAACAGGCCAACGCTTATTATCGCACCCAACAAGACCTTGGCCGCCCAGCTTTACGGAGAGTTAAAGAAGTTTTTCCCCGAAAACAAGGTGGAATACTTTGTAAGCTATTACGATTACTATCAGCCCGAGGCATACATACCCCAGACAGATACCTACATCCAAAAGGATGCCCACATAAATGAGCAGATAGACAAGCTAAGGCACTCTGCCACAAGGGCACTTCTGGAAAGAGACGATGTGATAATAGTGGCAAGTGTCTCTTGTATCTATGGCTTAGGATCTCCTGAGGCATACCATAAGATGCTCTTGTACCTGGAAAGGGAAAGGGAACTCAACAGGGAAGATGCCATAAAAAAGCTTGTGGAGATCCAGTACGAAAGGGGTGACTATGACTTCTACAGAGGTCGCTTCAGGGTGAGAGGTGACACCTTGGACATATTTCCCGTCTCAGAGGATGAAAAGGCCATAAGGGTCAGGTTTTGGGGGGATGTGGTGGAATCCATTGAGGAGATAGACCCTCTCACAGGCATGGTGATTTCGGAGCTTAATAGATACACGGTGTTTCCTGCCACCCACTATGTAACCGACCTTCAGATCAGGGAAAGGGCCTTCCAGGCCATAAAAGAAGAACTAAAGGAAAGGGTGGAATACTTCCTCTCACAGGGAAAGTACATAGAGGCCCAAAGGATAGAAGAACGCACCAGGTTTGACTTGGAGATGATGTTGGAAGTGGGCTACTGCCATGGGATAGAGAACTATTCCAGGCACCTGACAGGCAGGGCACCAGGAGAACCACCCCCCACCCTGTTGGATTACTTCCCAAAGGAGTATCTGTTGATCCTGGACGAAAGCCATATAACAGTACCGCAGCTCATGGGCATGTACAGGGGGGATCTTTCCAGAAAACAGACCCTGGTGGAGTACGGATTCAGGCTTCCTTCTGCCCTTGACAACAGGCCCCTCAAATTTGAGGAGCTGGAAGAGAGGATGCATCAGGTGATCTATGTTTCCGCAACCCCAGGTCCCTACGAGCTTTCCAAGGCAGAAAGGGTGGTGGAACAGATCATCAGACCCACAGGTCTGGTGGACCCTGAGATCCTTATCAGGCCCCAGAGAAATCAGGTGGAGGACCTTCTAACTTGGATCAGAGATAGGGTAAGCAAGAATGAAAGGGTGTTGGTCACCACACTCACAAAAAAGATGGCAGAGGACCTCACAGACTATTATTCAGACTTGGGGATTAGGGTGAGGTACATGCATTCGGATATCAAGACCATTGAACGGGTTGAGATTATAAGGGATTTAAGGCTTGGGGTGTTTGATGTACTCATAGGGATAAATCTTTTGAGGGAGGGATTGGACATCCCTGAGGTATCCCTTGTGGCAATACTGGATGCGGACAAGGAGGGTTTCTTGAGGTCTACCAGGTCCATCATCCAGACATGCGGAAGGGCGGCAAGGAATGTAAACGGAACAGTGATCCTTTATGCAGACCAACTGACCGATTCCATCAGGCAGGCGGTGGCGGAGAGCAACAGAAGGCGAAGGATTCAGATGGAATACAACAAAGCCCACAACATTATCCCCACAACCATTTCAAAGCAAGTGGATGACATCTTGTACAATGTGTGTGAGGCAGACTATGTGACAATACCAAAGGTAAAGGAGGAAGATGCCTTGTACATGTCAGAGGAGGAGTTTGATAGACTTATCCTGCGGCTAACAAGGCAGATGAAGGCGGCTGCCAAAAAACTCCAATTTGAGGAGGCAGCTGCCCTCAGGGACAAGATCAAGTTATTACAGGAGCAAAGGCTTCAGGTGGCCTAAATCAGCCCAGTATAGTGGGCCGATACTCACCCGATAGGACCTCTTTCCAGAACTCCTCCTCACTCTTCTGCCAGTCTGATCCAAATTTGGAAGAGAAAAGGCCACCCAATTTGTTAAGCACCTTTTTCCAACCAGGTCCATAGCCCAAGGTCAAGGCATCCTCCAAAAACTCCTTGATATCCTTTATCTTCTCCTTTGGGATAAAGGCCCTGGCACCCATTTGGATGGATTTCTTTAAAGAGTCCACATTGAGTGCATGGGCAGTGAGCATCACCGTTGGGAATTTAAGGGTGGTGGCAATCCTCAAGAGATCAAAGCCCCTTACACCCATGATATCCAAGATTACCAGGTCATATGTCCAGGAAAGCAATAACTGATGAGCTGTGTCATAATCCTGGGCCTTGTCAAAGATAAGCCCGGGGATGTCCGAAAGCTCTTCTTCCAAGGTCTCCAACACATCGGGCTCATCATCCACAGCAAGGATTCTCTTGTTTGCAAGCGGGGTTTCCATCCTACACTCCTTTGTTTTAACTATGTGAACTCCTCCTCAATCCCAGCAAATAACCTTAGGCCTTCTTCTTCAGCTTCAACAATTCCTCTTGCCTTATCTCCCTTCTTAAAAGTTTCCCCACCTTGGACTTGGGGAGCATATCCCTGAACTCAATGTAGCTGGGAACCTTATAGGATGCAAGCCTTTCCCTACACCACCTTAAAAGATCTGCCGCACTCACCCCCCTTGCATCCTCCTTCAACACCACAATGGCCTTTATCCTCTCTCCCACCTTCTGGTCCGGCACTCCCACCACACAGGCTGCTATCACCTTTGGATGATCTTGTAATACAGTCTCCACCTCAGAGGCAGAGACCCTGTACCCCTTGTGTTTTATGATGTCAGCAGATCTCTCCACATATATGAGATCGCCCTCTTGGTCTTTTTTAACAAAGTCTCCCATCCTATAGTAAACCTTTCCTTGAATCTCCACATAGGACTTTTGGGTCTCTTCTGGCCTATTGAGGTAGTACTTTAAGGTGTAAGGAGAACTCACAAGTAGCTCGCCTGTCTCCCCTGGAGACACGGGCTCTAAGGTATCTGGATCCACCACTATGCATTCCCTGCTTTTCAAGGGCTCTCCTATGGAGCCCGGTTTTGGTTCCCGTCCGATCCTGCTATATGCCACATGACCTGCCTCAGTGGAGCCATAGACCTGGTATATGGGTATCTTAAACTTTTCCTTCCATCGTCTATAAATCTCCATGGGCAGCACATCCCCGCCGCAATAACAGTACTCAAGGGATGAGAGGTCGTATTGATCTAATCTGTCGTTTTCAAGTATCATCCTATAAAGTGCAGGGACCCCAAGCATCCACCTCACCTTGTAGAGCTCAATGGATTTTAATATGGCGTCCACCACAGGCACGGGCATCAATACAACCCTATTCCCTTTGTTGAGGGTCAGGGCCATGGTAAGACCCCATGCCATTATGTGAAACAGGGGATTTATGGCGATAAAGCAATCTCCCCCTTCCTTCAGATGTGGGCTTGCCACTTCTTCCATCACATCCTCCACATAGGAGGTCATTCCAATGTGGTTGCCCGGCACACCCTTGGGAAAGCCCGTGGTACCTCCTGTGTAGAGTATGTAGGCAAGGTCTGAATAGGGATCCAGAGGAGGGATCTGTTCCAAAGGCTGTGCCTTGAGCATATCCCTAAACCAAATCACCAGAGGATCTTTATCCACTTCTCCCACAGGGAGCTTGTCAAAGAGGCGGCCGAATGCCCTTTTCCAGAAGGGGAGTAACTCTGCCAGATTTGTTACCACGATCCTTTTGAGGTTGGTTCCCTTTAAGGCCTCTTTGACATAGCAAAAATTGGTATCCAAGCACACTACTGTCTCTGCACCAGAATCCTTCAACATAAAGGTGATCTCATGGGAGGTATATATGGGAGATACGGGTACGATTGCTCCACCAGCTAGCAGTGTGCCCAAGCATGCAATTACCCATTGGGGAGAGTTGTTTAGGTATAGAAGGACCCTATCCCCTTTTTTCAGGCCACTGGCCACAAGCCCACCAGCAAACTTCCTGCACAGCTTCAAGAGTCTTTCGTAGCTAAAGGTCTCTCCTAAATAGATGATCGCGGGATTCTTGGGATATTTTTCTGCCATCCTTAGGAATCGGGCATATATGAGTTCATTTCCCTTCATCTTTCCTCCTAAACTCCGAAATAGGCAGATCTCACATCTGGATTGGAGATCAATTCCTGCCCACTTCCTTCCAGCACAGAGGATCCATTTTCCAGGATATAGGCATAATCCACTATGGGAAGCACAGGCCTTGCATATTGCTCTGTAATCACGATGGTAATCCCCCTTTCATCCCTGATATCCTTTGTGGAGGTCACCAAGACCTTCTGTATCAAAGGGCTTAGGCCCATGAGGGGTTCGTCCAAAAGCAGGAGTTGAGGTTGGGCCATCAAGGCCCTACCTATTGCCAACATCTGCTGTTCTCCACCGCTTAAAAACCCTCCCACCCTCTTGGAGAGCTTCTTTAAGGCAGGGTAAACCTTAAAGACATACTCAATGGTCTCCTTTCTCTGTTCTGCACTGGCTAAATAACCTCCTATCATGAGGTTTTCCATCACAGTGCTCTCTCCGAAGATCCTGCGGCGCTCTGGACAAAGTATCATGCCCTTTTTGGCACGCAAACTGGGCTTCAGGTGAGTTACATCCTCTCCCTTGTACATGACCCTTCCCAATAGGGTGATCCTCTCCCCCCCTGCCATCTCCTCTTTCTTTTGTATGTCCAGCATGATCCCTGAAAGGGTATACATGAGGGTGGACTTCCCTGCGCTATTGGCACCAAACACACCCACTATCTGTTTGTCCCTCACCGAAATACTCACGTTGTTCAAGGCCAGCATGTTTTCGTAAAAGACCATGAGATTTTGTGCCTCAAGCATAACTCATGACCTCCTCTGCCTCTTCAGAACCAAAGTAGGCCTCCTTTACCCTGGGATCCTTGATGACCACATCAGGCGGGCCTTCCACCAACTTCTCGCCAAAGTTCAGCACCATCACCCTATTTGCGATCTGAAAAAGCTCCCTCAGCCTGTGCTCTATCATGATGAGGGTGATGCCCTCCATCTGTAGCTTTTGGAGCAAAGGTAAAAGGCTTGCTATCTCGCTTACACTTAGGCCTGAAAATACCTCGTCGCATATTATGAGCCTTGGATTTAGGGCCAGGCACCTGGCAAGCTCCAATCTCTTCAGGTATCCTGTGGGAAGGCTGGAGGCCAATTTATAGGGTACATAGGAATCCCTTTCAAAACCGATCTCTTCAAGTATATCCACACCCACCGTGGACTTGTCCCCAAGTCTGCCACCCCCTCTCCAACCACCTACCCTTTTGGCCCTGGGGCTCATGAGGGGTATAACCAAGTTCTTATAGGCAGGAAGGCTGTAATAGGGCCTCATGATCTGAAAGGTCCTTGTAAGTCCCATGTCCGCTATCTTTTCAGGCGCAAGGCCTGTGATCCTCTTCCCCTCAAAGTATACCTCCCCTTTTGTGGGCTTTACAAAGCCTGTGACACAATTGGAAAAGGTGGTCTTCCCAGACCCATTGGGCCCGATGATGCCCACCACCTCTCCTTCCTTCACCACCAGATCCACATTGTTGAGGGCCAAAATCCCACCAAATGCCTTTGTAAGCCCCTGAACCTCCAAGATAACAGAATCCTTCATACCTCCACCCACCTTTCAAATTGATGATACTTCCTCTGGGCAAAGTTAAACAGGCCTTCACTTTTAAGCACTATGAAGGCGAGCAATATGAATGAGTAAAAAACGATCCTCAAGGTTCCGAATTCCCTCAAAAATTCTGATGCAGGGACCAAAATCAGGCATCCCAGAAACGGGCCAACCAATGTGTAAGCGCCTCCCACAACGGTTGCGGCAATGGGCAGGATTGAAAAATCAAGGGCAAACAAGGAGATACCTGCCCACATATAGATGTGAACAAGGGATGCCCCTGCAAAACAACCCCCCAGTGCACACAAAAACACCCCCAAGGCCTTATACCTTGTGACATTGATCCCCGAAGCCCTCACAGATTGATCGTTGTCCTTCACTGCCCTTAAGACCAGACCTATGTCCTCGTTTACAAGCCTCCTAAGCCCGAACATGAAGAGGAGGCCAGAGATGATGGCGATGTAAATGGGGGTGTAATGTCCTGGGATCCCCTCCACACCCCTAATGCCGTCTGTTCCGCCCAGGATATTCAGGGCCTCTATGATTCGGCCTGCTAACAAGGGATATAGCAATGTGGCAATGGCAAAATATACTCCCCTCAAAGGAAGACAGGGCAGCAAGAGGACTGTACATATGACGGAGCTAATAATGGTGGCTAAGGGTATTGAAAGAAGTGGGTGAAGCCCCAGGGAAGTGTTCAATACAGCTGAGACATACCCTCCAACCCCCACAAAAAAGGCTCCCCCTAAGCTTACCAGGCCCACGTAATGGGCCAGGAAATCGAAACCCACTGCCAATAAGGCGTATACACATGCAACAGTAAGTACCCTCTGCCAGTATTCCTGGGTTATCCAAAAGGGTGCCACCATTAGACCAACTATCAAGATCAACCTGGGAAGTGCCAGGTACGCCATCTCCCTAAGGGACATTAAGGCATATATCCCGTCGCACCTTACCTTAATCCCCCTGTCCAACCTCTCTTTTCTCTTCTCTTTTTGGTTCATCCTAAACCCTTTCTTCCAGTTCCTTCTGCCTGCCAAAGAGCCCAGAAGGCTTTAGGATAAGAACTGTTAGGATTGCAATGAGTGAGACCACCATCTGGAATTTTGCACCCAAATAAGCAGTGCTTACCACCTGGGCAAAGCCTATGATAAAGGCTGCCAAGATGGCACCTGCCCAACTCCCCAAGCCTCCCACAATGCACACTGCCAAGGCCTGTATGAGTACATCATAGCCTTTTTCCACCACGATGTTTCCAAGGGGTAGGAGAAAAAGGGCAGAAATCCCTGCCAAGGCAGACCCCAACCCCATGGCCAGAAGGGCCATGAGGTCAGAATCTATCCCCAGCATCATGGCAGCCCTTTCATCTTGAGCCATCCCCCTCAGGGCAAGGCCCACCTTTGTGTAATGGGTGAAGGCCCAGAGCAAAAACATCACGAAGGCTCCCAGCACCACCACCAGTACCCTATGGCCGTCCACAGGTACATCCAGGAGGATGAATGTCTTTTTGGTAAAGGTGGGAAGGGTATAGGTCATGCCCTTGAAACCCCAATACCTGAAGCCCTCCAAAATGGCCAGGCCGATGGCATAGCTTGCTATGATCTCGGAGATGGCCATACCCCTTATGCGTATGAGGATGGCCCTATATATACCTGCTCCCACAAGACCTGTGATGATGAGGGCCAAGACCCCACTTATCACATAGTTGAGGCCCAAGCTCTTTAAAAAGCTCCAGGTGATAAAGCCTGTGGTCACATACAGGGCGCCGTGGGCAAAGTTTGGAAGCCTGCTAATTCCATACACCAGGGCAAATCCTAAGGCCACCAAGGCAAGGGATACGCTGTTGATGACGCCGTAGACCACAACGTCCATAAATCTATTTCTCCTTCATCCACTGGGGTATCAAGATCTCTCCCTTGGCTATGCTCTTTGGAAGTACCACCACCCTCTTGCCTGCCTGCCATTGCAGTATACTACCCACAGCCCCTTCCTTTGGATCAAATGCAGGGACCACCTGATGGCTCTTGGGGTCAAACCTAAGCCTTCCGTATACCCCTTCCATATCCACCTTTTCCAAGGCCTCCACCACCTTGTCAGGATCCAGTGTACCTGCCCTTTCAATGGCATCCTTCAGTGCGTACACTGCCATGTAGCTGCTGGAGGCGCCCAATCCTTCGGGTTCTATCCCATATTTCTTCGTGTAGGCATCGTAGAACTGCATGGTCCAAGGGGTAGCATTGCTGGGGGCATTTCCTGCGTTCACCACATTGCAAAGGGTAAATTCACCTTTGCCTTCTGTTGCCTTCCAGAAGCCAGGTTGTTCTGCAGCGGCAAGTGTGGAGCCAAAGGGCAGTGCCTTGATCTTTAGGTCGTACCATTGTCTCAGAAGTATTGCACTCTCAGGCATGTCCATCCATATGTTCATGATCTGTGCCCCAGACCTTTTAACTGCCATAAGCCCCATGGAGAAATCCGTTGTTCCTGTTGGAAAGACCTCCATTCCTTTCACATCAAAACCCTTTTCCTTTGCCAGCTTGCTTATGATCTCTCCAGAGGCCCTGGCATGTGCCACGTCTTGAACCAGGATGTAGATCTTATCAAGGCCGTATTTTTGTTTCAGTTCTTCAAATCCCATGAGGATCTCTTTCACCAACTGTTTTGCCTCTCCATGGATCCTGAAACAATACTTATACTTGTCATATTCTTGTGCTACAGTCTCGTGATATTTGGGGCTCAATGCGCCGGTACTCAGGATAGAGATTTTCTTATGTTTGGAAAGCAGTGGCATTGCAGCCAAGGCTGCCTCTGACCTAACCGGTCCACCCAAAATGAAATCTGCCTTTTTTTCCAATATCAGTTTCTCCACTGCCATTAAGGCCTCGCTCACGGGAACACCTGGTTCCAAGTCCCTGGTATCTATCACCTCCACTGCAAAGGGCCTTGTTTCATTGCCCACCTTTACCCCACCCTTGGCATTTATCTCTTCCACCGCCAGTTTGACCCCTTTTTCAGCCGTCCAACCATAGAGGAAGGCAGTTGAAAGGGGACAACCAAGGACTATGGGCTTCTGTGCCTGTACAGGGTTCATCCACAGGCCTAAGATCAAGCCCACCACACACACAAACAACAAACCTCTCTTCATGACCACCTCCTATAGGGGATTTTCCCACTTTAAAAGCAAGGGCCGTGCCTTGAATCTCATCCCCACCTTAAAGGCCCCATACCCCTTGAATCCATGACCTTTTAATGTCCAAGGGCCTACTGTTTCATGTAAGGGGTGAAAGTTTCTTTCACAGGAGAAAGTTTTTTTCTCTGGAGTTGAAGCCCTGTATCTGATGTTTTATCTTCCAAGGCATAACACATTCATGGGAGGAATGAGGATGGAAGAGGATATAAGGTCAGCACCTGAGGATAGAGTTGTATGCTATTGTTCCAATGTCACAAAGGGAGAGATCCTCTCTGCCATAAGGGAAGGTGCCAAGGACATGAATGACATAAAGGCCATGACAGGTGCCTGCACCGTGGGGAGGTGTAAGGAACTGAGTCCAAGGAAGAGGTGATGCTCCAAGGAGATCAAGATCCTCTTGGGACAAGGGGAAGAAAAAGTTATCAGATCTTTTTAGCCCCATCTTTTTGCCCAAAGGCTAAAAATACTTGAAAGCCTTTCCTTTGGGTGTTAGCCTCAACCAAAAATTTAGTGCCTTGGAGGCCCAATGGCAGGGATTAACAAGGTTATATTGATCGGAAGACTTGGGAAGGAACCGGAGCTTAGGTATACCCCCAACGGAGATGCAGTGGTCACCCTCACAATAGCCACCTCCGACGAATGGAAGGATAAGACCAGTGGAGAAAAACAGGAAAGGGTGGAATGGCACAGGGTTGTGTTGTGGAGGAAGTTGGCCGAAATAGCAGGGAACTACCTCAAAAAGGGAAGCCAGGTTTATATAGAAGGAAAACTACAAACCAGGTCCTGGGAGGACAAGGACGGAAACAAGAGATATACTACAGAGATAGTGGCTCAGAATCTGCAGATGCTGGACAGTCTTCCCAAGGATGTAAAACCAGAGGCAATACAAAGGCTCATGGAAGAGGACTCTGAGAAGGAGGATGACATTCCCTTTTAGGGAGACGGGTAATTACAAGATAGCTACAATGTGAACATTTTTTAGTTGCCAAACCCCCTTTTATCTCTTATAAGCCATATAAACCCCGGCCTCGGATCAAATTTGCTCTAAATATAAATCTAAGGAGGAATCAACATGGATTTTACGTTGTCCGAAGAGCTACAGATGCTCAGGGAAATGGTAAGGGATTTTGCAAATGAAAAGATAGCCCCCTATGCGGACGAGTGGGACGAGAAACATTATTTCCCCTATGAAGAGGTAATCAAGCCCATGGGTGAACTCGGACTGTTTGGCACCGTCATCCCTGAGGAGTACGGCGGAAACAATATGGGTTGGCTTGCTGCCATGATCATCACAGAGGAAATAGCTCGGGTGAGCAGCTCTTTGAGGGTACAGGTGAACATGCAAGAACTGGGTTGCGCCTTTACCATATATCGTTACGGCTCTGAGGAGATAAAACAAAAGTACATCCCAAAACTTGTGAGTGCAGAGTACCTGGGAGGCTTTGGTATCACAGAACCCAATGCAGGTTCTGATGTGATGTCCATGAAGAGTACCGCAGTGGACAAGGGAGACCACTGGCTTCTAAACGGCTCCAAGACATGGATAAGCAATGCCACTGTGGCGGATGTACTCATATTCTATGCCTACACAGACAGAGAGGCACGGGGTAGAGGATTGTCTGCCTTTGTTATAGAGCCCAAAAACTTCAACGGGATCACCACCACAGAACTGCCCAAGATGGGGTCCAGGTCCTCTCCCACAGGAGAGATCATATTAGAGGACACAAAGGTGCCCAAGGAGAACATCCTGGGGAAACCAGGGGATGGAGCCAAGATCGTGTTTGGTTCTTTAAATCAAACAAGGCTATCTGCTGCAGCAGGTGGTGTGGGCCTGGCACAGGGATGTTTGGATGCCACAATAAAATACGCCAAAGAACGTAACCAGTTTGGCCAGCCCATAGGGCATTTTCAGATGAATCAAGACCTAATCGCCCAGGTGTCTGCAGAGATAGAGGCAGCAAGGCTCATGGTCTATAAGGCAGCCTGGCAGAAGGACCAAGGTCAGCTTGGAAACACCTTTGAGGTGGCCCAGGCCAAATATCTGGCCGGAGAGGTGGCCATGAAGGCAGCCCAAATGGCCATGAGGATCTTTGGGGCATACGGTTATTCCACAGAGTATCCCGTTGCCAGATTCTTCAGGGACGCACCCACGTATTTCATGGTGGAGGGTTCTGCCAATATCTGCAAATGGATTGTGGCCCAAGACCTCTTGGACATCAGAAAGGCCAACAAATAAAACTACGGAGGAAGGCATGCGACCCTATTTCCAGAACATGAAGCCCATCGGAAAACCCCTTGGAGAAAAACAGAAAGAGGCCAACCGAGAGAACTATAGGGAAATAAAAGAGGTGGAAAGGCAGGTGGAGGAGGCCATCCAAAAGGTAAAGTCAGCAGGCATTCCAGAGGAGCTGATCCACAAGAGGGGGCAACTCACCGTTTGGGAGAGGATAGAATACCTCATTGACCCCGGCTCTTGGTGTCCATTGCACACCCTTTACAACCCACAGTTCAACGAAGAAGGCACCACAGGGGTAATTGATGGCCTTGCCAAGATAAACGGCAAGTGGGCAGTTGTGGCCGGCTTTGACAACAAGGTCTTGGCAGGGGCATGGATTGCAGGCCAGGCAGACAATCAATTGAGGGTGACAGATATTGCTAAGAGGCTCCACCTTCCCCTTGTATGGCTTGTAAACTGTAGTGGGGTAAAGCTCACAGAGCAGCAAGAGGTGTACGCAAACAGGAGAGGAAACGGAACCACCTTCTTCAGACATGCGGAGTTGGAAAAACTTGGGGTTCCTATCATAGCGGGAATTTACGGCACAAACCCTGCCGGTGGTGGTTATCAGGCCATAAGTCCCACCATTTTGGTGGCCCATAAGGATGCAAACATGGCCGTGGGCGGCGGAGGTATTGTAAGCGGTATGAGCCCAAAGGGCTATTTTGACCTGGAAGGTGCTGAGCAGATAATAGAGGCCACAAGGCATTATAAGGAAGTGCCGCCGGGGAGTGTTAGGATCCATTATAACGAAACGGGCTTCTTTAGAGAGGTCTATGATACAGAAAAAGAGGTCCTGGATGCCCTAAAGAAATACATGGCCATGGTCCCTGCCTATGACCTGGACTTCTTCAGGGTGGATGCGCCCAAAGAACCCAAATACAGCGGTGAGGATCTAAACTATATAGTGCCCTTTAATCAGAAGAGGAGCTATAGCTTTGATGAAGTGCTTGCACGCATATTTGACAATAGTGAACACTTGGAGTTCAGGCCAGATTACGGCCCGGAGGTTTACACAGGCCTTGCAAAGATAAACGGTCTTTTGGTGGGCTTTATAGGGAATAGGCAGGGCTTTTTGGGCGCAGGGTATCCTGACTATGCACCATACCAGGGCATAGGAGGAAAGCTTTACAGGCAAGGGCTTATCAAGATGAACGAGTTTGTGACCCTTTGCGGCAGGGACAGGGTCCCCATAGTCTGGTTCCAAGATACCACAGGCATTGATGTGGGAGACTATGCAGAGAAGGCAGAGCTCTTAGGGCTGGGGCAATCCCTCATCTACTCCATAGAGCAAACCGATGTGCCCATGATATGTATCGTGCTCAGGAAGGGCACAGCAGCAGCCCACTACATCATGGGTGGACCCACAGCCAACAACCACAATGCCTTTACTCTGGGTACTCCCACCACAGAGATCTACGTGATGCATGGAGAGACAGCAGCAGTGGCCACATACGCAAGAAGGCTAGTAAAGGAAAAGGATTCAGGAAGGCCCCTTGAGCCTGTGATAGAGTCCATGAACCAGCTGGTCAAACTCTATTACGACTATTCCAGGCCCATCTACTGTGCCCAGAGGGGATTTGTGGATGAAATAGTATTCTTCCCAAACCTCAGGAAATACATAGCGGCCTTTGCAGAGGCAGTCTACCAGAATCCCACATCCATATGTCCCCACAACCACATGATGATCCCAAGGATCATAGTGGGTTAGTTCGTCTTGGGGAAAGGCCATGGCCTTTCCCCTCATCTTGATCCTTGGATACTTTAGGGCCAACAGAGCTTTCACAGGCATTCCTGCTGCTTAAAAATTACAGAGAGGCATTGGCAAAGGACGTAGCTTTAATCTCTCTTTTGAAAAGCCTTATAAAACTCCATACAAAAACCCAAAAGGCATTTAAAGTGGCTGGTGTATTTGAATATTGCAAAGTTTGCGGACAGGGGCCAAAAAAAGGTTGTTGTTTGAGAGAGGCAGGGGACTGGTATGATAGATACCAACTACTGATCAATCTCATGTTGGGTGCAAACATAACCCTAAATAAGGAGCCTGAATCGTGCCCTTTCCTTGGTACAAGAGGATGCACTTTGCTTTATAGAAACGAATTTTGCATAAATTTCTTTTGTGAAGATATCAAAAAGGCATTGGGTTTTGCCAAGATTCGAGAACTAAGAAGTGTGGCTGGCAGAGAAATCTTTGAAGGCATTAACATAGAAGGATACATCAGGCAGAAACTGAATGAACTTGCACAAGAAAAGCAAGCCATTTAGACAGAAAAATACGAATCCATTACATGAGCCATCAAGTTTGTTAGGTTTTTGAGATTCTTGTTTCTGAGTAATCTAAGGCTTTCATATAAAGACCTTGCTGCAATGGGTATGAATTGTTCAAAGAATTGCTTACCCCTTACCTTTGAAAGAAAGGAAAATGCTCCAAGTATCTGGAGGTTTCTAAGGAGTAGGAGATATTCAAAGGTTTTTTCAAAGCTCTTTAAGGCTTGAGGACATTCTACCTGCATGGTCTTTAGGTAGTCTTTTTTTACTCTCTCTCTAAGGGATCTATTTAGATTCACATAGGGATCCACCAAAAGGGAGGCAAGGTCGTAGCCAGCAGGGCCAGGTCTTGCCCCTTGCCAGTCCACAAACCTGATCTTACCATCCTTTACCATTATGTTTCTGGACTGAAAATCCCTGTGGATCAAAACACAAACGGGTGCTTCCTGGGCTACGGAGATGATATGTTCAAAATCAAAACTGAGATCATAGGAGTCTATATCCATTTTCAGGTACCCTTTTAGAAAGGCATTCAAGAAATACTTACATTCATACTCAAGCATCACCTCTCTGTTATAGCTTTTTGTTTGACAACACCAGTCTGGATCAAATTGTTTTATTCCCATTGTTTGGAACACCACAAGATTTTGAACCACATCTCCATAGTATCTGGAAACATCTTGACCGGAATGATAGATATCATAAAGCCTCAAATCCCCTAAGTCTTCAAGGAGAACAATGCTTAAATCTTGAGAATATGCATATATTTTGGGAAGTACATGAGTTGATTTTGAAAGGTGATTTGCAATTTCCACATAGGAAGCATTCTCCTTTAGGCCGAATGTGTCCTTCCTTGGGTTGTACATTATTATCAAAGATTTGCCATCTCCTATCCACACCCTATAAAAACACCTCTGTGACCCATCTCCTCTTAACTGAGAAATAATAATTTCTTCCTCTGATGAGAGACTGGAAATCATCTTCTCAAACTGGTTTACTATCTCCTTGGACAAAAAACAGTCTCCTTCTGAATCTTGAGGCCCCTGGATTCTGAATTTCATTTATCCCACCTTAAAGTCAAGTTTACGTTTACGAGGTGTACTTTGACAATTCATCCAAAAGTTGCCTTGTATCCATCACCCACGTACCGTCCTTGAGCCTGTATGGTATCTCTGTTTTGGCCAGTAATATCTTCATCTTAATCCCTTTGCCCTCTACCCATTCAAGGGCCCTCAGAGCGGCTCCATCCTCCACATTGGCCTGCTCCTTCCACTGGGTGTCAATTGCCAGGATGGAGTCACGAGAGCTCCGCCAGTAGATCCACTTCATGGCCACTTACGGTCCTCCAATGGTAAAGAGGGGTTTTCATACCAAGGTTTGCCCAGAATCTTTTGAGCTGTCCCAACACATGTGCCTCCCAGAACGCTCCTTCATAACTTTAGGCAAAGAGCTCTTTGCCATCCCTAAATCCCGCAAGGGTAGAGGTAAGTCCTGTATCCAAAAAATAAAGCCTGGGTGCTTCAAAAGGGATGTCTTACCCGTCTGCCTTGGATCTGCCTTTCCGTGTAATCAGCACCCCATGGAATCACTTGCCATGCGCCTGATCGGGGATTCTATAGCCCTTGGGATCCACATGCATACGATATGCATTACACATGCATAAAGATCAAGCTTTAATCCTCCTGATGGACCTTTAAGGCATAAGCTGAAATCACATCCCTTGAGGGGATCTTTAAATGCGAGTTTGTTGGACTTCAAAAGACATTTTGGTTGTAATTTTTAGTAAGAATGCCATAAAAGATCTACTAAGAGTTAGGTAAAATTGTGAGGTGGGGACATGTCCCAGAAAGTTACCATCCTTGATGGACGGCAAATAGAGGAGCAGCTTAGGTCCATATGCCACCAGATCCTGGGGAAGAACCCTTCCTTGGAAGGCCTTGCCCTTGTGGGTATAAGGACAGGAGGGGCGATCCTGGCCCAAAGGCTGGCCCAGATGCTCACGGGGCTCTACGGCCTTGACATACCTGTGGGCATACTGGATATCACCCTGTATAGGGACGATTGGAGCAGGATAGGCCCTGCGCCCAAGGTGGGAAAGACAGAAATCCCTTTTGACGTGGACCAGAAGGTGATCGTACTGGTGGATGATGTGCTCTTCACAGGAAGAACCATTCGGGCTGCCATGGATGCCCTTATGGACATGGGAAGACCCAAGAAGATCCAGGTGGCTGTCCTGGTGGATAGGGGTGAAAGGACAAGGGAGCTACCCATTGTGGCAAACCATGTGGGTGTGGTCTTGGATGTGCCTCCAGGACAAAGGGTCAATGTGTACTTAAAAGAGATGGGCTACATTGACCATGTGGCCATTGAAGAGGGATAGCCTTGGGAAAAAAGAAAAGACATATGATTCCGCTTACCGCAGATCCTCACTTGGACCAGCTCATCCAGGATATGAACCCGGAGGAGGAAAGGGTTAAGGCTGCCCTTTCTGATGAAAGGGCCGCTATTTACGTCCTTGGGAGGATGAACGCCCTTAATGTGTGGAATCAGGCCCTGGTAAACATCATCTCCGGCCTCTTTCCCCAAAAGCAGGTTCAAAAGGAGCTCAAAAGGCTTGCGTATATATTCTCCCAGAAAGGGATAAAAACTTACCTACCACAGGAATCAGCAGATTCTGAAGCAACCACAGGACCCAAAAGCCTTTTGAAGGAGGCCTGGAGTACCTTTCCCTTCATGACAGATAGGTGGAGGTATGTGTGCCTAAAGTTTAGCAAATCAGCATGGGTATTTTTATACCTTTCACCTTATGAGGGCATAAGAGAAATCCACGATGGAAAAGATGAGCAGTTTTTGATGATTAGCAAAAAGCTTAAAGATGAACTTGTTCGTGTACCCACAGATTATGCAGCTTTAGTGCTTAATTTGGCGAAGAGAAAGATCAAAGATTTAAAGTTATTAAAAATGGTAGAAGACCTGGAGAGGCTGATCAACATAAGAGAGCCAGCAGAAATAGATAAATTATTTGATTTCAACCACTTATTGGAAAGGCGAATCTCTGCTCTTAATAGAGATTTAGATCTTCAAGAAACATTAGTGGACATGAACATACTGCTCAACAACCATAACTTACTTGACAATTACCTGGAAGACTACAAAAAAGCTGCAAATCCACGGATAATTCTTGATCAATTTCTAATACAATCAAGAAAAATGGACATTATTGATAAGTTGACAGATGAAGTTCTTGGTCGAAGGGATGACCTTATCTTTGATTTGAAAGAAGACATCTTTCTTTTGTCTTTGGCCGATAAGGATATCACATTTGGCAAAAGCTTATTGTTGAAAATATTTATGGAAGTAGATATAAGTGGCTTGAAAAAAGCTTTGGAACTTTTATTAGATGCCAAAAGCTATCTCAGTGAAGTATACAAGTCAAAGATAATAACGCCATAGGAGGAGCAAATGTACCAGACCATATCTGTGAACACAAAAAATCGCATTATCATGGTGGACATCACCTCTGAGGTTCAAAGGTGTGTGAAGGAAGCTGGGATTAAAGATGGGATATGTGTGATTTATGTGCCACATACGACTGCAGGGATTACTATAAACGAGGGTGCTGATCCTGATGTGTGTAGGGATGTATTGGAAAAGCTTGCGGAATTGGTGCCCTATGGGAGGGGGTATCATCATACCGAGGGAAATGCAGATTCCCACATAAAGGCCACATTGGTGGGGAGCTCTGTAACTGTTATTGTGGAGGATGGAAGGCTTGTGCTGGGAACCTGGCAGAGGATCTTCTTTTGCGAATTTGATGGCCCAAGGAACAGAAAGGCACTGGTAAAATGTATCTCCTCAGGCCAATAGGGTGACTTGGGGGTCAAGTGCAAGGTCTTGAAGCCATGTTTTCACTGCCCTAAGGAGTAGATCGTAAAATCCCCTTCTCCCTCCGAGGCCCCTTCGCCCAAAGGAAAAATTCAGCTCCAGCCAAAGGGGTAATGTGGGCCTTTCCATGTCAAAGATCATGTCTAGGGCTGCTAAATCAACCCTTATCTTGCTCTTTACCTCCTTCACGGAATCCATTCCCTTTTCCTTTAACTCAGGGAAAAGATCCCTCATGACCTTTGCACCCTTTGATATGCTTATGATAGGTCCTTTTCCCACTTTCCAATAGGGTACAAGTTTGTCATAAAATACCACCACCCTTAGCACATAGCCCTTTGTGGGAACAAATTTTTGAGCTATCACTGCTTCATCCTTTGAGATCTTCTTTTGAATCTGTGGCAGTTGAATGGTAAAAGCATCTTTGTCTTCTATCACAAAAATGCCATCACCTTCATGGGACCAAGGTAATTTGATCACAAAAGGAAATCCCAATTCCCATGAGTTTTTTCCAGTAGATTCCATAAGTGAGTGAAGATCTGGGAAAATGAGAGTTTTGGGATGGGGTATTCTATTAACCTCAAAAAATCTTATCTGAGATAGCTTGTCTTGACATTCATACCTTATTCTTTGATCAGGGAAACAGGGCTTTTGAAATTCCTGCACCGCATAGTATAAAAATTTGGGACATATCTCTGGCAAAATAACTGCATCTGCATTTTTGATTAGTCGGAGTTGTCTTGAAGTTAATACGCTTTTTCCGGCAACAGAGCTATTAACTTTGCCCTTTATCAGTGGATGAAAGGATACTATCCCCATCTGACTTAAGGGTAACGAGAATCTTGTTTGCAATGCCTTTGCCCACTGCTATGCGGGTTTCTCCCCTGGCAACTATAAGGCCATCTCCAAAGGAATCCGATATAACCTCAACCTCGTCTCCAGGCCTAAGCCCCATGGAAAACAACCTAAGCCTTGCCATTCTCCCGCCCATTATATCCTTTATCACATATCTTTCTCCCGGCTTGGCAAGGGGAAGTGGCATGGTCCTTTCCATCTTGGACTTACAATTGTTGCAAAGGCCATACATCTCCATCCTGTGACGGATGATGTTGAAGCCATATTTTTTTGCAATGGCTTGTTGTAAATTTTCCAGTTCCTGATCTTCAAATTCAACTATCTTGCCGCATCTCACACAAATTAGATGATCATGGTGAAAGCCAATATGTCTGTGTTCATATTTTGTGGGCTGGTCTTGAAAATCTTTCTTTGTGGCAAAGCCAAGTGCTATTATCTTTGCCATGTATTCTTTCAAAGTTTCATTGTCAAGTTCGATTCCTTTATCCTTTAGTTTTGATTTCAGTTCTTCAATGGTAACATGGTCATCAATTGACTGAAATACCTCAAATACCTTCAAAATGTCTTCATATATATTGGGTTCATAATGCAGCAGAAGTCTTTTTAGGTTTTCTTTCTCAGATTCATGGTGAGGCATTTATTTGTTCTCCTTTATAAAACCTAAGAATCCGTTCACAGAATTTAAGATAAACTCCCTTTCCCTCTCTTGATCCTCTGGAGACATTTTCACAAAGCCTTCCAAATTCTTGTCTTTTGATAAGATCTCTTCCACAATATCTTGAGGAGTCATTTCCTTGTGAGCTTGGGTCAATGTGAGCAAAAAGTCATGCCAAAAACTAAGCTGTTGTCTAAACCTTTTAAGCAGGGATTGGCCGTTAGAGGCCTTGCCACAGTGGGCATAACAGATGGTGTCTTTTTGGGTTTCCATAAGGAGATCAACGCTTTTTATTGCCTGATCCAAAAAAAATCTTGGGGGTGTCGCAGGCCTTAGGTATGAGCTATGATCCACGAAGAAATGATTGCCTGCTGCCTCTCCTGTGAACAACTCCTCTGCTACTACAAAGCTTATGTGGTGTGAAGCATGCCCCGGAGTGGGGATTATCCGTATGCCTTTTATGTCCCAATCCTTGTGGGATATTAGTTTATCTGTGGGTACTCCTTCTGGCCTTCCATATTCCAATGCCCTCTTTTTGAGCACCTTAAGGCTTGCATCCCAAAAGGAGTCTGGATTGGGTAAGTATCTGAGTCCCAATTCGTGGCACACTGCCCTTGCCATTGGGTAGGCCCTTAAAATCGGGCCAAGGGCACCGGCATGGTCTATGTGGATGTGGGTGAGTAGAACATAGTGGAGCTCTTTAACCCCTTTTTTCCTCAGTTCGCTCAGAAGTGCTTCATGGCTGTTATACGGTCCCACATCCACAATACATGTGGGAGGGCCTTCTATGAGATATGTGCAAAAGAAGTTTTTAAAGTAAGCTACCTCAAAGGGTATATTTATCTGTATCGAACCCATACCGCAGATCCTCAAGGTTTTTCCCCATAATATACCACTGTGGTACCAAAGGCAAATCTCCTATGTCTCACATTTATGAAGCCCGTTTTTTTCAATATCGCCTCCATCTCCAAGGGGGTTTTAAAAGATGCTGTGGATTCAATAAGGTACCTGAATGCAGCCATATTCCTTGTAATCATAAACCCCAACAACGGTACCACCCATCGAAGGTAGATATAAATGGCTGAGTACAATAGACTATCTTTGGGAATCGGTGCTGTCTCCAAGGCCAAGAACAACCCCTTGGCCTTAAGCACCCTAAACTGCTCAGCAAGGCATGTGGCCAGATCAGAGGCATTTCTTAACAAGAAGGCAGAAATCACCCTTTCAAAGGTGTGCTCTTTGAACGGTAGCATTAAGGCATCACCCAACACCAAAAGTGAGTTGGGATTTTTTCCCTTTGCAATGAAAAGCATCCTTTCACTCATATCCAGGCCTATTGCCCCTGCCCCATATCCTTCTGCACCCCTTAAGAGTTTTCCGGTCCCTGTTCCCACGTCCAAAACCCATTGCCCAGGGGATAATCGGGCCCATTGAAGCAGGTATTTCCTCCAAAGAGCATCCAGGCCAAAGGTCATCACTGTGTTTGTGAGGTCGTAATTTTGAGAGATGGAGTTGAACATTCTTTTAATCAGCTTTGGGCTTTTGGAATACAATTGAGTGCCTGCCTTGTGATTACAAGTAAGAGATCTGTGATTCAGATGGGCTATGGCCTAAAAGGAGCCTTTGAATTTTTCTTCAATATCCTTGGGCTCTTCTATATTTATCACATGCACATCGGTTTCCTTAGGGAGGATCCTTTTTACAAGATTACTCAAAACATTCTTGGGGCCTATTTCCACAAAGGTATCAATGCCCATATTCAGCATAGCTTCCACAGATTGAAGCCATCTCACCGGGTTGGTAAGCTGCTTTACCATTGCTTGTTTTATATCCATGGGAGAAGATATTTGAGAGGCATTTAGATTGAATATCACAGGGAGTTTGGGAGGGTTGAAGGTCAAGGTATCCAAGAATAGCTCAAAGTCCTTCAATGCCCCTTCCATCAATTTGGAATGCCATGCACCACTTACTTTAAGGGGAACTGCCTTGCCTCCCTTTTCCTTTATCTTGGATATAACCCAGTTCACACCTTCCACAGACCCACTGACCACAATCTGTTCCCTGCTATTATAGTTTGCAATGCATACCTCATCCCCTGCCTGGGATACGATCCCTTCCAGATCCGCCATCTGAATGCCCATTATGGCAGCCATGCTACCCTTTTTCTTTTGGGCCTCCCTTTCCATCAACTCTGCCCTTGTCTTTACTGCCTTTAAGGTATCCTCAAAAGAAAGCACTCCTGCACATGCAAGGGCAGAATACTCCCCTAAGCTGTGGCCGGCACAGACCGTTGGAAGCCTTCCCATCTCAACTATTATCCTCAAAAGGGCGAGGTTCACTGCGGTTATGGCAGGTTGTAGGTATATGGTCCGGGTGAGCTCCTCCATCGGGCCTTCAAAGCATAGCCTCTGGATGGGAAAGCCTGTTATATCCTCTGCCAACTGGAATATCTCCTTTGCAGCCGGGTATGTATCCAGGGCACTTCTCCCCATGCCCACATATTGGGAGCCTTGCCCGGGAAACAGAAATGCCATCCTTCTCATATGAGCTCCTTTTCAGATCTTCTGTGGATCCCCAAATGCCTGCCTCATCATATTCTCCAACGCAACTTCATAGGCCCTTGAGCCTGGGATGAGGTTCTTTTGGTTGGCAAGCTGTTTTAATATCTCCTGCTCTTCTCTTTCAAACTTATCGCTGATCTGGGTTATTATCTTGTCCACAAGCCTGTATATCTCGTCATCCGTCCCATATACGTCTATTATGTTGGGATCTTTGATTAGCTCTTCAATGATATACTGTGTCATAAATAGAGAATAAGGATTAGGTTGGGGCACGATATTCCTCACCGGTGCCACAAAGTATCTGAATTCAAACTCTGTAGATCTTACTAACTTTCTGAAACCCTTTCCAATTAGCTCGGTGAGGGCAGCAGGGTTTTCCGTTTCAACTATTTTGTTGATCAATAATTCTTGTGTTAACCTGTTTTGAAGTTCTGTTAGTTTATACTTAAAAAACCTGTCTCCCTTTAGAGACTTATATTTTTCTTGCTTTTCAAGCATTTTTATTATGCTGTCATGAACCCTGCTGCCATGCCACTTCTTCATTTTGAATCCCTATTCTTTCTTTTCGGTGCTTTTCTCAGAGGAGGCCTGTTTTTCTTCGGATTTCTTACGATTGCCCCCGTTCTTGGACGCATAATCCGTTACATACCAGCCCGTACCTTTCAGATGGAAGGCATTAAGGCTGATCAATTTCTTAACCTCTCCACCACACTTTGGACAATGAGTAAGTGGTGGATCTGAAAACTTTTGCCACTTTTCTGTGATCTCTTTACAATTGGAGCAAAGGTACTCGTAAATAGGCATCACGCACCTCCCTTATATGAAGTAATATGATATTTGCTCTCCTGATAGCATGACAAAATGTAATCAATACCTTTAAATGAAAACTTGCTTAACACGTCGGCAGTTATATTATAGACTATGTTTTCCTCATGTTCCCTTTTGTCGTGATCCACATCAAACCTCTGAAAGAACTTCGCGAACCTAACAATATGCACAAGTTCATGGGTAAAGATGTAAAGCATAAGGGGAAAGAGTTCCAGCCTGTCATCTCTGCCCATGGCCTTTAATATTAAATGGTCTTGAAGGCAGATGAGGTACAATTCCTTTAGGTGCCTGCATAGGGAATAGGCCGCATCCCAAGGCCTTGCCTTCTTCAACACGGCAAATGCGTTGCTCTGCCGGTCCATATGATAATCTGCCTTTAATGTCAAAACCTCATAGGGATGTGAAAGCCACTCCCTGGTGCTCAGTTTATATCTTTCGCTCACCAACTCTTCTGCAATCCTGAGGGCCTCGGCTATCACAGGGACGTGTTCCTCACCAAAGTACCTAAGGTCTGTGATGACTTTTGAATTTTCCTTGGCAGATTCACGCATCCTCTACCCCTCGTCTCTGGGGAATTATAAGGGTCATTTAAAAAATCGCAATCCCTTTGAGCCCAAAAACCCCTGAATTCAAATTCCTTTTTTCCTGGACATCTCCAGGAGCTCTTTAGCTCCCAAGGGCTCTTTTGGAGATCCCAAAAGGAATAAATGCTTGCCCGCATAGGGCCTATGGTAGATAACCTGAAACTGGCTTACCTTCGATGGATCCTTTGACACCCATACGGCCACCTTTTTAGGATCAGTGAGAAGCTGGGGCAGGAGGCTTTCATCCACTTCTGTGAAATGGGAGGAAAGCCTTCCCGGGAAGTGATATTCACCGTGATATTTCCCCACATGGATCACCTGATATCCATTTGCCTCAAGCCTTGAAAGGAACAAAGCCACCTCTTTTACATCGTATTCTTTGCTGATGTGTTTTATCGGCCCCCAAAGGAGCATTAAAAAGAGTAAAAAGCTTTGGGCAAACACAAATATAACCTGATATCTTTGCGTCTTTGGGAAATAAAAGATAAGGAGTAGGCTAAAAACTATGGTGGGAAGAGCATAAAAGAACTTATATGACTCAAAAACAGCAGGCAAGCTTAACTTGTCAACAAGGATGGGCAAGATCGTTAGAGTGATTCCAATAATTAGATAGATAACGTTAATTATCATCTGATCCACTGCTTTCAATTCTTTAGCGGTGAGAGAGTTGGCAATCATTATAGCCATAGGTATTAACACCGGCATGATGTAAAAGTACTGCTTTCCACTTATAAGACTAAAACAAATTGTTGTAATGATGGTCCAAGATGCAAAGACCAAGATGTTTTTATCTCTAAACAGGTATGATGAGGTCCTGATCCAAAGCACAAATGCACCCGTCCATGGAAGTAGGAGCAAAGGCAGGACCGGCATGTAGAACCACCAGGGTCTACGATGGGCAAAGCTTTTTGCTATCCTCCCAGCGGATTGTCCCCATAGGATTTCTCTTCTGTATAGGTCTCCACCCTTTATGGAAGCTGGGATAGCCCAGCAGAGACTTATGAGAATTCCCAACAAGGTTCCTAAAAAAAGCCTCAAATAGTATACCTTTAACTTGATATTCCTAAAACCCACCATGGCAGGATAAAGAATGGCAAAAGGTAATACATGTACAAGCATTACCGGACCCTTTGTGAGAATTCCAAGTCCTATGGCTAATCCAAAGGTTATGATGGCAAACTTTCTTTTTTGTATGGAAAATAAGCTAACATACGCAAGGCATACAAAGCACATCAAAAGCATATCAAACATCAATGAAAGGCTAAAAAACAAGAACATGAACATACTTGAAAACACCACTACCACAAGCTCCCCTACAGGTGTGTTGGGGTAAAAGCGTGAGGCAAGCATTCTTATAAAGCACAGGTTAAGGATACCAAAGGCTGCCGGCAGGATCCTGGGCCACCACTCAACTACCCCAAAGGCAGCCCATCCCAGATGTATGAGCCAAAACAACAGGGGAGGTTTGTGGCTATAAGGCTGGCCGTTTAAGTGGGGCACAAGGAACTCTCCTTTGTTCCACATCTCCCAGGCAACGGAGATATATCTAGTCTCATCAATGGGAAAAAGGGGTCTTACCAGTATGTTTGAGATGCTTAAACAGACAATCCCAAAGATGCACAAAAGCACCAAAAATAGGGGAGATAGTGCCTTAGCCCCTTCTTTCTTTTTATTCTGACTTTTGGCTTCTTGTGAGCTCATAGGAATGGATGGGCTTTATGCGTCTCACAAGCCAAGATACACCCACAAGATCCACTATCCCTGCCAAGAGCCTGTCCCATGTGCCGTAGTGGCTTAGGCCTTTGCGCCTGAGTCTGTGATTCACATCCACAGACATAACACTGCCTCCCATGGCCATGAAAAGGGCAGGAAGGAACCTGTGCATGTGATCGAAAAAAGGGAGGGAAAGGAAGTCTTCCCTCCTAAAAACCTTAAGTCCGCACCCCGTATCCGGGGTGTTGTCCTTCAGCACCCACTGCCTCACCTGGTTGGCTATCTTGGAAGAAATCCTTTTTAGCCAGGTATCTTTCCTGTTCTTGCGTCTCCCTGTCACAAGTAAGAAATGGGTGTTTGGGTCAAAGTGCCTCAAAAGCCTTGGGATGTCCTTGGGATCATTCTGTCCATCTCCGTCCATGGTAATGATGATCTCACCCCTGGCAGCCTTAATGCCTGTGGATATGGCCATACTTTGGCCCATGTTTTTCCTATGGCAGACCACACGGAGCCAAGCCCTTTCATGGAAAATGGGATAAAGAGTCTTGATGGTATCATCTGTGCTTCCATCGTCCACCACAATCAGCTCAAAGGTATCCAAGGGCTGAAGCACGGATTCAATCTCCAACACAAGGGAGGGGATATTCTCCCTTTCATTGTGCACAGGTATTATCACTGATAGATGAGGGTCGGTCCTTTGCACGGAAAGCCTTATGCCCACTCCTTTATGAGACCCCTTAGTTCATGCCATGAGGATATCCTGGGTGCTGGCACATCCTCTGGTCCTACTTGAGTGTGTACATAGCCTGGAGCAAAGGGCAGGTTATGGTCCATGACATAACTGGTCCATACGGCCTTAAGCCCTGCATTCAAGGCACCATGGATATCAGATTCCAAGTCATCTCCCACAAAGGCGGTCTGGCCTGGTTCCACCTCAAGTGCCTCACACATGGCTTGAAATACAGAGGGATGGGGTTTTCTGAAGCCAAATTTGCCTGAGATCAGACAAAAATCGAAGTAAGGGAGTAGATTTAGGATCTCCAATAACCTCTGGCATGCCGGATAATGGGTGAAGTTACTCACAAGGGCCAGCTTGAAAGAGGATTTTAGCTCCTCCAAAAAGGCATGGGTGCCGGGTATAACCTTCACCAGATCGTAAAAGGCGCTAAAATATGCCTCTACGGCCGATTCGATCAGAGGGCTGTTTGGTTCAAGCTGGTAGCCCAACTCTTTTAAGGCGGCGGAGATCCAGAGGCTGTTGTGGGTCTCCCTCCCCGTGAGTTGGGATTCCTTTATGTAGTAAACTGCCTTTGCCTTGTGGAGCTCCAGGAATCTCATTGGATCCAAGGTAAGCCCATTGGAACATAGGGCATCCAAAAGCCTCTTTGTGGCAACCTCCAGGGTTTCTGGATGTGCCACCAAAAGGGTATTAAATAGGTCAAATCCTATGGCCTTGATCATCATTTTCCCTCAAGATGAATTTCCTTAGCGCTTCCTTTAGGGCTCAGATATAAACCCGAATTAAGGCCCAATCAAGCCTAATAACTTTTGATGTTTTTTCGGGCCTTGTTAGTCATTACTGTATCAACCCAACTTCATGCTGAAAGCCCCAAAATCCGACTAATTTTGCCTTTCCCAAAACTCCAGGTCTAATAATTTCAAGCACTTACAGGTAGTGGGGTCTGGGGAAGCTGTTTGTAGTGCCAAAAGCCTAATTTGGGAGGGGTGACAGGCGTATGCATTCCGTTGGTACCCTTTGTTTATGTACATACGCAAAGTCACACATGTGGATAAGAAGAATCACAGGGAATATTACACCTATAAGTTGGTGGAATCTGTTTGCACAGAAAGAGGCCCTAGACAGCGTACACTGTTGAACTTAAGTACAGACTTTGAGCTCCCTGAGGAAAGGCGGAAGGAACTGACAGATCGTATGGAGAGTATTGTAACAGTTCGTGAACCCCTGTTTCCTTAAATCTTCCAGGCCCGAACCCTTCCACATCCGCATCTACGATGCCCTAAAACTCCCTCCTCGGCCAGGCAAGACCATCAAGACGATCCTATAGAAAACATCAACATGGCCCAAATGCAAGGTCTCCCACTTGCAAGTAATTGATATTGCTCAGAAACAATTTTTGAATCATGAAGTTGGGTTACGACTTGCCCTTCCAGCCGAACCACCCACGCTCTTGAAGCTTTCCGGTCTCATGGTCGATGCGTTCGTCGGTATCCTTCCAACCGACCCCGTTTTTGGATGACCCCGGTCTCAGGGTCGACTAGCGTACCGGTGTCGCGATGAACGAAGAGCCCTTTCTCCTGAACGACGCCAGAATCGGGATGGATCCGCGTCTTCGTATCTTTGCAGCCGAAGAACCCCTCCTTCTGCACACGCCCCGTTTCGGGGTCGATACGGTACGTCCCGTCATCGTCGATTCAAAGCTTGCGATTCAGTTCATCCGAGTTCATGAGAACCCCTTTCTGCGTTGCGCTTGTGGCGCCTAACATTTCTTTTTATACCTATTCTATTCCCATGGGAGTGGTAGATCGGGCGGGGGGCATGTCAAGAAAAATGTGATGGCCTGGGCTGGCAAGTTTTGTTATGTGAGGCACCCTTAAAGGTCATTGGAGGAAGATTAGAACCCCTCGTGTATACTCTCACCAAAATTCCACTTGGTAAGTGGCCACCTCGTAGTTTGTGGTATCCCTGATTTCAAGAGCGAAACAATAAATCCTTGTATCATGCTGTTTCCTAGTATTACTTCAGATAATCCAACGGCCAAAAAGTCCTTGACTCTTTAGGTCTCCTTCAGTAAAAGATCGCCTAAAAGCCACGAAGGCTTTTAGGGCCAAGAAGGTCCAAGACTTCGTGGCTTTTTGTTTTTTGTGGGGAACTTCTGCTGGGAGATAAGGTTTCTTTTCCTTTTGGAACCTTGGGTGTTAAGGCAGCAAACCTCAACTGCGAGGTGTCCAAAACCTCGTAAATGCCTTAAAAAGAAGGGCACAGAGGGTTATAGATTTCACGCAAGGAAATGCATGTGGGGAGAATGTGGAATAGTGATGAGCTGGTAAGCAACTAAGATATAGCAAGGGCAGTGAAGGATGCTTAAATTTAAAAAAAATTGCAGTCTTCTCATATCATTGCTGGTACATGCCCTAATATTCTCCATACCTGTATCTATGAGTGTCTCTAAACATTTTAGGGAGGTAGAACTTTTCATAATTGATACAAAACCTCTATACCCAGGACCTGAAGAAGTATTTGAACAACCTAACAGGGAAGAATCAAAGCCAAAGATTGTGGAACCACCTAAAAAAATTGAACGACCTATTCAGAAAAGGAAGGCAAAGGTTGAGGAAAAGATGGAACCCCAACATATCGAAGATACTAACATAGTGGAACCTGCAATTATTTCCAATAGTACCACTGAATCCTTTCTCATGACAAATTCTATTCCCGAACCTGTAGAGGTTGCATCTGTACCCAAAGGCATCTTAGAGGTTTCCTTTGGATCAGAAAATGCTCCAAGATTTATAAAAAAAGAGATGCCACAATATCCGATCATGGCAAGAAAGCTGGGTAAGGAAGGTAGGGTCTTGCTTAGACTTACCATTGATGAAAAAGGAGATCTTTTGGGTATAGAGGTACTTGAAGGTGCTCCTTATGGATTTACCGAAGCTGCAATTGAAGCAGTAAGAAAATCAAAATTTGCACCTGCCAGTGTAAATAATGTACCCGTTCTGTCAAAGGCTATCTTGCCGATTACATTTAAACTGAAGGGGGATTAGAGAAAATGTTAGATCTGTTTTTAAAAGGTGGATTTTTAATGTATCCGATAGCCTTCTGCTCTTTATTAGGGCTCACAATATTTCTAAACAAGGCCATTCAATACCGCCTTATCTTTAAGGCACTTGAATACCCTCCTGATGAAGTCATGAAAAGAAAGCCCGAAATCATGCATCCCCTTTTGGAGGCCATACAAAAGGGGCTGGAGGAAAAAGAGATCTTTTTGGTGGGTACAAAACAGGTACGAAGGCTGGAAGCTGGGCTAAGCTGGCTTGGGCTTATAGCCACCATCACACCCTTGCTGGGCCTTACAGGAACTGTCACAGGAATGATAAAGGCCTTCATGGTTATTGCCAACAGCCCAAGTGTGAATCCCCCTATGCTTGCAGAAGGAATTTGGGAGGCACTGATTACAACGGCAGCTGGATTACTTGTGGCAATACCAATACATGTGGGCCACCACTACCTCGAAAAACAGGCAGATGAAATAGTGCTTATCATGAAGGATATAACAATGAGCCTTTATCGGAGAAAGACAAATGGAATTTGAAAGAAAGCGATATGAACATACCCACATAAACATTGCCCCATTGGTGGATGTGATTTTTCAGTTGTTGCTTTTTTTCATGCTCACATCCCATCTTATACAGGAACCTGGCATAAAGGTGCATTTACCTGAATCAAAAACCGCTGATTCTCCAAGGGAGGAAATCAAAACAATCTTTATCACAAAAGATAGAAGGATCTATTTCATGGAAAAAACAATTGACATAAATACTCTTTCCACCCAAATAAAGTCCCTTATAAAAGACCCAGAACACGACTTCGTCCGTATTAAGGCAGATAGAGAAGCTGATGTCGGAATCCTTGTAAGTGTAATTGATGAAGTAAGAATCGCAGGAATAAAAAATTATAGCATTGTGACAGAAAGGAAGTGAACGTATTTGAAGTAACTGTTGTTATGACATTGACCGGCTTATCTGGATAATGACTCCCAATATACAAATAGCACCTTAAAGCTCCTTCATAGCGATTTATAATGCCCTAAAGTCTCTACTTTTGAGCCAGGAAGTCATGAACACCTAACTCCGCCGCTCTTAAATGATATCTACCGCCAACTTCTCCATTTCTAATATACTATCTCTCTGCCACAACGACATCCTTTAAGGCATCTATCAGCATATAACCAGTGTCCCTTTTTCATGAAGAAGGTATCTATATGCCCTCTCATATGCCTTAAAGAGTTAAAAAGCCGGAGTTAGGTATGGGCCTCATGGTCCAAAGATAACAAAAAGAAAACTGAGGGTTTTGCTTCTAACTCCTTGTTTTTACGCATAAAAATCTTTTGGGTAGTGAATGTTAGTAAGCACGGCCTAAAGCTCTCCAATCCCACAGATTCATTCTCAGCCCAAAAAGTTTTTGCCAAGGCAAAAAAGAAAAGCTATTGACTGGGCATCTTTTTTAACTATATTGCCATCAAGTTATATATAAGGGGGTTTAGATGAGTGAAAAGACAAAATTGGGGATTATAGTGGGAGCGTTTTTGGCTGCCTATTATGTACCATGGGCACATCCTCTGGTAAGGCAGTCAGGGCTGGAGGCATTTATGATGTTGCAGGAATATGCAAGGGAGCATGTGCTCACATGCCTTATTCCTGCCTTTTTTATTGCAGGCGCAATCTCTGTATTTGTGAGCCAGGCCTCGGTGCTAAAGTACTTTGGACCTCAGGCAAAGAAGATCCTTTCCTATTCTGTGGCATCTGTTTCGGGCAGTATATTGGCAGTCTGCTCCTGTACAGTGCTTCCACTCTTTGCAGGCATCTATATGAGAGGGGCTGGGATAGGCCCTGCCAGCGCCTTTTTGTACTCTGGTCCCGCCATAAATGTGTTGGCCATAGTGATGACAGCCAAGGTATTGGGTTGGAAGTTGGGCCTTGCAAGGGCAGTGGGTGCTGTCTTATTTGCATTTCTGGTGGGTATAATGATGGCCGTGCTTTTCAGGAAAGAGGAGCAGCAAAGGAGTGCGGGTAACATATATGTCCCCGATTCAGAAGAAGGTGACAGGGGGATTCTAAAGGAAGGGATCTACATGTTGAACCTGGTGCTGATCCTCATCTTTGCCGCCTTTGCAAGGCCACAGGACCCCTCAAGCATTGTTTGGAATGCAATTTTTTCCGCAAAATGGTATGTAACAGCAGGGCTCACGATTACCCTTGGCCTTATACTCAAAAGCTGGTTTAGGCAAGATGAACTGAAGACATGGGTGGAAGCCACTTGGGGTTTCATGAAACAGATCTTTCCCCTCTTGGGAGCAGGGGTCCTGGTTGCAGGTTTTATGTTGGGCAGGCCAGGTCACCAGGCCCTTATCCCGGAACAATACATACAAAACCTGTTGGGGGGGAATAGCCTTGGCGCAAACTTATTTGCATCGGTTGCCGGAGCATTGATGTACTTTGCAACACTCACTGAGGTGCCCATATTGCAAGGTCTTATGGGCTCAGGAATGGGAAACGGACCGGCCTTGGCATTGCTCTTGGCTGGGCCTGCCCTTAGTCTGCCCAATATGATTGTGATAGCAAAGGTGATGGGGCTTAAAAAGGCCCTGGCCTTTATAATAACCATAGTCATCCTTTCCACCATCGCAGGAATGATCTATGGTGCAATAAATCCATAATAAGGAGGATTTGGAATGGACGTTAAGGTTTTGGGGCCTGGGTGCCCAAAGTGCCAGCAGACGGAAAAGATCGTCTTGGAGGCGGTACAGGAAATGGGGTTGAATGTGAATGTGGAGAAGGTAAAGGACATAAAGCAGATAGCCAGCTACGGCGTGTTTGGGACACCTGCGGTTGTGATCAACGGAGAGGTGAAATCCGTGGGGAAGGTCCCCACAAAGGACGAAGTGAAAGGTTGGTTACAAAAGGTTCAGTAATTTAAAACGGGTAGATTTGGTAAAGCTTACCTTTTCACCAGCAAGTGGGGGCAAAACCTGGGGTCCAAGTCCTCAGGTGCCACCCACCGATACTCCCAATCAAAATCAGAATAGATCTGATCCAATGTATCTATCAACAGGTCTTCTGCCTCTTTGGACTGGGGCATTGAGATGCCAAGGTGGAATCGGATGAATTCTCCTTTTTTCTCCAAGGTGCTGTAAGGCTTTTGAGTAGCTTTTCCCCTGATTAAGGAAAAGAATTCCCTCATTTCTGTCTCAGATATTGGCTCTGCTTTTATCTCCAGTCTCAGCATAGCCCTTGCCCAAGGGGTAAATAAAAAGGCCCTGAAATCTCTTTCAGGAAGGACTGTAAAAGGTCCTAAGCTATGTTCCAGTTTTTCCATGAGAGAGTCCAACACCATCAGTTTGTTAATATCCTCCAAGGTGCTTTTAAGCTCTGAGATCCATTCAAACTCCCTGAAATCGTCTCCTTCTGCGGGCTCATAATGCAATGGCCGCTTCTTTAAGATCCCTTTAAGCTCCATCCCCCATTTTTCACCCCAGAATGTATCATCAAGACCTTTTTTCAGATACCAGGAAGATCTAAGCCACCTTTCCACCTCCCATTTGATCTTCATCACCATGTGAACACCCACCCTAAAGAATGTGATCAGGTGATGTCTTTTCAAAAGCTCCATGAGAAGGCCCTCTCCTTGGCCCAAAAACCTTTCAAAGGCCAGATTCAGATAACGAACTGCCTTTAAGACCAAGGGCACCAATTCATCAGGAGAGCCCGGGACCTGTGGCTCCAATGAAATCAGGTGGTTTAAAAGGGAGGCAAATTCTATCCTCAGCCTGTCCAACAAAATGGGATCTGAGATTTTCTTAAAGACCTGAGGGACCAGATTCTTCCTGTACTCTATCAAAGATAGGGGATAAAGTGATACACTGATTGATCTTTCCCTTGCCACAACCGCGGTTTTTTCATCCTCTGAGAGCAATCTTTCGGGCGGAAGGGGTGAGTAAACCACAATTGCCTCTTCAAAGGGTAAGAGTCCATATTCTGAAATCCTAACATTTCTGAGTCTATAGAGCTCTTCTTCTGCTTCAGCAGGGAGGATACCTTTATAGTTTGTCATAAAGGAGAAGTATCTCTGAAAGTCAAACATTGCCATATATTTCAGCATCTTGATAAGCATATCAAGATGCTCAGAATCATGTGGCTTGAAATATATTGTCCCATCCAATGTTACAAAGTCGTCAGGGACATCATAAGTTTCATCTCTGGTTACCTCTATGGATTCAAGGTTCCTATAGGCAAAAAATGAGGCCAAAAGCTCTCCTTCTTCTGTCATTAACATCTTTACAAACCTCTCCGGATTTACCTGAAGGAGCCTATTAAACCACTGGCATAGCTTATTGTTGTCTATCCTGTCTCTAACCCATATTTCAAGATCCAACACATAAACCCATTGGCTCACCTTAGCCAGTTCCAGGAGAGGAACCGCATCATCTTCTCCTATCTTTTTCATAAGCCAATAAAAATCCACTTCAGAAAGGGATCGCACAAAACCCTTGGGGTCTTTTAGGTCCAGTATTTCATTTATTATCTGTGACCCGCTCTTTTTGAACAGACCTTTTAGAATGGATTGTTGCGAAGACCTGTCTATAGTCTCCACTTCCCTTTTTTGAAGGGACTGACTCATGGCATATCAGTGGGTAGGTGTTATTTGAGGAGCTTCTTTTGTGTTACTCTTCAAGAGATCCAGGATACAGAAGGGTTGAAATTCCCTTTCCTTTAGGAATATGTTTTCACCTTCTGGTATCAGAACGGTGTGTTTGAGCACCTCATCCATATGATCCACCAATATCACTTCCAGCTTCTTTAATACCTTTTCCGGGATCTCTTCCAAATCCCTTTTGTTTTCCGTTGGTATTAAGACCTTGGCTATGCCACCCCTATGGGCTGCCAGGATCTTTTCCTTCAGACCTCCAATGGGCAAGACCCTGCCCCTCAAGGTGATCTCGCCAGTCATGGCAACGGTACTTTTAACCGGCCATTTTGTGAGGGCAGATACAATGGCAGTGCAAAGGGCAATCCCTGCAGATGGACCATCCTTGGGAATGGCACCCTCGGGCACATGAATATGTATGTCAATGTGTTCGTAAAAGTCATCGGGAATGACCAGTTGCCGCGCCCTAGACCTCACATAGCTCAAGGCAGCCTGTGCAGATTCCTTCATAACATCGCCCAACTTGCCCGTAAGGAGTAATTCTCCCTTTCCAGGCATAATCGTGGCCTCAATCTGCAGCAGTTCCCCTCCCACCTCGGTCCAGGCAAGTCCTGTTGCTACACCCACAAGGTCTTTTTCCTCCCTCCTACCGAACCTGTATCTTGGAACACCTAAGAATTTAAAGAGGGATTTGCTGGTGACCTTTATGGTTTGCCCTGCACCATTCTTCACAATATCCTTGGCAACCTTTCTGCAGATGCTGGAGATCTCACGTTCTAAGTTCCTAACACCCGCTTCCCTGGTATATTCCCTTATAATACCCAGGATGGCTCCATCGGATATCTCCAGATTTTGTGGCCCAAGGCCGTTTAATTCCAACTGTTTTTTTACCAAAAAGTACTTGGCTATGTTTAATTTTTCCACCTCTGTGTAACCGGGTAGCCTTATGATCTCCATCCTGTCTTGCAACGGTAGAGGTATGCTACTTAAGGTGTTTGCAGTGGTTACGAAGAATACATTGGAAAGGTCATAGTCCAGATCCAGGTAATGATCGTTGAAGGCCACATTTTGCTCAGGGTCCAGCACCTCTAAAAGGGCTGCAGCAGGATCACCCCTGAAGTCAGAGCTCATCTTATCCACTTCGTCCAGGCAAAACACAGGATTAATAGTCTTTGCCTTTTTCATGAGCTGAATGATCTTGCCCGGGAGTGCACCTATGTAAGTCCTCCTGTGGCCCCTGATCTCTGCCTCGTCCCTTACGCCTCCCAAGGAAAGCCTCACAAAGTTCCTGCAAGTGGCCCTTGCGATGGATTTGGCAAGGGAGGTCTTACCCACTCCTGGTGGCCCTACCAAGCACAAGATCGGTCCCCTCACCTTCTTGGTGAGGTAATTTACCGCAAGATACTCAAGAATCCTCTCCTTTGGTTTTTCAAGACCATAGTGATCTTCGTTTAAGATATTCTCCGCCTCGTTGATATTTAGTTTCACTTTGGATTTTTCGTACCATGGAAGGGATAGAATCCAGTCTATATAATTTCGAACCACCACTGCCTCTGCTGACATGGGGCTCATGAGCTTCAGCTTCTTGAATTCTTGCCTAACCTTTTGGTGTGCCTCTTTGGGAAGCCTCTTTGCCTTTATCCTCTTTTCCAATTCCTCCAGGTCTGCCTTGAACTCGTCCTTGGCCCCCATTTCCTTTTGGATGGCCCTCATCTGCTCTGTGAGGTAATAATCCTTTTGGATCTTTTCCATCTGTTTTCTGACTCGCTCTTTGAGCCTTTCCTCTATCTGGAGGATGTTCAACTCGCTCACAAGCACCCGAAAGAGGTATTCACATCGCTGGTTTAAGTCTTGGATCTCCAGGAGCTTTTGTTTTAACCCAAGTTTTAGGTTCAGGTGGCCCGATATGGTGTCGCACAGCTTTTCCGCATCTTCAATGGAGACGATGGAGGAAAGGACCTCTCCGGTTATCTTGGGGTGTAGCTTACCGTATTCCTGGAAGGTCTCCTTTATGGATCTAACCAATGCCTCTGTCTCTGTTGTGTATTCACCTGTGGTTTCAAGGGGAATCACCTTCACCAAGAACATCTCGTTGTGTGCCAAGAATTGAATGGCCTTACCCCTCTTCTTTCCCTCCACAAGGATCTTTACCGTGCCATCTGGAAGCCTTAGTACCTGCAATACAGTGGATATAGTCCCCACATTGTAAATCTCTTCGGCCTTTGGGTCTTCAATGCGGGCATCCTTTTGGGCGCACAAGAACACCTCCCTTTGGCCCTTCATAGCATGCTCCAAGGCCTTCACAGACATGGACCTACCGATGTAAAGAGGAGCTACTATATTGGGAAAGATCACCACATCCTTTAAGGGCACCAGGGGTAAAACCTTTTGATGCCCTTGTTCTATTATCAATGTCTGCCTCCTAAACATTAGGCATATTCTGCCTTTTTCTCGTCCTCTTCAAATATCAGGTGAGGTGGTTGTTTCTTGAAGATGACCTCTTCCGTCACAATGCAGCTCTTTAGGCCTTTCATGGACGGTAACTCAAACATGATGTCCAACATCACTTCTTCGATTATCGCCCTAAGGCCCCTGGCACCTGACTTCCTCTTTAAGGCCTCTTGGGCAATGGCCTTCAGGGCATCTTCTGTAAATTCCAATTCCACACCTTCCAGTGTAAAGAGCTTTTGGTATTGCTTAACCAATGCGTTCTTGGGCTCCACAAGTATACGCACCATGGCATCCAAGCTGAGTTCTTCCACCGTTGCAATGATGGGCAATCTGCCTATAAATTCGGGGATCATTCCAAATTTGATCAGATCCTCAGGTTGAACTTGTCTTAAGAGCTCACCTTGGGACATCTCCTTAACCTTTTCCACATCTGTTTCAAAGCCTATTACCTTCTTGCCTATACGGTTACTCACTATCTTATCAAGCCCCACAAAGGTGCCCCCGCATATGAAAAGGATGTTGGTGGTATCCACCTTTAGGAATTCTTGTTGCGGATGTTTTCTACCGCCTTTGGGAGGCACATTGGCTACAGTCCCTTCTATGATCTTTAAAAGCGCCTGCTGCACACCTTCACCTGAGACATCCCTTGTGATGGAGGGGCTGTCGGTTTTTCTTGCTATCTTGTCAATCTCATCAATATAGACAATGCCTTTGGAGGCTGCCTCCAGGTCGTAGTCGGCTGCCTGCACCAGGTTTAGTATTATGTTTTCCACATCCTCTCCCACGTATCCCGCCTCTGTGAGGGTTGTGGCATCCGCTGTGGCAAAGGGTACCTTTAGCATTCTGGCAAGGGTCTTGGCCAAGAGGGTCTTCCCGCAGCCTGTTGGACCCATCAGCAAGATATTGCTCTTTTCCAGCTCCACATCGTCCTTTCTGATTCCGCTGGTAATCCTCTTGTAGTGGTTATGTACTGCCACTGCCAAGATCTTCTTGGCCCTTTCCTGCTCAATCACATAGTCGTCCAGGAACTTTTTGATCTCGCCAGGCTTTGGAATCCTTGCCGCTTGCTCATAGGCATCCTGGGCGTTTTCTTCTGCAATGATTTCATTGCATAGCTGGATACATTCGTCGCATATATACACAGATGGTCCAGCTATAAGTTTCTTCACTTCGTCTTGGCTCTTCCCACAAAAGGAACAGCTCAAATTACTATGGTAATCTTTTTTCTTTGCCATTGCTTCTCCGTCCTTTTTATAAGGTTACTCTTTTAATGACTGCAGTGCCTCTCTTTTTTCAATTATCCTATCAATTATCCCGTATTTCAAGGCTTCCTCACTTGTCATGAAGAAGTCTCTTTCGGTGTCTCTCCTTATCTTTTCTATATCTTGCTGGGTATGTTTTGCGAAGAGTTGATTCAAGATCTCCCTAACTCTCAAGATTTCACGTGCATGGATATCAATATCCGTGGCCTGACCTTGAGCACCACCCATTGGTTGATGAATCATAATCCTTGAGTGTGGTAAGGCATACCTTTTATTAGGTGCTCCGGCAGCCAAGAGTAATGCAGCCATACTACTTGCTTGTCCCATACAAATGGTGGCAACATCTGGTTTGATGTATTGCATTGTGTCATATATTGCCAAGCCAGAACTCACGAGGCCACCTGGTGAATTTATGTACAAATGTATCTCTTTTTCAGGATCTTCGGATTCAAGGAACAACAATTGTGCTATCACAAGGTTGGCCATATGGTCGTTGATCTCTTCACCAATAAAGATGATACGTTCCTTCAAAAGTCTTGAATATATATCATAGGCCCTTTCGCCCCTGCTGGATTGCTCAATAACAATGGGAATTAACATATTGATTACGTAACCTCCTGTTGGGAATTATTAACATTAGTATCGGTTTCTGGTTCCTCTTCTATTATGTTAGCTTGTTGGAGGAGATATTTCAATGTCTTGCCCTTCAAGATCTGATACCTTAGGGCGCCCAACATCCCCCGGTTTTTATAATAATCAAAAATGGCCTCCACAGACTGTCCCGAGGCTTGAGCCTGTCTGCTCAGCTCCGTTACAATCTCTCCCTGGTCCACAGAGATACCCTCTTTCTCTGCTATATCGGCCAGGATGAGCATTTCCTTAACATTTCTTATGGCCATGGGCTTGACCTGCTCCCTTAGGGATTCATAGGAGCCGAAAACTGTCTGGAAGTCTACTCCTGAGGCCTGGGTCCTCTCCAACATGTTTTGAATATAGCCATTTATCTCGATTTCCACAAGGCCATCTGGGATCTCAAAATTCACTTGGCTCAACAGATGGTCGGTCAACCTCTCAATTACTGCGTTTTCTATCCTCTTTTGCTCCGATGCCCTAAGTATATCCCATAGCCTCTCCCTTAACTGATCCAAGCTCTCCAATTGGGAGCTTACCGTCTTGGCAAAACCATCGTCCAGAGGAGGGAGCTCAAGCCTTTTGATGCCCTTGATCTCATAGTCAATGACCGCTTCCTTTTGCCTCAGTTCTTTATTGGGATGGTCTTCCCTAAAGGTGAAATTTACCCTTCCCTTTGCTCCCACACTTTTGCCTATTAGCTCCTGCCTCCAAACGGAATTCACCTCTTGATCGGACAGGTCAATTACAACTGTCCTTGGCTCCTCTTCCTTCTTTTCTCCCCCCAGCTCCACCACTGTGCAAAGGACCACCACATGATCCTGCTCTTCAACGGGTCTATCTTCTTCCACATCCTTTAAGGACGCATATTGACGCCTTAATTCCTCCAGCCTCTTTTCCACCATCTCGTCGGTCACATGCACCTTCTCTTTTTTGATTTGGATGCCTTTATATTTGGGAAGTTTAAAGGAAGGCTTTATCTCCATATGGACCAGGAACGAATAGTCTTCTCCCTTCCTGAGTTCCCCCCTTTCTATGGAAGGGGGTGACAAGGGTACCAACTCTTTTTCCTTGAGGGCTTCCCCAAAGGATCGTTCTATGAGTTTGTCCCTTGCATCTTCAAGGATTTCCTTGCCGTAAAAACGCTCCAACACCGAAAAGGGCACCTTACCTGGCCTAAAACCCTTTATCCTTGTCTTTTGGGCGTATTCCTTAAAAGTGGAGAGGATGTGTTTGTCTACTTCCTCCTTGGGAAGCTGGATCAAGATCCTTTTCTTCACGCTTGAGATGTCTTCCACCTGAACCTTCACCGAATCAAATCCTCCGTACTGTTAAAAGGTAGTTAATCCCAATCCTTGGGCCTTTATAATCGGTGACTGGAATTTTAATAGGCCTTGGCCAAAACTTCTACAAGTTTTTCTCCATCCCAAAAAATTTCCTTTACAAATGGCCTAAGATCCATTAAAAGAGTTTCATTCAAAGGGCGGTTAACTCAGCGGGAGAGTGCCACCTTCACACGGTGGAAGCCACAGGTTCAAATCCTGTACCGCCCACCATCTCATAACAAGAGCTAATCCCATGGAGGACCAATGGCCTCAGAGGTGGAGACCTTTGAATTCATGTGCACCTCTTGCGGGATCTCACATCTCCTCTCCTTGGATGGAATTTTGATGGGCTTTTCCATGGAGTATCAAAGGCAGATAGCCATCAACAAGCAATGCCCCCTTTGCGGCGGCGAACTTATGGTCATTGGGCCTAAGGATCAAGAGCCTTTCTACAGAACGGGCAAGACCCCTTAACAGCCCGTGCCCATTCTTTTAACCAAGGGTGGGGAAAGTCCTTGACAAGCCGCTCTGGGCTTTTGTATCAGTTATAACATAGCTACAAGAGGAGAGCCGGAGGATGGAAAGGTACAAATTTTTTTATTTTTTTACCGCTGTTCTGATATTGGTGGGGATCGGCAGTTATGTGTATTCCTCCAGCAAGCAGGCCGATATCCCCAATAGGATCATGTTCTATAACATGGGGGGCAATGTATTTTTCAGTCATAAACTTCATGCCTCCCAAGATGGGTATGGACTGGATTGCCACACATGTCATCACACTTGGGATGAAAAAGATAGGTCAGACCCACCCACTTGTACAGCATGTCACCCCAAGGTGAGCGAGACAGAGCTGAAAAAATCCGATGCAATGCACAAACAATGCATTGGATGTCATGAAGATGTGGGCAATAGCCCTGTTAAATGCCGTGAATGTCATGTGTTTTACTAAGCTTTTCTATTCTTATGCATAGATTTTCTTATCCAAAATCGAAAATTTTGCCACCCCTTCCCAAAGGAGGTTATAATGGATTATAAAGCCAAGTTTCTGAGGATAAAAAAACCCACGTTGAAACCCATTCAACATGAGGAATCAATTGAAACTATTGAATATGAACCGTCTGGCTTAGTATGTTTAAGCATAGAAGGTAGCAGAGCTCTCTATCCCTTCAAAGAAGGAATGAAGGTAAAGATTGGAGAGCTTGTTTCAATAAACGGAAATGACGTTTTCTTATCTCCTCTCACTGGCACTCTTAGGTCTGTTCAAGAGACAAAAGGTTACTTAAACAAACCCATTTTGAATCTCTTTTTTGAAAGAGATAAGTCAGTAAAGTACGATTCAAACATCTCATACTTTTTACAATCTGGCAAAAAATTTGATTTGCTTAAGACATTGAATATGATTCCTGGTATGAGGCCCTATACATTACCACAACAATCAGAAAAGCTGGATGCAATTGTAATCAGTGCTGTGGAAGAGGATCCATTCACCTGCATAAATGGATTTTACCTCAAGAAATACCAAAAGGAGTTGACAGAGGCCATCACATTTTTGAAGGAATTTACCAGACGTATTATCCTTGTTTCTGGAGAAAGAGAGCCTGTGCCTGTGAATATATCTGGCCTCGAATCATACAAAAAGGAGTTTCACTACCCCAATTCCCTACCCCACTTGATTGTAAAGGATGTGCTGGGGAAGGCAATCCCCATGGGAAAGGCCTTTGAAGAATACAATATAGGTTTCTTGGATCTCAACCAAGTTATTTTGCTTGGGCAGGTCATAGTAAATGGAAATCTGGTAACTTCAAAGCCTGTTTATGTGGACTTTGACGGTAAGGTGAAGATAGTTACGGTGCCTTTTGGAACTCTTATTGGTGATATTTTGGTCCAACTAAGCATAGGGCGATATAATATGGTTATTGCCAATGGACTCATTAGAGGCCAGAGCATCTATGATCTTAACACACCTGTTTTACCTTCTTTAAATTCAATCTTTGTCAGGTATCATGTTTTAGAAAATTCAGATCTTGAAACGGAGTGCATTAATTGTGGTGAATGTGTTAGGATCTGTCCGTCAAAAATCCCTGTAAATCTCCTGATAAGATACCTTAAGAACAAGAAGTATGAGGATGCAATGACACTGTGTGACCTTATGGCCTGTCTTGAATGTGGAATGTGCAGTTTTGTTTGCGTTTCAAGGATTCCCATATTCCACTATGTAATGTTGGCCAAGTATGAATTGAGTCTCATGGAAAAAAAGGAGGAGGAATAAGATGCAGAGAACCGATTTGTTGCTGGCTTCCCACGCTCCTTTTATCCATTGTGGAACCTCGCTTAAAGAAAGGTATTGGAACATCATCTTGGCATGCCTCCCTGCTCTCATCTACGGGATTGTTTTCTATGGTGTTCCTGCGCTGGGTGTGGTCTGCCTTTCAACGGGAAGTGCCATGGTGTGGGAGGCCCTTTTCAAGAAGATCAGGAGGCAGGAGCCAAGGATTTGGGATGGTTCCTCTGCCTTACTGGGCCTGTTGTTCGCCATGATGCTTCCTGCCACTACCCCTTGGTGGCTTGTTCTGGTTGGGACATTTTTGTGTGTGGTGGTTGGAAGGGAGGCATACGGAGGAGTGGGTTGTAACCCTGTAAATTCTGTATTGTTCGCCTTTGCCATTGTTTTTATGTCCTGGAGGAGTGTATTGGATTTCACTGGTGCACTGGGGAACTTTGAGGTGAGTTTCTTCCCTGTGGAGCCTTTAAACGCCATCAAATATATGGGGACTTCTGCTGAATCCAAATATGATATCTTAGGACTTCTCCTTGGCAAACAGTTGGGCGGTATCGGGAGTGTATTCAATCTGGGCCTGATATTAGGTGGGGTTTACTTAGCCATAAGGCGCTTTATCAAATGGGAGATATCGGTTATGTTTTTGATATCTCTCTTTATAACCGCATGGATCTTTCATGCGGTAAATCCGGATAAATATGCCTCTCCGGTCTTTCATCTCTTCACTGGATATACAATGCTGGGTGCATTTTTCCTCTTAACTGAAGATACTACAAGTCCTGTAAACTTTCTCCCCAAATTGCTGTACGGTGCAATGGCAGGTGTGATGACTATGCTCATAAGAAACATTGGAGCATATGTGGAAGGAGTTGTGTTTGCAATACTCCTATCCAATGTATTCCATCCTCTTATAGATAAGATAAGGCCAAAAAGCTTTGGCAAGGGGGTTTAGAAATGGCAAGGTTATTTAAGCTATTTTTCACGGTCTTGGTCTTCTCTGCAGTGGCAGGTGGGCTTTTGTCCATGCTGGAGGCTGTAACAAAGGAGAGGATAGAGACGCAACAGTTGCTCTTTTTGAAAGGTCCTGCTGTCAAGGAGATCATGGAAGGATGTAGCAACGACCCTTTGACGGACAGGATCAGGATAAAAGAAGGGAAGGAAGAGCGCCAGTTCTTTGTGGGCAAATTTGATGGCAAACCCAATGTGGTGGCCTTTGAAAGCTATGGAAAGGGATTTGGGGGTAAGATTGGGGTCATGGTGGGTGTGGATATTGATAAGGACAAGATTGTTGGAATAGCCATAACAACCCACTCTGAGACGCCAGGCCTTGGTGCCAGGGCAAAGACAGAAAAAAGTTTCAAAGGCCAGTTTAAGGGAAAGGATATCAATAAGGCCTTCAAGGTGAAGGCAGATGGTGGAGATGTGGATGCTGTAAGCGGTGCCACCATTACCTCAAGGGGAGTGTGCATGGCCCTTGAGGAGGCAAAGGCCACATACATGAAATTAAAGCCCGAGATCTTGAAAAATCTGGGTAAGATGTAGGAGGCAGAAATGGCTTCATTTGCAAGGGAATTCACAAAAGGGTTGTGGGATGAAATCCCTCCTTTCAGGTTTGTGCTGGGGTTATGTGCCGCTCTTGCCGTTACCAAATCGGTTGATGGGGCACTGGGAATGGGAATCGCCCTAACTTTTGTTACTGTGGGGTCAAATGTCCTGATCTCGCTTTTTAGAAAACTTATCCCAAATGATGTGAGAATTGCATGTTATATTGTTGTGATTGCTGCATTCGTAATTGTAGTTGAGCTGATGATGCAGGCCTATACCTATGCCTTATTTGAAAAACTGGGGATTTTCATCCCATTGATCGTAGTAAACTGCATAGTGCTTGGAAGGGCAGAGGCCTTTGCCAACAAAAATCCAGTTCTTCCAAGCATTGCGGACGGATTGGGAATGGGCGTTGGTTATACTATGGCACTTGTTGCATTGGCAAGTATTAGGGAGATTCTGGGTGCAGGTACATTTTGGGGTATTAGTGTGTTCGGTCCAAGTTATAAGCCTTTCACATTCCTGCTGGAGGCACCAGGGGCCTTCGTTTGTCTAGGGCTTATGCTTGCCGTTATGAACATATTTAAGAAATAGCGAGGTGAGAGGATGCAGTTTGGTGACTACATACTACTGATGGTAAGTATGTTGTTCTTAAACAACATACTTTTGGCCCAATACCTTGGAAACTGTCCTTTCTTGGGCACCTCAAAGAGGCTTGAGACCGCAATCGGTATGGCAATGGCAGTTATCTTTGTGCTTGTGATGTCAGGTGCTATAACATGGGTTGTGGAAGAATATGTACTCAAGGCCTATGGGGTTGAATACCTTAGAACCCTTGCCTACATTTTGGTAATAGCGGCTCTGGTACAATTACTGGAGATGTTTTTAAAGAAAAACATTCCTGCTCTTTATTCTGCCTTGGGCATATATCTACCCTTGATTACCACCAATTGCGCGGTTTTAGGTGTATGCCTGATAAATGTAAAGGAGCAATACAATTTCCTTACTTCTCTTTTTTCTTCATTCTTTTACGCTGTTGGATATGGGCTTGCTCTTGTGTTGTTTGCAGCGGTGAGGGAAAGGATTCTGCTCAATCCTGTACCAAAACCTTTACAGGATGTCTCCATAGGCCTTGTAACAGCCGGAATAATGTCATTATCGTTTTTGGCCTTCAAAGGTATGGTATAAGGGAGGTGCATGATGATAGAAGGTCTTTATATAATGGGTGGCCTTGGTTTATTGGCCGGTATAGGGCTGGCAGTTGCCTCCAAGCTGTTTTATGTGTATGTGGATCCAAAGATAGAGGAGGTGGCAGCAGCACTGCCAGGTGCCAATTGTGGAGGCTGTGGGTTTGCAGGCTGCTCTGCGAATGCTGCTGCCATAGTTGCCGGAAAGTCTTCTCCTAATTCCTGTGTAGCAGCCAGCAAAGAGGTCATAGAGAATATCGCCAGGATCATGGGTGTATCTGTTTCGATGAAAGAGCCGGATATGGCCAGACCAAATTGCACCTACGGTTATGATAAGGCAGATCTCAGGTATGAATATAGAGGGATAATGGACTGCAGGGCCCAGGTGATCTTGGGAGGCGGATCTAAGGTGTGCCCGATAGGTTGTCTTGGGCTTGGGACATGCGTCAGGGCATGTCCTTTTGGGGCCTTAAGCATGGGTCCAGACAACCTCCCCCAAGTGGATAGGGAAAAGTGTACGGGCTGTGGCACCTGTAACAGGGTATGCCCCAGGGGGATTATTACGCTTACCTCCTATTCAAGAAGGGTCCAACACGAATATGTATTTACCGAGTGCAGCACACCATGTCAGAGGGCTTGTCCTGCAGGCATAGACATACCCAGGTACATAAGGCTCATAGAGCAAAGGGATTATCTTGCCGCTGTGGAGGTGATAAAGGAAAGCAATCCCTTCCCCTTGGTGTGTGGAAGGATATGCGTTCATCCCTGTGAGTCCGCCTGCAGGAGGAACCTGGTGGATGAGGGAGTGGCCATAAATCCCCTTAAGAGGTTTGTGGCAGATTACGAGATGAACTCCAATATGAGGGTCCAGATTCCAAGGGCCCCTGAGACAGGGAAAAAGGTTGCGGTGATAGGCGGTGGGGCAGAAGGCCTTACCTGTGCATATTTCTTGAACAGGCTTGGCCATGAGGTGACCGTATTTGAGGCCAAGGGATTTTTGGGAGGGCTTCTCAGATATGGCATACCTCAAAATAGGCTGCCTTCTCATGTGCTGGATTGGGAGATCCAAGGGATCTTAGAGGCAGGTGTGGAGGCCAGGCTGAATCAAGTTTTGGGAAAGGACTTCACCGTTTCGGGCCTCTTAGCCCAAGGTTATGATGCAGTGGTAATTGCCATAGGAGGTTGGGATAGCTTACTTTCCAACAAGGGTTTTGGGATAACCCTTGAAAGGCCCTTGCCCGGTCTAGGGCTTTTGGCGGAATTCCTTATGGACCATAAGGCTGGGAAGACCCCCCATCCTGGAAATAATGTGCTGGTGCTTGAGGGTGGGGATGCAGGGCTTGAGGCAGCCATCCTTTGCAAGGAATTGGGGGCTAAGAATGTTACAGCCATTTTCAGGGATGAGGACAAGAAACTAAGCCAGGGCCTGGTTCAAACTGCCAAGGCCAAGGGAGTGAAGGTACTTTTCGGTGCTGTGTTGACCAAACTGATGGGTGAGGAAAACAAACTTACCCATGTGGAGGTGCTCACGAAAGGCACAACCGAGTCTTGGGAGGTGGACAGCATACTTTTGGCAGCGGGTAGGTTCCCAGAATTGGTTTTTGTCCAAGCAGGGGAAGGGGATGAAAAGAAGGGCAAGTGGGCTACTGTATATCCCTATCCAAGCCCTTGGGCAAAGGAAGACACGGGGTTATTCAGGCCTGGAGAGGCTATCTCAGACTATAGGGCAGTGGTGGAGGCAATAGGCCAGGGTAGAAGGCTTGCCTCCACGGTAAATAAGTATCTCAACGGAGAAGCCATTGAGCCTCCTCCCAACATGATCAGGAGAGATTCCCTTGTGCTGGACGTAAAAGAGCTAAGGCCCTTAACCAAAGTGGCCAGGGAAAAGATGCCCACACGATCACAACAAGAGCTTCTAAACAATCCCGATCTGGAGCTGGAGTTGGGTTTCACCGAGGAGCAGGCCCTCAGGGAGGCCAAGAGATGCTTACAGTGTGGACTTATCTGCTACAGGAGGGAGGTATAACCCTAAGCACTCTGGGCATTTTTTCGGAAGAAGATCTGCGGGCTTTGTCCAGCTTTCTCAGGGGCAGATATGTGAAAAACAGTCCCGAAAGGCCGATTATGAAAGAGGCAAGGGATCTCTCTATGTTCATCTGGGGAAGAAGGTAGTAAGCAAGGGTAGAGAATACCATCAGGGAAAGTATGGGAAGGAAGTAGACCAAAAAGCTGAGCTTCAACAATTCCCCTTCAGGGATGCCGATTTCCACCACCTGGCCCTTGAGCAATTTTATATCTGTCTTCACCTTTACAAGCCTTTCTTCATCGTGCCCAAGGTGACACATGCCTTTGGATGGGCATGTCTGGCAGTGCTCCCCTTTGCTGAGGCGCACTACAACCTCTTTGTTCATAACATCTTCCACCATACCCAACTCTTTTAACATGCCTTACCTCCACCGAAATCTTACATCCAAAGAGCCCCCAGTGTAAAATCCTTCTTCAAAAATCATCGGCCCTCATGGGTGTAGTAGCCTTTTTTCTCACCAAGCCCGGCCAGGATTGGACCTTACCTGAAAGAAAAAGCATCCACTAACTCAATTTCATGCAAAAAACCCCTAAATCCAAGTAATTTTGCGTTTCCCAAAATTTTAGATCTGATAATTCCAAGCACTTGCGGGGAGTGTGGCAGGCCCAAGACAGCGTACACTGTTGAACTTATGTACAGACTTTGAGCTCCCTGAGGAAAGGCGGAAGGAACTGACAGATCGTATTGAGAGTATTGTAACAGTTCGTGAACCCCTGTTTCCTTAAATCTCCCAGGCCCGAACCCTTCCACATCCGCATCTACGATGCCCTCAAACTCCCCCCTCGGCCAGGCAAAACCATCAAGACGATCCTATAGAAAACATCAACATGGCCCAAACGCAAGGTCTCCTACTTGCAAGTGATTGATATTACTCAGAAAAAATTTTTGAATCATGAAGTTGGGCTAAGTGATCAAGTAGCCGACTGGATACCCACGGTAAAGGGAGTCAAGCAGATTGCGCACCTTGGTGGGCGTCCCAGACGAAGGGCCGCTGGATTTCCGGTATGGTGATCTCCCCGGACTTTACCCAGGTGAGCAGGGCCTCGATGAGATGCGGGGTGACTGAGTAGCGCATCGCGAATATTCTCTCACAAGAAGGTTCACAGAGAAAAGAGCAATGCTGGAATGAACGTCCAGCCCTCGACCTTCTCCGAAATTAAGCG